>Ga0247804_10001500_pt1 | contig 10805 bp, 7 predicted proteins | sample UWRJL029104C1_FD_181142 | JGI IMG/M metagenome (GOLD analysis project Ga0247804, IMG submission 181142) | Plant litter microbial communities from Arlington Agricultural Research Station in Wisconsin, United States - UWRJ-L029-104C-1 | ecosystem: Environmental > Terrestrial > Plant litter >...
TCGACAAGCGACCTCCTTCAATATAGCGAATCAGACGGCGAAGTGAGGCCTTGTATTCAGCAGAAGGAGTACCTGGTTGTGGACTCAGTCCAATATGCGAATCCAAATCTGGTCGACCGTTTCCTTTTGGTTCTTTTGTGTAATGTGGAAATACTTTTCGCAGATACCGCATAGCCTTTTTGATAGCGAAAGCATTGTAATACGGACCAAAATACTCTGCATCATCATCAGCTGGGTTACGCGTAAAACAAACGAATGGCCATTCACTTTTCATATCAATACGAATAAACGTTTGAGATTTATCATCACGAAGCAGGATGTTAAACCGTGGCATGTACCGCTTTACCATTTCTGACTCTAGAAACAGTGCATCGATTTCACTTTCTGTTTCAACCCAATCTGTGTCATAAATCTCTTCGACAAGTGCCCTCGTTTTGATGTCCATATCGCGAGTGCTTTGGAAATACTGACGAACACGATTTTTAAGAATAGCCGCTTTTCCTACATAAATAATTTCACCCGATTTTGACTTATGAAAATAAACGCCAGGCGATCGTGGCAATGTTTTTAACTTATCTTGTAGCTTTTGAGTCTTTGACTGCATTACCCTATTATATCTGTGTTTTACATCCTATAACAGTGAGATTATTTAGTGTGTAATTTATGTTAGTCGCGAACGAACAAAGGCGATCGCTCCCCATAACAAGGCTATCCCTACAACACTGGACCCAATAATAATGAGTGGCATCCATGAAAATGCAGATGATTTTGTTTCAACAATCGCTTTAATATCATCGGCACTTTCTTCGGTATCAAGTTCGTCGTTAGTATCGATAATAGTCGTTGGAGCGTCAGGTGTTGCATTGTTACTTCCCATAGCTTGGCTATTTGTATTGGCGGGTACGCTCACTGTTGCACTTGGTTGCACAACAACGGGATTTGTTGGGGTAACAATAGGATCAACGGGTGGAATATACAGGCAGGTATTCCAAATAGCTGAACGTCCGGTTGTCGCCAGTACATACCAGGCGGTACTTGCGACAGATTCACGAGTTGTAATACCGTAGACAGCATCCTCGTCTGTTGCATATTTAAATGATCCGTCAGCTTCTTGGCCATCCATAAGTTCATCTAGCAATGAACGGTACGCCTCATAATTTCCCACTCGATACAGGGCAAGTGCTGCACCATACGAACCTTCATACCATACTGTTGGTACTGCACCGGGATACCCGGGACTATCGTAAAATGGCGCGTATCCAGTCACGCCCTGGCTTGTAACCGTAAAGGCCTCCAATCGATTGAGGGCTTGCAGTGCTTCATCGTATCTTCCCGACGAGTACATCTGTATCGCGCCCCAACTATTTACATCGAGCGGATCGGCAGTGTCAACACCACTTGGTTGCATGCCTTGATAAAAGCGGTGCTCTGCAGTTGAATACAGCTTACTCACAATTGCCAAGTTAAGTGTTGCTGCTTTTTGGGTATAGTTAATTGTTTCATTACCAAGCACTTTTGATGCAGTTATAAATGTCTGCCACAAGTCTATGCTGTGCTCCGTAGAGGCCCAAGGTATTACCGTCGAAGCGTTGAAGGAATTTCCTACACCAGAATAGTCACCGTATCCACCAAGATATAAGCCACTTGTTGTTCCTGAAGTTGAAAGCAATCCATCAATAAAGGTCAGTGCGTTTTCCGCCGCCAACCGGTATGTTTCGATGTTCGTCGTGCTTGGATACTTTTCAATATAGTGAAGCAGGGCGTCGGTGGCGATTGCATGTGCTCCTGTTCTTATCTGAGCATCACGATATGTTGGACTGAGTTGCGGAGCCGCAAAAACGAAACCGCCATTCAGCGCGCCTGATGTTTCTTGGAAATTCAAAAGACCACTTGCAAGCGTATCAGCTAAAGCCTGATCATCCGTACCAATCGCCGCAAAAAGTGCCAACGCCTGGTCATATACGTACGATTGATCCTCGAATGCTGTGCCATACGCCGGATCACTAGGATCAAGTTGGAACGAACGAATCATGCCTGTTGTCACAACATGTTCCGCAAGCACATCATTACTTGAAGTATCAACGAGTCTGAATAATTTTTTACCATTTTGTGAATCTGGGAAATTAAATGTTCCATCAGCAAGCGCCTGTGTCGTGTTCCAGTCATAAATACCGTCAGTGATCACCTTCTGCTGCACTTCGAGTCCGTCGTAATAATTTACACTTGGCCATTTTATTCCATACTCGGCATACCCCGCATTCGCATCAAGAATACCTAACTTCCACTGGCCGGCTGGTGGCGATACCACCGTTGATAAATCAATACTAAACTCACCGGTTGCGCCGTCAGCAAGCGCCTGCTTGGCAATCTGTACTTCTCCAGAGCTTGTTTGCTTATAGACCTGAATAATCCACCTGTTAGGCGCAGGCGTAGGCAACACTCTTCCTGAAATAACTCCGGCATACGAATCAGGAACACTCGTAGGAGAATCGACTTCAATCGACGCGTCATTTTTAACGGGGTACGATGCACCAGTAAGCGTAAATGTACCAGATATTGGGCCCGTATAATTTGCAGCAAATTCCGTCGAAGGCGTCACAGAACTATTTGTTGTCACATCCGTTCGAGTGCCGGTCATTACTTTCAACCAGTTCATAGCGGAAGTCGCATTGGTTTGATCGGCCGTCGTAAGCGCAGCGGGGCCTGTTGTTATTGATGTATACGTTCCGTTAGGTTGACAGGTATACTGGTTTGCGGTGATTGCCTCGGCGGATGACTGGGCGAAATAAATACCCACTCCAACAACGAAGACCGCAAGACTACTACCAAAGATTTTTAGAGCTATATTTTTCATGGCTATATACGCTTAAGTATACCACTTAAAACATAACCGCTATCCCGTTCACAGGGTTATCTAAGCAAGAGTGAGAGCTTGTTCACGACAAGCCTCAGTGTGGTACAAAAGTTCCGGATTTTCTTTGCAGTCTTTGCAGATTAAAACAAGGTCGTTGCAATTTGCAAAGGCGCAGTTCTCGTAATTATTGGTTGCCTTTTTACAGTGACTACATTCGCCAATAACTGCGGCATGGTCAGAGAAATCAATCGTCATTCGGTCGTCAAACACACGAAGGCTCCCCTCCCACAATCCATCATCACCAAACTCTTCACCGTACTTCACGATACCGCCATCCATTTGATACACATCGGTAAATCCACGTTTTTTCATCATTGCGCTAATTACTTCGCAGCGAATACCACCAGTACAATACGTAACGACCTTCTTGTTTTTAATGTCGTCAAATTTATCACTCTCTAGCTCATTTATAAAATCACGCGAAGTATTTGTATTTGGAACAACTGCATTTTTAAACTTCCCAATCGCTGCTTCATGAGCATTGCGACCATCAAAGAAAATAACGTCATCACCAAATTGCTCGACGAGTTCATGTAATTGCTTTGGCTTCAAATGTATACCGCCACCGACCACACCATTTTCATCGACATCAAATTCTTGATCACTATTTTGAAATCCAACTAATTCGCGGCGGGTCTTTACGCTCATTCGAGGAAAGTCTTCACGGCCACCATCGCTCCACTTGAAGACTACGTCTTTAAAGCCAGGTAATTCTTTTGTCGTCTTGATGTAGGTTTTTAGATCAGCCATGTCGCCACCAACAGTCCCATTTAGACCTTGAGGAGAAATTAAAATACGTCCACGTAAATTCAAACTATCCGTTAAGGCTTTCTGCCATAAACGAATAGCATCCGGGTCTTTGATCGGAGTAAATTTGTAATAGAGGAGTATTTTTTGCACAAATAGTATTATACCACGTCCACCGGTGTTATAGTTGAAGTATGAGCGTTGTAACTGAATACATAGAAAAGTTGAATGATGGAGAAAAAGCGGCCCTGACGCATCTTCGTCAACTTGTCTATGAAGTAGTTCCGGATGCAGAAGATGCTTTTAGTTACGGAGTACCGATTTACCGTTATAAGGGCAAGTACTTAATTGGGTTTGCCTCGAATAAACATTTTATGAGTATTTATCCAGGCCCAGAAGGTATTGCAGTTCTCAAAGACGAGCTTGGTGATCACATCCGAAGCAAAGCAACTATCACTTTTACTCCAGACCAGCCAATAGCTGACTCAACTATAAAAACCCTTATTGCATTTTGCAAAGATACAATCGATCAGAAAAATAAATCTTAGTTATTAGGTGCCAAAGATGAATACAGAAGAAAAACCGAATATTCTTTCTTATTTTGCCAAAGAAGCGTGGCGATTTAAGAAGTACGTAATTTTAATTATCATTATCCTTCCAGTAACGGTAATTTTAGAGCGCTATATTACACCTCTCCTTGTTGGATATGTCCTCAATCACCTTCAAGCAAATGATATTACATTGCAAAATTCCTGGTGGGTTATTGCCTTATTCTTTTCAATTGAACTGGTGAGTCAAGTAATTGGATATAGGGTGGTGCTATGGATGATGTGGAAGGTGCAAGTTGATGGCGAAGCGCATTTATACCGCCAAGCATACGACAAACTCTCTCGTCACTCACTCTCATTTTATTCAGATACATTCACCGGATCACTCGTTTCAAAGGTGAACCGATTTACCTCTGCGTATATGGAATTCGTAAATACCGCAACGTATCAAGTCCTTATTCTTGTAACTGTAGTTTTTGCGACAATTATCGGACTATTCTTCCTCATATGGCAGTATGCGATTGTCCTTCTTATACTCACGATCTTGTTTATCATTTCAGCGTTCATTGGTACAAAATTCATGCGCGAAAGATTCAAGGCGAGATCACAAGCTTATACTGAAATTTCCGGTAAACTATCAGACTCTATTAGTAATATGATGGCAGTAAAAACAGATGCAAAAGAAAATGACGAACGAGGACTTCTCAACGTTTCGATCGACAATATGGTTGAAAAAGAAGGATACGCGCGAAAAGGAATGATCCAAGTAACCTCTATTTATTCTTTCATTACAACACTGATGAAAGTCGGAGCACTCGTTGCGGCGATCTGGTCAGTCCAAGCTGGTTTTGGAAGCGCCGCGGTCATTTACATTACACTCACCTACACGTTCACGCTTATTGGTGAAATCTTCAATGTGAACGGACTGCTGCGTTCGTACTACCAGATAACTGGTGATGCAGCCGATACACTTGCGATTATTCAACAGCCTGTTGCAGTGACCGATAAAACAAATAAAAAGCTTACAATCACGAAGCCAGATATTGAATTTAAAAACATATCATTTACTCACCCCGACAATGACCCAGAAGATGCCACACTCGACGCATTGTTCCACGATTTTTCACTAAAGATTAAAAGTAATCAGAAAATTGGACTTGTTGGCGCGAGTGGATCCGGCAAATCAACACTCTTAAAATTATTGATGCGTTTTTACGATGTTGATGATGGGAAGATTCTGATTAGCGGTCAAGCCATCGACGAAGTAACCCAACAAAGTCTTCACGAAAATATTGCCTATGTCCCTCAAGAACCACTCCTGTTTCACCGAACAGTGCTTGAAAATATCGCGTATTCTCGGCCAGAAGCCTCCCTAAAAGAAGTTCGAAAAGCAGCAGAGCAAGCAAATGCGCTAGAGTTCATTGAAAAACTTCCAAAGGGATTCGAGACCTTAGTGGGTGAACGTGGGGTCAAACTTTCTGGGGGTCAACGGCAACGTATTGCAATTGCTCGGGCAATTCTAAAAGATGCGCCTATTCTTATTCTTGATGAAGCAACATCGGCACTTGATAGCGAAAGTGAAAAGTTAATTCAAGATGCCTTACAGCAGCTGATGAAAAATCGTACGAGTATTGTTATTGCGCACCGTCTTTCAACAATCGCAAAGCTCGATCAAGTCATCGTACTTGCTGACGGCGCCATCGTTGAAAAAGGTTCACACGATGAACTCCTTGCGAAAAAAGGCACCTACGCAAAACTATGGGCACACCAATCCGGTGGCTTCATCGAAGAATAATTCTAAAAAAATAATCCCCCGCATGATGCAGGGGATTATTTTTTTAGAGGACAACTAACTATTTATTAGCGTCAACATTAGACTGTTTAGGCTCATCCTGTCCTTTTCCACCTGGCTTTGTTTCCTCGGCTTGTGAAGTTTGGTCAGTATCTGAACCATTCTCTGCTTCGACTTCATCATCGATAGTCGCGTCACCTGCAGCAGCATCATTTGCAGCTTCAAGTGCAGCCGGTTCATACACGCTTGCAACAACGAGGTCAGTAAGCTTTGGAGCTTCCTCATCAGCTTCTTCGTGCCCGGTATTGTGCTCTACAAAGACAACATCTTTCGGAAGAACGATGTCACCAAGTGTAATTTGCTCACCTGCTTCTTTTAGGCCAGCAATTGATACTTCAAGTGCTTCTGGAAGCTTGAGTGGCAAAGCACGAACTTCGATTTTATCGAGTGCCTGCAGTACGATAAGACCAGCTTTTTCGGCTTCGCTTTCGCCTTGACCAACTAGGTGAATTGGCACTTCTGCGTTCACTGGTTCATTCTGCTTCACAGCGTGGAATGATACGTGGCGAGTATGGCCACGAACAGCGTCAACTTCAACATCCTTGATCATCGCAATCTCTTTTTGATCATTAATCGTAAGGTGAACCGGTGTGTGCTTTCCAGCATCACGAATCACTTTATCGATAATATTCATTGGAGCTTGTACGTTGACTGGCTCGAAGCCTGGTCCATATACAACTGCAGGGACAATTCCCTCTTTACGTAGTTGCTGAACCTTTTTCCCTTGTAGGGTACGAGGGTCCAATTTTAGATTAATTTTATCTCCCATGTCTCTCCTTCTTTCCTTTTGTGGATAATAGATACCTTTACGGAAATATAATTGTCACCTATCTATTGTAACATTTTTACCCCCTTTGATGGTAAAATGAGGGGAATGATACCCGGAGTAGATCTCGTTACATTTATTCAAACAGTCAGCCTCATAGGGGTTGCGCTCGTTATTTTTGCCGAGTCAGGACTGCTTATTGGATTTTTCTTACCAGGCGATAGTCTTCTTTTTACCGCCGGATTCTTGATCTACACCGGCCTTCTTCCAGTTAACCTCGTGTTTGCTATTGCTGTGCTTTTTGTTGCAGCCGCACTCGGTGATTCCGTCGGCTATAGTTTTGGACGTAGAGTTGGGGGAAAGATATTCCAACGTCCCGACGCAAAATTGTTCAAACAAGAATACATCGTACGAGCTCAAAAATTTTACGAAAAACACGGACCACTGACTATCGTCGTTGCCCGTTTTATTCCAATAGTCCGTACCTTTGCGCCGATTGTTGCCGGTGCCGGAAAGATGTCATACAAACAATTCCTTACGTTTAACCTTGTGGGAGCATTCGTATGGACTGCCGGTGTTACTTCTGCTGGATATTTCCTTGGCAAATGGTTTGAATCAATCGGTCTTGAAATTGACCAAGTCTTACTTCCTATTATTGCGCTTATTATTTTAGTATCAGTACTTCCTCCAATCATTCATATTCTTCGCGACAAAAAGAATCGTGATGCACTTTGGGGCGGCATTAAACGACAATTCTCTCGCCCTACCCACAAAAAATAAAACTGATTCTTAATTTTCACACAGTCGCCCCAAGGGTTGTCAAAAACCGCTTATGCCTCCATACTAAAGCCTAGTTATGGGGCATCAAACAACAAATTTTCTTGGTTCGCACCTCACAAATAGTGGTGTGGACTTTCGTGTTTGGGCACCCTTCGCCACCGCTGTAAGTGTTTTAATAAATACCGATTTTGAATGGCACGAAACAGCACTCACGAGTGAAGAAAATGGATATTGGTCAGGGACTGTTAAGGATGTACAAGCAGGTAAAACATACAAATACCGCCTCACCACACCTGACGGACAGACGATCGAACGCAACGACCCACGTGCTCGACAATTAACTGTTTCAGATAATGGTGATTCTGTCGTTATTGATCCCGAGTACGACTGGGAAGATACCACTCCTCCTATTATTACTAAAGAAAAAAGAATCATTTATGAATTACACATCGGTACATTTAATCGACCGGATGCGGCAACTGTTGGTACATTTTATACAGCTATCGAAAAACTTGATTACTTGCAAACGCTTGGCGTAAATACTATCGAACTTATGCCAGTAACCAGCATGGCGCTTAGCAATGGTTGGGGCTATGCACCGAATCACATTTTCTCTGTGGAAAATTCTTATGGCGGACGACGTGGCTTGCTCGATTTCATAAAAGCCTGTCACAAACGAGGCATCGGTGTTGTGCTTGATGTTGTCTATAATCATTTCTCTAACCTAACCGAACTATGGCAATTCGATGGTTGGAGCGAAAATGACCGTGGCGGCATCTATTTTTATAATGACGAACGTGGCGACACACCATGGGGCGGCCGACCAGATTATGGACGTCCGGAAGTTCGCCAATTCATTTTAGATAACGTTACTATGTGGCTAACCGAATATCATATTGATGGATTGCGTATTGACTCCACCATTTACATGCGAAATAGCAAAGGTTCCGAAGGAGGCAAGGATACAGAGATAGCCGAAGCTTGGGAATTACTTCAGGACATGGCACAACTTGCTCATAAAATTAATCCACGCGCACTTATGATCGCCGAAGATAACGCCGGGAACGATTACATTACCAAGCCTGTTTCAGAAGGCGGTGCCGGCTACGATGCGCAGTGGGGGCTTGGGTTCCCGTACACACTTAGATCGATGCTGAACATTGGCGGTTCACATCCCGACGATAGTCTCGCAAAAGAATTGCAACACAATTTTAATGGCCAAGGCTTTCAAAAAGTTATCTTTAGTGATTCACATGATACAGCAGCAAATGGATCGGTGCGTATTAACGAAGCGGCTACTCCAGGCAACGCCGGTAGTGTGTTTGCACGGCAGTTTGGTTTGCTTGCGAATGCGATAATGCTTACCGCACCTGGTATCCCAATGCTTCTTCAAGGTGAAGAATTCATGCAAGAGGGAAACTTTAATGATTGGCAGATGTTGGATTGGGCAAAAACAACACAGTTCGCCGGCATTGTTCTCGCCCACCAACACTTAACTGGCCTCAGACTTGATATGTACAACAACACGACGGGACTGACGGGTCCAAATATCAACGTCTTCCACCAAGACAACAACAACCGTGTGATCGCCTATCACCGATGGCTAAATGGGGGCACCCACGACGACGTCATTGTCATTGCTAACTTTAACGATCAAAGATTTAAAAGTTATGAACTTGTGCTTCCTATTTCAGGAACATGGCGCGTTCGATTCAATAGCAGCTGGAAAGGCTACAGCCCTGACTTTAACGAAACAAAGACCTCAACGGTTACAACCGACACTAGCAATCGCGTCAGTATCGAATTAGCTGACTACAACATCGTTATTTTGTCACAAGACTAGGTGTCTATTTCAACATTGGTTTCAAGTATTTGCCAGTGAAAGAATCGGCAACTTTTGTAATGTCTTCTGGCGTACCAGCTGCAACTACTGTACCACCACCAAGTCCACCTTCAGGTCCCATATCGATCACATAGTCGGCAGTCTTAATCACATCAAGGTTGTGCTCGATAATTACCATGCTATTACCGCCCTGTACAAGTTGCTGCAAAATCACAAGTAAACGTTTTACGTCAGCACTATGAAGTCCGGTTGTTGGTTCATCAAGGATATACAAAGTTTTTCCTGTCGAGCGACGAGAAAGTTCTGAAGCAAGTTTAATACGCTGCGCTTCACCACCGCTGAACGTTGTGGCTGGTTGACCAAGTTTGATATACCCAAGTCCAACTTCCACAAGCGTGTCGAGTTTTCGAGCAATCGTTGGAATGTTTTCAAAGAAAGCTGCTCCTTGTTCAACGGTCATATCAAGAATATCGCTAATCGTTGCGTCCTTGTATTTAATCTCCAATGCTTCGCGGTTGTAGCGCTTTCCATGACAAACATCACAAGTAACATACACATCAGGCAGGAAGTGCATTTCAATTTTAATTACACCGTCACCCTGACAGTTTTCACAGCGACCGCCCTTGACATTAAAGCTAAATCGGCCAGCTTTGTAGCCACGAATATTAGCTTCGGTGGTACTCGCAAATAATTCACGAATCGGCGTAAAGACACCAGTGTAAGTTGCAGGGTTTGAACGAGGCGTACGGCCGATTGCAGATTGATCAATCACGATAACTTTATCAAGCTGTTCAATTCCTTCAACGTTATCATGTGTGCCCGGGACAACATGCGCGCGGTGAAGGCGTGCAGATAATTCTTTTGCAAGGATGTCATTGACGAGCGTTGATTTACCCGAACCACTCACACCACTGACAACAGTCATTACACCAAGCGGGAAGGTGACATCAATATTTTTAAGATTATTTTCACGCGCACCTCTAATAATAAGGTTGCGGTCTTTTTGAATCGGTCGACGTTTTTTAGGAACATCAATCTTTTCAGTACCCACAAGGTATCGCCCCGTAACACTATCTGGGTTCTTCCCTACTTCTTCGGGTGTACCGGCAGCAACGACGTTTCCACCCGCTACTCCAGCACCAGGTCCAATATCAAGTAAGTAATCAGCGTGACGAATCGTATCTTCGTCGTGCTCTACAACCAAAACTGTATTCCCTAGATCACGAAGATGCTTAAGGGTTTCAATGAGTCGATCATTATCGCGTTGATGTAGTCCAATTGAAGGTTCGTCTAGAACATACAACACACCCTGTAGACCAGAGCCGATTTGTGTCGCAAGGCGAATACGCTGCGCT
>Ga0247804_10001501_pt1 | contig 10800 bp, 11 predicted proteins | sample UWRJL029104C1_FD_181142 | JGI IMG/M metagenome (GOLD analysis project Ga0247804, IMG submission 181142) | Plant litter microbial communities from Arlington Agricultural Research Station in Wisconsin, United States - UWRJ-L029-104C-1 | ecosystem: Environmental > Terrestrial > Plant litter >...
GCTCGACCACCGGGAACGAGGGAACCGTCGCGCTCGGGTTCACCGTCTCCTGCGCGGGCATCGACACGCACCGGCCCGCCGAGTTGTAGCGGATGCCGTGGTACGGACACTGGATGTCCTCCTTGCCGACGAGCTTGCCGAGCGAGAGCGGCGCGAGCCGATGCCAGCACGCATCGGCGAGCGCGACCGGGCGGCCGTCCTCCGTACGGTAGATGGCGAGGGGGCGATCGGCCACGGTCCTCGCAAGGATCGTCCTCGTCACCTCGTGGTCCCAGGCGGCCACATACCAGGCGTTGAGGGGGTGGTTGAGAACCTTGGCGACGGTGCTCTCGCGCATCGTGGACTCCTTCGTCCGATCGGTCGCCCCGGTCGAGGCGATGGCTCGATACTAACTATGGCCATAGTGAGTTGCCAAGGTATCGCCTCCCATCCACCAGAATCGATGCATGAGCCTTCGCCACGCCCTTCTCGCGCTGCTGACCGCGCAGCCGATGACCGGATACGACCTCGCGAAGTCGTTCCACAGCTCGGTCGGGCACGTCTGGCACGCGCCGGACTCGCAGATCTACCCGGCCCTGCGGCAGATGCAGCAGCTCGGCCTCGTCACCGGCACCGCCGTGCGCTGGGGACCGCGCTCGACCAAGACCGAGTACGCAATCACCGAGGCCGGGCTCGTCGAATTCAGGCGCTGGATGTCGGAGCCCCTCGACCACCTGCGTGAGCGGCACCCGGCGCACCTGCGCGCGGCCTACTTCGAGTGGGCGGAACCCGCCGCGATCCGCGAGCAGCTGCAGGCGCACATTGCGCACTTCGTGGAGCAGCGGCAGCAGTGGGAGCAGCAGCTTGTGTTCATCCGCGACCGCACCCACCCGGTCGTGGCGCGTCGACTCGCCACCTTCCCGCCCGATCGCTGGGAGCGCATCGTGGCCTACAAGGTCTTCAGCTACGAGGGGCTGCTCGGTCACGCCGATCAGGAGATCGCCTGGGCCCGCGCCGGACTGAGGCTCGTCGACACCCTCGAGGGCGACCCGCACCACGAGTGACACCCGCCGGTCGCGCGGACAGTAGCCTCGGTGTCATGGCAGGCGGAGCACGGTCGAGCGGGGAATCGGTCATCACCCGCGCCTTCTCGCTGCTGCGCGCGTTCGACGAGCAGCATCCCGACCTCTCGCTCGCCGAGCTCGCCGAGCGGTCCGGGCTGCCGCGAACGACCGCCCACCGCATGGCCGCCGAGCTCGTCGAGCTCGGGATGCTGCACCGCACCGATCGCGGCTACGCCATCGGCACCGGCCTCTGGGAGATCGGCGAGCTCTCACCGGTGAGCATGGTGCTGCGCGAACGCGCGCTGCCGCACCTGCTCGGGCTCTACGAGGCCACCGGCGAGAACGTGCACCTCGCCGTGCTCGCGGAAGCCGAGGCGCTCTATGTGGCGCGCCTCACCGGCAGCTCCTCGATTCCGACGCTCAGCCGCATGGGCGGACGCCTGCCACTACACACGACGGGGGTCGGCAAGGCGCTGCTCTCGACCATGGACGAGCCGGCCCTCGCCCGGTACTTCGCGGTCCCCCGCGAGCTGGAGACGATCCACTCGATCACCGGCGAGGCGACGCTCCGCCTCGAGATCGACGTCGCCCGCCAGCGCGGCTACGCGACCACCCGCCAGGAGATGACCCTCGGCAACATCTCGTTCGCCGCCCCCATCCCGGCGCTCCCCGGGCTGCCGCCTGCCGCGGTCGGCGTCGTGACCCACCTCGCCCGAGGCGACGCCTCCAGGCTCGCGCCGCTCGTGCTGCGGGCCGCGGCGGATATCTGGCGCGACCTGTCCCACTGACCGGGATGAGTGCCTTGGGCCTGGCTGCTGGCACTGGGACGCTGGCACCGTGACCGAACTGACGCAAGCCGCGATCTCCGCGGAGATTGCCGCCGAGCACGCGCGGTACGACGCTCGCGTCGCGGGTGGCGCCGAGCGGCTCGACGCGCCGCTGCTCGACTTCGCCCCGTACCGATCGAGCGTGCTGCGGCATCCGACCAAGAATCCGAGACTCGTCGACCCCGAGACGATTGAGCTTGCAAGCCCCGCCTTCGGTCATCTGGATGTCGCCGCCGTCGAGTCGGACCTCACCGTGCAGCACGCCGGCGAGCCCCTCGGCGAGCGCATCGTCGTCACCGGTCGTGTGCTCGACGGGGAGGGTCGGCCCGTGCGGCACCAGCTCGTGGAGGTCTGGCAGGCGAATTCGTCGGGCCGCTACATCCACCAGCGCGACCAGCACCCGGCACCCCTCGACCCCAACTTCACGGGCGCCGGGCGCTGCATCACCGACGCCGACGGCGGGTACCGGTTCACGACGATCAAGCCGGGGGCCTACCCGTGGAAGAACCACGTGAACGCCTGGCGACCGGCCCACATCCACTTCTCGGTGTTCGGCTCCGCGTTCACCCAGCGGCTCGTCACGCAGATGTACTTTCCGGGTGACCCGCTCTTCCCGCTCGACCCGATCTACCAGTCGATCGCCGACCCCGCGGCCCGGGAGCGCCTCGTCGCGGCCTACGACCACGACACCTCGAAGCCGGAGTGGTCGCTGGGGTACCGTTGGGACATCGTGCTGACGGGGTCGCGAGCGACCTGGTTCGAACCGGAGGGGAGCGAGCTGTGAGCGAGATGCCAGTGCGCGACATCCAGCTGCCGACGCCCGGCCAGACGGTCGGCCCGTTCTTCCGCTACGGCCTCGAATTCGAGGGGAGCGAGCTGCTCGTCGCTCCGGATTCGACCGGTGCCGTGCGCCTGTACGGACGCGTGCTCGATGGCGCAGGCGAGCCGGTGCCGGATGCCCTCATCGAGATCTGGCAGACCGACGCATCCGGCGCGATCCCCACCGCCGAGGGGTCGCTCCACCGCTCGGACGCCTTCACCGGGTGGGGACGGGTGCACTCGGGCGACGACGGCGGCTACGCGTTCACAACCGTGGAGCCCGGAACCGGGTTCTTCGCCGTCGTGGTCTTCGCCCGCGGGCTGCTCGACCGGCTCCACACCCGCATCTACCTGCCCGAGCAGCCGGATGACGCGTTGCTCGCCACACTCGACGCCGAGGAGCGCGCCACCCTCGTCGCACGCCGCACCCCGCACGGGCTCGAGCACGACATCCGCCTGCAGGGCGAGCTGGAGACGGTGTTCCTTGCCTTCGGCTGACGACATCTTCGACTCCGGTCTGTTGTCGCCGGGCACGGCGGGCAGTGACGCCGTCGTCTCCGACGCAGCGGTGCTCGCAGCGCTCGTCGACGTCGAGCTCGCCTACCTGCGCACCCTCGTCGCCGCGGGGATCGCCCCGGCCTCCGCAGCGGTGGCGCTCGAGGCCGTCGGCGTCGTGTCCGATGCGGCGGATGTCGCCCGCCGTGCGCGCGCGACCGGCAACCCGGTGATCCCGCTCATCGCCGACCTCCGCAACGCCGTCGGCGGCACCGACGCCGCCTGGATCCACCGCGGTGCCACGAGCCAGGACATCCTCGACACCGCGCTCATGCTCATCGCCCACCGGGCGCGCACCGAGTCCATCGCATCGCTCGACCGGTCGATCGACGCCCTCACGACCCTCGCCGACGCGCACCGCTCGACGGTCGCAGCCGCCCGCACACTCACCCAGCACAGCACGCCGACGACCTGGGGGCTGCGCTTCGCGACCTGGCTCACGGCGCTGCTCGACGCGCGCGACGGACTCGTCGCGGTTGTGCTTCCGGCCTCGCTCGGCGGTGCCTCCGGCACGCTTGCGGCCCTCGTCGAGCTCGCGGGCCACGAGCGCGCAGCCTCCCTGCCGTCGGCCCTCGCCGCCGAGCTCGGCCTCGCCGCACCACCGACGCCGTGGCACGTCGTCCGCTCCCCGGTCACCCGCCTCGGGGATGCGCTCGTCGGTGTCACCGACGCGCTCGGGCTCATCGGCGCGAACGTCGCGACCCTCTCCCGCACGGAGATCGCCGAGATCGCCGAGACCGGCCCAGCCGGGCACGGTGCGTCGTCGACCATGCCCCAGAAGCGCAACCCGGCCGCGAGCGTGCTGCTGCGGTCGCTCTCGCTGCGCGCGCCCGGACTCGCGTCGACGCTGCACGTCGCGGCAGCGGCATCCGTCGACGAACGCCCTGACGGTGCGTGGCACGCCGAGTGGCCGGCACTCCGGGAGCTGCTGCGCATGGTCGTCGGCGGAATGGCCACGCTCGACGAGCTGACCGCCGGGCTCACGATCGATCTCGACGCCGTCGCCGCGAACCTCGCGATCACGGGTGACGGCATCCTCGCCGAGCGCACCGGCCTCACCGGCAGCGCCGGGGTGCCGGCGACCTACACGGGCCTCGCCGAGCAGTTCGTCGACGTCGCGATCGCGAGGGCCCGCTCGTGACCGTGCCCCGCATCGTCATCGCCGAGCCCTCGGGTCCGGCGGGTGCGCCACTCCTCGTGCTCGGCAGCTCCCTCGGCACCTCCTCGATCCTGTGGGAGTCGACCGCCGCGATCCTGCGATCGGCGTTCCGCATCAGCACGTTCGACCTGCCGGGGCATGGGGCGACGCCGACCGCAACCGCGCGGTTCACCATCGCCGAGCTCGCGCTCGGCGTGCTCGACGCCATCGACGCCCTGGGCGAGGACACATTCCACTACGCGGGGGTGTCGCTCGGCGGTGCTATCGGCCTGCAGCTGGCGCTCACGGCCCCCGGTCGCGTGCTGTCGGCGGCGATCATCTGCTCTGGCGCGAGAATCGGCACGGCCGAGGGCTGGCTCGAGCGCTCGGCGGTCGTGCGGGCGCAGGGCACGGCATCCCTCGTCGTCTCGGCGGCGAGCCGCTGGTTCGCACCCGGCTCGCTCGAGCGCATCCCGGTCGACGGCGGCCGCCTGCTGCACTCGCTGCGCGACGCCGACGACGTCGGCTACGCGCTCTGCGCCGAGGCGCTCGCGAACTACGACCTGCGCCCGGAGCTCGGCTCGATCGCGCCACCCGTGCTCGCGATCTGGGGCGAACACGATCTCGTCACGCCGCGAGCCGACGCCGACCGCATCTCGGCGGGGGTGCAGCGGGGCCGCGTCGAGCGGGTCGACGATGCAGCCCACCTCGTCCCCGTCGAGCAGCCGGAGGTCACGGCCGCGCTCATCAGCCGATTCATCACCCGGATCACCGAGGGAGCAGCATGAACGACGACGAACGCCGCGAGATCGGGATGACGCAGCGCCGGGCCGTGCTCGGCGACGCCCACGTTGATCGGGCCATCGCCGGGACCACCGGCATCACCGCCGAGTTCCAGGACCTCATCACGCGCTACGCGTGGGGCGAGATCTGGAGTCGACCCGGCCTCGCCCGCCGCGACCGCAGTATCGCCGTGCTCAGCTCGCTCATCGCGCTGCACCACTGGGACGAGCTCGCGATGCACCTCCGTGCCGCCCGCACCAACGGGCTCTCGAGCGAGGAGATCGTCGAGGTGATCCTGCAGAGCGCCGTCTACGCGGGGGTGCCCGCAGCGAACCAGGCGTTCGCGATCGCCAAGGACGTGCTCACGGACTGAGGGCGGCGCCGACCCCTACAGGGTGAGGATGAGCGGTGCCGCGGTCGCCGCGATGACCTCGTCGGCCGTGACTCCGGGGGCGAGCTCGATGAGCACGAGGCCCTCGGCGGTCACGTCGATGACCGCGAGGTCGGTGATGATCCTGTCGACGCAGCCGCGACCGGTGAGCGGGAGGGTGCACTCGGCCACGATCTTCGCGGAGCCGTCCTTCGCGACGTGTTCCATGAGCACGATCACCCGGTCCGCTCCCGACACCAGGTCCATCGCCCCGCCCATCCCCTTGATGAGCTTGCCCGGCACCGCCCAGTTCGCGATGTCGCCAGCGGCGGAGACCTGCATCGCCCCGAGCACCGCCGTCGCGATCCGCCCGCCACGGATCATGCCGAAGCTCGCCGCCGAGTCGAAGTATGAGGCGCCGGGGAGCACCGTGACGGTCTCCTTGCCGGCATTGATGAGCTTCGGATCCTCCTCGCCCTCCCATGGGTACGGCCCCACCCCGAGGATGCCGTTCTCGGAGTGCAGCACGACCGTGCTGTCGCCAGGCAGATGGTTCGGGATGAGCGTCGGCAGCCCGATCCCGAGGTTCACGTAGCTGCCGTCCCGCAGCTCGAGGGCCGCGCGCGCGGCCATGCCGTCCCGGCTGAGCGCCATCAGCCCGCCTCCCCGCGTCGTCGTACCGTCGTCTTCTCCACCGGCAGCTCGTTCGCGTCGGCCTGGGACAGCAGCACCACCCGGTCGACGTAGATGCCCGGCAGATGGATCTCGTCCGGGTCGAGCTCGCCAGGCTCGACGAGCTCGGCGACCTCCGCGATCGTGACCCGCGCCGCCATGCCGGCGAGCGGGTTGAAGTTCTGCGCGGACTTCTCGAAGACCAGGTTGCCGTGGCGGTCGCCCCGCGCCGCCCGGATGAGGCCGAAGTCCGACCGGATCGCCTGCTCGAGCACGTACTCGCGCTCGACACCGAGCGAGCTGAAGACCTGGGTCTGCTTGCTCGGCGAGGCGACGGCGACCGAGCCGTCCGGGGCGTAGCGCCACGGCATCCCGCCCTCGGAGACGACCGTGCCGACACCCGTCGGTGTGAAGAACGCCGGGATGCCGACACCGCCGGCCCGCATGCGCTCGGCGAGCGACCCCTGCGGCGTGAGCTCGACCTCGACCTCGCCCGCGAGGTACTGCCGCGCGAACTCGCGGTTCTCCCCGATGAACGAGGCGATGATGCGACGGATGCGACCCTCGCTCAGCAGCAGGCCGAGCCCCCAGCCGTCGACGCCGCAGTTGTTCGAGACGATCTCGAGCTCGGAAGCCCCCTGCTCGAGCAGAGCCCGGATGAGGGTGATCGGCACCCCGACGAGGCCGAATCCGCCGACGGTGATCGTCGCGCCGTTCGGGATGTCGTGCACCGCCGCCGACGCCGATGCCGCTGTCTTGTCCATCGGGTTCCTATCGCGTGATCGGCAGGCCGGTGTAGAACTCGGCCAGGTGGGCCTTCGCGTGGTCGCTGCCGACGAGCTGCGCGAGCTGGCCGAGCTGCACCTGGTGGTCGAACGCGGCGTTCTCACCGGAGAAGGCGTGCAGCATCCGCGTCATCCAGGTGGAGAAGTACTGCGTCTGCCAGGAGCGCTCGAGCTGGGCGTCGGAGTAGCCGTCGAGGGTGGTGTCGTCGCCCGCGTAGTGCGCGACGAATCCCTTGCGCAGCATCGCGACGTCGGCGATCGCGGAGTTGAGCCCCTTCGCGCCGGTCGGCGGCACGATGTGCGCGGCGTCGCCGGCGAGGAACAGCCGGCCGTGCCGCATGGGCGTCGAGACGAAGCTGCGCATCGGCGTCACCGACTTGTCGAAGATCTCCCCGCGTTCGAGCGTCCAGCCCTCGAGGCCGAGCCGCACGTCGAGCTCGTCCCAGATGCGCTCGTCCGACCAGTCCGCAATGTCCTCGTCGGGCGGCACCTGCAGGTAGAGCCGGCTGATCTGCGGCGAGCGCATGCTCAGCAGCGCGAAGCCGCGCTCGTGTAGGGCGTACACGAGTTCGTCTGACGATGGCCGGACGTGGGCGAGGACCCCGAGCCATCCGAAGTCGTATTCGCGCTCGAAGGTACCGCGCTGGTCGTCGGGGATCGCGAGTCTGCTGCGCCCGTGGAATCCGTCGGCCCCGACCACGAAGTCGCAGTGCAACTCGAACGCCTCGCCGTCCTGGCTGAAGCGCACTGCGGGGGTGTCGGTCTCGATGCCGACGACCTCGACGTCGGCGACCGAGTAGCGCGCCGGGGTGCCCGCCGCATCGTGCGCGGCGATGAGGTCTTTGACCACCTCCTGCTGGCCGTAGATCCAGACGTGGCGGCCGACGAGCGCCTCGAAGTCGATGTGGTGGCGCTGGCCGGCGAACTGCAGGTGGATGCCGCCGTGCCGCAGCCCTTCGGCGTGCAGGCGGTCCCCCAGCCCGTTCTCGGTGAGCAGCTCGACGGCGTCGTGTTCGAGCACGCCTGCACGCACCCGCTGCACGGTGTAGTCGCGATCGCGCAGCTCGAGCACGACGTTGTCGATACCCGAGGCGTGCAGGAGGTGGGAGAGCAGCAGGCCGGCGGGGCCGCCACCGACGATGCCGACCCGGGTCGAGAGGGCCGTCGGCTGCATCGGCGGCGTTGCGGTGCTCATTCGGTCAGTAGAGCAGTGGGCTCGGAGTGCCACAACAGCGCAATTCCACTGGACGGGATCGGGGGCGCGCACCGGATCGCCCTCGACACGACAATGGGACCATGGTTGCCAGCTTCGTCTACGACGCCGTCCGCACACCCTTCGGCCGACACGGCAAGGGGCTCGCCGCGGTGCGGCCGGACGACCTCGCCGCACACTCGCTCCGGGCCCTCCTCGAACGGCACCCGACCCTCGATCCCGCGCGCATCGACGACGTGATCCTCGGCGACGCGAACCAGGCCGGTGAGGACAACCGCAACGTCGCCCGCTTCGCGGCGCTGCTCGCCGGCCTGCCGACCTCGGTGCCGGGCGTGACCGTGAACCGGTTGTGCGGGTCGAGCGTCGAGAGCGTTATCCAAGCCAGTCGGGCCATCGAGGCCGGCGACGCGGGCATCATCATTGCCGGCGGTGTCGAGTCCATGAGCCGGGCGCCGTGGGTGGTGCAGAAACCAGAGCGTCCGTACGCCACCGGCAGCGAGACCATGCACACGACGACGATCGGGTGGCGGATGACCAACCCCGCCCTGCCGCCGGATTGGACGGTCTCCAACGGCGAGACCGCGGAGCAGCTCGCCGACAGGTTCGGCATCGGTCGGGATGAACAGGACGCGTTCGCCGTGCGCTCCCATCGCAACGCGGCGGCGGCGTGGGACGCGGGTCGCTATCCCGAGGTCATCCCCGTGCCGGGCACGTCCCTCACCCGGGACGAGGGGATCCGGGCGGACGCAACGGTCGAGTCGCTCGGTGCGCTCGCACCGGCCTTCCGGAGCGACGGCAGCGTGACCGCCGGCAACGCCTCGCCGATCAACGATGGCGCCTCGATGCTGCTCATCGGCGGCGAGGGCGCGATCGATGCCGAGCCCCTCGCGCGCATCGTGGGGCGGGCGAGCTTCGCCAACGCCCCGAACGAGTTCGGGATCGCCCCGGTGGAGGCCGCGAACCGCGCGCTCGCCAGGGCCGGCAGGTCGTGGGCGGAGGTCGACCTCGTCGAGCTCAACGAGGCCTTCGCCGTGCAGGCGCTCGCCTGCCTGCGACTCTGGACCGAGCTCGACCCGGAGAAGGTCAACGTGCACGGCGGTGCCATCGCGATCGGGCATCCGCTCGGCGCATCCGGTGGTCGCATCATCGGCCATCTCGCACACGAGCTCGAGCGCCGCGGTGGCGGGATCGGCGTCGCGGCGATCTGCATCGGCGTCGGCCAAGGACTCGCGGTCGTGCTCGAGCGCTAGGACTGCTGGTCGGCGGCAGGCTCGACCGCGAGCGCGCGCAACACGTCCTTCGCGACCTTGCCCGTCGTGTTGCGCGGCAGCTCGGCGACGAATCGGATCTCGTCGGGCAGCCACCACTTCGGCACCCTCGAGACGAGGTCGTCCAGGATCGACCCGGCATCGCCGAGAGCGTCGGCACGCGTCACCACGAACGCGACCGGTCGCTCGAGCCAGGCGGGGTCTGGCCGACCGACGACCGCGACCTCCGCGACCGATTCGTGCGCGGCGATCGCGATCTCGAGCTGCAACGAGGGGATCCACTCGCCGCCCGACTTGATGAGATCTTTGATGCGGTCCCGGATGGTGATGTACCCGATCGGGTCGATGCTCGCGATGTCGCCGGTGCGGATCCACCCGTCCGCTGTGAGCAGCGCGTCGCCCGACCCGCCGAGGTACGACGCCGCCATCCACGGACCGCGCGCCTGCAGCTCGCCGCTCGCGATGCCGTCGTGCGGGAGCAGCTCGCCGCTCTCGACCTCGGCGATGCGCAGCTCGACGAGCGGCAGGGGCTGGCCCTGGCTCGCGAGCACTGCGGTTCGCTCGGAGGCGCTCGCGTCATCGTGGTGGCTGCGCAGGCCGCCGATCACCCCGGTCGGGTTGAGCTCGGTCATGCCCCAGGTGTGGGTGATGGGCACGCCGACCCGGCGCTCCCACTCGAGCGCGAGCGGTGGGGGCGTTGCCGAGCCGCCGCCGAGAACGAGCCTGAGGGATGCGACATCCGCGGGTTCGAGCACCGGCAGCATCCCGCTCCAGATCGCCGGTACCCCGGCCGCGACCGTCACGCCGTGCGCCGCGATGAGCCGCACGAGCGAGCCCGCGGAGAGATCGGATCCGGGCAGCACGAGGTCGGCGCCCGCGAACATCGCCGTGTACGGCAGCCCCCAGGCGTTGGCATGGAACATCGGCACGATCGGCAGCACCACATCGCGCTCCTCGATGCCCACGACTCCGGCGGCCATGCCCGCGAGCGAGTGCAGCATCGTCGAACGGTGCGAGTAGACGACCCCCTTGGGGTGGCCCGTGGTGCCCGACGTGTGGCAGATCGCCGCCGCGAGGTTCTCGTCGGCGATCGCGAAGGTGCCGACCATCGGCTCGACCGAGGCGAGCAGGGCCTCGTAGTCGAGGATGCGGTCGTCGGCCGGCAGCGCCGCATCCGATCCGTCGTCGATCACGACCCAGTGCCGCACCGAGGGCAGCTCGTCGGCAAGGGGCCACAACCTGGCCAGCAGCGAGCGGTCGATGACGACGATATCGTCCGCTCGCTGCTGGCCAGGTTGTGGCCCCTTGCCGACGAGCTGCCCTCGGT
>Ga0247804_10001502_pt1 | contig 10795 bp, 7 predicted proteins | sample UWRJL029104C1_FD_181142 | JGI IMG/M metagenome (GOLD analysis project Ga0247804, IMG submission 181142) | Plant litter microbial communities from Arlington Agricultural Research Station in Wisconsin, United States - UWRJ-L029-104C-1 | ecosystem: Environmental > Terrestrial > Plant litter >...
TTAAATAATGAGCCGCTGCCCACAACCTACAGGCTTTCACTTAACATTACAGGATTGCAAGAGGGTACAGCCTATGTGCTCTATGTGAATGGAATCTTATGGAACACACTTTATAAGGATTTTGCAGTTGGTAGTAATCTTGGGACAATAACCCCAAGTATTCAGGGTTATACGTTGAGCCCGGTTTCCTTTGGTCCGGTTGTGATGGACCAAAACAGGGTTTTAACATTCACCGCCACGCCGATAGGTCAGGGCACAGAATCAGTTTTACCAGGAGCCTTTTGGCTGGAACCTTATCCGATTGAAAACTTCAGCGTAAATGGGCATACCTATACTGCTTCAGGTTCAGACTCATCATTATGGAATCAGCAAATGCCAGCTGATGGGTTTTTTGCCTTTGAATTTCGATCAGATTCCGGAATGGGAATATACTTAAATGAACACAATAGGGCGGATTCTGCACGTATAGGGGTTTACACTGATAATGGCGTACTTTATATTGATAAGGCGGGTGTACAACCATCTGTCCCTCAGCCGGCTTCCGGAGATTATGTTGCGTTAAAGCGCAGCGCGGGTAATGTGACTTTACAGCTTTCGGAAAATAACGGAACGAGCTGGTTAACTTTATTCGATTTCGGTCAGGTTGGATATAAGTATTTAGTTGGCAGTTTTTTTAATTCCAGAAAGATTTATAATCCGCAGGGTATGGGTGTTCAGCCTCTGAGTTACCTGGAGGGATTTTTACCTCTAAACCTGGCTAATGGTTTAGTAGACGGTACAATCCAGGAAGGGCCTGCGGGCATATTCACCGCTTTAGACCGACTAAATGCTCAGGCAAATTTAACCACTAATTTTACCTGGCAACCTGGTGCAATGGTTGCGTTCAAGCTAACAGGGGATGGACACGATTATTTTACTATGGGTGGTCGAAATGATTATTCAATAGGGGATTTCGAAGGAATAGGAGCAGATGGACAAAATTTACTTGGCAATGAAAACGGCAATTACTTCACTATTAGTAGTGCGCCTAAGGGAAGCTGGATAGTATTGAAGTATGAAGAAGCGAACAACTTTTCGATCTCTTATACTTTTGATGCTATAGAATTTATTCCTATAGGTCTTCCAGGAGTACTTAGTGTGAATGCAGGTGATTACCTGGCCGCATCTGTCTATGGATACAACAATCGCGATCAATCCAGAATAGCTTATCCGCAACACAATGGCCTGCTTGGTCTCATAGGTTTTTAGCTTTAATAACATTATGATAATTCCATAAATTCAATAATAACCGATGAACTAATTCCCTTCTGGTATAGGAAGTGTGATAAACTTTAAACGATTTTATTTTTCTAAATGGCAAAAATTCTAAAACTTGGTTTTGCAATGGGCGGCGGTGTTTCGCTCGGAACCTTTTCCGGTGCAGCTCTTTCCGAAACGATAAAGCAGGCAATTCTACACGCGGGTTATTATGAGCAAAAAGGCGATCAGGATGTTTTTATCAAATATGACAAGGTAGTAATTGATGTTTTTGCAGGTGCAAGTGCAGGATCTATGTCACTTTCCATTATGCTTCGGGGGCTTTGCCATCAAACGGAGGAAGAATTGAAAAATGCCAAAACAACATTAATCGCGGATACATCTATTGAATTTGAAAAATTAAACCCGGAAATACAAAAAGATTTGATTGTAGCTCAGGTAGTTCAGAACTTACAGGAAGACATATGGGTGAATGAAATTAACATAGATAAATTGTTGGGCACCACTCCCGGGCAACAGGCAGAATTAATTTATCATGGAGGGCTGTTTAGAAATAAAGCTCTGGAAGACATTGCAAAGAAATACTTTAAATTAGATGAAGCGTTTGAAACCGGCTTCGCGAACCGGCGCATACTTTCCAGCGAGGTAATCTTCGGAAGTTCTCTTACAAACCTTACCGGACTCAAATTGGACAGTAGAAAAGGCAAACCGAATATTGATCCGAATTATGCAGCCTCCGCAGATGCTTTTTCTTCCAGAAGTCATAAAGAATTCAGAGTGTTTCATTTGTTTTTTGATGAAAAACATAAGGAACTTGTTAAGGATAATCCTGAAGAATTTCCTCCGAAATGGCTTCGCTATCACAATGGAAAAACAAAAAGAAATTACTTTGGTAATCTAGGAGAAAAAAAAGCATGGTCAAGAATTGTTGCCACTTCGATTGCCTGTGGTGCATTTCCCTTCGCATTTGAACCCGTTGCTTTAGAACGTTTCGCGTTTGAATTTGAACAATGGCCAGCTGTACTTACTGCGGATATTTGTGAAAAAGCCACCGGGCGTAAGGAACAACTTTCTTATCCTTTTAGTTATATAGACGGTGGAACATTTAATAATGAGCCAGTTAGAGAAGCATTCCGAATGGCTTCTTTTCTGGATGCGAAAGATGATCCGGAGAGTTTTGACAGGCTAATTGTTTTTGTAGACCCAAGTATTGCGCCTGAATCAGTCGATTTCCGTGTGCCCGTACACCAAAGGTATTCTGTTAAAAAACCAAGAAAAATTCTTGGCTTACTCGATGGATATGACCTGATCAAAAAATCAACACTTGATAGACTCATTCCTCATATTGGCAATTTGCTTTCCGTGATCATTGATGAAGGCAGGGTAAATGAAAATGATAAATTGGGCTATATATCTGATTTGTTTGCTACTAAATCTAAATACAACCTCATTTTAGAACAAATAATTGATCATTCTACGGTTAAACCTGATGTTATTGATAAGATAAAAGACGAGTTAATTAAACTTATTCAATTAGACAGAATAAATGAACTCCTGCCCGTTGGAGCATTGACTTTAGAAGGTGAATTGTTAAGGGTTATTAACGACAATAAAAAAGATTTTTTCGTGATAAGGGAGTTGGTTGCTGATTTCACACAGAACGGATCTGCAGGCATCCGCGTAAAATTTCATAAATTATTTTTAAAGGCTTTGTTTACTGTATTTATAGATCGGCTGTTGAATTTAACAGGAAAAAGCCGGGAAAGCAAGATAATGGCGATCGCACCAGTGAACATTGTTGACGGCAAGATGGAAATACAAACCCTGCCGGGAGATTATTTGTTTGGGTTTGCAGGCTTTACCTCGAAATTACCCAATGTTTTTGAAGTTTCGCTAGCTAAATATTCTGCGCTGATTTTTATGAAAGAAATCGGGCTTATTAAACGAGAACAAAAGATACCAGAAATCCCTTTGTGGACTAACCAGGTCGAATTTGCTAAAGAGTACGTTCTTAAACTCCGCGATATTGATGCAAGGATTGAGAATCTATTTATGAATTCGAAGATTATCGATGTACTTCCATTGGTAGACCAGTTTGTGCTTACGAATTTAAGTAAAGCAGTGAAAAATGCCCTGGAAGATGTCGATTTGTTTAATGATCCCTTTTATTCATTTGTTTTTAAGATTCCTGTTAACAATAAAAAGTTAGAGATAGATGGCGCAGGTATATATAATGATGCTGTCGCTGTGAAAGAGGATGGAAGATGGTTTTTGATAACGGAACTTTATTATTTTTATCAGCCGATGAATACCAGATGGTCAGGAGTTCATATCCAGAATGACTATTTAATAATTGGAAAAGATGGTTTTAGTATGCTACCGGATGCTGCCTTCTGTTCAATTGAACTTCCGAATTTATCCGCTATAGAATTAGCGAACATGATGCCAAATCCTACTTTTCAATATCGGGAGGTAATGGAAAAAGATGAGGGTCAAATCCTGAGCGCAGATGGCTGGGAAATTTTACCGGGTATAATAAGGATCGATGAGAATTTATTAAACTAAAACAAAACATGTCATAGTTATATAGAAGCCAAATCAAAATTAATTTTAATATTTCAATTATAAACATCTAATTAATACTTTCATGCAAATAAAAAATCATTTACTAATCAAAGATGACGGTAACCCCGTAAGTTTTAAAGCAACGCCAAACAAAGGCGGACGTTTAGTTCCTCAATACCTTGTTATGCATTACACGGCAGCAACGACTGCAAATTCAGCTATAAGCTGGTTCCAGAGTTCCAACGCCCAGGCATCTGCCCATCTTTTAATTGACCGGGACGGCTCAATTACTCAATTTGCTCCGTTTAATATCGTTACATGGCATGCAGGTAAAAGTCAATGGAAAGGTCTTACAGGGTTGAACCAATTTTCTATCGGAATTGAGCTCGTAAACGGCGGACGCCTTGCTAAAAGCGGCAGTAAGTGGATATGTCCGGTAGATCATAAAACAATACCTGCCGATGAAGTAATTATTGCCAGGCATAAAAACGATAATTTCGAATCTGGGTGGCAGGAATACACCGAAAAACAATTAGAGGCCGCCATGCAAATAGGTGCACTATTGGTAAAGACCTATGCTTTAAAGGATGTTGTAGGCCACGAAGATATTGCCCCAATAAGGAAATCAGATCCCGGCCCCGCATTCCCAATGTCAAGTTATCGTTCAAAAGTAATGGGAAGGAAAGGTACGGATTTGGAAGAGGTTAAAAACAGTGTTGAACTCAATATACGTGCTGGCGCGGGAAGCAATTTCCAGACTTTAACTCAAGCCTTACCTGTGGGTACAAATATGCTTATATTACGTTCTGAGGGCACGTGGAGTTTTGTTGAAGTGCTTAATCCTGTTCACGGCATTATGGATTTGGAGGGATGGGTATCGACGAAATACCTTGTTCCAGCATGATTTGATTAATAACTTTAAATATCTTCATAAAGTTATATGGTTTTGCAAATGCAAAGTACCGGACTTAACATCCGGTATTTATATGAGTTTTCTAAAAGGATTCTTTTTTAAAATAATGATCTTAAAATAACCTTATTATTTAGATTTGTTTTTATTCACTGTTCCTGCGCCTTCCTTACCCGATTCATTCGGCGTATCGCCTGCCTGACCATATTTTTCTGATGCACCTTCTCCGTTTTGGTCGAAACTCGCTTTTTCCTTAGATGTTCCGGTTTTTTTTGTATCCTCGTTTTTGTTATCTTTTTTGCTTTCCATGACTTCTATTTTTTATTTTAGAACACATAAGAAAAGGAAAAAGTTTAATTAAATTTTTAACCAGTTGTAAATCTGTGTTATATTAGGCTCATGTAATGGAGTTAATATTGCAAAAATGTACGATTGTAAATTTGCAATTAGTAGTATTTCACTCGCTATCTGATTAGCGTAAAACGGTACAGGTAAATTATGGTTCATTTTAAAGCAGAAATAGAGCAATTCGAATCGATGGGAGAGAAAACCGGCTGGCGCTATGTTTTTATTCCGGCAGGTTTGGCAAACCAACTCAAAGCAGATTGTAAAAAGAGTTTTCGGGTGAAGGGTAAAATTGATACAGTCGAAATTGAAGGTTTGGCAACAAGCCCTATGGGCGAAGGCGATTTTATTATTGCCCTAAAAGCAGATTTACGCAAAAGACTCAGAAAAGAATCGGGCGCAACAGTAGAACTTTACCTGGAGGAGGATAAAAACTTTAAAGTAGAAATGCCTGAAGATTTGGAAATATGTTTATCTGAAGAAAAGCATTTAATGGCTAATTTCTTAAAACAACCAAAATCGCATCAAAACTATTTTATTAACTGGATTAACAGCGCTAAAACAGAAACTACCAGAACAAAGCGCTTGGTTTTGACGGTAAAAGCGATGGAAGAAATGCAGGACTTCGGCGCGATGATTAGAGCAAGCAAAGAAAGCAGATAATTATCTTTTATAACTTTTGAACCAACTGTTCATTTTCATCTGGATTACACCTAAAAAAGCTTCCCTGAATATTCTTGTACTCATCTTTGATGTTCCTTCGGTTCTATCCGTAAAAATGATAGGAACCTCCACAACCTTGAAACCGAATTTAATTGCCGTAAACTTCATTTCAATTTGAAAGGCGTAGCCGACAAATTTAATTTTATCCAAAGGAATGGTCTCTAAAACAGTTTTCCGGTAACATTTAAAACCGGCAGTAGCATCCTGAATCTTAATTCCGGTGATAAACCGCACATACATAGAAGCGAAGTACGACATTAAGACCCTGCCCATCGGCCAGTTTACAACATTTACACCTTTGATGTACCTGGAACCTACAGCAATATCGGCCCCATTTATACACGCTGCTTTCAAACGGATTAAGTCGTTAGGGTTGTGTGAGAAATCTGCGTCCATTTCGAAAATGTATCCGTATTTCTTTTCAATTGCCCATTTAAAACCAAAAATGTAAGCGGTACCTAAGCCTTGCTTGCCAGCACGTTCATGGATAAATAAATGACCAGTATATTCCTCTTGTAACGATTTAACAATTTCTGCCGTACCATCAGGCGAACCATCGTCGATAATTAAAACATCAAAGGCCTGGTTTAAAGAAAAAACCTTTCGGATAATTTTTTCTATATTTTCCTTTTCATTATAGGTAGGTATGATAACTAGACTATCCGACACTTTAATTATTTTTAATGTGTTTGTAATTTTGAACTTCCGCTTTTGGTTTCCTGCTTTCGGTTTCCTGTTTCCTGTTTCCTGTTTTCTGTTTCCTGTTTTCTGTTTCCTGCTTTTGGTTTCCTGCTTTCGGTTTCCTGTTTTCTGTTTCCTGCTTTCAGTTTCCGGTTTACAGTTTCCGCTTTTCTGTTTTCTGTTCCGCTTTTGCTTAATTCAAACCGCGAAAGTAAATATTTAATGTGAAAATAACCGCATCATTTCAATGGATTAAATTCTGATAAAAGATCTTATCTAACCTCTGCCATTAATTTTTTAATCATGGGCGAAACGACAATTAAGGCGAGGCCCGCGATTAAGGAATAAATAGCAAGCTGTTTATAACCTTCCGTGTACGACATTAATTTAGTCATCAGTGAAGCATTTTCAATACTCGACATCTCTGCGCCCAGCTTACCGGCAGCAAGTTGCCCGAATGCACTGGATAGAAACCAAAGCCCCATCATCATTCCGAACATTCTCTTCGGCGAAAGCTTCGTAATGATCGACATCCCGATTGGACCTAAACAAAGTTCGCCCAACGTAAGCAGGAGGTAAGCCAGCGTAAATATATTTAACGAACTAATACCCTGCTCATTCGCAAAAAATCTGGTCGCATAAAATACATAGAAACTTAGTGCCAGCAGTAAAAAGCCAATTCCGAATTTCACAACGGTATTGGGTTCGATTTTTCTCTTGTACATCAATAACCATAAAATGCCTACAATCGGACTAAAAACGATGACAAATAAAGAGTTCACGCTATTGTTAACTACATTTGGATCGATAGATAAGAAAAGCAGGTTATGATTCAGGTTATCTTTGGCAAATAATGACAGCGAACCGCCGCTCTGCTCAGAAATCGCCATAAAAATGAAGTAACAGAAAATAAATACAAAAGCAGCCAGTAGTTTGTATTGCGCTTTCCGCTCTTTCACCATGATAATTTCATAAAGAAAATAAATCAAGGCAACTACACCAATTGTGTACATGAAGTAATCGGTGAAAGCCGTATTCTTAACCATGATGAAAATCAAAGGAATACATAATAGCGAGCCAGCATAAACTACAATTTCATAAACTGTCCTCTTGCTTTTCTCCAGGTGCATGATTGGCGAACTGCCGATAGGTCCCAGGTATTTCTTAGTGAATATAAATGTGCTCAATCCGAAAGCCATAACTAAAGCTGCTGATAAAAAGCATAAATGCCAGCTGTAATATTTACCAAGATAAATACACATTGCACCTCCTAGCAGGCCACCAACATTAATGCCGGCATAGAACAACCCATAACCTGCATCTCTGCGATTGTCTTTTTCGTGGTAGAGTTCACCAACCATTGATGAAATGTTTGGTTTAAAAAAACCTGTGCCAATAATGGATAAAGTAATACCGATATAGAATAATCCCTGAGGATTAAAAGCCAGTATTAAGTTGCCGATAATCATTAAGGAGCCACCCCAAAAGAGCGATTTTCTGAAACCGAGAATTTTATCTGCAAAAATGCCTCCGATAAATGTAAAAGCATAAACAAAAGCCTGTATAGCACCGTATTGCAGGTTTGATTTCTGGTCGGAGAGATGCAATTGATCAACCATGAAAAAAGCAAGGACGCCACGCATGCCATAAAAGCAAAAGCGCTCCCACATTTCAACCAAGGATAAGTACCAAAGTTGTTTTGGGTATTTACCTTCGAAATTTTGAATTTCCTCTAAAGATTGTATTTCACTCATGCGTTGTTATGAAAAGCCAAAAGCCCGAAATAAACCGGGCTTTTAAATGTTTTATTTTATAATTTTTTAGTGAACACCATGCATCCATTTTTTTAATAATGGATTTAAAGAAAGCATAATTAAGCCGGCAATGATTGGTATTCCAGTAAAAATCAGGAAGAAAATTGAAATTGAATATTGTGAACTGATTTTATCAATTAAAGAGCCTGTAGCACCTGCCAGATAGTTACCGATGGCTGTGCAGGTAAACCAGAATCCGAACATTAAACCAACCAGGTTTGCCGGTGCCAGTTTACTCACATAGGATAAACCTACCGGAGATACACATAACTCGCCAACTGTATGGAAGAAATAGGCGAAAATTAACCAGAACATACTTACCTGAGCCGCAGTTGCACCTTGTGGAATGTTTGCTCCGCCATATGCTAAGCCTGCAAAACCTACACCAACAAGAATAAGTCCGATACCAAATTTAACAGGACCACTAGGGTTAAATCTGGTTTCCCACATTTTAGAAAAAATTGGTGCTAATGAAACAATAAAAAATGAGTTTAAAACGCTAAACCAGGAAGCAGGAACTTCCGTTGTTATTGAACTGAATTCTCTGGTTACTTTCCAGATGGCTATTCCCCAGATAATGAGAAAACTTAATAAAGTAAAAAGAATAGTTGCCGGATATTTTTTAAAGATTTTTGTAGCAAGGCTAAAAAGTACGTAGGAAACTGCCACCAAAGGAAAAATTGTTAAAATTGCATCAATCCATTTAAATGTCGTTGCAGCACCTCCGGTTAGATTTCTTAAGGTATAGTCTTTTGCGAAAATAGTCATCGAACCACCTGCCTGTTCGAAAACCATCCAAAAGAAAATCGTAAAAATTGAGAAAATACCTACAACCCATAAGCGCTGTTTTCTTACAATAGGCGATATAACTTCGGCCGTTGGATCTGCCTTTTCAACTTTTTCAGCTTTCTGAATTGACGAACCAATTACTCCAAATATTTTCTGACCAAAATAGAATTGTAACATCCCGAACAGCATAAATATACCGGCTAAACCGAATCCATAGTGCCAGCCAACTTTCTCACCAATGTAACCGCACATTAACATGCCGATGAATGCGCCGGAGTTAATCCCCATATAAAAAATAGCATATGCACTATCTTTTTTATCACTGATTGGCGGGTATAATTTTCCTACAATTGATGAAATGTTTGGTTTGAACATTCCGTTGCCCAAAATTAGCAATAACAGACCGATGTAAAAGAAGTTTGTGCTTACTGCTTCTAAAGCCATTGCACCATGACCAAGTGTCATTATTAGCGCACCAATTATCACGGCCTTTCTGTAACCTGTCCATCTGTCGGCGATTAAGCCACCGATAATGGGTGTAAAATAAGCTAATCCGGTGTATAAAGCATATAGTTGCAATGCTTCTGGTCTCGGCCAGCCCCATCCGTTTTTACTTAAATCGCTAACCAGGAATAAAACCAGTATAGCACGCATTCCGTAATAACTGAATCTTTCCCACATTTCGGTGAAAAAAAGAACGAATAAACCTACAGGATGGTTGAATAACTTTTCAGGAGAAACGCCCTGGCTTTCTAAATGGAGATTTAACTCTTTCTCATGGTTGATAGATAGTGTTTCAGCTGTTGTTTGCATAGAACATTTGGTTGGTTTAAGTTTATGATTTCAAAATTTGTGTGTTGTTTTGTGTCAATAAAAAGTCGCAATATAGCGAGCAATGCGCATTCTAACAAATTTTTAACTTATCTGTTATGGATAAAAGATTAATCATCCGATGATTTAGAATTTTTTAACAGGTTTTACATTTTTTGCAGGATCGATATATAAAGCATCGTTCGAATTTGCCTCGTTATTTAATACGACATTTTCCTGAAATTTTAAGCGTCCGCCCACGATTTTAAAAGCGTCGGTATTTCCGTCTGAACCGTAGAATTGAAATTTCCCTGTCATTTCGGGGTCGAAGGGCGCAAGATGGTCAAAAACAATTAGCCCGGCATTTCTGTCGGTTTTCAAAAGCATTGCATTTTGTTTCTGGTATTCAAAAATAATCCTGTTTTTGCCTTTAAGTTCCTTTCCATCAAATACGGGCATTCCAAAAGTAGCTGCATCTTTATTAAAAGATAAAATTTCAACCACTTTCTTAGTTGTTTCCATCGTATTTCCCTTCCAGCCTAAAAGAACATAATAGGGTAGTCTTCCGGATGAGGTTATAGGAACTATCTCATAATATTTAGCACCAAACCATTTCTGATTGCTGGTCACTGCATTTGGATCTGTAAAATTCTCTGTCTGATCAATTAAAGGAAATAGCTTCAAGCCATTTTTATTATTCATTTGAATGGCTCCATAATACCTGTAAGTTCCGTTTTCCAACTGAATATACCAGGAAATAAGTCTGAATGCCTGATCAGGTGATTTAATTACTGCAATTGTTTTTAAGGAATCGAATGGATAGCTGAATGAATTTGGTTGTTTCAGTGCTTCTACAAGTGTTTTTACGAATTTGCCGTTTTCAGCAAACCTCTTCTCGTCG
>Ga0247804_10001503_pt1 | contig 10792 bp, 12 predicted proteins | sample UWRJL029104C1_FD_181142 | JGI IMG/M metagenome (GOLD analysis project Ga0247804, IMG submission 181142) | Plant litter microbial communities from Arlington Agricultural Research Station in Wisconsin, United States - UWRJ-L029-104C-1 | ecosystem: Environmental > Terrestrial > Plant litter >...
ACTTGAAGACAGGATAGAAGATGACTCCATTAGGTGAGGTAAGGCCTAATTTCGTAATTGCTTATAACCACAACACCGCTTATTTTCCTAGGTTGAGCATCTCAACTACACGTGGAAGACCATAGTTTTTATGGCAATTTTGCGAAGCTGAAATTCGACAGACCGAGCCTACGCAAATTGTGGATGTGTGGCAGCCACGTGGGTCTAGATATGATCGGGTCGTACAGTAAGTACTGTAAGTGCTGATGACGATTTGTTCGATAACGCACTGGAAGCATATTAGTAAATCTTGGAGGTGCTTTGCTCACACTCCGCAATTGAAGGCGAGATGCGAACAAGAATGTCACGCATGTCACTTTGTACCCTCGCATAGCCCCCAGCACAATCCTAGCCCCCCAATGGAAAGAGGTGTGCAAGCGCTCAAGGCTGTCAGAACGGTGAATGGCCACCCCCGATGCTCAGTGTGGCGTATGAGGCTGCTGCACTTCCTTCCACCGATATCACAACATTGGAACCGTAAGTAATAATTGATCCTGTGACAGTGATGGGTGGATGAGGAGCATTAAAGATGAAGCTATCCACCGTACAATTTTTCAAGTGAGGGAGGTTGAGATCGTGACTTCATTTCTTACTCTTGGTATTCCTTGACCGCTTTTCCCTCTTACATTCAATGTTTTCCTAATGCCCATTTAGTACATTTGTCCGATTTCCGTCATACCGCGATTCGCGTAGGTTCTTGCTCTCAAAGGATCACTCGACAATAAAGCACAAACGGTTCTCTGGGCGCTTCTGGCCGGTCACCATGCGGTCTTCCGTTTGACAAGCACCTGGAGAACTACTACTTTTGCTTTTGCACTGCCAGCGAGATCTGTCAGAGCATGACGGCGGCAGCAAGGACTCCAAGGAAGCAACGGCATCCGATGAATGGGATGAAGATTCGGTGACGATATGCTGGCCTGGCGATAGCCGTGTACGACTTACTCTTCATGCGTAGGAGAGTTAACAAGGACTTGTTACGTTCTTTGCAACCCACGATGTTTGAGGGTCGGTCTCAAACGCGGCCAAGGTGTCATAGCCCGGTCTTTGTGTGGGAGCAGCCCCTGTGTTAGAGATCAGGGACAACTAGTCTATCGAGATTATTAGGTGGAGGTTGTGGGAGGGACGATTATCATGACTTTAAATGGAAGAACTGCACTGGGCATATTGCTCACATTTGATAGTGGGAATATTGAATGGAGTATTGACCAGAATGGTGATGGTGATGGTGATGTTTGATGTTTGATGGGGTTCGCCCTGGTCTGGGTATTGAATGTGATGTGATGGTGGACGAGAGTCTTTGTCTTGGCGTAGGCTTGGAGAATGTACTGTAACCTCAGCTAACCCCGAAGCGTTAACCCCTAAGCGGTAACCCCTACCCGCACAGTCCCGGGCTCCCTTTCAGCGCCCAGACGCCGGAAACTGGGGGTTTGATTAGAGGGACAAGGCCCCTTAATTGGATATCTCATGGGGCTATTGACCCCTGGAGGTTCAGGGGTGACGCCGGCCAGAACCATCGCCAGCACTGTATGTAGCACTGTAGCACTACACTATACTATCCTATCCTATCCTACTACGGTACAGGTATGTACTGTATGTACTGTACTCCCCTACTGTACTGTATGTAGAGTAGTAGTAGTTAGTGCTGTTTCTTCGGCTCTATCCTGCTACGCGCCCTGACTTCTGCGCTCTGCCCAATCACCCTCCTCCATGCCTCTGCATCTCCCTGCAGCCGCCAGCCATCATGGAGACCATACCACACCATCCCCAACACCATCCATCTTCACCCATCTGTGAGGTCGTCCTTTGCTGGCTCAATTGGCTCTTTGGGTATAATGATCCTCCCTAACAGAGCAGAGCTAACTATAGAATAATCTCCATCGTGCTGGGACTTACTGGGGACCCAACAGTTTCCCTGGCGTGCCTCTGACCCCATTCGTGCTACCGCCATACCGCTCGTCCTCTTCTTCATGGCTTCATCTATTCCTCCCGCTCAGGCGGCTCTCGACATACATGCATGCACATCATGGCGGTCACAAATCACGGCCGACGCTCGAGGACCCTGGTCGTACATACTGTAAGTACAGTACATCCGAAGGCCTGTTCGTTCTTAAACATCTGCTCCCCACCATCATCTCATCGTCCCATCAACACGGTCTCAATCTCTAAAACACCAAAACGTCTCAAGCTGAAGATCCCCAGGCACAAGCCCCTTCCCAAACGCTCAGATTCAGAACCTCGACCTCGAAATATCCCCCATCCGATGAAAGCCTCCTGCTAGCTTGAGACATTCCATACTTCCCTACCGGACGAGGCCCATATCTGATATAGCCGAACCCATTGATCAATGATCAAGCTTTGAATCAAGCGGAAAGAGGTTGCACACCCTGCTCTCACACCCCATATCATTACCTGATTCCCTAATTGCTCGGATGTCCACTGTCATAGAAGACCAGACTACCAGCTCGTGGTCCGTTCCATCCTCGAAACCGTACCGGCTCCTGCAACAAGAAAGCAGAAGATCATTCCAAAGAAGGTCTTGGTTTGACACAAGTTCCAGAGTGGACCCCCCTCCTCTCTCCGCCCAGTGACTCTCGCTCCTGGTGTCCCAAGGAGATCGAGATATAGACTACCGCATCTCCACATTTACACCATCTCTTCTTCCTTTTCTTCTGACAGCGCTGTGCACTCGTTCGTCGATAGTCCATTCTTTCACATCGATCGCACATTCATTCTTTTCAACTCCGCCGGCCCGGATCCTATTCACCCATTACAACTTTAATCCTTTTTTCGTCTCCGCTGTCTTTCTCTTCATCAACCAAACCAAATCGCCCATTCGATTCGAATCCTGTCCGTGTCAGCCATTCTTTCAAAAGGGAGCCGTTTATTTGGGAGAGATTCAGAGGAAATTCAATTAAGAAGGAAACATGGGAAAACTTATCAAGAACCACTGGGCTAGACTCATCGTGCTTACGGCTGCGGTTTGTACGTCTCCCAACATCCTGCTACGACAATGACAGAGGAAGCAAAGAAGGGGAAGAAAAAAAGATGAACATCTATCTAACAAGGGTAAACAGATCAAGTAGCTGCTGCAATCTCCGGATTCTTCTGGCCGAAAATATTCTGGGATTTCCTGACCAAGAACCTCGATGTCGCCGTAAAACCTTTACCGATCCTGCAAATCATAAATTTGGTCTTTGGCCTCGTCATGTTTGCCTGGGAGTGGCCATTAGGAGCCATCGCTGGCTCAGCACTACATCGAAGCATCGAGGCAAGATTAATTGTGTTGCCAATGGCTGGGTTGGCAGCTGCATTGCTGTATCAAGCTACGAATCCGGCGATTTATTATAGTGTCGCGTTAGTGGTCTACTTTTGGGCTTACAGTGAAGGAGAGGTATGTTACGGCTCATTGCAGACTTGGGAACAGAGTACTAATTATAACAGGTGGTGGTTGCAAAGCCATGGTCATTACCCCAACGAGGTCGGCCTGGAAAGGTATAAACGATCTTCTAGCTCCACCCCACTCGCCCAGCTCAACCTACCAGATTCGGGAGAAGAATCAGAGGCCCGTAGATGGCATAGCATATCTGGAAAGAAATGTATATTAAAGCTCAGCCTGGCAATGGCTCCTGCAATTCTTTGCACGCATAGAGAAGAAGAGAAACGAAAGCGTTATTTATGACGCACAGCTCACCATCATGTGAATACCCATTGTTTCTTGAGCCAGCATTAGCGAAGGGGCGTTTTTTTGTTTTGTAAGGGAAAGTCATGAAGATGAGTGGGAGCTGGCCATTTTATTTTATCTTATAAACATGATGAATTGTCAAAGGGGGGAAAGTACCCTCTGAAGTGAAGAACAACCATAGTTAATCGATGAAAGCTTCACGATGGATTTTCTCCCAGATCTCGTTTCTACGTGATATCTCTCTCTCAGACACGACTAGTCATTGTCTAGTCTAGTTTCCATATATACTCTCCTGTGCATGATTCTTATTATCGCTCGGTACTCGCTTTTTTTTCTTTGATGATGGTCTTTGGTGGTGATTGATTGATGGAGGTTGGTCAGCGCACTGCATGCAACACTTGAGGTTTCGTGTTGTCGTCAACCCGTCAGGCGCCGCAACAGTAAAACCCTTCTAGTTGCCGGATCTATTTTTATTATCAATTCGGACGGTTACATGCTCCTGTCTCTTATGGAGCTATTTAAATGCGAGCCTTTCGCGGCGTCTCAGCCTTATGAATAAGTCGCACGTAAGACCTACAATAACTGAACTAGCAGCAGATAAAGTAGAGCAGATAAATCACTCGAATCTCACACATCCTCTATACTGGGTTTGGCAATTTTTACTTTATTTCATTTGGCCAAGACCTATAAAACTAGGTGGAGCCGGGCATCAATATCGTCCCAGGCAAATCATCATCCGATTCATAATCTCATCATGAATATGCAGTCCGATCGCCTCAGCAACATCATGTGTGCTGTATGCATTCCTCCCAACGTCACGCCATCCTTGACAGACTTAAGACTGGCTCACCGCTCAGTGACCAGCGCGGGATCCCATGCTGTCGTTCTTGGTGCCTGTTCGCTCTGGGAACTGCGGTCATTGTTAGCATCGTTGTGAATCGTGTGTGAATTGAGACATACTTGAGATTCCTGAATCGTGCCCTTCTCGAGGATTTGCTTGATGACGTCCTCCTCAACGTGAGTACCGAACTCGTTGTCTAGGGTTGAGTGCGAGGCGGCGTTCATCTCTCCTTGAGCTCCGTGCCTGAGAACATTGTTAGTCTGATTATTCCACCCATTGCACGATCAATAGTCTGAAGCTACTCGCTGAGGATAGTGGTTTTGTACAACAGCCTTGTGTTCGGGGAAGCGGGGTCCCAAGTGAGGGGTAAATCCGTGTACTTACTTGTTGGTAACAAAGATCTTGAAAGCGCTGACAACCTGTGCCAGTGGGATGGTCTTATCGGTCTTCCAGCTCTGTGCCGCCTTTGCATCATCAATGAAGATAATGAAATCGTCCTCCTTGCCCTTGAAGTGGACCTTGATTTGGTTTGCTTCTCCGCGAGCCATGATTGCGAGTTGTAGATTGGTAAGTGGTGAGTTGAAAGTTGGTTTGGATAATGTAACGAGGAAGTAAGATCAAAGACTTGTGAGATGCTTTGAATTGTAGTTTGTGTTTGGTATGAAGAGGAAGCTGGAGGGGAGAGGGCAAAGGGTCTTTTTGAAGCAGAGCATGACCTGTTCCTGGAGTGGATACTTGGCAGATACGTCACTGGCAGGGGTAGCTCACTCACAACAGTTCCACTCCAAACTTCTCTGTTCCTTCTGATTCCACTTCAGCTCTACTTTTAAATTATTCCGTCAGCTGAGGAAAGTATATTGACTGCTAGATGGCTAAATCTAGCTACATTTAATCTGCTTTCGGTACGTGCTGGTGGATCGTGTGTATTGTTTGCAATGTGTCTTTATGATTTAGGATCACGCGATCACAGATGTGTCAACCTCACCCAATGCCATGACTTATGCTTGCCCTGCCTGGTATGCCTTACATAGAAGAGTTTAATTCAATGATTCTAAGGAAAGTTCTCTAGTTGATCAATTGAGCTTGCTTATATGCTAGAGTAGTATAGCTAGCTAATCTATAGCTTTTGTTGATACAGAACTGTGATAAACGCAAGTCACCATTGAAGCCAGTCACCATTAAAACCTCTTCACGGTTACCAATTCCCATATTGTTCGACAGTGTATCTATGAAAATCTCAGTTAGTTGACATGTTACCAAAAGTTCTGTTTGCACTGTAGTTACAAATGAGGAGATTGGGACCAGACATTTCATAGGGGCTATCAAAGTCAAGTGGCTTTCCTCCCAATAGCATCACAACTTACTCTTTCTTCCAGAATTCAACAAGGCTATGAGCTATCAATGGGTCACTCAACCGCAGACCGAGAGCCTCTTGGCCTTCCTGTGTTGTTGCAGCTTGGGCAACCTCTGGTATACTATGATACATCTCACTCAGAACATTCCTATCGTGTTCTGGGATGGGAGAATTGATAGAACAGTATGGAAGTAATGTCAGAGTTGGATCAGCTCTTGTCGTACATACTGATGATCTACGTGCCGCTACCAGTTGTCTTTGGAAACCAAATAATGTAGACTGTAAATTGGCGACCGAGAACAGTGGAATTATGGGTATTTCGAAGGTCGGAAATAGACTTGTCGATATTAGCTCTTACGCTCTCGATCGAACTGGAGCATTAAAAAATAGACTTACCTAGCCTGAAGGGTCATAAGATTCCTCATTCCATTCTCTTCAGAAATTGCATCTTGAACTAAGAACATGATGCCAACGTTTTGACCACCGGTTTGGTGATAGAGTCGCTCAATGCGGTCCATACATTTACCAAGGGGTTGCATGTCGGCTGCGGATATCAGAATGAGGCGATATATGTCCTTCTGAGGTGGAATTGGAATAGCCAAGTCGTGAGTTTCGATCGCCTGCTCTGTCCAGGCGTTAGAAAGGTAGACATACAATATTTACAATAGATGCCAGCACTATACTCCACAACAAAAAACAGTGTTAAATACCGTAAGAGCTAAAAAGCACTCAGAATATCAGAGTAAGGCACTGTGGTAGACAGCAGGAAGAGAAAGCGGCCAATGGTTTCACCATCTAGAAACATACCTTGCCACTTAGGTTGCTTTAGTGCGAGGAGCATAGGAGGTACCAAGTTCCAGTCTGGCCTCTTTCGCAGCGATGTGCAGAACATATCTACGGTGACTGTGGTAGTGTTGAAGCGTTGTGTTGACCTCGAAGCTCGCGGGGCAAGTTTGAATATTTGAGTGGTTGTATAATATATACCAAATGTGTGTGCCAGCACCGATGATAATTTATATATCAGCAATAACACAGTAAAGTCGACTTCAAAAACACTTCGAGGCACGCTATACACATTTTCTGTGCATAATTGAAGCGCTTTTCAACTTAAATGTTGAAGGATGAGTGCGTTCAACATAGGCCATACAAAGTACGTTAAATTGAAGCAGAGGAAAGTGCGTGCAGTTAATCAGTTTTTTATTGAGTAGAATGTGTTTTGTACAGAGACGGAATGCAAGCCCGGTCCTCAACTACGAGAACTACACCGTGCTCTAGAGTAGGGACTTACTCCATCCTGGAGGTACTTCCGCCTGACCAAACCAACTGATGTTACAGTATACCCCTATCTAGAAGTCTCATACCACAATGAGAAGAGTGTCTGCATCCCGAGGAACATTTACACACGGTTTTGTATAGAACTCTGGGAGGACCATATAACGTTACTTTAATGACAAGAACTTCTTCTTTAGCGAAGCTTTCCTCATTTCTTCCATGGCCTGTTCAAGAGTTTCCACTCTTTGTTGTTGCTTTTGCTCTAGGGCCTCCCTCTCCTGGTCCCACTTCTCTAGAGCTAGTATCTTCTCCTCCAAAGTAGCTATTTTCTCTTGATGTGGATCTACTTTGTTCTGAGTTCTAAGCAGTTCATACATAATGAGGGCCGCAGCAACGAACAAAATGAACGAATCCCCAATGACATCTGCAAAGAGGTCCACTGCTTTCCCTTCCTGTAATGGCCTGAACTTCCGCTTCCATATGCTTTTTGGTGCCTCCTTCAAAGCTGCTTTCTCCTTCACCTTTGCTGCCTCATCTTGCCGCATCTGTTCTTCGGTTTTCACCGTTGGAGCCTCAGCTTTCTCTCGTGCCCGTTTCTCTGCTGCCTTGTCTCGAAGAAGAGTAACTTGCATTCGCATGTTAAATTGATGTAAGTACTGTCCATATCTGGCGGCAATGATGCGGAATTTGGGGTGATCGTGTGCTTGGTCTTTGATCCAGTTCTTCAAAAGTTAAATAGGAACATCTGTATTTATGAGCTAGACTTACTGCGCCATACTTGGAGATATGTCTCACGAAGAGAGCCGCGAACTTGAAAAGGGGAAGGGGGACCATATTCAGTTCTAACTGGATACGCGGTGCCTTTTGTTGCCTTTTTCTATAACCACCTGCTCATTGTTCATGCCCACAAGAGCCCAGTAGCATATTCATTTCCCTAAACGTTAATTGTTGACGCAGTTGACCTTAATTGAAGCTGCAATCATCTCCATAATTTTGACACTCGTCGTCAGCCTGGCGGCGGGATGCGGTGCGGGTACTGATAGTGGTGGTTGCTATGCCAGAACCACCCCTGCCGATTTTATTGTTGCTATTATTTACCTAACCCTTCAAGAAGAAACCACCATCGATATCCACGCCAAATTCGACGACGACAATTCAATTTCGACAGCCAATGTGGAGCTCTCGGATCTAGGGAAGGCCTTTGAATTTGCCTGCCATAATTCGGTATTCTCTCTGGTGTTGCGCAATCCATAGTTGTAAGCATCACTTTCACGTTTATCACTCCGTCCGTACCTTTAGTTCTAGTCGCGAAGTGTAGGATCCCTTCCAGGCGCAATTTTCCTGCCATTGATATAGATGATTTTATATATTTATCTCTCCCTCTGTTGGTCCTCCTGAGAATGATCCACTGGTATCAGAGAAATAGACAGATACTATCGAGGTACTCAAGACACATAATTTCGATAATTATCGAACGAAGATTTCCCTGCACATCAGTTATGATTTGTGTTTCTTTACTAACCAACATATCAAACAGGTCTACTACCACCTCATCAATATCAAAACATTGCGGACATTAGTCTCCAGCACGAGAACATTATCCTTCAGCTAGAACAGAGGTCGCCATTCTACACTCTCTTTCCCCAATTACTGGACGTGTATCTCCCATAAGGCATCAACATGGAAGCACTATCACCAAGAGACGCAAATGCGTACATTAGAATAAAGCAGCAAAGCTCGAAATCATTAGCTCCTAAAGTTACGAAGCCGGCCGCCAAGCTGGTACAAAAGGAAAAGGATCACCCACCGCCTCCTCCTGCAGATGTGCTTGAGCCACCAAGTAGCGATCGACCTGAGGGTGCAACATATCAAACAGGGAAATGCCTTGGAAAGGGAGGCTTCGCTATTTGTTATGAAGGACAATTGGTTGGTACGAGACAGAAATACGCTTTAAAAATTGTGAAGAGCCACATGCCACAAAAGAAGATGGAGCAAAAGGTACGCATGGCTGTCATTTGTGGGATACACTAACTGACACTCTTACCAGTTCCAAACTGAGCTTCAGATTCACTCTAAGATGCACCACGCCAATATCGTGAAGTTTCATCGAGCTTTCTCTTACGAGAAAAGCACCTATATTGTTCTGGAGCTTTGTCCAAATGGGTCATTGATGGACATGGTCAAAAAAAGAAAATACATCACAGAACCCGAGGTTCGATTCTGGACTGTTCAAATGGCAGGTGCTATCAAATACATGCATGCCAAAGGTATCATCCACCGTGATCTGAAAATGGGGAACATATTTCTCGATAAGGACATGAACGTCAAAGTTGGCGACTTTGGTTTGGCTGCATTGCTCATGTCTGGGAAAGATATGAATGCTTGCCGTAGAACCACTCTATGTGGTACTCCAAATTATATCGCCCCGGAGATTCTAGAGAAGGGGAAGGGCGGCCATGACCACATGGTCGATATATGGAGCTTGGGTATCATCATGTAAGGTGCTTTTCAATGATTTTGAGTTTTGAACTAACTATAACAGCTTTGCGATGCTCACTGGCAAGCCTCCTTTCCAGTCTACCACAGCAGACGAAATTTACCGTAGAGCAAGGGAACGTGAATACGACTGGCCAAAAATGGAAACTTCCGAGAATTTCATATCCGAAGAAACAAAGGACTTAGTTTCTACCCTCCTTCAAGGACCGGAAATGAGACCAGATCCAGACACTATTGTTCAACATCCATTCTTTACGTGCGGCTGGATGCCACTGTCAGAAGAAATGACCCCAGAGCTCCGAGATCAACATCCAGACCCCAGCCAATTTCTATCGGTTGGTTCGCGAAGTGGCAAAGCTAATTTGTACATGAAGAATTTAAAAAAATTGTGTATTAAATGTGAAGTTGGACCTTGGCACGTACCTCAAAAATTCAAGAGTACGTACAGAGAGGTTGCAGCAGAGGAGCAGGTCGGTCTTACACCACAAGTTCCACTTCCTGAAGATGTTGTTTACCGCCCCTACCACGACTGGCTTTTGGAGGAGAAAATGCGAAAGCAGCAAAATGACGAGAATGCCATCATGTCAAAGACCAACACCGTAGACTCAGTTCCACCTCTTAATATCCCTAGCCGGTCAAACACCCAAAGCTATGCAGCACAACAAAGGGCCCGACCACAATCCTCTAGTCAGTCAGTTCGTACGTTGCAATCACGACAGCTGAATGGCGACATTTACCAATCTACCGACAATATCCCTAGCTCATCCTCAGGACTGCCTGTTTCTACTATTCCTAGAAGACAAGCTAGTAATTCCTCTGCTCGCAGACTGGAAGCAGCCCGCAGGATGGAACCCAAAACAGAATCGCATGTGGCTGAGAAGATTGCTGATGTAGAGGGTCGTCTTGCTGCCGACATGGCAGAACAGCTGAATATGGCAGAGGCAGAACGAAAGTCTCGAGAGATCCAACAACCAATTGTTCGTAAGGTAGTGTCACTATTCCACAGTCGCGAGAAAGTCGAATCGGTTCCTGGAACCAAGCCAGATGAGATTCTTCTGGGGCTACGCCGACTCCAGACCGAGTTAGAACGTGCCCTTAACAGTAGATC
>Ga0247804_10001505_pt1 | contig 10780 bp, 8 predicted proteins | sample UWRJL029104C1_FD_181142 | JGI IMG/M metagenome (GOLD analysis project Ga0247804, IMG submission 181142) | Plant litter microbial communities from Arlington Agricultural Research Station in Wisconsin, United States - UWRJ-L029-104C-1 | ecosystem: Environmental > Terrestrial > Plant litter >...
TATTGTTATACTCCTCTAAGCCTTTCCAGTATTTTTTATTGCTTTCCATTTAAGCTATATTACTGTTTATCGAACGTTCTTACTAAAACTCTAACTATTAATAGTGGCATTTACCACACTCTAAACCACCCAATAATGCTGGCGTGATTTTTTCACCTTTTTTAATTTTTTCATGCGCTTCGATAACCTTAGCGTAGAAAGCGTTGTTTTTCTGTCCAGAAATATCGGTTTCTTTGTGGCAGTTAATACACCATTTCATGGTTAAAGGAGAGTATTGATAAATTTCTTCCATTGTATTAACCGGACCGTGACAAGCGAAACATACCGGTTCAGTTGGTTGCAATCCTTTTGCTTTACGAATGGCATCTTCCGCAACAACTACGTGCTGAGAGTGGTTAAAGTAAGCGAAATCAGGAAGGTTGTGTACACGTACCCACTCCATTGGTTTCTCTTTACTCTTATCGTATTTCTGTGTTTCAGGATCGTAACCTAAAGCATTGTATATTTTCTTGATTTCAGGAGAAATTTCACCTTCATAATTGTCTCTTGCCTGTACCGCTTTATGGCAGTTCATACAAACATTTAATGATGGGATAGTCGCATTTTTCGATTTGAATGCACCATTATGGCAATATTGACAATCGATTTGATTGGTACCGGCATGCAACTCATGAGAGAATTTAATTGGTTGTACCGGTTGGTAACCTGTATGAACACCAGTATTCCACATGCCCATCCAACCCCATGAACCTAAAGCGATGATTAAACACAAAATGAAGAACATAACAAATTTCTTGTTTTTGAACATTTTGCGAACACCTACCTTTAAAGGAACGTCTTCTTCAATCTCAATACCTTGTTTTTGTAATATTAATCGCTCTAATAATTTAGAAGCGCGACCTAAGATTACTAAAATTACAATAGCAACAACAACAATTGCAACTATACCCGCAATAGACAAACCGGAAGTGGTGTCATCTTTTGCAGCAGCAGCACCTGCACCAGCCGCATCACCTTTTGGTTTTGGCTCACCTTCTTTAATGTACGCTAAAATGCTTTTTACTTTTTCTTCATCCAATTCAGGGAAAGAAGTCATCGCAACTTTACCATTCTCATTGAAAAGTTTCACAGCAGCAGGATCTCCTGAAGCAATCAAACCTTGTGAGTTCGGAATCCACTTTAAAAGGAATGCTTCAGGGTGACGGTCGCTAACACCAGTTAAGGCTGGACCAACCATTTTAGCATCAAGGGCGTGACATGCGGTACATTTAGCCTTGAAAAGCGCTCTCCCTTCTGCAGCATCTTGCGCATTAACGGTAGAAACCGCTATAATGGAAATAGCTGAAAACACGAATAACGATTTCCAAACGCTTTTTAAAATCATCGAGATATCTCTCATAATGAACACTTTATACTTATTTAATTTACTTTTAGTTATGAAATTGATGATTGAACCGAGAAAGCCCCATCAAAACTTGAACAAAAGTATAACTTATTAATAAATCCCATGACATAATACTGACTTGAAATACAATTTATAATCATTCTAAACAAATGCGGATTCAAGCCTGTCAGCCAATAAAAATGCCCATTTCGATTTTTCTTAAATGGGCAAAGTCAAGACCGATCTTGTTTTATAAAATTTTCTTGTTATTGTTTCAATATCCAGGCGAACATTAATGGAGCAACAATTGTCGCATCGCTTTCCACAATAAACTTTGGCGTATGGATATCCAGTTTACCCCAGGTTATCTTTTCATTGGGAACCGCACCGGAATATGAACCATAAGAAGTCGTTGAATCTGAAATCTGACAGAAATAACTCCAGAAGGGAATGTTTTCCATTTCCATATCCTGATAAAGCATTGGGACTACGCAAATCGGAAAATCACCTGCAATACCTCCGCCAATCTGGAAGAAACCAATTCCCTTACCGCCGCTGTTTGCAATATACCAATCGGCTAACCAGCCCATATATTCAATTCCACCCTTTACAGTTGTAGCGGTTAATTCATTTTTCATTACATAAGATGCAAAGATATTACCCATAGTAGAATCTTCCCATCCCGGCACCACAATTGGCAAATTCTTTTCAGCCGCAGCTAACATCCAGGAGTTTTTCGGATCGATTTCATAGTATTGTTCTAAATCGCCGCTTAAAAGCATTTTGTACATAAACTCATGTGGAAAATATCTTTCACCTGCTTTTTCAGCATCCATCCATATTTTTTGAATGTGTTTTTGTAGGCGACGGAATGCTTCTTCTTCAGGAATACAGGTATCGGTAACGCGATTGTAGTGATTTTCTAACAAATCCCATTCATCCTGCGGACTTAAATCTCTATAATTAGGTACACGTTTATAGTGAGAATGTGCAACCAGATTCATGATGTCTTCTTCTAAGTTTGCGCCAGTACATGAAATAATCGCAACCTTATCCTGACGAATCATCTCTGCAAGCGAAATACCCAATTCAGCAGTACTCATCGCCCCGGCCAACGTAATCATCATTTTACCGCCTTCATCCAAATGCGTTTCATACCCTTTAGCTGCGTCCATCATGGCCGCAGCATTAAAATGGAGGTAATTACGCTCCATAAACTGAGATATTGGTCCTCTTATATTGCTCATTTTGTTTTGTCTTATTTTGGGGCAAAAATAGGTATTTAGGCCGAAAGGTTAAAACATTAAAAGCGTTTAGCGTTGACAGTGAGCCTAAATAACTAAACAGTTACCCTACCACCAAGACACCAAGGCACAAAGTAATTTATTTGTGATTATTGATCATGCATTCAATTAACCGATTCAAACGATATCACTTTACACCACAAAGGCACGAAGACACAAAGTAATTAGTTTTGTAATTATTAAACATGCGTTCAATTTACAGATTCAAACAATTAACCGATTAACCAATATGGTGGACAGTTTGCAGTCACCAATGAACAAATGACCAGTGAACGAATGAACTATTACTAAAATTTCTTTTCTTTGCGCAATGAAAAAACCGGGACTTTTATTCTTTCTTGTTCTAATCTCCTTTTCAGGAATGGCACAAATGAAACTGATAAAAAAGATGCTGTCAAATGAAAAGGATACGACAAGAAAAGCGAGCTTCTTACCCATTCCCTCCTTTGGTTATTCGCAGGAAACAGGTTTTGAATTTGGTGTAGGTGCTATTTATTCTTATTATACAGATAGAAAAGATACGATGACCAGAAGTTCCAACTTCTCATTAAATGCAACATACTCCACAAAGAAAACATATAACGTTGTTTTAAAGGGCGATGCCTGGTCGCCAGGGAATAAGTACCATTTCATTGGTGATGTTCGTTTTAAGGAAATGCCTTTCAACTTTTACGGCATTGGGAACAACACGAGAAAAACAGATGAAGACAAATTGCTAATGAACCAGATTAAAATGCTCTTCGATGCAGAGCAGAGTTTCATCAGCCATGCTTACACAGGTGTTTCATTAGGATTTGAAAACTATAAATTTAAAGACCAAGTTCCTGGTGGAATTTTCAGCAATAATCCTGGCATTTTAGATAAAGATGGTGGTTCAGTTATATATGTTGGGCTTAGCCAAAGCTACGATACGCGAAACTCTAATAATTATCCTTCCAAAGGCTTTTTCGGCCGTGTAACTTACCAGTTTGCACCACGCTTTTTCGGTGGCGAGAGTTTTACCGGAAGTCAGATTAAACTTGATGTCAGGAATTTCTGGCCAATAAGTAAAAAAATTATTCTTGGCGTACAAGGAATGTATTACACCATTCAGGGCTTAAATACGCCATTTTACCTGCTACAGCAAATGGGGAACGACCAGATTATGAGAGGCTATTATGGCGGGCGCTACCGTGATGAAAACCTGATTGCTTCTCAACTAGAATTACGTTATCGATTTATGAACAGATTCGGAATTGTTGCCTTTGCAGGAGCAGGAAAAGTTTTTAATAATGATGATGTCAACTTAAAAAGCATGAAACCTAACTTCGGTGTCGGCGGAAGGTACTTCTTTGATACTGCAAAGGGCCTGAGTGTCCGTTTAGATTACGGTGTAGGCGAAAAACTTGCAAACGAGAAACGCCAAAGCGGGTTTTATATAAGTTTAGCGGAAGCGTTTTAATGGGTTATGTAAACTATAAAATGATAACACTGTCTTATACGGCTTTAGCTTTACCTAAATCGAACGATTAAACGGAAATAACTTTACAGAGGTTAAAATATTGTGAAAATCACTGACCTATTCTAATGTTATCAAATTAACTTTTATAATGGACTTAGTTCACGATTATGACGGAATTTGGTCGGGTGTAATTGTCATAAGTCCGACGAAACCCCGACTTAAGTCCGGCGAAAGTCCATCTAAAAGGTTAATCTCTTAATCTCCTGCGTTCTTCCTCGTTCCCGGATTTCCTGTCTGTTTGTTTAATTTTTTCGTTCCCGAAATTGAAACGGATACTGATTCTTAGCTGGCGGCTATCGTAATAATTATTGTATTCCTGCCGGATATTATTAATCACACTATTAAATCGATACTTATTTGATATTAAAACATCAGATGCGTTTAAGGCCAACTGTAGTTTTTTATTAAACAGCAAAGTTTTCAATCCAAGACCCAGGTTGTACTGTTTCTTATTTTTATTTAAACCATCTACTGTTGGAAACTGATACCAAAAACTGATATCTCCCAAAACCGTTTTTGAATGGTTTAAAATAAACTGATTCACAGTAGAAAAATATGCTCCAAACCCTTTAAGATTATTCAGGGTTTGTGGCAGGTTAGATTTCGATAAGTTATAAAAAACATCGACCTGGTTGATGCTCTCCCACCATTTCAGCTTATTAAAAACAACCGAATTACTCAACTGATAACTATAACCGGTGATGAAATTAACTGGTTTATAAATCTGAATATTCGAATTCTGGTCAATAAAGTTTACATCATTATATCCATCACTTAGCTTATTAAACGATAGTGTTGTTGTGAAGATACTATTATAAGTATGGGATAACTCTATGTTATTGTTGAATGACGGCTGCAAGAAAGGGTTCCCTTCGGCATAAGCGAATTGATTACTGTACCATCGAAATGGATTTAACTTTTTATAGGCAGGCCGGTTAATTCTCCGACCGTAATTTGCGGAGAATACACTGTTTTCATTCGCCCGGTAAGTAATGAATAATGTAGGAAACAATTGGAAATATCTGTCACTATTTGTTTGATTAACTGATTCGCCAATTACCTGTGAATACTCGGCCCTTAAACCAGCCTGAAAATCAAAATCTTTAATCTTCTTGTTCATGTTAACGTAAGCAGCCTGCGTATGCTCCCGATAATTAAAATTATTGGTTTGTGATAAATCCTGCTGGAAGAAATCGCTACGCTTTTTATAGAAAGCCAGATCACTTTCATTTTTAATAAAACTTAGTTTTGTACCGAAGGAGAGATTAAAAGATTTGTACGGTAAGTCTACATCAGCTTTTAGCGTATATAAATCGATGTTTTGATTACTTTCCGATAAATACTCTGCAAAAGAATAGGGTATGCTAGTGCCATTCTGAAAGTAACTGGTGGTGTTAAAAAATCTGTTTCTATCGTCCTTATATTTAAACCAATCACCATTAATGGTTAACTGTTTTCCTAAAGAATCTAATGCTTGTTTAACATAAAAGTTTAAGGCATTATAGTGCGATTTAATTATTGCGTTTGCATCCGAGTTAAGAATAGAATCCACAAGGCTGGCTTTGCTTAAAATTGTGGTTTTAATATTTTCTTCTGAGTGAAAATTCGTCAAACTGCCATTGTATGATAAACCGATAATAGTCTTTTTGGATATTTGATAATCGATTCCAACCTGTCCGCCGGGAACTGTCCTGAAGTTTCTATCTTTATTTACAATAGTCCAGGTTTGGTTTGGATAAAAAATATTGCTTTGCTCGAATGGCACCAAAGAACCTTTGCGAATATTAAGATTTGTAAATAAAGTAATCCTGTCCTTTTTGTAACTCAGATTTACACCTGCTGAAAGGGTTGGGTAATTCGCCTGTGTAAAAGTTGAATTTACAGAACCGCGGAAACCTTCAGAGGTATTTTTTCTGAGGACGATATTAATCAATCCGTTGTTACCTTGTGCATCATATTTCGCGGGTGGATTGGTAATCACCTCAATTTTGGAGATGTTACCAGACGAAATTGATTTAAGGTAGTTTGACAAATCATCTTCAGTTAATTGAATCAATTTATCGTTTACCATAACATTTACACCGCCTTTACCCACCAAAGAAAGTTTATCATTTAAAACACGAACACCCGGAACTTTAGCTAGCAATTCTAAAGCATCTGTACCAATTGCTGCCACACTATTTTCAGCATTGAAAACCATTCTGTCTACTTTTTTTTCGATAAGCTGCTTTTTGAAATTGATTTGAACATCCTTTAAATTGTTCGTTATTTCTTCTAAATGCACGTTGATAGCTGTATCCGCATTGAGCGAAACCAGTATTTCCTTTCTTTTAAAATTGATGGAAGAAAACTGAATTCTATAAATGCCTTTTCCTAAATTTTTAAAAAAATATTTACCGAGACTATCACTTTGAGTTACCTGATGGAATTTTGAATCACTTAATATGGAGACAGAAATTGCTGGCAGAGGTCTATTATCATAATAAGTAACACCATCAAGCTTGAACTGCGCACTGACAATCAAAGTAAAGCACAGCAGGAAAATAAAGCATAAAAGTTTTAACATGCTTAGTGAATACTAAAACTTGACACTTAATGTATCTGCTTTCATGTTATATAAGTTTCTATCTTTTGGAGTATATGTGGCATGAGATGCTTTTGCGATGCCCGATTGGGTATTATAAACAATCTTAGTACCCGTCAATAAATATTTATTATTGAAAACCTTTGCATTTCCAAAAAGGGTTATAATTTTTTTATCCTTACTAAGTTTGATAGAGTCTATGGCAGAGTAACTAACTTTATTTTCAATGAAACCTTTTTGAAGTTTACTTTTTCTAAGCGTATCCTCAACTTTTTCACTTTCCGGATTTGTGACTGAATAAGTATTTTTATTCAAATCAAAGATAATTTGTTGTGCGCTAATTTTGTTCCCGGCTTTGACTTCTAATGTTGCGCCTTTAGCAATTAAAACATTGGTCTTCTGATTATAATAAACATATTTGGCTCGTAATATGTCTGAAAATATAAGAACTACAGCATTTTCCATATAGGAGGTCTTAGTTATAATATTCCCCGTTATTTTAGTTGAAGAAATGAATTTGGGTCGAATGGTATCGCTTAAGGTAGTGGTATCAGATTTTTTTACACGACCGTGTTTCTGGTGAATGCCTTCCGTGTAAAACTGTCTATATAACGGATTATTTTTTATTTCAAGCCCTTTAGGTTCAGAGCTTAGAATCTTCCCCTTCAATTTACCTTCGTAAAAATCTTTAGCAGGTTCAGTCACCGCACTTTTGTCAAGTTTGCGCTGCGCATAAACTACATCAACAGCAAATATCCAAAGCAATACAAACGCTACCGGAACGGTAAGTAAATACATTATCTTTTTCATATTACCAGATTTTAAGTTATACAACATTTTGATTCGCGCTTTAACCGGGCTTTTAACGAAATTGTGAATTAGTGGCACGTCATTCCTGGAAATGGCTAGCTTTAAGAGCAGTTTAGCATAAGCGCCTGTCCCGAAATTTAAAGAAGTAACATCATCAGCTTCGTATTCGTGAGCCTGTTCTAAAGCTTTATCAAATAGATAAACTATCGGATTAAACCACAATACTGCTTTGCAAACCATTAAAACTATTTTATCGACTGAATGGAATTGACTTGCATGAACTTCCTCATGTTTGAGCAACACCGCTAAATCTTGCGCATTTAAACTGTCCTCGTTTATAAAACCATAATTGAAGAATGAGCAGTTTGTAAAGCCTGTGGTTTTAGGTACCAGTTTTAAATCACCTTCTTCTTTTGTGTATTTTCGGGCATAATTCACCAGCCGGCACATTTGCCAGGTTGAAAAGACGAACAAAACTCCCACAATTCCGAAATAAGCGTAAGGAATCAGAGCGATCCAGTTTATCTGCCGCCTTTCCATAGGCATTGTAGTAGCCTTAATGGTTTGCACCTTCCCGGTAGCATAAGTGGGTAGTTCGGAAGCTGCTATTGGTTTTGGAACCTCGTAAACATCAACTGCCCTTTCCACGTTGAATTGCAAGGCAGGAATTACAAAACTTAAAAATAATGTTACAGCAGATAAAATCTATTGATCCTGAAAAAAGTAAGTTTTCTCAACACCAAAAAGTAAAAGCTGAAGAATAATACCGTGCAGGCACTCACTTTCAGGAGGTAAGTTAGTAATTCCATAGTTAAGATTTTGTGTATGCGATAAAACCATCTAAAATGAGGTTGCTTATTATCCTCAGATTCTTTTCATCGCTGAAATAAGCCAGGCTTTTGTAGCTACTGATATTTCCAAGTTCGATAACCAATGCCGGCACTTTCGATTCTCTTAATAAAAGTAGATTCGCATCTTTTAATGAATCCCGTACAGTTGTACCACTTAATGAACTTAAGCTTTTCAACATCGTAGAACCGAGTTCTTCTGCATATTTTATATTTGGATTCTGTTTCGATACGATTACCTCTATCCCTTCGAAAGGCACTTTCATATTTGGCCTGGGCATAGAATTGTGATGTATAGAGATGAATGCGGTGGCACTTTCATCAGGTAAACGATCTCTTAAAGGAATCATCTTATCTCTATCCCGGGTAAGCAAAACCTTTATATTTCTTTTATCAGCTTCTTCTTTAAGAATTTTGGCTGCACGTAAATTGAGATCCTTTTCGGCAATGCCAGATGGACTTTTTGAAGCACCATCCTGGCCACCATGCCCTGCATCCACAACTAAGACCAATTCTTTATTTACTACTAAATCTCTAAGTTCTCCATCAATCGTTGCGCGCTTTGGTACTTCATCTAAACTCAGCTTATTGTTTATAAAATCTGCACTTAAAAAAGTTTGACTATTGACAATAATTGTATCAGCGATTACAGGTTTCGAAACTGTATCTTCAATATTTTTTAATAAAGTTGCCGTTAGTTTTTTGGCACGTTTCGATTGTTTACCGACTCCGCTTGTTATCGTTACAACCTTCCTTACAAGAACATCTTTCTTATTTACAAATGCGAAACAGCAAATGGAAATAACCGGAATTACAATTAAATAGGTTAGTTTCTGAAAACCAGAATCTGGTTTTTTATACAGCATCATTATTCTGTTTTTTAGCGGTAGCTTACTAAAGCTGTTAACTATTAAACTATTTGATGGCATAGCAAGGTTTAAAAGCAGCGATGCATAATGTCCTTTATTGGTAGTTTCTGCAGTTTTTTCATCTGCTAAAAACTCATGATTGTTATCAATTTCGCTTCGCCAGAAATAAACAATTGGATTGAACCATAAGATACAGGCGGCCAGATTTACGATTAGCTTATCTATAACATGTGCCTGATTTACATGTACCGATTCATGCCTTAAAATGAGTTCTTTTTCGTGTTCAGGAAGTGAAGAGTCAATTATTATTTTATCAAAGAATGAGCAGTTTTTAATTTTCGAATCAGCGGAAACCAGAATTACCGAATCGATTATAGAAATCATGGACTTTCTTAAATTACGCTTGATGTAGCCCATCATAAACAGGCTTCGCATCACCAAAACACCTACAATAAAAAAGTAAGCGTATTCTGCAACCGCTGTCCAACTTATGGAATCTCCAGTCATGTCACCATCAGTAAAATCATGCTCAAAAGTTTGGTCGTTACTGTATGTTACCGGTGAATTTAAAACCGGCTGTTGTACAATTACCTCTTGTTTGTGCTCTACCGTTAATGCCGGAATGCCAAAGCTGATTAGCAAAGTTGATAACAGATAAATCCTGTTAAACTTAAAGAAAGTAAGTTTGCTTAATATAAGTTTATAGGTTGCAAAAAATATAAGCAAACAAACTGACACCTTTAACAAATAAATTAAAATCATGGTTTAGAATTTTCATTGATGAGTTTTTTGATTTCTTCTATATCCTTTTCACTTAATTTTTCCTCCTTCACCATAAATGATAAAAGGCTGGCCGGCGAACTATCGAAATATCCGGAAAGCATTTTTGAAAAAGTCGTTTTTGTGTATTCGTCTTTAGAAATTGCCGGAAAATACTCATAGGTTTTTCCGTAAGCTTTATAATTTACATAACCCTTTTTCTCCAACAAACGAACTATTGAAGAGATGGTATTATAAGGTGGTTTCGGTTCCTCATCCAATTCATCGATTATGTCTCTTACAAATGCCTTTTGCAGTTTCCACAAAACCTGCATAATGCGCTCTTCTGTTTTGGTTAATTCTTCCATACCCAAACTTATAACTTATTTTTAAGTTTTACAACTGTAAAATACGTTACTCGACTGAATAATCAGTTTTAAAACACAAAACACTGATTTTTAAATAGATAAATTATAAAAAATTCTACTTACTTAATCCGGCTAAGGCATTAATCGTCAGCGCGACTATAACCGTATTAAAAATAAAAGAAATTATACTGTGGAGTAAAGTGAGCCTCCGGATGCGTCTTGAGGAAATCTCAACATCAGAAACCTGAAAAGTCATCCCAATTACAAAAGAGAAATATGCAAAATCTATAAAATCGGGTTCTTCATCACCCGGAAAATCTAATCCGCCAATTTTATTACCGCTATCGCCATAA
>Ga0247804_10001507_pt1 | contig 10776 bp, 10 predicted proteins | sample UWRJL029104C1_FD_181142 | JGI IMG/M metagenome (GOLD analysis project Ga0247804, IMG submission 181142) | Plant litter microbial communities from Arlington Agricultural Research Station in Wisconsin, United States - UWRJ-L029-104C-1 | ecosystem: Environmental > Terrestrial > Plant litter >...
AAACTCCATGGAACTTTGCGGTGGTAGAAAACTTGGAGAATACCTAGTTCCTGTGCTTTGAAGTGGGCTTCTCACATCCCAAAGGTACGCTTACCTAGCTACCTGTCTTTGCAAGCACAGTTGAGAAGCGCAAATGGTTCGCTCAATACATGAGCGTCCGTGCTAACAAAAAAATACAAGTAAGAATCGTTCAATTGGGACGTGGTGCACTAAGCAATGGGTGGAATAGAGTTGTAAGAAGGGATACGTTAGATACAACTTTACTCAATAGCCAAAAGGGGAGAATAGATGTTGTCTCAATTCCGGATCATTTTCTTCACTGTTTTCAATTGTCTGCCCGCAAGTGAATTTGAGCACTCTACAACAGCTGAGGGTGTTCAGAGACGATTGATTCATCTCGAATCCTGAAAAACGGAATACGTAGCTCAGGTGTTAATTCCACATGTTCGTAGGCATTATTGTATGCTTACGCTATTGGGTAATACTATATATATCCTTAGACAAATCCGCTTAGCATAATTAGGACAGATGGCCGAGCTGGTTATGGCGCCAGGTTAAGGTTACCTTAATCATCAGATCGTAAGATCTAATTTCCTGGTCACGAAAGTGGCGTGGGTTCGAGTCCCACTCTGTTCAATTTTTTTCCTTTTCTTATTTAGAAATAGTCATTGTGGCCGTCACTTTGGCTCCCTTGAGAGGAGATTGAATTCCCCCCTCCTTTTTTTTCTTTTGAAAGTCGGTCACCATCTCCACCGTAAGTTCTGCCATTTTCGGGTTGGGCGGTGAGCTATCAAGGAATTCACAGCATAAACCATGCTGAAATAATCCACAGAAGTTAGAGAAGGAAATAATAGAAACTTTGAAACTTTTATGCGTAGATAAATGTAGAGTTATGAAAAAAAACTTGTGAATAAGCAAGCAGGCTGGGAATTCATATGGATTTTCCTTCTCTCCTCAGGGCCTGCAAACTTGCAACTCCTGATTTCCAAGTACCTAGGAAACCGAAGATATTTAATATGATTTTTATCCGGAATGACCTTGAGGTTCATATACTCTCACTATCAGGGAGCAATTCCTCTACTCCGAAGGAGTTATCGAGTTGAGCAGCTTGGGGGGCGATTGAATGGCCACCACCCCATACATAGCCCCTCATGCCATATTCCAGGAGCTCGTCAAGCTACACGAGAAAGCTACTTAAAAACTAAAATGAGTTTTGGATGAACTATATATTCAGTCAAGTAGGTCGAGAAACTGGTGAAGAAATATTAGAAATGCTGAGGATGGAATCAGATTACGAAGATGGTGGCTAAGATAGCTATAGCTATATATAGGAGAAGCGTGGTTATCTTGAAAGTAAAAATGACAAAGTCAATGTATCTTGCTAAATATTTATACATATCTTAGTTATATTGAATTGGTATTAGGCATAAGCTACATATAATATAGAGAAATACAATAAAGCATAATACAGCACAATTAACATACTATTTGAATATTGCTTTGAATGTTTATTTTAATAGCATATTAATATGTGCCAGGTATTGAATAATGACGACTTTAAAAGCATAGTCTAGATTTCTCAATTCTAAACCCATTATTTTATCTATATATTTAATTGAATACTCAAGGACAAATTTTGTCATACTTGTTACTACGTGTATATTGTGCCTAGTAAAGAAATGAAGCTCTTAGTGGAAATATTGCTCTGTCGTACACCTTGGGAGCAATAGTTTAGTGCTATGAGGTGGAATGCACATTGATAATATTGTTATTGTGCACTATGACAACCTCAAATTTCCTTGAAAAGCTTTTCAAAGGGGTTTGAAGACCATAGAAGGTGTGTTTTCTCTTATATTGTGCTTCTAATACCAACACCATACTAACTCGGCGCCTGATCAGCAGCTATTTCACTAGGCTTATACCACTAATAGCAGGACTGATATCTAAACAAATCTCAAAATGCCCGAATTGTCTTAACACACTCATTCATATACAGGTGTATTTGAATCGTTTACCGGGGGGTTCAGATTCAATATGGCCAAGGTCCAGCTTACCACACTCGGTGATACGAAGTTGAAAACATACCTTAGGCTCCTTCCTGACATCCTTCAAAGGATTCAAGAACACATGGTATGATGCTGCTGTGCTTCGGTTAATATTATCAGATACGGGAGGACACATGGGAACCACCATAAATAAAAATGCTGGTGACCCGCCATACAGTGTTCACGATTTCGCTGTTTGGTACTCTATGATTCCGAATTTAATGATTCCGAAGCTTTTATCTCCTAGCGTGTGTAAGTTAGTTCCTCCCTCTATTAAGAGGTTGGCGGTGAGTATGAAGTCTTGGAGTGAGTAACGTTACAAAGCGACAGGGTTAGTTTGAAGTGACTTGAGTTCTCATATTGTCATGGCGTGTTCACACAAAGACAGAATCTTCGTCTTATTCTTTAGGACACATACCTTACTCAGATAATTCACGTTGATGAGGATAGAACATTAACAAGGCGAAATTCAGCTGCAGTTAGCTTTTAGATAAATCTGCGTAGACTTGAAATAGTATTATACTACTCATTGCAGAGTAAAGCAATATAAGGTGACAGCGAGCTCGTCATTCTCTGTCAAACGTTGCTGCCAAGAATCACCACATAATGCAAGGTAATAAGCACAAGGCTGGTGAAATCATGGCGCCACGATCCGTAGCCACCTCTTTGACGAGTTAATCGCGATTTGATACTAATAATCGATTCATGATATCTTCCAGGCTCGAAGTAGGCGCAATTTTTTTTTTCGCCAGAACATACATGGTACGACCCCGATACTCCCTTAGAATCCCCCAGAATATATTTAGGAATATTTGTATATCAAAGGAGAAAAAGACATTCCAAAATTAGGGAACTCATAGACCACATAAATGGATGCACTGATTACATCCATCGACCGCTAGATAGTGCCATTAATTCATCCTTTACCGAATCGATCATACTAGACAATACCAAGAAGAACCAGAATTTCCCATATTCCGACTCTGAAAGCTTAGCAGATAATTTCTTGATCAAAAATGGCGCTAAGTTTATCTGACAGGAAGGCTACCAAGGACTCATGAACTTTTTGCTCAGACTCCAGCGTAATCTGATTGAATATGTCCTTCAGTTTGGCGATCACAGTCTCCTGTTCCGCGAATATTAGTACGCCGATGTTGTTTGGTTTCCAATGTACACTTACCACTTTACGAAGTTCCATTTTAACAATTTCAGTTTTCAACTTCTCTTCATCACTCTCATCAATGCTATAGGCTCCCAGAGTCAGCCGTGCCGTAACGGCTTTCGAATCGTGAGACATTCTTCTACTTTCTACTGCCTTCCAGGCTCCACATGGGCGTTCATAAATTTGAATGATTTTCGCGAGTAGAGACACAACCAGGAGAACAACGGTGCTATCTGACGCGCAACCACACTTCAAAGTGTTGAGGCATGAAGAAACGGCTTCCTTGTTGTGGACAAGAGCAACATCAAAAGTAGTATGAGGGGATTCTGAAAGCTGCTGTAGAGTACTTAACGTCAGAATTGTTGTCGGGAAACAGCCGCAGGAGGTGAGCGATGAGGTGGGCCTGTTTTGAGTATGACTTGGGCATACCATACCAGTGGATAGTGACAGCAGCAAGGAGTCGGACATCATCGATGAGGTATCGCATGTTGACGTGTTGGTAGTTGTTGAAGAAGACTGTATGTGGTTGGGAAAAGTGAGATCAACCATTGGGAGAAATGCATCGTGGTTGGTGAAGATGCTTTCATGATAGCCTTCAAGAGGGAAAGGCATATCACATTCAAACATTGATGGACATATGCCATCTATATCTAGCGGGGAATACGGAATGCTTGTGGATAGATCCATATTCCAATCCGTTGAAAGTGGTGAAGGACTTTCTACCCTTTTCGGAAGTGGAGGCTGAGAGGCTCTTTTCCCAGCTCGTAATGAAATACCATATATGCAATCAATACTGTGTTTCTTACATCTTTGGCACTGGGGTTGTTGTTTGGTACATTTGACTTTTGCTTGATTACAGCTATCGCAGGAGGCTCTCAGAGTAGGTCCCATGTTCGTCGACGATTGGAGCTATAGAGTTCAGCCTTTGACCGTAATATCGTGATTAGTGAGTTGCATCTAGATTTCTCCTTCTTACGTATTATAGCACCGTAGGAGCAGTCACGATCTTCTCATGTCTGATACTGGAGCTGCCACCTTTGAAGTATTTGGCATGCCGAATGATTGTCTGGAATTTGGACAGCGCAGATTATATATTGAAATGGGATTCTTCTGCAGTAGGTCGTTTTGGAGAATGTCACCTAACCCAATCTGCTCAGTAGGTTACAGAACTTTCATCCGGTGAGCTACCTAAGTTGTGAAATAAGTGGCATAGCAAGCGAGTAGCTAGCAATGTCACCGAAAGTAGCGACTGGCAGAGACTACGACTTATACGACACCCGTTTTATGCTGCATTTGAAGTTATACAAGTTTTTACCGATATGGCGTGGCATACCACCTCCGCACAACCCATTACTCCAGCCTCCCCAAGCCCCATTACATACATAAATCATGATGTTTGGTTTAAGTCTCGCTAAGTAAATTTCTCAAACCGAATTTCAGGAATTTGGATGAGGCTGTCCTTCTGCTCGATATCATAGATAAACCATCCCATCATCGTCCAAATGAGTAACAAATTGCTCGGCTCACTAAATATGTAAATTAATTATCTTAGGTTGGCAATCTTGACCCAACGAAAGCACAATCAAATTATTTAAATTAAGTGATCGTCGTACTTTGTGGAAGCAGATAGAGATATGATGGAAGGGTTAGTGATCTTGCTAAGAAACGAGTCAATGCTAGTTGAATTCAATGTGTACCATGAAAGATATAGTACTTATAAATTTATATTAAGAGTCAGATGGAGCATTTGATCCACAGAAAAGCTGCGAGGAGTGTGACTTGAAAATTATAGTTTGCGTGTCAATAATGAATACTTGACTGTTAATTAAGGCCATATGTCTATTCGAGTGCTATTTTCTTTCTAAGAACTGGCGGCATTAATACCCACTGGACAGCTCACGTTTCGGAGGCACATCTTTTCGGCACAGGCTGTTAAAACATACATGTCTGTTCTTCATGTCAAATTATTGCAGCCTAATGCTAAAGATGAGACATACTCGACCAATATTAGGCTTGCGAAATTAGCACTTTGAATCTCTAATTAGCTAAGTACCAGTGAGTAGCTATGATCTCTTGATCAACAAGAATAAATCCGTATCATGTTTCCGGATACCATTCTGAGGAAAATGCAACTCGACCACAATCGAGACTAAACACAGGTAGGTAACGCCTGGCAAATCCGTTGTCGTCAAAGATAGGGGCTTAAGCGAGAATACATTGCTTTAAAAGAGGTCACTATAAGCGATACTATTAATTAGATATATGTTAAGTTGGAGATCTCAAGCTAAGGATTATGGTTGCACAGTATGTACTGATGTTCTAGACTTTTCAAATCGCTAGTATGGCGTAAATCACACGTGAGATCAAATGTGAGACCGCAAATGATCATTTGTCAACTGTATTTCGCTTTATTTACACCCAATCTATATGAGTCTTGAATATTACAATAAGCTCTCAAATGCATCCAAACCCGACTTCTTTTGCTGTGATTTTCCCTGTCCGTAGGTAGATGATGGAGGCGGGTTGAAAGAGGACGACGCCCCTGGTGGAGGTGGCAACGAAAACGAACTTGAGTTACTCATTGCTGGCCTTTGATTTTGCGCCATGGACAGATTCGACATAGAATTCCCTAGGTTGTTGATAGTGGGGTTAGGATTAGATGCCGAAGAGCCGCCCCATGGATTAGATGTTGCAACCGCGTCCCAATTTACAGCTGCTGTAGGACTTTGATAATTTTGAAAATGTTGACTTTGGGGAGGTGGCTGTAGTGGAATGTTGTAGTTCTGGCTCTGGAGCGGAGCGGTGTAACTAGGCTGGGACTGGAAAATAGGAGGTGCACCATAATTTGGTTGTGCTTGTTGGGCTGGTTTGTAGCTTGACTGGGGTTGTAGAGGTTGCGAGAATTGAGTCGCTGAAGGTGTAAGTGATTCGAATCGAGACATATCAGGAGTGATGGTTCGTGATATAGGTCCTTGTTGTGCCTGTCTGCTAGCAGGTGCAAGGTTAGATGTACTTCCAGTGAAACCTTGATTAGTTGGACTTGGTGTGGACCAGGAAAATGCTACCGATTTGGCCTGAATTGAATTGCTTTGTTGACGCTGTCCTGTTCCATTGGCTTGTGGAGCATCCCAGCCTCCATCAATCGTATTAGTGACTGATGTGGCACCACCTGCATTACCCTTCACAAGACGTTCGAAATCAATCTCTTGATCATCCGAGCTTCCTTGAGCAGGGAAAGCATTCACAGTATCGAAGGACATGAAGTCATCATTACCCTTATTTGATGACCCATTGTTACCTGACAGCTCCTGTAATTTTCTGGTCTGCTCAGCTTCGACCCGGGACGACAAACTTTTGATGAGTTCCATGAAAGATTGGAACTGCTGAAGATTTAATAGAGGACCAAGACTCATGCTCCAGAGGATAGGAAGGACATCCATTGCCACATAATCAGCATCGACTACACTACCCACTTGCCTAATCACATTCAACGCTGCGATTGCAACAGCTGGTTCTTTAGTTTTGATACCTTTGATCAGAGGTACTATCTTCTCCTGCATGGTGTATTTATCAAGTGCTGTTGAGCTACTCTTTTTGCTAGCGCTGGTGTTCATGATACCATCAAGGCCATCGGTACTGGTGGCCGGGTCATTGGTGCCCCCACAGAGGACGACAAAAGCTTGCAATCCTCGGACTTTGATTCCAAGACTACTTGTTTTGCTAAATACAGAAGCAATAACAGGAAATAGCTCATTCTTAATCGTTGAAAAATCCAGTATGGGAAGAATTACCGGGAGCGTCTGTAAAGCGGAATCTACTATGCCATGAGTTGGCGATTCAATTGCGAGGTGTATTATAGGAAGAATATCTATTTGTGTCAGATGCTGTTCGATTTGTGCAAACTAACCACAATTTAGTGTTGTCCAGACTTACCATCTTTAAACTCCTTTCCCGAGCAGTTATTTGTGATTTGGGTTATGTGTTCCAACAGTACCATCAGACCACCTTCCTTAGCTGGATCTCGTTCATATTGTCCTTTAGAGTTGGCAGGAGGTAGGAATATTTCTCTTAGGCGAGGAATTATCTTCTCTGTGAATGGACGTTGGCCGTTAGGAAGCATATTAATAATTCTGAAGACATTTTGCAGTATTAAAGATAGAAGATCACGATCTTTCATCTCTTCAAGCAGTGCAGGTAGAACTTTCTTCTCAAGAACTTTGTTAGGAAATGAGTTCAGAACCCGGGCTAAACCTCTCATGAATTGAGCCTTTTCATTAGGCGTTTTTGCTGGTAGTTCATCCAAAAACCGTATTGTTGATATCAGAATGTTATCAAAATAGGAGCTTTGCTGAAATTCCTTCGCTGTCATGCGTTCTGCTGGCCGTCTCGTGATTAGACGTGGTAAAACCGTGGATGTTAATTCTTTGGGTATGGGCTGTTTACAGAGGAAGCTGTTGCCAATCGATGGAATTGTTGATGAGGAGCTAAATAGTCTTTTATATGTCGACAAACTTGAGTTGCTCTGCAGTGGCGACTCGTGGGGAGAATTATATAGAGCGATTATTAGAAGTCCAAGGGAGAACATGTCTGCTGCAGTATTCAGGTTTGAGTCGAGCACAAAATCAGGCGAGCAATAATCGAGGTTCATTTGTACGGAACGAGGAAGGCGAGGGTCGATATTAAGTGCTTCAGAAAGGTTTATTGGCGTAATAGAAGTGGGTTTTGAAGAGTGATCTGGAGGGCTACAGAAGCTCAGTCCGGAAATCTTCCAATCAGACTTCAAAGATATCAGTCAACATGTATAAGTGTTTTTGAAGATAATCTCACCTTGGCATTCACGAATATTGCATCTGGGGTCAAATTGCCATGTACTAGTCCCGCATTATCATGCAAGAACTCGAGAGCTTTGCTAATTTGTTCCAGTCCTTTTTGTATTTCCAACTCATCAAGTTCCACGTCTTTCCTCCTGCGCCCATCTGCGTCCTCTGTTACGTATCGACTCGATCTTCCACCGACTCCAGTGGACCTTTCTTCCTCATCTTTGTCCCGGAGTAGCTTCGCTAATGACGCCGTGACAGTTTCAGTAGCAAACTGGATCCCACCATTCCTCGTGTCTTCAACAGGCTCCACAAGCTCTAGTATATTGGGATGCCGTAATCTTGCTAATGACGAGGCTTCCTTCTTTAGTCTCTCGACTACTTCTTCCGTCGCTTTCTTGATCGAAGATGCGCTGGAGCGTCCTAACGAATTTGAATGTGCATCCAACAACTTCCGATCTAGGACAAAGATTGAGACAGCTTTCCCGGTAGACTTCTTCTTAGCATCATATATCTTCCAAGGGCCCGAAGTTGAGCTAGGTGCACTAGCGACGCTATAATTTCCATTGATATTTGAGGAAAGGGACTTTAAAGCGGAACTGAACATTATGGCTGTTGTTCAACATAGGGTTAATATCTCCAACACCCAAAACGTCAGATATCACCTCAACTATGTGGACACCAAAGCTTGTTTAGCAGGGCCTTCGGTATACAAAACAAAAAGCACTGGGTAAATCACCCGGACTAAGAATCATGAGTGAAGAACTTAAATGAATGAAATCTGGAGGATCTTAAGCCTCGTCAGATTGATAGCTGAGTTGTCCATACCTCCTGTTACCGAAGTAGTCTAGCTCAGCCTTTCATAGAAAACTCATGTACCGCTTTACTACGTACACCCGCCCAACTCACGCTGGTAATTTCGCGACCGAGATCTGGCAGTAGATTTATTTAAATCTATAAAGGATCTGAAAGCCAACTCTGACGAGAGGATATTACTATCTTCAAAGTTTCTACAAACAAGACTGCGCAGTCGTGTAACATCTCAGAAGCAAAAGTTTTGAGGGACGTTTATGTTTTCTGCCGGTGTTTTGTTCACCGCGGTATTTTTAGTCGCATAGCATCGGCTCCGACTTCGGTCAACAAAGAATAGCTCTCTGTATCTGAACTCGAGAAGTGACTCACGATACGCTTCAACTCCCCTTCTTTAAAAGGTAGTGAGTCAACCTGTGAATTTGATTAATCCCTCTGTTTTCCCGATCACAATATATCAAGATGCTCCTTCAATTGTGTCCACGTACCGTCTTCAAGCAATCCTCTTCGAGGCTGGCAGCGGCAGCATGGCAAGCTTCTAGAACATATAGCATTAAAGCAGAGGCAGCATCTACGACGCAATTGCATAGCCTTGATGCTTCCAAACTCACTGTCCAGAAATCCACTACGCCAAAAGAACTTTTACCTCCAAATGAATTGGTGTTTGGGAGAAATTTCACAGGTTTGTTTCAGTTTCGTAAACCTGTATGAATTTCTTTGATTGACAATATTAGATCATATGCTCAGTGTCGAATGGACTGCATCAGAAGGATGGCTCGCACCACGAATTACCCCATACCAGAATTTATCTTTAGATCCTGCAAGCTGCGTCTTCCACTATGGATTTGAATGTTTTGAAGGAATGAAGGCATACAGAGATAGCAAAGGCCAAATACGGCTGTTCCGACCCACCAAAAATATGGAAAGGATGAACAAATCATCTGCACGCATTGCCCTGCCTACCTTTGACAGCGATGCTCTGATCCAACTGATAAGTAAATTTGTTAAGCTGGATGAGCGATTCATCCCAGAGGGTCGTGGATATTCGCTCTATCTTCGTCCGACGATGATTGGAACACAGAGAACTTTGGGAGTTGGGCCACCTGGATCAGCGCTACTCTATGTTATTGCCTCGCCGGTTGGCCCATACTACCCAACAGGATTCAAGGCCGTCTCGTTAGAAGCTACTGATTATGCTGTCAGAGCATGGCCAGGTGGAGTGGGTGACAAGAAACTTGGTGCTAATTATGCGCCATGTATTTTGCCACAAATGGAGGCAGCATCCCGTGGATTCCAACAAAACCTGTGGCTGTTTGGCGAGGAGGAATATGTTACTGAGGTCGGCACCATGAACATGTTTGTAGCCCTTAAGAATAAGGACGGACAAAAGGAGCTTATCACTGCCCCTCTAGACGGCACTATCTTGGAAGGAGTAACCCGAGATTCAATGCTAGCTCTAGCTCATGAGAAGCTTGTGCCAGAAGGATGGAAAGTCTCGGAGCGGAAATACACAATGCCAGAGCTTGCGCAAGCTTCCGAAGAAGGGAGATTATTGGAAGCTTTCGGGTCCGGAACAGCCGCTATTGTCAGTCCAATACGAAATATCAGCTATAAGGGCAAGTTGGTGGACTGTGGATTAGATGCTGATCAAGAAGCTGGGGAAGTGGCTCAGAAAATGTTGGACTGGATTGGAGCGAGACAATATGGTGATGAAGAACATGAGTGGAGCTATGTTGTACCCCAATAAAACACGTCTTCATTATTAGCATAGCAACACAAAAAGAGCCAAGCGATGGTATGGCACTACGTACATAAGTGCTTCTTAAATTGTAGTACATATACCCCATTGGTCACATATTATCGTTGTCAGAATGACATTGGAACAACCAGTGTTGATATTGGCATAAAACATCCTTTTTGTAGCAGAATCTTATTATCTTTA
>Ga0247804_10001510_pt1 | contig 10764 bp, 8 predicted proteins | sample UWRJL029104C1_FD_181142 | JGI IMG/M metagenome (GOLD analysis project Ga0247804, IMG submission 181142) | Plant litter microbial communities from Arlington Agricultural Research Station in Wisconsin, United States - UWRJ-L029-104C-1 | ecosystem: Environmental > Terrestrial > Plant litter >...
AGAATCTTTGCGGCTGTTCGTTGCCGTTGTGTCGTTGATGGGCAGCAACTGCACGAGTTTCAGCCCCGTTCTTTTGGCCCAGTTCACCAGTAATTTCAGGTCGGTGAATTCGCCGGTGCCAAAACTTTTTTTGCTTCTCAGCGCAAACACGGGAATGGCCACGCCGGCGCCCTTCCATGTATTGTTGGCCAGGTGCACGAAGCCGTCGTGTACAATGGTGATGCTGTTGACCGCCACTTCGGCCAGCAGGCTGCGGTTGTTGCCTTCTTCAAATTGTTTGAAGACGCCTGCTTTAACATCGTATACACCATATTTATAAGTAAGGGGAAATTGCTCTTTGGAAAGATCCACTTCCGCTGTCCACCAATCGCCGTCTTTAGTCAATAGGATTGGCGCAGCGGTATCCCAGTTCTTCAGCGCTTCCACCGATCCCGCCAGGCAAACGATCTCGTTTTCTTTCAACAACGGCGCTTTCACTTTAAAGCGGTGGCTGTACGGTTGCTTTGTTTTCGCCGCTTTCTTTTTTGCTTTGGGACCTTTTAGCAATACTTCGCGGAAAGGTTGCGAGAAAAAAACATTCTCAAATTCACCGGCTGCATTCCAGGTATCCAGCAACGTAATTTTACCGGCTTTGATGGCAGCAGGATCGATGACCCGGTCGTTGCCGAACTCGATGATGTACTCCCCTGTTTCCTGTCGTAAAATATATTTATAGCGAACCGGCCCGGTGGTGATTTTCGTATCTATATCAACCGTGCCATACCAAAGCTGGTCGTTGAGGTATTGTAAAGGTAAAGCTGCCGCAGGATCATCGTTTCCCAGCACTTCCGTGTCGCCGCTCACCAGGATAGATTGCCCGAAATGCGTGGAAAAACGTAAATAAAAATGTAATGTCATTCTTGATCAGGTATTAACGGGCAACAAGATAGCCCGTTTAAAGAAAAATCTGTAACTAATAGCGGATAAAATTACAACAGATAAATTGTTCTGCCTTATATTTGCAAAAACTTTCTAAGCATGGAAACAACGAAAAAAAGAACGGGACTTTACTGGATATTATTCCTCGTATCTGTTGCAGGATTTTTTGCGGTCCTTTATTCACCACTGGGCGCTTATTGTTCCATGGTACTGCCTTTCAATACAACCTTTTTGGCAAAGGCGCTCGACCTGATGTAAACGCGTTCGATCTTATTTTATACAGCCACCTTACCGGTGGCTTTTTTTATTGCTAATTGGCGATCACGAATTCAGGCCTTGATACAAAATTGTTGCGGTAACGGAAACGGATATCCGTAGTGATCTCGATCTTGAAATTCCGCATGCCGGGATGCGTGCGGGGAAAATAAAATCCCCTCAGTTCCACTGTGCCAAATACAAGGTTCTCATTCCTTGTGCGTATGCCACCACCGATGGCACTGTACAGTTCACTTTTCACCAACCGTTGCTTCGTAGGTTTCATCAGCGACGCATCGGCGAATACAAAGGGTGCAAAACGAAAACCCAGGATCTTCGTCGTGTTGTAAAAAACCGATTCGGCTTTGGCGGTCACCCGCAGGTCGGAATTCAATGTATAATTGCTGATGTAGGGAAGCCCATAGCTGCTGTTGAGGAAAAGGGGTACATTCAACACGGGATTGGCCTGCGCGGTAACGCCGGCACTGAAAAAGATGCGGTTGAACCAGGTGGGACTCCATTTATTCAGCCTGGTAAAAAAATCGGCGTTCATCAGCATATCGATGTCCTCGATCCTTTTCCGGTAAAAGAAGCCGCCGGCGCTGAACGTGTAACTGCTGTAGAAGCCGCTTTCGCGCATGTTGGTCACCTGCAAATTGAAGCCGCCGTAAGGCCTGCGCCGCTCATCGCGCAATACATTCTTCTTGGAAAGATAACCGGTAGTTAGGGAAGCCGTAAAACCTTCGGGCACATCCTCGCTCCTGCCGAAACCATAAATAAAATTCGTTTTGTAGAAAAGCTGCCGGTAGATGTTGATGGAAATAAGGCCGCCGGTGAAATCCGTCACGCGGTAATCGGTACTGTCAAAATTGAGGTAAGGTATCCTGTCGAACCGCTGCCTGAAAAGCCGGATGCTTGCCAGTTTGTGGATCATCACTTCTTTGTTGTTGTACATGCGGCGACGGCTGTCGAGACTATATCCAAACCAGCCATCGATGTTGTAATAGGCATAGCGCACCCGGTTTTTGTAAAACGTATCGCTGTTGTAATTGTTCCTTGTTTTATAATAGGTAAATTCCAGCGAGCCGGTGGTGGGCATATACGGGGTTACCTGCGGCTTGTCAATGCGGCTGTAAAAAACGGCTTCTTCTTTCAGCCCGCTCGTAAAGGCCTGGCGGAAACCTTCATATCCCAAAGTCAGGTCGATGAAACTTCCGCCGATGTTGCGGCGTACGATCTCTGCGCCAAAATCGGTTTTGGGGTTCCTTATCTTTTCATAGTAGCCTTTCAGTGCCAGGCGGGTACCACTCCCCGCCAGGTTCTCTTCCCGTAGTTCGATGCGCGCCCTCTCTGCGCCACTGAAAGAGAAACGGCCGCCGATGGAGAATACATCTTTCGTCATCACCACCACGTCTACCGAATCGGTACTGCCTTCCACGTATTCGATCAATATCCTTGCGTCCTTGATGAAGGGCTGGTCGCGCAGGTAACGTTCATTATCGGCCATCAGCAAAGGATACACGGGTTTGCCCGCATCGAAGAAAAGGCTGCGGCGGATCAGTTTTTCAGTTGAATAGTGGTGGAACGTTTTGGCCAGCCGGGTGCCAAAATCATTGCGGTGCCGCGTGGTATCGTAAATGTCGTATTGAAATCCTACTCGTGAAATATAGATATCGCGGATGATCTTGCCCTTGTATTCGAAAAATGGATTGGCCACAGGCGCAGGTTCAATCTCCGGGACACTGCGGGAAATGCTTTTGCCAAAGCGGCCCAGCAGGCCTTTTCTTTTAGCAAGAAAAAAAGTGTCTTGTGAGTCGGGCGTATTTTGAGCGTATGTACCTGGTTGCAGCAACAAAAAGCCCAGCAGGACCAGTGAAGCATGAACAATCCTTGTAGACATACCGTTAGTAAGATTTTTATTGAGCCGAAACTTTCTTAAAGATATTAAAATGACGCGAAAAGCATGTTAAGGCCTCCTGCCTGTTAATTGTATAATGAAAACATTAAGCCAAAATGGGGATGCCCGTTTTTCGGGACATAATAAACTTTGAATTCCTTAAACAAAATCTATGTTGGGAAAATTCATACACAACAGGTGCTGTTTGATTGTAAAAACAGGTATGCAGGCAATCCGTGGCCGGCGTGGCGTTGTATTTGATGCAGGAACAACATTATTACTTCACTTTCAATCTTTCTATTATGCCTTTTATTAAAGTCCCGGGAAACGACATCGAAGAAGCGGTAGATATTTTTTACAATGATTATGGAAAAGGAAAAACGGTGATCCTCATCCATGGCTGGCCGCTCAACAGCGATATGTGGGAATACCAGGTGAACGACCTTGTGCAAAGCGGTTGCCGCGTGATCGCTTACGACAGGCGCGGCTTCGGCAAATCATCGCGTCCCTGGGATAAATATGATTACGATACATTGACCGGCGACCTGAAAGCGCTGATCGACCAATTGGAACTGGAAGATGTGGTGCTGGTGGGCTTTTCCATGGGTGGCGGCGAGATCGCCAAATATTTCAGCAATTACGGCGGGGCTAAAGTTTCCAAAGCGGTATTGATCTCCGCGGTAACGCCTTACCTGTTGAAAACGGATACTAACCCCGACGGCGTGCCGCAGGAAATGTTCAATAAAATGACGGAACAGATGCTGGAGGACCGGATCGATTTCCTGGACGATTTTGGTAAAACATTTTTCGGGCAGGATCTGTTGCACAAACCATTGAGCACACCGCTACTGGAATATTACCGAATGCTTTGTTCCATGGCTTCTCCGCGGGCAACGCAGGAATGCGCGAAATCTTTTTCTTCCACCGATTTCCGGGGCGACATGGCTTCCATCAATGTACCTACTTTGATCATTCACGGCGATGATGACAAAACGGTTCCCATCGACCCAACAGGTAAAGCATCAGCCAGGATGATCCCCAACAACGATTTCATTATTTACAGCGGCGCGCCGCACGGGCTTTGGTACACGGAGAAGGAGAAGTTGAATGCGGATTTGGTGAGATTTATACACTCTTAAGGAAATTATGAATTATGAGTTATGAATTATGAATTATGAATGCATTGAAGTTTTTATCTCAATGCTTCTATTCTCCTTAGGTAAATAATTATTTATAAATTAAAATGTGGTTCGTGTTTACGAACCACATTTTTTATTGCGGCTTTGCACCCTTGCGAACTTTGCGGGAAATAAAATTCGCGAAGCGAAAATTTACATCAGCTTTGCGAACCTCTTGCGTCTTTGCGTGAGAAATTATTTGAATATCCTACCAAAGAATGCCTTCATATCATTCCACGAAGCGGTATCAGCCGCGGCATTGTAAGAGATCGGCATGTTGAATTTCTTTCCTTTTTCCGTTGCCTCCGGGTTGGTAAAAGCATGCGTAGCGCCTTCATACACTTTAAAGGTATAATCTGCACCTACTGAATCCATCTGCTTTTTAAAAGTGGCGATCTCTTCCGGGCTTTCAAAATTATCGGCGCCGCCGTGGCATACCAGTACTTTTGCTTTCAACGTGGCCTTGTCCGGCGTTACACCCGCCAGTCCACCATGAAAACTTACCACGCCCACCAACGGCGCGCCCATTTTGGCCGCATTCAACACCATGGAACCACCAAAGCAGTAGCCAATGGCCGCGATCCTGTTGGTATCTACCTGCGGGTAAGTTTTTAGTTTCGCCAATGCCGCATCAAAACGCACTTTTGCCATTTGCGGGTTGGTATAAAAAGGCATGGCCATTTTGCCGGCGGTTTCCGGGTCCGTGGCTTCTTTTGCATTGCCATACATGTCCACCGCCATGGCGATGTACCCGAGTTCGGCCAGTTGCTTTGCACGGCCTTTTACATAATCGCCGATGCCCCACCATTCGGGTACGACCAGTATTGCCGGGCGTTTGGCTTTATTGGCAGAATCAAAAGCAATATAGCCCTGCATCTTTACCGTATCGGCTGCATAGTTTACCGTTTCGCCGGTGATAACAGGTTGAGCGGCGGCTACTTCCTTATCTTCTTTTTTGCCCGCATCATTGCAGGACACAAGTACGCTCAGCAATACCGAAGCGCCTAAAATTATTTTTTTCATGTTGAGTTGTTTAGATGTAGAACATTAAAATTAAGAAAATATGAATTACGAACCTGCCTGCCGGCAGGTTACGGATTACCAATTACGGGTGCTTATAAAAAAGCCGGTCCTGCAAACAGGACCGGCCTTAACCTAATTTCAAAATTAAACACGCTTATTTTACTTCTTCAAATTGTGCATCTTCCACGTGGTCGCCGCCGGCATTTTGAGCACCACCGTCATTCGGCTGTTGCTGCCCGTCGCCAGGTTGTTGTCCACCTGCTTCCTGCGTCGCCTTGTACATTTCTTCGCTGGCCGCTGTCCACGCTGTATTCATCGCTTCCGTTGCGGTATCGATCTGTGCAAGGTCCTGCGACTTATGCGCATTCTTCAGGTTTTCCAAGGCTGATTCGATCGGGGCTTTCTTTTCTGCCGGGATCTTATCGCCGTATTCCTTCAGTTGCTTTTCCGTTTGGAAGATTAAACTGTCGGCCTGGTTGATCTTTTCTACTTTTTCTTTTTCTGCTTTATCGCTGGCTTCGTTGGCCTTCGCATCGTTCTTCATCTTTTCAATTTCTTCCTTGCTCAAGCCGCTGCCTGCTTCAATGCGGATCTTTTGTTCCTTGCCCGTGCCTTTATCCTTCGCGCTTACGTGCAGGATACCATTGGCATCGATGTCGAAAGTTACTTCGATCTGCGGAACGCCGCGCGGTGCCGGTGGAATATCGGCCAGGTTGAAACGGCCCAGGCTTTTGTTTTGTGGCGCCATCGGCCTTTCGCCCTGCAGCACATGTATCTCAACGCCCGGCTGGTTATCGCTGGCGGTAGAAAAAACTTCTGATTTTTTGGTCGGGATCGTAGTATTGCTATCGATCAGCCTGGTCATCACGCCGCCCATGGTTTCGATACCGAGGCTCAGGGGCGTAACGTCGAGCAACAATACATCTTTGATGTCGCCGCTCAATACCGCCCCCTGGATCGCTGCACCAATAGCAACCACTTCATCCGGGTTAACACCGCGGTTTGGTTTTTTGCCAAAGAATTTTTCAACGATCTCCTGTACTTTAGGGATACGGCTGCTACCGCCCACCAATATTACTTCGTCGATCTCTGATGTGCTCATGCCGGCATCTTTCAATGCTTTTTCACAAGGTGTAAGGCAACGCTCGAATAATTTATCGGCCAGCGCTTCAAATTTAGCGCGGGTCAGTTTTTTCACCAGGTGCTTGGGAACACCGTCAACCGCGGTTACATAAGGCAGGTTGATCTCCGTTTCTGAAGAAGAGGACAATTCAACCTTTGCTTTTTCAGCGGCTTCTTTCAAACGCTGCAGCGCCATTGGATCTTTGCGCAGGTCGATGGCTTCGTCATTCTTGAATTCATCGGCCAGCCAATCCATGATCACTTTATCAAAATCGTCGCCACCTAGGTGGGTATCGCCATTGGTTGATTTTACTTCAAATACACCATCGCCCAGTTCGAGTACGGAAATATCGAAAGTACCGCCACCTAAGTCGAACACAGCGATCTTCTGGTCTTTCCCGCCTTTATCCAAACCGTAAGCCAGTGCGGCCGCGGTGGGTTCGTTCACGATACGGCGCACATTCAGACCGGCAATTTCACCGGCTTCCTTGGTGGCCTGGCGCTGGGCATCGTTGAAATAGGCCGGCACCGTGATCACGGCTTCGGTTACTTCCTGTCCCAGGTAATCTTCGGCGGTTTTCTTCATTTTCTGCAACACCATCGCGCTGATCTCCTGCGGGGTATATTGCCTGCCATCTATGTCTATCCTGACAGTATTATTGTCACCTTTTACTACTTTATAACTCCAATGAGAGCTTTCTTCAGTTACTTCCCCAAACTGGCGGCCCATGAAACGCTTAACGCTCATGATCGTGTTTTGTGGATTGGTAATGGCCTGGCGCTTGGCAGGATCGCCCACTTTACGCTCCCCATTCTTTAAAAAAGCTACCACCGACGGCGTTGTGCGGCGTCCTTCCTCATTGGCGATTACCACCGGTTCGTTGCCTTCCATAACGGCTACACAACTATTGGTGGTTCCTAAATCTATTCCTATGATCTTTCCCATGATTAAAATGTATTTTATTTAAGTATCACTTGACAATGATTGTGCCACAGGGTAATAGGGTGCAATTTTGACAGGGAGGGCGGATAATTATGAATTATGAGTTATGAATTATGAATTCACAGCAGCGGGGAGGATTGAGAATGACCAATTACCAATGACTAATTACTTTGATTATACGCTAAACCTTCTAAACTTTTCTAAACCCTCTAAACAATATAAGATTTTCTTCAACTACTTTCAACGATTTTCAACTCTAAAAGCTGTTGGTCAAGACCACAGGGCGGCCAAATCTCCTAAACCCCTTTACTTAAACGGCTCATCATCTACCAGCGCAACACTACTGTCCTTCAAAAATGGCAGGTTTTGGCCGAAGGCATTGTTGAAGAGCCAGGGGAACAGGTTGACATGACTGCGGTTAAAGGGGGTGGGTTGGATGCCGGGCATCCGGACGGCGCAAAGGGCATCGAATTGCAGTGGCTGGTAACGGTGGGTATCGTTATAGTTGCGGAAGCCGTGGTCGCTTAAAAGAAGGATGATCGCCGCAGGGTCGTTCTTAACCATATCCGCCAACAGTTGACTGATAAGCCCGTTTGCATATTTCAAATAACCGAGGTAAAGGGATTTATCGCTCCAGCTTGCAGCGGGCAGCACCAGCGATTCAGGGTGGGGTTTGCCGGTACTGTCGGCATAATACGGCCAGTGCGGCAGCAGCAAATGCGTATAGGAAAAGGCAGGCGTGGCAGCGGGTTTGCGGGCGAAGGCGCGGGTAGCTTCGAGGGCTTTATTGTTATCTTGCTGCTGGTCGAAAAAACTGCGGTCCTTAAAAAAGGGCAGCCACTTTTTTATACCGGCAGGAATGGCCCAGCCGATATCCCGGTCGGCCCGGTTGTGCAGGATCTTGTCCGTAAGCAATATGGTATGACGAAGGAGCAACTGGTCGCCGCTGCCGCTGTTGATGGCTGGCATATTGTCAACGTCGAAGATGGAAAAATTGTGGACGGCATAACCCATCTCCCGGAAGATGGAAAACACACGGGCGCTCCTGATCTCGTCGAGCCGGGCCATAAAATCATGCTGGCTGATGTCTTTACTGTTGTCGCGCCGCCCGATATAGCCCATGTTCAACAGGGAAGCCATGCTGAAATTGGTGAAATTATAATTGGCCGTGGCGGGCATGGTGGTAAAGCCCATACGCACTAAGGCATTATAAAAAGAATCATTACCGAAATAAAAACTGTCCTGCAGGCTTTTGCGCCCGGCGTATTCATCTAATACAATAAGGTAAACGTTGGGTTTTTGTTTTACCGCCGAAGTATCCATCTTAATACCGGCATATTTATTTTGGGCAGGTGCGGAAGCTGCTTTTGAAACCAGCCGTACCATATCCACTACGCAGTACAACAGCAATAAAATATTGAGGTAGAAAGTCAGCCGCTGCCAGTATTGCGGTTGCTTTACAACCCATATTATAAAGAGGATCGACAACACGATGAGCAAGGGTACCAGTACCGAATAACTTTTTATGAACGATAGCCAGGCGGTGCTTTTGATCACGTCGTGCAATGCACCAAAGAACAGGTACCAGCAACCAATGAAGAAAACGATCAGTGCCGCGGCAAGGTAACGACGGTAACATAAATAAACAAGCGCATACGCTATACCGGTAGTGGCCGCTATTTTCAGTCCCAGTACCAGCAACTCCCCTGCCGTTACAAATCCAAAATTATCCACGCCGCCGTTCAGGCAAAAGAACAGCGCCAATAAAAAAAGAAAGAAAGGTATCTTTTTAAGGAGCTGCATGTTACCGGCGTTTCATTAGGAACAAAGTGCGGTTGGTATTGCCCACCGTAGCTTCTTTTATGATGTCGTAGTGATCTGAAAAAGCGGCACGGAAATGTGCAGCATCGTAGGCATCAAAAATATCTTCGCGGTGTGCGAGCAGGGCTTTTACTTTCTCATCTTCCTTAGGCACAAATTCTACCAGCAGCCAGGGCGACATCAGCTGCAGCCATTGCGCGATCCAGGGCAGCGGCAGGTTTTTCCCGATCGCCAGGTGATGTACCAATGCCAGCGCCATTACCAGGTCGCCTTTCAGCCTTTCGTTCAGCGAAGCCCGTTCGGCATTGTTCCAGCCAACGGAAGGTGAAGGCGCCAGCAGGTCGTTCAGCAAAGGCAAAACAGAAGATTGTTTTTGCGCCCTCACTTTACAATACAGTTCATTCACCGCGTTCGGGTCCGAATCGGTGGCAATCACGAGCGTTGCCTTATCCTTAAAAAGCTGGCTAAAATGCCCGTCGTTGGCGCCCAGGTCGATCACTGTTTTTATATCGATGTCTTTAATAAAATCCTTGACCAGCGCCGTTTTCGCCTGCAGGTAATCGTTGCCCAAAATGGTGTCGCTGTAATAATCGTCCCAGGTAGTTTTGGCTTTCCTTGCTTTCAGCCCGGTAACATAACCATGCAAGCCGCTGAGCAATACTTCCATTTTCTTCCGGGAAAAAACGGTTTTGCCTTTGGCATTGTTCTTTTGTTGTTTGGAGAATTTTGCGTGTAAATGAATGTGCAGGTAACTGTTGATGTTAAACGCTGAGCGTTTAGGCAGCATCGTTACCAGTTGTTCCAGCGGGATACCGTCGGGGTAAATGGTGAACATACGCGCAAGCCCGGGATGCTGGTAATGCATCAGCAGCAACGGCGCCAAAAAGCATTCACAGAACTGGCGATAAGCGATCCAGGGTTTCGTTTCATCGTACAGCGCAAAAGAAAGCGTATCGATGAAGATGGGCCGCCCGTTGGTGAACTGGATGTTGAATGGCGTGGCATCTTTTAAAACCATGTTCTTTTCCAGCGCTGCTTTGGCGATGTCCAGCGTCAGCAAGGCCGCATCGCGCCACATGTCGAAAGTCCACTCGTAAGGATAACTGATGAAGGGGATCAATTGCGGCTGGATCACCAAGCCGCCTTCCCTGGCGGCGGTATGGCCCGGCATTTCTTCGTGCGTGACCAGCCATTTCTTTGCGGCCAGCGTTGCGTACAGGCCGCTGTCCATCAACTGCCGGTAGGTTTTTTCATAGCGCGGGTGTACATAACGGTAAAGCGTACCTGCATCCCGGAAAATAAAACCATCGGCATCGCGGTAAGAAGAAGGCAATTGTTGCATCCCGGCAAAGGTAATAAGGCTGTGCCGGTTTATGGCGCGGTTTTATCGGTCTCTTCCGGCTCGGCGGGTTTGTCTTTTTTGAAAAATGCCTTGATGCGGAACCAGATGTTCTTGAAATAGAAAAGAAAGCCGAGTACGGCTGCAATGATCACCTGTACGAGGTAGCTGCCACTGCCGGGATCGATGTATAGGAAGAAGGAGTTCAACGAAGCAAAGATAATTATGAGTTATGAATTATGAGTTATGAATTGTAGAGAAAGATATG
>Ga0247804_10001513_pt1 | contig 10762 bp, 9 predicted proteins | sample UWRJL029104C1_FD_181142 | JGI IMG/M metagenome (GOLD analysis project Ga0247804, IMG submission 181142) | Plant litter microbial communities from Arlington Agricultural Research Station in Wisconsin, United States - UWRJ-L029-104C-1 | ecosystem: Environmental > Terrestrial > Plant litter >...
ACGGTCGTCGTGCCGGCGATGTCGTCACGAGCGAGGGCGACCTCGTCACGGGCATCGAGCATGCGGCATCCGTTCTCGTCTCGCGCGGCGTGCTGCTCGACGTCGGCCGGCACCTGCAGCCCGACTCCGGCGAGCTCGCGGACGGGTACGCGATCACCGCGGCGGACCTCGACGCGTGCGCTGCCGCCGAGGGCGTCACCGTCGGCCGGGGCGACATCGTGCTCGTGCGCACCGGCCAGCTCGCCCGCGCGCGCCGCGACGGGTGGGGAGACTACGCGGGCGGACCCGCGCCCGGGCTCTCGCTCACCACGGCCGGCTGGCTGCATCGCACGGAGATCGCCGCGATCGCCACCGACACGTGGGGCTTCGAGGTGCGGCCGAACGAGTTCGACGCACCGGCCTTCCAGCCGCTGCACCAAGTCGTCATCCCCAACCTCGGTCTCACGATCGGCGAGATGTGGGACCTCGAGGCTCTCGGCGAGATCTGCGCCGCATCCGGCCGATACGACTTCCTGCTGTCCGCTGCGCCGCTGCCGATCACCGGCGCAGTCGGCTCACCCATCAATCCCGTCGCGATCCTCTAGATCCGGCATTCGATCATCATCCGCACCAGAACACGGAGGTTCTGACATGACCGCAGTCCAGAAGGTCGCCATCGTCGGCAGTGGGGTCGCAGGACTCGCCGCCGCCATCCAGCTCGCCAAGGCGGGCGTCGCCGTCGACGTGTTCGAGGCCAAGCCCGAGCTCAGCGCGCTCGGCTCTGGCATCTCGCTGCAGGGCAACGCGCTGCGCGTGTTCGACGCGCTCGGTGCGTGGGACGACATCCGCGCGGCCGGCTTCCACTTCGAGGGACTCAACCTGCGTGCGCCCGGACCGGGCGCCCCGGTCGTCGCGCAGCTTCCCGACGTGAAGTCCGGTGGACCCGACTATCCGGCCGCGATGGGCATGCCGCGTGCCGACCTCGCCCGCATCCTGCTGGATCACGCGCAGCGTGCGGGAGCGAACGTGCACTTCGGCAAGAAGGTCACCGGCATCGACGCCCGTGCGGCCGACGCTGTCGAGGTGTTCGTCGACGACGAGTCGGCCGGCGAGTACGACCTCCTGATCGGTGCGGACGGACTCAACTCGACCGTCCGCGACCTGATCGGCATCGAGACCAAGCCCGAGCCGACCGGCATGGGGATCTGGCGGACGTTCGTCTCGCGCCCGGCGGACGTCGAGCGCAGCGAGCTGTACTACGGCGGCCCGGTCTACATCGCCGGCTACACGCCCACCGGCGAGAACAGCATGTACGCGTTCCTGGTCGAGAAGGCCGAGGACCGGTTCGGCACCTCCGACGAAGACGCGACGCGCATCATGCTCGAGGAGTCGCGTGCCTACGACGGCCCGTGGAACTCGATCCGCGCCGACCTCGAAGCCGGTGCGCACGCGAACTACACGTGGTTCACGAAGCACATCGTCGACGCCCCGTGGAACCGCGGACGTGCGGTCATCATCGGGGATGCCGCGCACAGCTGCCCTCCCACGATCGCCCAGGGCGCGGCCCAGGGTCTCGAGGACGCCCTCGTCCTGACCGAGCTGCTCGTCGCCCGCGATGCGGTCGATCAAGAGCTGTGGGACCAGTTCCACGCGCGCCGCCTGCCGCGCGCTTCCGCGGTGGTCGAAGCCTCCGTTCAGCTCGGGCAGTGGCAGATCGACGGCAATCGGGATGCCGACGCCCCGGGTCTCATCTTCGGGATCGCGCACAAGATGGCGGAGCCCGCATGACCGACACCACCGCGCAGGTCACCGATGTGCACGCGCACGTGCTCCTGCCGTCCCTGCACGCTGAGGTCGAGCGCCGCGCGCCCGACGGCGTGCGCGAGGCCGCCGCGCTCGAGCTGAAGCGCAACGGTGCCGAGAGCCAGGCGGTGTCGGGGCCGATGGTCGGCGCGCGCATTCCCAAGCTCACCGACGTGACGGTGCGCCTCGCCGACATGGACGCGCAGGGTGTCGACCGCCAGTGGGTCAGCGCCTCGCCGAACCACTTCTACCCGTGGGCGCCCGAGGGCCTCGCTGTGTGGGCCGCGAACGAGGCCAACCGCCTGGTCGCCGCGCACGTCGCGCAGGCGCCCGAGCGGCTGGTCGGCCTCGGCCTCGTGCCCTTGCAGCATCCCGAACGGATCGTCGAATGCCTTGACGACGCGGTGCTGGGCCGCGGCCTGGCCGGTGTGGAGATCTCCTCCTTCGCCGGTGACGTCGAGCTGTCCGACCCGCGGCTCGAGCCGTTCTGGGCCCGCGCTGCCGAGCTGCGCGCGGTCGTGTTCCTGCACCCCTTCGGCTGCAGCCTCGACGAGCGCCTCGACCGCTTCTACCTCGCCAACACGGTGGGCCAGCCCGCCGAGAACGCCGTCGCCCTGTCGCATCTGATCTTCGCCGGCGTCCTGGACCGGCATCCGGATCTCAAGATCGTCGCGGCGCACGGCGGCGGTTACCTGCCGACCGCGATCGGACGCTCCGACCGCGCGTGGAAGGTACGCCCCGAGGCGCGACGCTGCGAGCACGCGCCGTCGACGTACCTGCGCAAGATCTGGTTCGACACGGTCGTGCACGATCCGCATGCGCTGCGCACGCTTGTCGAGGTGGCCGGCGGGTCGCAGGTCGTGCTCGGGAGCGACTACCCGTTCGACATGGGACTCGACGATCCGGTCTCGCTCGTACGCGGTGCCGGTCTGCCCGAAGAGCTGACCGACCGCATCCTCGGCGGCAACGCCGACAAACTGCTCGAGACACGGGTGCGCGCATGAGGATCGCTCGGTGGCGCGACGGCGCCGACACCGGTGAGGGCTTCGTCATCGACGACCGCGTCGTGGCGTTCCCGGATGATCTGAGGGTGGCCGACGTGCTCACGCAGGGTCTGGATGCCGCGCACGCACTGTTCGCGCGGACCGATGCCACCGGCACCCCGCTGGCCGACGTGCAGCTGCTGGCACCGCTGGTGCCCGCCGCGATCCGGGACTTCGTCACCTTCGAAGAGCACGTCGAGGGCGTCAGCGCCGGCGTGGAGGGCAAGAGCGAGGTGGTGCCGGAGTGGTACCAGGCGCCGACTTTCTACTTCACGAACCCGCACACGGTGCTCGGACCCGACGAGCCGGTGCGTCCGCCCGTGAGCGAGCGCCTGGACTTCGAGCTCGAGCTCGCTGCCGTGATCGGCGGTGTGGAGGGCTCTGATGGAGCCAACCTGACACCGGATGCCGCGGCATCCCACATCTTCGGCTACACGATCATGAACGACTGGTCCGCCCGAGACCTGCAGGCCCGGGAGATGAAAGTGCGTCTGGGTCCGGCCAAGGGCAAGGACTTCGGCACCAGCCTCGGCCCCTGGATCGTGACGGCAGACGAACTCGAGCCGTTCCTGGATGACGACGGGTTTCTGGCCGTGCAGGCTCAGGTCTTCGTCAACGGCGTCCTGACCGGCGAAGACCTCGTCTCCAACATGGGCTGGCCCTTTCCGGACCTCGTCGCCTACGCGGCCCGCAACTCGAGGGTCGTGCCCGGTGACGTGCTCGGCTCGGGCACCGTCGGCAACGGCGGCTGCCTGGGCGAGCTGTGGGGCCGCGCCGGCGGACTCACGCCCCCGCCGCTGGCCGAGGGCGATGTGGTGCGCATGGTGGTCGAGGGAGTCGGCGAGCTGACAGCCCGCGTGGGTGCGGCGGTGCCGGCTCCGCCGCTGCCGCCCGCGCGCCCTCGGCCGCGAACGAGACGCAGAGAATCCGCACAGAGAGAGAACACGCCATGACCGAAAGACTCGTCTCCCACCTGAGGTACGCCGCGCTCGCGGTGCCGGAGTTCGAGACGGAGCGCGACTTCTTCGTGAACTTCTGGGGTCTGACCGAAGTGAACGCCGAGCCCGGACTCAGCTACCTCGCCGCCGAGGGCTCGAGCGAGCCGTTCATCCTGCGGCTGCGCGAGGACGACAAGCGCATCGACCTCGTCGGGTTCGCGGTCGCAAACCGCGCGGACGTGCATGCCCTCGCCGACAAGCTCCACGCCGAGGACGTCCAGTTCGTGCACGAGCCGCAGGAGCTGACCGGATTCAGCGGCGGCTACGGCTTCCGCGTGTTCGACGGCGACGGCCGGGTGCTGGAGTTCTCGACCGGTTATGAGACGCGCGAGGCCCGCAAGATCCGCGAGCGCGAGCCGATTCCCGCCAAGCTCTCGCACGTCGTGTTCAACTCCGCCAACCTCGAGCAGTCGGCGCAGTGGTACATCGACCACCTCGACTTCTCGATCTCGGACTCGCTCACGCGGCCCGACGGCGCGAGCATGATGCACTTCATGCGCTGCAACGCCACGCACCACTCGGTCGCGATCGCCATGGGTCCCCACCACTCGCTGCATCACCTCTCGTTCGAGATGCGGGGAATCGAGGAGTGGATGCGCGGGTCCGGCAAGATCCTGCGCTCGGGCGCCCGCATGATCTGGGGCCCGGGCCGGCACAACGCCGGCGACAACACATTCGCCTACTTCCTGAGCCCGGCCGGCAACACGATCGAGTACACGACCGAGCTTTCGGTGGTCGACGAGGAGACCTGGGAGCCGCACCGCCTCAACATCAAGGACGTCTCCAACCAGGACCAGTGGGGCACTGCGCAGGAGATGAGCGAGCTCATCGCCCGGGAATCGTTCAACGACATCGACAAGGGCCTGTTCGTCGCACCCCCGGTGTGACGCGGCAGCAACGGAGGAGAACGTCATGTCACGCATCCACTTCGCCGCCGATTCGGGCGGTTACGAGCTGGGCCGGGCTCTGCAGGCGCGCGCCGAAGCGGCCGGGCACGAGGTCCTCTGGCATGGCGCCGAGCAGTTGGACCCGGGCGATGACTACCCGCGCTTCGCGATCGCGGTCGGGGTGGCGGTCGTGAAGGATCAGGACGCCGGCGTGGACGCGTTCGGGGTGCTCGTGCTCGACGAGGGCGCGGCGGGGGTCGTCGCGGCCAACAAGGTCAACGGCGCCCGGGCGGTGTCCGCGGCCTCGCCGCGGGCCGCGGCGAACACCCGCGAGGTCGTGGACGCGAACGTGCTCGTGCTGGAGGGCATCGCGTTCGAGGAGAACGCCTGGCTCACGATCAGCGCGTTCGTGACGGCATCCCTTCCGCACGTCGTCGATCTCGGCCGCCGCATCCTGCAGATCGAGGAGTATGAGAACTCAGGCACCATCGAGGGCTGGGCGGTTCAGCTCGAGCCCGAGCAGGTCGCGGTGAAGCGCGAATAACCCCTTCTTAGGTTGTTTTTCGACAAAAGAACGCCTAGAATGGACATGACGTCGGGGCCCCTCGGGTCCGTTCTCCTCCGTGATGCCGCGGGGAGGCACACCCCGTCGCGTCGACGACCCGATCGTTCGGGTAGATCACGTATGCCTCTTTCCCCCTGGAGACTCCGTCTCCTCATGATCTCCCTGTTCACGGTGTCGTTCCTCGGTGCGCTCGACCACACCGTGGTCGCGACCTCGCTCGCCACGATCGCAGGCGACCTCGGCGCGGTCGAGCAGATGAGCTGGGTCATCGTCTCGTACACGCTCGCGAGCACCGTCGTGCTCCCGGTGCTCGGCAAGCTCGCCGACCTGATCGGCGCCCGCTTCATCTTCCTTTCGAGCCTGGTGCTGTTCCTGATCGCGTCGCTGCTGTGCGGATTCGCCCAGGACATGACGCAGCTCGCCCTCGCGCGCATCGGGCAGGGCGTGGGTTCGGCCGGGCTCCACCTCATGCCGCAGACGATCATCGGCGAGGTCACCTCCCCACGCGAGCGCCCGCGGGTGCTGTCGATCATCGGCGTCGCCTTCCCCGTCGCGATCCTCGTCGGCCCCCTGGCCGGTGGGCTCATCACCGACGCGTGGGGGTGGCGCTGGGTCTTCTGGATCAACATCCCGGTCGGCCTGATCGCGCTCGCCCTCGCTGTCGTCGCCGTGCCGCACATCGCCGGTCGCTCGGGTCGCAGATTCGACATCGCCGGCGCACTCACTCTCGGAGTCACCGTCACCGCGCTCGTGCTGGCCGCGAGCTGGGTGAGCGGAGGAACCGCCGGCACCGCCGTCGTCGTCGCCGCTCTGGTGGCCATCGTCGGGCTGGTTGCGTTCATCGCGATCGAACTCCGCGTGGCCGAGCCGCTCGTGCCGCTCCGTCACTTCGCGAACCGCACGGTGCTCATCACGATCATCCTGTCCACCGTGATCGGTGTCGGGCTGTTCTCGGTCGTCTCGTACGTGCCCACGTATATCCAGATGGCCTACCGCACGTCCGCGACGGTGTCGGGTCTCGTGCCCATCGCGACCGTGTTCGGGATGCTGGTCTCCACGCTCCTGACCGGCTGGCTCTCCAGCAGGTCGGGCCGCTATCGCGTGTTCCCGATCTTCGGCACCGCGATCGCCGCCGTCGGTCTGCTCATCATGGCGCTGCTGCCCGCCGGCATGCCGCTGTGGGTTCCGATGGCCGCGATGGGACTCGTCGGCATCGGCACGGGCTCCTTCATGAACATCATCGTCGCGGTCGCGCAGAGCGCGGCATCCCGCAGCGACACGGGGAGCGTCACCGCGACCCTGAGCCTGGTCCGTCAGGTCGGATCGACGACCGCCACCGCGATCGTCGGGGGGCTGATCGGTGCCGGGGTCGCCGCCGGATTGCCGGCGGCTCTCGATGCGACGGCGCTCACACCGCAGGCGGTGCATGCGGCGTCGGCCGCAGTGCAGACGGAGGTGGCGACGCTGTACTCGAGCGTGCTCGCACCGATCTTCCTCGGGCTCGCGGTCGCGTATGCGGTCGGCATCGTCGCCGCCGTCCTGCTGCCGAACGGTCGGCTCTCCGATGAACTCGAACCCCTGTCCGCGGCCGAGCATGCCGCCGAGACCGCCACCGCCTAGACCCGACCCCGCACTCGAAGAGGAGACGCCATGTCACACCACCCCACCATCGCGATCGTCGGAAGCGGTCCGATCGGCGCGACCTACGCCCGCACGCTCCTCGAAGGACTGCCCGACGCGCGCGTGATCATGTTCGAGGCCGGGCCCCAGATCACCGACCGGCCGGGGGAGAGCGTCCGCAACATCGAGGACCCCGATGCGAAGGCCCGGGCGCGAGAGATGTCGCAGGGGCCGCAGGCCGGCGATCACCGCGAGGCGCTCGGCATCCCGGCCGCCACGGTCGTCGAGGGCATGTTCACCGCGCGGCAGGGCACGCACCTCTTCGACTTCGGCGGCGACGGCTCAGCGCACGCGCCGACCTTCGCGGCCGCGGCCGGCGCCACCAACGTCGGCGGTCAGGGCTCGCACTGGACCTGCGCGACGCCGTCTCCCGCCTTCAGCGAGAAGATCCCGTTCATCCCCGACGCCGAGTGGGACGGGCTGATCGGCCAGGCCAAGAGCCTGCTGCACGTCCAGGATGCCGCCTTCGCGGACTCCGCAGTCGGTGCGGCCATCCGCTCCCTGCTGTCGGAGGAGTTCGCCGCGGACCTCCCCGAGGGCTACGGCGTCAGCACCCTTCCGGTCTCGGGCGACCCGCAGCCGGACGGATCCATGCGCTGGGGCGGCACGGACTTCGTGCTCGGCCCCCTCATCGATCCCGCTTCACCGCTGAGTGAGCGCTTCGAGCTGCGCGACCTGTCGCTCGTTCGCCGGGTCGAGCGCGAGGGCGACCGCGTGACCGGTGTCACGGTCGAAGACCTGCGCACGCGCGAGACCTCCTTCGTACCGGCCGATCTCGTGGTGGTGGCGGCGGATGCATTCCGCTCCCCGCAGCTGCTGTGGGCTTCCGGCATCCGTCCCGCGGCCCTCGGCCGGTATCTCACGGAGCACCCGGTCGTGATCACGACTGTCGCGCTGGATGCGGAGAAGATGAGCCGTTTCGCAACCGAGGAGCAGCTGGATGCCGAGCTCGCGCAGCGGGCCAAGCACGCCGCCGATCCGGTCGCCGCGGTGAACCGCATCCCGTTCTCCGAGCCCGATCACCCCTTCGCACTGCAGGTCATGTACTCCGAGAACACTCCGTTCCCGCTGCCCGAGGACAGCCCGTTCGCCGGCAACCGCTGGGGGTTCGTCAACATGGGCAACGGGCTGCGCAAGCGCCCGCGCGTCGAGGACGGACTCACCTTCACCGATGAGGAGCTCGACTACCGCGGGTTCCCGAACTTCACCGTCGACTACGAGCTGACGGATGCCGAGCTCACGGAGATCGAGGCCGCGACGGCGGACCTGCGCCGCGTGGGCGAGACCCTCGGGGTGTTCGTCGCGGAGCCGCGGCTCATGCCGAACGGATCGAGCCTGCACTACATGGGCACGATGCGCATGGGCGAGACCGACGACGGCACCTCGGTCGCCGACCCGTACTCGCGGGTGTGGGGGGTCTCGGGGCTCGTCGTGGGCGGCAATGCGCTGATCCCGACGGCGAACTCGATGAACCCGACCCTCACGAGCGTCGCGATCGCAGTGCGCGGCGCCCGCAAGGCGATCGAGGAGCTCTCCGCGCGCTGAGCTTCTGGCGCCGAGAAGGTGGGTTCTGCGCCGAGAAGGTGCACCTTCTCGCGTGCGGAAGCGCCTTTTCGCGGCGGGGGGCACCTTCTCGCGTGACCCGCGCCTCAGCCCCGGGCGATGCGGTCGGACATGTACTTCACGCCCGCCGACGACGTCGAGCCGCCGTCCACCGGGATCTCCGCGCCGGTGACATACGCGGCGGCATCCGACAGCAGAAAGACCACCACCCGCGCGACCTCGTCAGGGCTGCCGAAGCGCTCGAGCGGCGTGAGCTCGAGCTGAGCCTCGCGCATGGCCGACGGCGCGTTCGCGGTCATCGGCGTCTCGATGAAGCCCGGGTGGACGATGTTGACCCGGATGCCGCGCGGCCCGTACTCGGTCGCGGCCACGTGCGTCAGCCCACGCAGGCCCCACTTGCTCGAGGTATAGGCGACCGGGTAGTGCGCGGTCAGTGCGGCCGACGACCCGATGTTCACGATCGAGGAGCCCTCGCCCATGAGCGGGGCGAGGGCCTGGATGCCGAGCATCGGCCCGGTGAGGTTGACCGCGATCACGCGATCCCAGTCCGACCGGTCGGTCTGTCCGAGGCGCGTGCGGTGGGTGATGCCGGCGTTGTTGACGAGTCCGCGCAGGGGAGTGCCGCCGAGGTCGCTCGCGAGCTCGCTCGCCAGCGCCCGCCAATCCGACTCGTCGGCCACGTCGAGCCGCCGGTAGGTCACCCGGGTGCCGGTGAGTGCGGGTGCGGCATCCGCGATGTCCGTCGCGATCACCCGCGCACCCGCTTCGCCGAGCAGGAGCGCGGCGGCGAGTCCCTGCCCGCCGGCCGCTCCGGTGACGACGATCGTGCGGTCGCGGAGTCCTTCGTGGGTCATCGCTTCTCCTGTGTCGGTCGCTTCTTCGCGCGCTTCGACGTTAGCCTCGGCATCCGCTCGAGGGAATCGTCGTTCGGTGATGGTGCGCATCAGAACTGCCGAGGCCGCGCCGGGTCGAGGCGCGCGAAGATGGTGCCATGAACCTCGCACCCGACTCCCTGTTCTCGTGCGCGGGACAGGTCGCGATCGTCACCGGAGCGGGCACCGGCATCGGGCGCGCATGCGCCGAGGCGCTGGCCGCCGCGGGCGCGCGGGTGGTGCTCGCCGGTCTTGCCGACTCGCGGCCGGAGGGTGCCGCCGCCGAGCTCGTCGAGCAGGGCTTCGAGGCCGTCGGCGTCGTGTGCGATGTGACGGATGCCGCGCAGCTGCGCCGGCTGGTCTCGACGACGGTCGAGCGGTGGGGCCGCATCGACACCATCCTCGCGAACGCCGGTGCCGCGCTCGACCAGCCCGGCGCGGATGATGCGCTCGAGCGCATGGACCAGATGTACGCGTTGCACGTGCGTGCGGTGGCGGCTTTGGCCGAGCTCACGCTGCCGGTCATCGCCGACGGCGGCGGCGGAGCGTTCCTCGTCATGTCGAGCCTGTCGGGTCTGCGCGGCAACCGGGTGCTGTCGGGGTACGGCGTGACGAAGGCCGCGAATGCTCAGCTCACCCGCAACATCGCCGTGCAGTGGGGCGCTCGCGGGGTGCGCGCGAACGCGATCTCGCCCGGCGTGATCGCGACCGAGTTCGCCGCGCCGATCACCGGTGATGCGGATGCCGCCGCCGCGCGACTTCTGAAGACGCCGCTCGGCCGGTTCGGCACACCCGCGGAGGTCGCGGGTGCGGTGGTGTGGCTCGCCTCGCCGGCGGGCGCGTTCGTGACCGGCCAGAACATCGTGATCGACGGCGGTACGCTCATCTCCGACTGAGGGCGGTCGGCCGGTGCTGCTTGGTTCATCCGTCGCCCGTGCACGCGACAATGGAGGAAACCCGTACATAGGTGACGGATGAACACCGCACCCGATCGAAAGCAGGCACCGTGAGTCTGGACGTCGCAGCGTTGCGAGCGGAGTTCCCGTCGCTGGAATCGGGGATCGCGCACTTCGACGGCCCGGGAGGCACCCAGACCCCCGCGGTCGTCGGCGCCGTGATCGCCCGCACGCTCACGGGACCGCTGTCGAACCGCGGCACGTCGATCGCGAGCGAGCGCAACGCCGATGAGGCTGTCATCGACTTTCGCGACGCGATCGCCGACCTCCTCGGCGCCGACCCGCGCGGAGTCGTCTACGGGCGCAGCGCGACGCAGCTCACCTACGACATCTCGCGCGCACTCGCGAAGTCGTGGTCACCGGGCGACGAGATCGTCGTCACGCAGCTCGATCACGATTGCAATGTGCGGCCGTGG
>Ga0247804_10001515_pt1 | contig 10755 bp, 10 predicted proteins | sample UWRJL029104C1_FD_181142 | JGI IMG/M metagenome (GOLD analysis project Ga0247804, IMG submission 181142) | Plant litter microbial communities from Arlington Agricultural Research Station in Wisconsin, United States - UWRJ-L029-104C-1 | ecosystem: Environmental > Terrestrial > Plant litter >...
ATACGCGCCGGTGCCGGTGTTCCTGACTGGCTCGGCCGCGGAGCATAAGCTCTACGTGCTGCCCATCAACGTGATGCTGAAGGACAACGCCGACGACATCCGGGAGAAAATCGAGCAGGCCGAGGCCGGACACGCCAGCCACCCCATCCTGGAGCGCATCCGGCGCGAGGCCAGCGACATCACCGGCACTTATGCCGGGCAGGGCATCGCCGCGCCGCGCCGCATCAGCTTCGCGGAGCTGGGGCAGCTGGCCGATGAAGTTTTCATCGCCCTGCACGGCCGCCCCGGCGAGGACGGCGCCCTGCAGGTGGAGCTCGAAAAGCTGGGCCTGCCCTACAACGGCTCGGGCGTGGCCAGCAGCAGCGTCACCATCAATAAGTTTGAGACGAACAAGCGCCTGCGCGACGCCGGCCTGCGCGTGGCCGAGCACCGCATGGCCGATAAGCTGGCCTGGCAGGCCGACCCGGCCGCGTTCTACGCCGAGCTGGAGGCGCAGTTCCCCTACCCCTTCATCGCCAAGCCCGCCGACGACGGCTGCTCCTCGGCAGTGAAGAAAATCAAGACCCGCGCCGAGCTGGAAGCCTTTTCGGAGCTGATTTTCCGTGAGCAGGAAGACCTGCTGCCCGCCCCCGCCGAGGTGCTGCACCTGGGTTTCAAGGAGGAGTTCCCCCAAAAGGACGCCTTCCTGGTGGAAACGCTCATCAGCCGCGACGGCGCCCAGCACTTCCTCGAAGTCACCGGCGGCCTGCTCACCAGCTACGACGAAGACGGCCAGCTCGACATCGAAGTCTTCGAGGCCAGCGAGGCCTTGGCCACCGGCGAGGTGCTCAGCCTGGAGGAGAAGTTCCTGGCCGGCGAGGGCCAGAACATCACCCCCGCCCGCTACGCCCCTGCCCCCGCCGAGCGCCAGCGCATCAGCAACGAAGTGAAAGCCGTGCTGCGCCGCGTGGCCGAAGTGCTCGACATCCAGGGCTACGCCCGCATCGACGCCTTCGTGCGGGTGCGCGCCGGCGGCGCCGTGGAGGTCCTCATCATCGAAGTAAACTCGCTGCCCGGCATGACGCCCGCCACCTGCATTTTCCACCAAACGGCCCTGGCCGGCTACACGCCCTACCAGTTTGTGGACAGGATTCTGGAGTTTGGCAAGGCCCGGCAAGCGAAAGCAAGCTGAACGTCAAACTCCCCTCCTTGGAAAGGAGAGGATGTTTTCGCGCCAGCGAAAACGGGGGTGGTTGACCCGGTTGCGCCGGTAGAACGACAAGCGCCTGGAAACCGCGGCCATTCCCGAACTTTACCGAAACTCCCTTCGGCGCAACCGGCGCGGACGGGCGACCCACCACCGTTGCGCTTGCAGCGCAACATCCCCTCCTTGCCAAGGAGGGGAGTTTGACGTTCTTTATACTCCTTATGTCCTTCTTCTCCGCCAACTCCCCGGCCGACGTTTTCAAGCACCTCGTCATCATTGGCGTCGCGGCCCTGCTGCTGGTGCTGGGCTTTTTCTACGTCTACCTGCCCGTCACCACGCACCACGGCGAAACCATCACCGTGCCCAAGGTGACAGGTATGAAGCTGGCCGACCTCGAAGACTACCTCGACGAGCGCAACCTCGCCTACTTCGTCGACGACTCCAGCTACAACCCCAGCACCCAGCCCTTCACCGTGCTTACCCAGGACCCCGCGCCCGGCGAAAAAGTGAAAGAAGGCCGCAAAATCTACCTGCAGGTGAGCATGAAAAACCCACCGGTCATCAAAATGCCCAAGCTCACCGACGGCTCGATAAAGAATGCCCAGCTCATCCTGCAGAGCTACGACCTCGTGGTGGGTCAGATTCAGCTCGTGCCCGACCTGGCCCAGAACGCCGTGCTCAAGCAGCTGGTGAATGGCAAGGAAATCGCGCCCGGCGCCCCCATCGCCAAGGGCACCAAGGTGGACCTGGTGGTGGGTGATGGCCAGGGCAACCAGGAGTTTGCCGTGCCTAACCTGGTGAACATGCCCGAGGATGAAGCGGTTACGCTATTGGTAGGCCAGGGTCTGCAGAAAGGCGAAAGATTTGAGCAGGCCGCCGAGGCTGGCCAGACGCCCGGCACCGTGGTGCGCCAGCGCCCCGCCGCTGGTCCCGATGCCACCACCCGCACCGGCCAGATGGTTGATTTGTGGATTGCCAAGTAGCGCCGAGGGCAATTTTTTCGAGTTCGGGCGCGTTACAAGGCCCACAGGTTTTTGCTTTCCGTATGACGCTACTCTTCCGCTTCTGGCACCGTGGGGTGCTGCCCGCCTTGTTGCTGCTGGCCGGCAGCGCCGCCGCCCAGTCGATTGAGGTGCGCCCGCTGGGGGCCGACCCCGGCCGGGCCCGCTACGCCCCCACCGCCGCCAGCCGCGCCGCCCAGCGCCGCACGGCCGCCCTGAGTTTGCCGTTCTTCGACGACTTTACCACGCCGCTGGAAGGCGCGCCCCGCGCCGACTTCTGGGTGCAGGCCGGCGGTACGCTGGTCAACAACCGCTTTGCCATCAACCCGCTCACGCGGGGCGCCGTCACTTTCGACGGCCTGAAAGCCGACGGCACCGGCTACACCAACTTCCCCCCGAACGGCGGCTCGCCCTACTCGGCCACCGACACGCTCACCTCGCTGCCTATCGACCTGGCGGGCTTCTCAACTGCCGACCAGGTCTTTCTGAGCTTTGCCTGGCAGGAAGGCAGCCTTGTGGGCGCCCCGGCCAGCAGCACCAGCAGCAGCAATGTGAATTTCGACCTGCAGTTTAAAGCCAGCAATGGGCGCTGGCTTTCGCCCACCGGCTGGCCGAAGCGGCCCGTAGGCAGCAACCGCCAGACCCTGCCGTTCCGCCAGGTGGTGCTGCCCATCGACGCCGCTTACCTTCACGGCACGTTCCAGTTCCGCTTCATTGCCACCGGCCGCTCGGCCTATGCCGCCGACACCTGGAGCGTGGACTACGTGCGCCTGGAAAGCGGCCGCGGCCCCAACACCGCCACCGGTGCCCTGGCCGATACCCTGACGGCCGACGTGGCCACCAGCGCCGGCATCGACACCTTCTACCACGCCGGCCTGAGCAACCCGCTGCGGCGCTACACGGCCATGCCCGTGTGGCAGTACAACGCCGCCCCCGCCGGCAGCGAGCTCAACCCGCAGCTGGGCATTAAGGCCCAGAACCTGAACCCGCCGCCGCCCCCGCTGCCTACCCAATGGCTGGGCACGGTGCGCGACCTGAGCACCGGCAACACCCTGGGTATTTGGGGCAATACCACTACCAACCTTCTCACGCGGCCCGTGCGCGTCACCGATGTGGTGGGCGATGCCACGCAGGTACCCATCCCACTCACGCCCGAGGCCAAACGCCTGCGGTACACCCTGATGCTGTCGTCGCAAGAGACGGATGCCCGCACGCTGCCCAACGATACCATCTTCCGCGATGTAACGCTGAGCAACTACTACGCCTACGACGATGGCACGCCCGAGTCGGCCATCAACATCAACGCTATTGCGACGGGAGTGCCGAGTTATTTCGCCTACCGGTTTGTGGCTAATCAGGCCGACCAGGTGCAGGCGCTACGGCTTTATCCGGTGTTCACGGCCGACCTCGCCACCCGTTCGGTAACCATCAACGTGTGGGCTGATGACAACGGGCACCCGGCCGCCACTGCCCTGGCTACAAAGTCTTTCGCCATTAATTATCCGCTGCCCGCCGGCAGCCGCTACGTAGAGCTGGCTTTCGACACGCCCGTGCCGGTTACCGGCACGTTTTACGTGGGCTACGGGCAGCCCAGCCAGGGCCGTATTCTCGAATATGCCATCGACCTGAACAGCCGCGTGCCCGCGCAAACGTTCTGGAAGTCGGTGTATGGCGTTTGGAGTGAGGTGGCCAGAGCCGACCTGCGGGAAGGCGCCCTGATGATGCAGCCGGTGATGAACAACAATATCATTTCAGCCACCACGCCCATCGCGCGCGATGCCGCCGCCTTCCGCCTCTATCCCAATCCCAGCCGCGGCAGCGTCAGCATCGAAGGGCCGGCTTTTGCCCGTGCCACCGTGCTTGATGCCCTGGGCCGCACGGCCTGGGAGCAGCCCGCCGCTCAGGCCGGCCAGCGCCAGCTGGAGTTGGGCCTGCTGCCGAATGGCGTTTACATCGTGCGCCTGGCCCTGCCCGATGGTAGCGTGGCTACGCGCCGCTTGGTTGTCAGTCAGTAGTTTTCGAAGCTGTTAGCTCTTTTTTTTACAGGCTTAACTCCCAACGCAAAAGGCCCGCTACACTATGTAGCGGGCCTTTTGCATTGAAAAAAGCTAACAGCTAATAGAAACCTACTTAGCGGGCATCAGCACGGTATCAATAACGTGCGTCACACCATTGCTCGATACCACATTGGGAATGGTGACGTTGGCGGTGCCGCCTTTGGCGTCGGTCAGCATCACCATGTTGCCCTTGCGCGACACTTTCAGCGTCTCGCCTTCCACGGTATTCAGAGTCTGGCCGTCTTTCAGGTCGGAAGCCAGCAGGCGGCCCGCCACGACGTGGTAGGTCAGGATTTTGGCCAGCATGGGCTTCATATCGGGCTGCAGCAGAGTATTCACGGTGCCGCCGGGCAGCTTGTTGAAGGCAGCATCGGTGGGAGCAAATACGGTGAAAGGGCCGTCGCTTTTCAGGGTCGGCACGAGGTCGGCGGCTTTTACGGCGGCCACCAGCGTGGTATGCTCTTTCGAGCCGGCGGCGTTGTCCACGATGTCCTTATCGGGCGTCATCATAGCGCCGCCCACCATCACGCCTTTGCCGCTCATACCCTTGCCGTCCTCGCGGGGCTTGGTGGTGGCTTTCATCTTGGCACCGTCGTCCGACTTGCCTTTTATTTTCATTTTGCCATCATCTTCGGCTTTGGTTTTCACCGTCATGCCGTTGGTGGTGGTTTTGGTTTTATTGCCGTCGCTTTTGGTTTTCATGTCCTGCGCCAGGCTGGGGGCGGCTACGGCAAAGCTCAGAGCGAGGGCAGCGAAGAGGGGTTTGGTGTTCATGGGAATTCGGGAAAATGGTAAGGAAGAATACTTGGCCCCCCTATACGGCCCTGCTCCCGGAAAGATGTTGCGGCCTATTCCATCTTGTCGAATACCCAGTCGTCGCCCTCCCGCCGGAAGCACACGCTCACCGGCACCTGGCCCGGTGGCGTCAGTGGCACGCAGGCGTAGTCAGTATCAGTTTCCTGGGTGGCTAACTGCTGGGCAGCCTGCTCGATGAGCTGGCGCTGGGCCTTGGCGGGCTGCGGCTGGTCGTTGACCCAGCTCAGCTTGCCATCAATTTGTACGAAAGGCATAGTGAAAGATGCTTGATGCTGCCGTAAAGAACGGAACCCCGGCCCTAATCCCGCGTAGGCAAGCGCAGGCCGCACCCAGCGGCTTTCCCATTTTGTCCTCCCCGCCATGCGCCAGTTTGCTTTTTTCGCCCTCCTGCTGTTCACCGGCTGCGCCGTAGCCGACCGCCCCAGCAGCCCCACGGCCGGCGCCGCCGTGTTCGACGTGCCCGCCCTGTTGGGCCAGGACATCGACCAAATCCGCTCCAGCCTGCTCGGCAAAACCCAGGGCCGCGCCGACGACCCCAACGCCCGCCAGTACCAAAGCGGCCCCACCGAATGGACCAAGGCCTTCGCCCGCGACACCACCACGCTACTCGTCAGCTTCAACTCCCAAACCCGTCAGGTCCACGACTTTTTCATCCGCACCGCCCACGGCCCTACGGCTGATTACAGCCCGCTGCTCCAACTAGCCAACGTGCGCGACAAAGACCGCCGCGTCCGCATCGAGCCCATGAAAACCCAGTCCAGCCCGGTGCTGTACAGCGGCGTGCGCTTCAGTGCGAAATAAAGGCTACCACCAGTTGGTTTCCCAACTGCCATAAAAGCAAAAACCGCCACAGCAGCTTACTGTGGCGGTTTTTGCCTTAAAAAGTGGTGGCGTTAGGAATCGAACTACTTGATGAAACCCGATTGCTTCTGAGCAAAAAACAGCCTCTAGTAGCACGTGAAGGGGTTTTTCTTATTTCACTAGTCGGTTTGTGTCGGAAGACGGTCGGCTTGAAACGGCTTTATTGTACCCCCAGCTGTACCCCGGATTTTGTTGTTCTGTGTTACATTTGAAGCCGTAACCAACACTGCAAAACTATGGCAACTGTGTCGTTTCACCTAAAGGACCCCAAGGTCGACCGCCCAACGGCAATCTTCGCTTTCCTGGCCCACGAAGGCGGCCGCATCAAAGTGTACACGGGCTTAAGTATCCACCCCGCGAAGTGGGTTAAGGATGCCCAGCGGGCACAAGTTCGGGGGCGCGGGAACGAGGGAAACGGACACCTGAACGATGCTCTTGATACGGCTGAGACGAGCCTATTGGACTGCTACGGTCAATATCGCGCCGAAGGGCTGCTGCCAACAGCTTCTCAGTTGAAGGAAGCCATTGCCCCTGCTGCTCCTGACGCTTCACCGGGCACCACGACTACCGCTGGAATGCTGGAGTTATTTGCCGACTGGATAACCGGCCGCGCCCTTACCCATACGCCGAACACCCTTCGCACGTACCGCACAACCCTACGTCACCTGCGCGACCTGCAGGCCACGGGCAAGAGTATGCTGACCTTTCAGGCTGTTGGTACTGCGTTCGCCAAGCGCCTGGCCGAATACCTGCTCACGCACCGTCAGCTCCGGGATACGGCTGTGCGCAAAAATCTGGTTATTCTCAAGTGCTTTCTGGGCTGGGCCAGTGAGCAGGGGTATCCAGTCAATCCGGAGTATAAAAAAATAAGCTGGCAGCGCCGGGAGCCTGATATTCTCACGCTCACCCGGGCCGAGGTAATGGCCCTGGCCACGTTGGACCTGACCCAGCACCGCCCCCTTGACAATGCCCGGGCCCTGTTTCTGCTGGGGGTCTACACGGGGCTGCGTTTCTCGGACGTTGCCGCCCTCCGCCCCGAGCACATTCAACCGGACCGCTTGCGACTGACGACCCAGAAAACGCGCACCACCCTTACTATTCCCATCCGGCCAGAAGCCCGGCCCCTACTGGAACGGGTAATAGATGGCACTTTGCGCCCTTTGCCGAATCAGACATTGAATCGTTACCTGAAGGAGCTGGCGGCCCTGGCTGGCATCGAAACGCCCACTGAGCGCATTCACTATGCCGGGGGCAAGCGCTACGCGCACACGGCACCTAAATACGAGTTCGTAACCACCCACACTGCCCGCCGAACCTTCGTAACGCTGGCGCTGGAGGACCAACTCCGGCCCGAGCTGATTATGAAAATCACCGGCCACAAAGACCTGAAGTCATTCAGCCGGTATGTGAACGTAACCGAGGATGCCGTGCTAACTGAATTTGCCCGCGTGTACGAGCCGGCCCGGGTGTAATAAAAGCGTTACTCTTCACATGACCGACGAAGAAATTACCCTTTATCGTGCGCGGCAGGATGCCGCTGTACTAGCGGTGGCTCGCCGGGTAGCTGCTGCTTTTGGCATTAAAAACACGGCTACCATGAGTTGGCAGGCGATGCATTGCCTTATGATGGATATCCGTACCGCTTGGTACGAAGAAGGTGGCGAGCGCGCCGACGACCTGTTCGAAACTCGCTTGCAGGAGCGTCACGCATATTTTGGGCGGCAGACACCTTTTCACAAAGACTTTGATGCGGCTTTTTACACGCAGGTGAGCAGCCGACCCCTGCACGATATTGAACCTTACTTGAGGGAATTCTGCGCCGCACACCCCGAACTTCAGGACAAGCTTGGCTACGGCTATCTGGCCGACATCCTGCGCGCCGCTGACGCGCTTAAGTCGCCAGCGGTGGGCCGGGCGCTTCGCTTGCTTGACCAACTTAAAAGCCGGGCGGCTCGGCAGGTCGCTGCGGAGCAAGCGCCAGCGGCGTCGGTCTTGGGCAACCCTTGCCTAGCACCACTTACCCTTGAACTGGCTGATGAAATTGCCACGACGGTCGGGCTTATAAAACACGGCCGCTATATACTTGGCCCTAAGAAAAAGAGCGCCCTGATAGGATTTCACCGGGCCTTGTATGCTAGAGGACTGGTTACGGGTACCGTCGCTGAACTGAACGAATTCTTTGGTCAACGCTACGGCGTCGAAGTTCGCACGGTCCTTTACAAGCAAAAACTAGCTGCCGGGGACTACATGGCTCTAACGGCTGCCGAGCTTACCGCTCGCCGCCTGATGCCGAGCTAAGCCGACAAATAATAGATGATTTAGGCCGGGGATAGATTATCCGATAGATGGTCGCTTGCAGGCTGATTCGCTAGGACCCCACCTTTGTCCCACTTCGCTCACAACCCCGAAGTGCGATACCATGCAACAAGTCATTTTATCGGGTGTACTCTACACCCAACTACTGGAAGACCTCCGCGCCTTAGTGCGTGGGGAAGTCCAGAACACATTGGCCATCCCTTCTCCAAGGGAGCCCGAAGCCGAACAACTACTCACGGTGCGAGAAGCTGCCGCCATGCTCGACGTCTGCCTGCAGACCGTTCACGAGTGGAAGCGCAAAGGCCTGCTGTGCTACTACAAAATTGGTGGGCGCACTTACCTCAAGCGCCATGAGGTATTAGCCGCCCTGCAAGGCCAGCAGCGCAGCGTTAAAAAAGGACGCCGCAGCTAAGCCGGTTCTTCCTCTTCGCCAAAGGCTGCGCCCCCTAGAGTGGTCGCCCCCATAATCGCCTGTACGTCCAAGACTGCTGCCGCTTCATGCCCGCAGTGCTTCGGCACCTACCCGCGTGTGCGCTATTGCGCACAACCCCGTCATGAACTACGTTCAGCACACCCGGGCCGTTCATCAACAACTGCTCGCCCAGGCTGCGTGCCGCCCCCACCACGTCAGTCTTTACATGGCGCTGTTTCACCAATGGAACGCGCAACGCTTTCCCGCCTTCCTACCGATTAATCGTTCGGCGTTGATGCGAGAAGCTTTTATCGGCTCCCGCGCTACCTACACAGCCGCCCTGCGGGACCTGCAGACCTGGGGCTTCATTGCCTACTACCCCACTCGTGACCATGTCCGGGGCACCCAGGTACGCATGCACGAGCTAGGGGCTGGTGTTGGCCCACAAATGGGCCATTGCAATGCGACTGGATGGCCCGAAAATAGTCCAACACCTCCACGCCCCGATAGCCCAGAACTGGTCCCTCCTGCTGGCCCAGATGTGGGCCATGTTCCGCCCGATGTTGGCTCAGTTGTGGGCCAAGACTCCTTATTATATAAAACAGGTACTTCTAAACCTGTACTAAACAGGAGCACTGGCGCGGCGGCAGAAAAAAAAATAATGCAGCCCGTGGTCATGGGGCTATCAGGGGAAGAGGATGCCGCAAGGGTAGGAAAAAAATCATCCCCTTCCTCCACAGCCTACAGCGCGGGTCTTCGCGCCACGCCACGAGAGGTACCATCATACCGCGCGGCACCCGATATCGCCTTCTCGCAATCGCCCATTGCCAGTTTGCCAGCTTTCTGTGCCGCCTTTGCTGGCACAGATTACGCCCTGGCCGATTTGCCTTTCTACCACGAATTAGTCAGCCTCTGGCGCGACAAAAAAACCGGCGAAGCCCCGCGCCGCAAAGACTGGGTAGCAACTGCTAAACGATTCATGCTCAATGACGCCCGAGACAACAGCCTCAAACTCGCACCAGGCACCCACCAAGCCGGCGCTGACTCCCACACCCCTATCCCATCTACTGGCTACCGCTCAAGCCGCTACGACTAGGGACCTCGCCCGGACCTCATCGCCTGAACTGCGCGAAATTCTTGCCGACATGTCCATTGGGCTCACGCATACGGCCGCTCATCATGCTCCCAAACTCCGTCAGTACGTACGCGAACAAAGCCGCAAAACCACCGTGAATCTGCTTATTATCCTGCTTCGTTCATTTGTGGATGCCTCCCGCGTTAGCCAGCGTCCGGATGCTAGTGACCTGATGGAAATAGCAGATGAGCTAGTCGATAAATACCCCTGCGAGAGCATCGAAGACTTTGTGCTTGCGCTGAAGGAAGTACGCACCCGAGGAGTAAAGCTATATGACTCACTGGACAGCGGCAAGATTTACGGCTTCATCAGCGATTACTTTGAGCGCAAAATCTCCTTTCTGGAAAACCGTCATAAAGACCAGAAGGCCACTGCTCCTAGCCAGGACGCGGCGACGGCAGCCCTCATTGCCAGCGCCCCGCAAGTGCAAACCATGCTCCAGCGGCAACTCGACCCTGCGCATCCTAACCACGATTCGCTACGGCGCAAACTCAGCCTAACCAATGCTCGCGAGGCACGAGGTATCATTACGCCTGAAACAGCCCAAGAGCAACGGCGCGAGGTGGAGCGGGCGAATTACCGGCATATGACGCGGCGCTGAACGTTTACCAATGATAGTGCGGAAGGTACTAAGTGCGGGAATTGTAGCGTAAGCCTTTAAGCAAGAGAGTGAGGGTATCTAGCCCCATTCTCTTGCTTATACTAAAAACGTATCGCACATAACGTCAACCAGTTGATATGCTACAATTCTCAACTGCGCTAAATGCTGCTTACTCCGCCTCTGAGTTCGCTCTCGACCAACATTCATCTACTAGCATTTCGAGCAGTTGGGCAAGGCTCAGACCTAGGTGTATAGTCCCAGTGTGAGGTGGGTCGGGTCATGATTAAAATTAACGGAATTTTTCTGCCATTGTGCACACACGAATTCATGTGGCGTCAAGCCGCGCAAGGTTTTGAGCCGTTTAGCGTGG
>Ga0247804_10001518_pt1 | contig 10751 bp, 9 predicted proteins | sample UWRJL029104C1_FD_181142 | JGI IMG/M metagenome (GOLD analysis project Ga0247804, IMG submission 181142) | Plant litter microbial communities from Arlington Agricultural Research Station in Wisconsin, United States - UWRJ-L029-104C-1 | ecosystem: Environmental > Terrestrial > Plant litter >...
CTCGTCGGTACACCAGCACGCGGGCGCCAATGCCGTTATCCGGGTGCTGCACGGGCGCATTCAGGTCACAATGTTCCCGTACCTGCGCCCCGACGCCACCCTGCCCTTTGGCCGCCGGGACTTCGAGCAGGGCGCCATCACCTGGATTAGCCCGCTGCTCAACCAGGTGCACCGCCTCCGCAACACCGAGCCGCTGGGCGGCAAGCCCTGCATCACCATCCAGTGCTACCAATACGACGCCGACGACGCTGGCCACTACCCGTTCTTCGACTACAGTAAAAACGACGAGCTGCACCAGTATGAGCCCGATTCGGACCTGGATTTCGTGCTCTTCAAAGAGCAGATGCGTACCGAGTGGAACAACTGGCAGCGGCCGCCATTCCCCGCCGCCATCCAGCCTGTGGTAGCGTAGGTCATTGATTCCCTCTGCAAAAAAGCAAAGCCCCGGCGCGCGTGTTGCCGGGGCTTTTTACGTATCTGAAATCTAAAAAAAAGACCTCGCGAAACCCTGCCTAACCTTGCGAAACCTTGCGCTAAAGTTCCCAGCCCAGCCACTTCGCAAACCCCGCCCGCTGCGCCTCATCGGCCTCGCCCAACTTTCGCACCCCGTAATAAGGCCCGAACGTGCGTCCCGGCTCCGCCGCCAGCCGCACCGTCCGCAGCTTGTTCTGCCGCAGGATAGTCAGCTCGTAAGTCGGCGCCTGGCTGGTCAGTAGCAACATCGCATTCGGAATCTCGCGCAGCCCGTTCACCGCCACAATCTCGTCGTCCACGCTCAGCACCGCCTCGGCCGGCGAGTTGGGCCAGCAGTAGGCCACGTTCGTACGGTCGGCCTTGGCCTGCACGCGCAGGCCAAATACCCGCTCGGCCTCGCTGGGGTTGTCCACCGTCACCAGCTGGCAGCCCACCGTGCGCAGCACCTTGTCGAGCGCCCCGGCCAGCGGCTCCAGCCCGTAGATAAATTTGTCGAAGTAGGCCTGCATATCGCGCCCCGCCACCTCGCTCACGATGCGCTGGTAATCGGCCTCGGTGTAGCCGATGCCCGTCTTGCCGAACTCCTCATACAGCCGGCGCATCACATCATCGAGGCTGCGCGCGTGGCCCGACAGCTGCCGCAAAGTCAAATCCAGAATCAAGGACGCCAGCGCGCCCTTGTGGTACACGCTCACCTTGCGGTCGGGCACGCCGGGCTTGTAGCCATCCAGCCAGAGGTCCATGCTGGCATCGGCCAGCGAGAGGTTGTCGCCGCCCGCGTCGGCGTAGTGCTTTTGCAGTACTGTATTCAGCTCCTCAAAATACTGGCTGGGCGTCCGCACGTGGCTGCGCGCCAGTAGGTATTCGCCGTAATACGTGGTAATGCCCTCCGCAATAAAACAGGTGCGGAAGTAGTTCTCGCGGCTGTAGTCGTAGGGCTGCATCTCGGCCGGGCGGATACTCTTGATGTTCCAGGTATGGAACAGCTCGTGGCAGCTCACCCCCAGCAATTCCTTATATAAGCTGTCCTGCATCAACTGCTCGGCCGGTCCCAGCACGATTACCGTCGAGTTATTATGCTCCACCCCGTGGTAGTGCTTGTAGGGCAGAAACTGGTTCAGAAAGTGGTAATCCGCCACCGGGAAGCCGCCAAACAGCTGCACCTGCTCCTCCGAAAACGCCTTGAAATCGGCCAGCATCTTCGGCCAGTTCAGCCGCGCCTCGCCCTGCACCCAGATGTGGTGCGGCACTCCGCTCGCCTCGTACTCCTGGTGTACCAGCGTGGGGCTGGCAATGAGCGGCGAGTCGGCCAGCTGGTCGAAGTTTTTGGCAGAAAGCGTGTGCGGCGCAGTCTGCGGCAGCCCGCAAGCCACCACCCAGCCTTCCGGCACCTCCAGCGTCAGCTCGCATTCTTCCGCCTGCCGCCCCTCGGCATACATAAAGCACTGCACCGGGTTCAGATACAGCTGCGTCTCATCGAGCCAGGAGCCGCCGGCGTCCATCTGGTGGGCATAAAAATTGTAATGCACCCGCACCGTGCGGCCCGCCGCGTCGGCCACGGTCCAGCGGTCCTTGGTGATTTTGCGGTAGGGGAGGGGCTGGCCGGTTCCGGCATCGGCAATTTCCACCTTCTGAATTTTCTGCGCGAAGTTTTGCAGCTCGTAGCGGCCGGGGCGCCAAGCGGGTAGCTGCAGCTCCAGCGGCGCGGTGGCCTCGGCCGTTACCGTCAGCGTCATTTCGATTTGCAGGTAAAACGTGAGCGGATTCGAGTAGGAAACGCGGTAATTAATCATCGCAGGCGGAAGGTAAATGGCGCGGTAAAGCTAGCCGGATTCCCCTGAAATACGGTGCGAAGTTGCTGCCTAACCAGTTAGCCTTTGCGAAAAGGATAGAATTTCTAGTGCCAAGCCCTTGTGATTCTTGCGCCAAACCCGTACCTTTGCCGGCCCAAGTCGAAACTTTGCCCTTAACAATATGAAACGTACCTTCCAACCTTCGCAGCGTAAGCGTCGCAACAAGCACGGCTTCCGCGAGCGCATGGCCTCCGCCAATGGCCGCAACGTACTAGCCCGCCGTCGTGCCAAAGGCCGTAAGCGCCTCACCGTATCCGACGAAGGCCGTCACAAGCGCTAGTATCTTTAGCTGTTAGCCCTCAGCTATTAGCTGTTAGCTTGCAGGTAGCCGCATTGCGGAAGGAGGACGAAAGTTCACTTCGGCAATGCGGCTTCGCTATTTACCCCCTTCCCAACAGTGAACGAGCTAACAGCTAACAGCTCTCAGCTACCAGCTAAAAAACGCTTTACTTTCCCCAAAGAGGAGCACCTGTGCCGCAAAAAGCTCATCGACGAGCTGTTCAGCAAGCAGAGTGCTTCGTTTGGCGTGTATCCGTTGCGCATTGTCTGGGTAAAAAGCGAGGCCCCAACCACCGCCCCGCCGCAGGTGCTCATCAGCGTGAGCAAGCGCGGCTTCAAGCGCGCCGTGGACCGTAACCGGCTCAAGCGGCTCATTCGTGAAGCGTATCGATTAAATAAATATCGGCTCCTGGAGCAACCGGAAGGCCATTCGGTGGCTCTTTTGGGTATTATCTACACGGGGAAAGAAAAAAGTCCGCTCGCGTTGGTGGAAAAAAAATTAATTTCCGCCTTCCATCGTTTATCGAGCGCGCCGGTTGAAGCATCTACTGCGCCCCCCGCTGCGTAGATTCGCCTTCCCGCTACCTTCTCTATGACTATCCGCAAAAAACTGCTGACCGGCCTCGTCCTGGGCAGCGCTGCCCTGGTTTCGTTTCGGGCCGCTTCCGACAGCGAGCGCTACTTCGAAATTGCCAAGAACCTCGACATTTTCGCCACGCTCTTCAAGGAGGTGAACACGTACTACGTGGACGAAATCACCCCCGCCAAGCTGGTGAAAACGGGCATCGATGCCATGCTGAAGTCGCTGGACCCGTACACGAACTACATCCCGGAGGACGATATCGAGGACTTCCGCACCCTCACCACCGGGCAGTACGGCGGCATCGGGGCGGTGGTGGTGAAGCGCAACGGCAAAACCGTGGTGCAAAGCGCCTACGAAGGCTACCCGGCCCAGAAAGCCGGCCTGCTCCCCGGCGACGAAATCCTGGACATCAACGGCGTGGTGGTCGATAAAAAGTCGAACTCCGATATCAGCAAGCTGCTCAAGGGCCAGGCCAACTCGGTGGTGAAGCTGATGGTGACGCGCTACGGCCAGGATAAACCGGTGCAAATCGACATCACCCGCGATAAAATCCAGGTCGAAAACGTGCCATATACCGGCATGATTTCCGGCGATGTGGGCTACTTCCAGCTCGGCGGCTTCACCGTGGACGCGGGTAAGGAGGTGCGCACAGCCGTGACCAAGCTCAAGGAGCAGGGCGCCAAGAAAATCGTATTCGACATCCGCGACAACCCCGGCGGGCTGCTCAACGAGGCCGTCAACATATCCAACCTCTTTATCGACAAAGGGCTGGACGTGGTGAGCACCAAGGGCAAAGTGACCGAGTGGAACAAAACCTACAAGGCCCTCGACGCCCCGCTCGATACCCAGATTCCCATTGCCATCATCACGAGCGGCCGCTCGGCCTCGGCTTCGGAAATCGTGTCGGGCGTGCTGCAGGACTACGACCGGGCCGTGCTCGTGGGTGAGCGCACCTTCGGCAAAGGCCTCGTGCAGGCCACCCGCCCGCTGAGCTACAACTCGCAGCTTAAGGTGACTACCGCTAAATACTATATTCCCAGCGGCCGCTGCATTCAGGAAATCGACTACTCGCACCGCGCCGAGGACGGCACGCTGGGCAAATTCCCCGATTCGCTGCGCACGGCCTTCAAAACCCAGGCCGGCCGCACCGTGTACGACGGCGGCGGCGTAGCCCCCGACGTGGAAGTGGCCGAGCGCGAAATCGCCGACATCACCCGCGTGCTGCTCCAGAAAAGCTACCTCTTCGACTACGCCACCCGCTTCCGCTCCGAGCACCCCAGCATTCCGGCGGCCAAGGAGTTCAAGCTCTCCGACGCCGAATACCAGAAGTTCGTGACCTACCTGCAGGCCAAGAACATCAACTACAGCACCGACGCCGAAAAAGCCCTCACCGACCTCAGCAAGAAGGTGAAGGACGAAAAGCACTATGACGACGTGAAGCTGGAGCTCGAAGCCATGCGCAAGAAAATGACCACCAACAAGGCCAACGACCTGCAGCGCTTCAAGCCCGAAATCAAGGAGCTGCTGGAGCAGGAAATTGCCTCGCGCTACTACTTCGAGAAGGGCCGCACCGAAGCCGGCTTCGACGACGACCCCAACATCATCGCCGCCGTGGCCGTGCTCAACGACCCCAACCGCTACGCCGCGCTGCTGAAGCCTACGGGGCAGGCCGCGAGTGCGCGGAAGTCGGCGGGGACAAAGTAATTTTAAGGCTCAAGACTTTTTGCCATGACTGCCGACCAACGCCTCGGCCAACTCGAACCGCTCGTTGCCCAAACGCTGGCGGTAGCTGACCGCCACACGGCGCAGCTTAATCAGATTAATAGCCGGCTTAACCAGGTTGAGGACCATCTCAACAGACTTAGTGGGCAACTTGGTCAGGTTGCTGACTTAAGTGCGCAACAGACTGACAATACCACGTTTCTATTGCGTGAGTTGTCCGTAATCAAAGAGGACTTGGGCTCACTAAAGCAGAATCAAGAAGCCACAGACGCGCGCATACAAGCTTTGGGCTCTAAGGTTGATACGATGGATTCCAAAGTCGAGGTTATAACTTCTCAAGTTGAGGATATAAACTCTAAGGTTGATGCGATGGATTCTAAACTTGACCGGCTTATTGACTTATTGGGCAATGGTAGGTAGAAGTCGGCAGGGGCGAAGTAATTTTGAATTGCCTTACCAGGAAAGCAGGTGCTGTGAGGTGCCTGCTTTTTTATTTGCTTATGGAATTTATCGAGCCTTGGACGGCAATTGCAGAAAGCATAAACTCCACTTTCGTCAATGAGTTACAGCAGGAATTGCCTGCTGATTCGATGCTCTACGGCCGTAAGGTGAAAGCAATAGCTCAGCGAATCGACTGTGATGATGTGCTTTTTATCTTGGATGATAGTCATCAACTAGCTGTCGTGCATCTGACCTGGAGCGGGAAAAGCGAGCAACACCCTTGGCCCCTTACCGAGCTATTTCATGATGAGCACGAATTTCACGTAAAGCGCATGCTTCCTGCTATGGAAGCCTATAGTTAGACCATTGGCACAGTCCCTCCTCCTCTCCCTCGAAACCTCTTCGCCCATCTGCTCCATCGCGCTGCACCGCGTGGCCGATGGCGCCCTGCTCGGCCAATCGGAGCTGCGGCTGGAAAAGTCGCACTCCAGCCACCTCACGGTGCTCATCGGGCAGCTGCTGGCCAACACCGGCCACCGCGCCGCCGACCTTGCCGCCGTGGCCGTGAGCGACGGGCCGGGCTCCTACACCGGCCTGCGCATCGGCGGGGCGGCGGCCAAGGGGCTGTGCTTCGCGCTCGATACTCCGCTGGTGGCGGTGAGCACGCTGCGGGCGCTGGCCTGGCAGGTGGCGGCCGGCACGGCGCGGCCCGACTCGTATTTATACTGTCCCATGCTCGATGCCCGGCGTCAGGAAGTGTACACGGCCCTCTACCGCGCCGATGGGCAGGAGGTGCTGCCGCCCGCCCCCCTCATCCTCGACGCCGGGGCGCTGGCCGAACAAATGGTCGGGCACTCGTTGTTATTCTTTGGCTCGGGGGCGGCTAAGTTCCGGGCGCTGCTGCCGGAGTCGCCGGCCGCCGCGTTTCTGGAAGGCGTGGTGCCCTCGGCGGTGGCGGTGGGCGCGCTCGGGCTGGAGCTGTTTCGCAAGGAGCAGTTTCAGGACGTGGCGTACTACGAGCCGTTTTATTTGAAAGAAGTGTACACGACGACGCCGAAGCCATTTAACATTTAACAGTTATCATTTAACACGTTGGATAGCGCGGTTAAGAGTTGTTAAATGTTAAATGATAATTGTTAAATGACCATGGAGCCTTTATTCACGAACCGCGTGGCCAATTCCGGCCTGCTCACCCTCAACCTCGAAGACTATATCCATCCCGGCGAGCGGGTAGTGTACGACATCAAGGACAACCTCTTCCACGGCCTGATGCTGCGCGAAAAGGACTTCCGCGAGTTCATCAAAACCCACGACTGGACGCAGTACGACCAGCAGAACGTGGCCATCATCTGTTCGGCCGATGCCATTGTGCCCACCTGGGCCTACATGCTGCTGGCCTCGAAGCTGCAGGGCCACGCCCACCGCTACGTGTTCGGCGACCTGGCGGCGCTGGAGCAGTCGTTGTTCGAAGAAGCCATTGCCGGCCTCGACCCCGCCGACTACCAGAATGCCAAGCTGGTGATAAAGGGCTGCGGCGAGAAGCCGGTGCCCACCTTCGCCTACGTGGCCATCATGCAGAAGCTGCTGCCGGTGGCGGCCAGCATCATGTACGGTGAGCCGTGCAGCACGGTGCCGCTGTATAAGCGGCCGAAGGTGGCGGCAGTTTCGGAGTAAGGTTTTCACCTTTCGGAGGGAGCTTTTCGCGCTTCGGAGATGACTTTTCACGCCTCGGAGGGAGCTGGAACCACTGCGGAGGTAACTTTTTGCACCTCGGAGCAGGCTAAACACGCTTCGGAGATGACTTTTCGCGCCTCGGAGGGAGTTGTACGCGCCCCGGAGATGACTTTTCACGCCTCGGAGGTAACTGCACACACTGAGCCGGCAGCTTGACGCATTGGTTCGCATCTTTGCGCCATGCCCGAAACTGCCAGTCCTTATAAAATCTCCTTTCTCACCGGCGCCGCCATCGTGGTGGCCAACATGGTCGGCACGGGTGTCTTCACCAGCCTCGGCTTCCAGGTGCTGGGCATCAGCAGCCCTTTTGCCCTGCTGATGCTGTGGCTGGTGGGCGGCCTCGTGGCTCTCTGCGGGGCCGTGAGCTACGGCGAGCTGGCGGCGGCCATGCCTCGCTCGGGGGGCGAATACCACTACCTCAGTCAGATATACCACCCGGCGCTGGGCTTTCTTTCGGGTTGGGTATCGGCCACGGTGGGCTTTGCGGCGCCCACGGCGCTGGCTGCGCTGGCCCTGGGTGAGTATGCCAAAAGCGTGTGGCCTGCGCTGGAGCCCCGCAGCCTGTCCATCGCCGTCGTGCTCGTGCTCACCCTCATTCACGGCCTGAGCACCCGCGCCGGCAGCCGCCTGCAAGTGCTGGTCACGGTGCTGAAAGTGCTGGTGCTGGTGGCCTTCATCGGCGCTGGATTGTTGGTAGGGGAGGGGCAGCCCCTGCGCCTCGTGCCCGCCGCGGCCGACTGGCAGGCCCTGCTCACCCCCGCCTTCGCCGTGAGCCTCGTGTATGTGAGCTACGCCTACTCCGGCTGGAACGCCGCCGCCTATCTCACCGGCGAAATCCACAACCCGCAGCGCAACCTCTCGCGCATCCTGCTGGCCGGTACCGGGCTGGTGCTGCTCCTATATGTGGGGCTGAACTACGTGTTTCTCCGCTCCACCCCGCTTGATGGCCTGAAAGGCCAGCTCGAAGTCGGCTTCGTGGCGGCCACCTCGCTCTTCGGCCCCGCCGTGGGCCGGCTCATGGGCGGCGTCATTGCCGTGCTGCTGGTGTCCACCATCAGCTCGATGATTTTTGCCGGCCCGCGCATCGTGCAGGCGATGGGGGAGGATTTGCCCGCCCTCGGTTTCCTCGCCCACAAAAGCAAAGCCGGCATTCCCGTGCGCGCCCTGCTGCTCCAAACCGTCATCACCCTGGCCTTTATTCTGAAACCCAGTTTCAAGGAAGTGCTGGTATACGCGGGTTTCGTCCTGAATTTATTCACCTTCCTCACGGTGCTCGGCGTATTCGTGCTGCGCTGGCGCCGGCCCGAGCTGGCGCGGCCCTACAAAGCCTGGGGCTACCCGGTCACACCGCTGCTTTTCCTCTTGCTGAGTGGCTGGACGCTGTTTTTCATCCTCCGCGATAAGCCGAAAGAATCACTCTTCGGCCTGCTCACGCTGGGCGTGGGCGTACTCGTGTACCTCGTCGCCCGTCGCCTCGGCCGCCCGGCCGCCGCGCGTAGCTAAGTCATTCCCGTACTTTGCGCCCGCAATCACGCACTCCTTACTTATAGTATGCACCTCCGTTCTGCCGCGCTGCGGCTGCTCCCCGTCGCCCTGCTGGCCCTGGCCGCCTGCACTTCCGATTCCAGCAAAACCACTACGGTCACCGAACCCGAGACTGCCGCGAAGCCCGCCCCGGCCCCAGTCGCGCCCGATACGGTAGCCGCCGCCCCAGCCGCGCCCGCCCCCGATACCGCCGACGTGCAGAACATCGCCGCCTATCTCGGCGGCCAGCGCCCCAGTGCCCAGTCCGACCTGCTGCTCCTCACCGAACGCCCCGCCTGGCAGGCCTTCGCCAAAGACCAGGACAAAAGCTGGCTCAAGTACACCACCACCCACACCGCGCCCATGACCAAGTGGGCCGCCACTGAGCTCGATTCCATCCAGCAAAACAGCCCTACCATCTTCTACCCCTTCAGCGGCCCCGATTTCCTGAACGTCGTCACGATGTTCCCCCGCAGCGAAACCTACGTCATGATTGGCCTGGAGCCCGTCGGCAGCGCCCCCGCCCGCAGTTCGCTCGAAAACCCCCGGCTCTTCCCCGCCATCAAAGCCTCGCTCTGGTCGGTGCTGAACTTTAGCTTTTTTCGGACCAATGACATGGCGGTTGATTTGAAATCGGTCGAGTTGGACGGCGCCGTGCCGCTTATCATGCTCTTCGCCGCCCGCACCGGCCACCAGATTCTGTCGGTGCGCCCGGTAAAAATCGACGCAGCCGGCCAGCTCCAGGACGCCGCTACTCCTGATTCGGCCCAGGCTACTACCTTCAACCAAAGGTCAGCGTTAGCTAAGCCCATCCCCGGCGCCGAAGTAAAGCTCCGCGCCCCCGACGGCCACGCCCAAACCATTTACTACTTCTCGGCCGACCTCAGCGACGCCAAGCTCGCCCGCAACGCGGCCCCGCTTGCCTTCGTGCGCAGCCTCGGTCCCCTCACTACTTACCTGAAGTCGGCCAGCTACCTCATGCACAAAAGCTACTTCAACCAGGTCCGCCGCACCGTGCTCCGCCGCAGCCGCTACCTCCTGCAGGACGATTCCGGCATCGCCATGAAGTATTTCCAAAAAGGCGCCTGGAACTTCACCCACTACGGCACCTACCGCCGCCCCATCAACCTTTTCGCCAAGCACTACCAGCCCGAATTGACGGCCGCCTACAAGGATACCGCCAACCGGGCCCGCCCACTGCCCTTCGGCACCGGCTACAACTGGCGCCAAACCGATAGCAACCTCATGCTCGCCAAACGCCGCATTCCCCTGGCCGATTAACGCGCACCTATTATATAAGGTATCACTTCGGGTCGTGATGGCAACATCAGGGCCCGTTTCCTTTTCTGCTATTCTATGAATACCTCGCTCAATCCCGCCCGCCTTCTCTCTATACTATTAATAGGGGTAACCCTCGCAGTTGTACTTATAAGCGAAGCTCGCCTGGCTCCCCCTCTCCACCGGAGAGGGGGCCGGGGGGTGAGGCAAACCGATTCGAGCCTCCTCGATTCCCTCCTCCACACCACTCCTCTATTAAGAAGAGTCGCCGATAACCCCCAATACGAGCTCCAAATCATCTACACCCAAATCAACCGCGACGCCCAGAACCATCCCACCTTCACCCAGCACACCTACCACCTCAACCCCCGGCAGTACTTCAACCCCGCCAGCCTCGTCAAGCTCCCCGTCTGCCTGCTCGCCCTCGAAAAGCTAAACGACCTAAAAAAGCCCGGCCTCACCCGTCGCAGCATCATGGTCACCGGCACCGCCTTCCGCTGCCAGACCGCCGTCCCCTTCGCCGCCCCCGCCGATTCCGACCGCACCGCCACCGTCGGCAACTATATCAAGCGGATGCTCTTGGTAAGCGACAACGTCGCCTACAACCGCCTCTACGAATTCCTCGGCCAGCGCTCCCTCAACCAACGCCTCCACCAACTCGGCTACCCCAACGCCCGCATCACCCGCCGTTTCGCCCCCTGCGACACCGCCGCCAACCGCCACACCAACCCCATCACCTTCCTCACCCCCACCAAAGACACCATCTACCACCAGCCCCCCCAAACCAACCCCACTCCTTATAGTAGCCCCCTCGGCCCCGTCCGCAAAGGCCGCGCCCACCAGGCCGGTGGCCGCATCATCCG
>Ga0247804_10001519_pt1 | contig 10747 bp, 11 predicted proteins | sample UWRJL029104C1_FD_181142 | JGI IMG/M metagenome (GOLD analysis project Ga0247804, IMG submission 181142) | Plant litter microbial communities from Arlington Agricultural Research Station in Wisconsin, United States - UWRJ-L029-104C-1 | ecosystem: Environmental > Terrestrial > Plant litter >...
ATCAACAATGCCGTGTCGCGCATCGCCGGTCTCATCGCGATCGCGCTCATCGGGGTCATCGTCGGCTCGACGCTCACCGTCGAGTCGTTCCACCGCGGCCTCGTGGTGACGGCCGGCCTGCTCATCCTCGGCGGGGTTGTGAGCCTCGTCGGCATCCGCAACCCGACGCGTGAGCCGACGGTCGGCCACGCCGCCGACCAGCCCGCCTAAACTTGGGGGATGCCCTCAGTTCCCTCCTCCGCGGATCTCACGCGACTGCTTCCCGGCACGTGGACGATCAGCGCCACCAACTTCCCGATGTGGCTCACGGGCGAGCGGCACTCGCCATCGCTCACCTACGCGGTGCTCAGCGAGGATCCGCTGAGCCTCTCCGACGACGTCGCGTACACGACGAAGGACGGCGAGGAGAAGCACATCCTCGGCGTCGACTACTGGAACGGCGAGGGGTTCACCTGGAAGGGCAAGAAGCTGCTGCGGTTCTTCGCGAGCCACTGGTCGGTCATCGGCATGAGCGACGACGAGACCGTGCTCGTCGTCCGTTTCGAGAGGACCATCGGCACGCCGGCCGGCATCGACATCATCGTGCGCGAGGGCTCGACGCACCCCGAGCTCCGCTCGCTCGTCGCCCACAACTCGGTCGCCTTCGGGCTGACCGCCGAGGACTTCGCCTCCCTCACCTGGCAGCACTAGCCTGAGCGCATGAGATCCGGCAGCGGTGCTCGGTGGTGGCGCACCCGCTCGGTCGTCGCCGCTGTCATCGCCGCGATGGTGCTCGTGCTCGGCGCCTGCACGGTGCCGCCAGTACCACCAGCGCGCGACCACCTCCCCGCGCTGCCGGCCCCGATGGTCGTCGACCCGGCGACGGCATACGCGGATGCCAGGCTCAGCACGATGTCGACCCGCGACAAGGCGGCGAGTGTGCTCATGATGCACCAGGCGGGCACCGACCCGGCGGCGCTCGCCCGGTTCGTCGCGGCGAACGACCTCGGCGGCGTCATCCTCATGGGCGACAACGTCACTCCCGATCCGCTCGGCGTCGCAGCGCTCACCGCGACGCTGCACGAGCACGCCGGGCTCCCGACGCTCGTCGCGATCGACCAGGAGGGTGGGATCGTGCGGCGCATCCGCGACGATCCCGGTGCCTCGGCGAGCACCCTCCGCGGCCTGCCGGCGACGGCGACGAGGGAGAGCTTCGCTGCGCGGTCGAGCATGCTCGAAGCGCTCGGCGTCACCGTCAACTTCGGGATCGTCGCGGATGTCACGGCCGACGCGAGCTCATTCATCGCCCCGCGTGTGCTCGGCTCGACAGCCGCCGAGTCGGCGGAGCGCGTTGCGCAGGCCGTCGAGGGGGAGCAGGGCGCGGTGTTGTCGACGCTCAAGCACTTCCCTGGTCACGGCGTCGCCCCCGGCGACTCCCACATCGGGCTGCCGGCGACGGGGATGCCGCTCGAGCAGTGGCGCGCCGAGCACGCGCCGCCGTTCGCCGCCGGGATCGACGCCGGCGCCGAGTTCGTGATGACCGGCCACCTCGTCTTCACCGCGATCGACCCCCTGCCGGCCACGTTCTCACCGATCTGGCACGAGGTGCTCCGGGAGGAGCTCGGCTTCGACGGCATCATCATCACGGACGACCTCGCGATGCTGCACTCCTCGGGCGACACGCGCTTCGCCGATCCGACGAGCAACGCGATCGCCGCGCTCAACGCCGGTGCGACGATGCTGCTCTTCGTCGGTGGAGCCGATCCAGCCACGGTGACAGCGGGGCTCGTGGCCGCCGTCGACGACGGGCGTCTCCCCGTCGAGACACTGGATGACGCGGCCCACCGACTGCTCGAGGTGCGGCGTGGGCTGTCCGAGCAATCAGGCCCCTTCATCCACTGCTCGGCGGCGTGCCTTGGCCTCGTCGACTGACGGACCCAGGCCTATTCGTAGCGCAGCGAGTCGATCGGGCTCTGGCGTGCTGCACGCGACGCGGGCAGCACGGCCGCGAGGAACGCGATCCCCATGACGAGGGCGAAGACCAGCGCGATCGACGCAGGGTCGAAGGCGATGATCTGCAGTCCGCCGAGATCGGCGAGCAGCCCGCCGGAGAGCACGCTGCTGATGAGCGACCCGACGGCCATTGCGACGCCCGCTCCGAGGGCGCTGCCGAGGAAGCCGATGAACACCGCCTCGGTGCTGAAGAGGGCGAAGATGCGCGCGCCGCTCATCCCCATCGCCTTCATGAGGCCGATCTCGCGCGTGCGCTCCTGCACACTCATGAGCAGGGTGTTGACGATGCCGAAGCCTGCCGCGAGGAGCGCGATGATCGCGAACCCGTTGAGCACAAGGATGATGCCGTCGATGACGGTCGTGAAGGTGCCGAGCTGGTCGGCGACCGTCGTCCCCGCGTAGCCGGCGTCGGTGAGATCGGCCTTGAGGGCCGTGACCTCCGCGTCGGTCGCGTCTGGTGCGAAGCGCAGGGTCGCAGACGCGAACTGCTCCGTCGCCGCGCCGGACGCGCCTTCGCCCTGCGCATCGAACAGCTCGGCCGACAGCGCATCGTTGAGCACGGCGGTCGAACCGAAGAGGGTCGGCTCCTGCACCCCGGCGATGACGGTCTCGATGGTGTGCTGCTCGCCGAGCGCGTCGGTGATGCCGATCGTCACGGTCTCGCCGATGGCCGCCTCGTTGTCCGCGAACCCGAGCGGCTCGATGTAGTCGGTCGGCAGCACGAGCTGGGCCTCGGTTGCGGACGCCGAGAAGTCGTCTCCGGCGATGAGATCGACGGAGATCCCGGCGCTCAGCTCGCTCACCGTGAGCTCGAATTTTCCGTTGCCCTCCCACTCCACGTAGTCGGGGCGGATGCTCACAGCGGGTTCGACCGACAGCACGCCGTCGAGCTCGCGCATGGTGTCGAAGTCGTCGTCGGTGAGGGCGAGCACGGTCATCCCAGGTCCCTGGTTCGCCGAGACCTCGGCCGCGGCATCCGGGTCGTACTCCGCCGGCCCCTCGGCGCCCTCGGTGGTCTCGACGGGCTTCGTGACGGTCATGACGTCCGATGCGCCGATGGAGCCCAGCTGGGTGTCGATGTAGTTGTTGATGCCGGTGCCGAGCCCGTTGGTGATCGTGAGCGTGAAGGCGCCGATGAAGATCGCGATGACGGTGAGGGTCGTGCGGAGTCGGCTGCGGAACGAGTTGCCGATCGCCGTGGTGAGGATGTCGATGGACTTCATGCGGAGACCGCCCGGTTCGAGGTGGATGTGCTGGTGAGCGAGTCGACGATGCGGCCGTCGCGGATGTTGATGCGCCGGTCGCACCGGGCCGCGAGGTCCTCGTCGTGGGTCACGATGACGAGGGTGATGCCCTGCTCGCGGTTGAGGGCGAACAGGGTGTCCTCGACCGTCGCGCCGGTGACGCTGTCGAGGTTGCCGGTCGGCTCGTCGGCGAAGATGATGCGCGGGTTGTTCACGAGGGCGCGGGCGATCACGACACGCTGCTTCTGGCCGCCGGAGAGATCCGTCGCCTTGTTGGCGGCCTTGTCGGCGAGGTCGAGGTCGGCGAGAGCGGCGCGTGCCATCGCGGTGCGCTGGCGCGAGCCGATCCGCGCGATCTTGAGCGGCAGCATGACGTTCTCGAGCACCGTGGCGTTCGGGGTGAGGAAGAACTGCTGGAAGACGAAGCCGAATGTGCGGTTGCGCAGCGTGTTGAGCGCCGTCCCCGTGACGGTTGCCGCATCGACGCCATCGATGAGCACCTGCCCCGCCGTCGGGGTGTCGAGCAGCGCGAGGATGTGCATGAGCGTCGACTTGCCCGAGCCGCTCTTGCCGACGATTGCGACGGACTCGCCCTCGGCGATGTCGAGGTCGATCCCCTGCAGGGCGTCGAAGCGGGTGTCCCCGCTCCCATACCGTTTGCTGAGATCTCGGGTGGACAGCACTGGAGGTTTCATGCTCCAAGGCTCGCAGCGGGGCGACGACCTGTCGTCGTCTCGCCGGCGCGTTCTCGCTACTCCCGCTGGTGTACGCCCGTCGGTGCCGAGTGCTCCGGGTCAGTGACCGATGACGAGACGCATGCCGACGTCGAATGACGCAAGGTCCCGGAACCTCCCGTAGCGACGGTCCCACTCCCCGGATTCGAGGTCCGCGGCAAGTCGCCGCTCGAAGGCCTCGACCACGCCGGGGTCGACGAAGCTCCAGGCGGAGGTCGCCCTGCGCACCTCGGCGTCGAGCAGCCGCTCCGGCCGACCGAAGAACGCCTGCATGAACCCGTCGGTGCTGTCGACCGGCACGAGCACGGTCTGCACCTCGGAGTTCGTGCCGAGAGCCGCAGCCACAGCATCGATGGGAGGCATGCGCCTGGCTTCGACCGCGAAGACCTCCGGGATGTAGTCCCAGAGCCACCAGGTGGTCGTCGGTGTCGGATCGAAGGTCAGGATGACGACCGGCCCGGTCGTGACGCGACGCATCTCGCCGAGCCCCCTGGCCAGATCCGGCCACTGGTGCACGGTCACGCTCGCCATGCTCGCGTCGAACGTGTCGTCTGCGAACGGGAGGGCATCGGCCGTCGCGTCGATCGCCTCGCTCAGGTGGTCTGGGCGCTGGGCCCGCATCGATGCCGACGGCTCGACGGCCGTGACGTCGCGGTCGGTCGGCTCGTACGATCCGGCGCCGGCTCCGACATTGAGCACGGTGCGGGCGTCGCCGAGGGCGGCGTGGAAGGCCTGCGCGATTCGCGGATCCGGCTGCCGGATGCGGGCGTAGCCCTCGCCGATGGATCCGTAGTCCGCGTCACCGGCCGAGCCGTCAGAGAACCTCGTCATGGTCCCATTGAACACGGTGCGGCGTCATGTTACGTCGATGACCCCGGCGTCCGACAGCTGCTCGGCGATGCCCGCTCCATCGGGCGAGAACACCCATCTGGCGGCGCCTGCGGTCTCGCCGTCGGCGGCCTTGCTGCGACCACCGGCGAACACCGCCTCACCCGGGGACAACTGGCGGATGGCGATGGCCGCGACGTTGTCCGGATGCTTGGCCGCGAAATCAGCGTAGATCTCCTCGTCGTGCTGCCCATCGTCGCCGACGAGCAGCCAGCGGATGTCCGGCAGGTCCTCTGCGAGCCGCGCGAGGCTCGAGACCTTGTGCTCGCGCCCGCTGCGGAACCAGCGGTCGTGGGTCGGGCCCCAGTCGGTGAGCAGGAGCGCACCACGCGGGTACAGGTTGCGCTCGAGGAACCTCGTGAGCGTCGGAGCCACGTTCCAGGCGCCGGTGGACAGGTAGATGACGGGGATGCCGGGGCGGCTCCGCACGACGCGCTCGTAGAGCACCGCCATGCCGGCGACCGGTCGCCTCGCGTGCTCGTCGAGCACGAAGGTGTTCCAGGCCGCGAGGAAGGGGCGGGGGAGCGCCGTGACCATGACGGTGTCGTCGATGTCGGAGAGCAGGCCGAACCGCTCCTCTGCGCCGATGATGAACACCGGCGCAGAGACCGGATCCGTCCCCTCGGCGGTCAGCGTGATGGTCTGCCATCCCGGTTCGAGGTCGACCTCGATGCGGGTGTCGATGACACCACCACGATCGGCGGTGACGCGGCGCTCGACGCCGCCGGCGGCGATCGTGACGACGACGTCGTCGACGGGGATGCTCATGAAGCTCCGCCACCCGCGCACTTTTGCTACCCGCTGGCTGGCAACCTCGCCGCGGGTCAGCACGACGCGACTGAGCACACGAACCCAGCCCGTGGAGCCGTACCCCGCGTACGGAATGACGGTGGTCTTGAGGCCGCGCCGGCGTCCCCAGCGTTCGCGCAGGTCGTGGAAGGCATCCTCGATACGTGCCGCACGGTGCATCAGCGGCTCGATCGCGGCGGAGACGCCGTCATTCGAGGTGGTGGCGGGCGTGCGTGGCCGTGGCATTCGTCAAGTCTGACATGCCGGGAAAAAGTGAGCACTTACCCGCCCCCGCATCGGGGGCGCGGTAGGATGCAGGCAGAACGAAAGAGGAGGCACCCATGCCGTCTACGCAACTTATGGAGTCGTCACTGGCCGGCATCCCCCCGCTCCGCAACGAACCGGTGCAGGCTCGCAGCACCGCTCGGCTCGCGGGACTGCTGGATGCCGCAGCCGCAGTCGTCGACGAGATCGGCTTCGAGCGCCTCACGACGGCAATGGTCGCCGAGCGGGCCGGTGCCTCGATCGGCACGGTCTACCGCTACTTCCCCGACCGCCTGGCGATCCTCCAGGCGCTCGGCGCACGAAACCTCGAGCGCGTGCTGAGCAGTGTCACCGAGGAGGTTGCGCGCGCCGAGCACGCCAACTGGCAGGAGGCCCTGACGTCGGCCTTCGGCATCCTCGTCGAGGCGTTCCGCACCGAGCCGGGGTTCCGCGCGCTGCGCGTGGGCGACGTCATCGACATCCGGCCAGCGGCCGCCGAGCGCACCAACAACTCGATCCTCTCCGACTCGATCTACGACGCACTCGTGGGCCGCTTCGGCATCGCCGACACCGACGAGGCGCGGTTCGCCTTCGAGGCGGCGCTCGAGCTGTCGGACGGGCTCGCCTCCAGGGCGTTCGCGCGGGACGCGCAGGGCGACGTGCGCTTCCTTGCCATCGGCCGCGACATCGTGAACACGCTGCTCACCCCGTACTTCGGCGAGGTCTGACGAGTCGTCCGGATTCCCCGGTGCTGCTGTCAACTTCGGCAATCCGGAATGTCACAGGCTCCGAATAGTGTTGAGATGGATATCTGGGCGTAGCCGTCCGGCACGTGTCGATTCGTGCCCGCGCACGAGGAATGAGCCGTCGAATGATCGAGTTCCGCTCAGTGAGCAAGCACTTCCCGGGCGGCACGACCGCTGTCGAGGACTTCAGCCTCGTCATCCCCTCCCGCAAGACGACGGTGCTCGTCGGCTCCTCCGGCAGCGGCAAGACCACCCTGCTGCGCATGATCAATCGCATGGTCGACCCGAGCTCGGGCAGCGTCGAGATCGACGGCGAGGACATCTCCACGGTCGACCCCGTGACCCTCCGCCGCCGAATCGGCTACGTCATGCAGAACTCCGGCCTGCTGCCGCACTTCAAGGTCGTCGACAATGTCGCGACGGTGCCGGTGCTCAACGGCGTGCCGCGCAAGCAGTCCAGGGCTGAGGCGCTCGCGCTGCTCGACACCGTCGGCCTCGACAGGTCACTCGCGGGCCGCTACCCGAGCCAGCTCTCCGGCGGCCAGCAGCAGCGGGTCGGGGTCGCGCGCGGTCTCGCGGCGAATCCGAACATCCTGTTGATGGATGAACCGTTCGGCGCCGTCGACCCGATCGTCCGTGCGGAGCTGCAGCAGGAGACGATCCGACTCCAGCACGACCTCGACAAGACCGTCGTCTTCGTGACCCATGACATCGACGAGGCGTTCCTGCTCGGCGACCAGGTCGTCATCCTCGAGCAGGGCGCGCGCATCGCGCAGGTAGGCAGCCCCAGCGAGATCATGGAGAACCCGGCGAGCGACTTCGTGGCGAGCTTCATCGGCGTCGATCGCGGCAAGCGCTCCCTGTCGATCAAGGTCACCGAGCACGGTTCGGTGCTCGTCGACAGCGAGGGCCGTACAGCCGGAGTGCTCGTCGACGGGCCTGCGGCACCGTGAACTGGGTCGTCAACAACCTCGATCTCATTCTCGAGCTGAGCCTCCTGCACCTCAGGCTCAGCCTGCCGCCGATCCTCATCGGCCTCGTCATCGCGATCCCGCTCGGCTGGCTCGCGTATCGGTTCAAGCTCACGAGGGGCATCGTGCTGACGATCGCCGGGCTCCTGTATACGATTCCGTCGCTCGCCCTGCTCGTGATCCTGCCGTCGGTCATCGGCATCAGCGCGTTGAGCGAGCTCAACCTCACCATCGCGCTCACGATCTACGCCGTCGCGATCCTCGCCAGCTCGGTCGCAGACGCGCTCGCCTCGGTCGATCCCGCGGTCAGGCAGTCGGCGACGGCCCTCGGGTTCGGCAGCTGGCGCAGATTCTGGGCCGTCGAGTTCCCGCTCGCGGGGCCGGTGATCCTCGCGGGGCTCAGGGTCGCGGCGGTCAGTACGGTGAGCCTCGTGACCGTCGGGATCCTCGTCGGCGTGCAGAGCCTCGGGTATCTCTTCACCAACGGTCTGCAACGGGTCATCGTCGAAGAGGTGCTCGCGGGCGTGGTCATGGTCATGATCCTCGCCCTGCTCATCGATGCCGCGCTGGCGTTGATCGGCCGCCTCCTCATGCCGTGGGCGCCGAGGACCGGGAGAGCGTCCCGCCGCGCGTCGCGATCCGCCGCGCCGGTCCACGCGACCCCGGGGGAGGCGACCTCATGAACCTCTTCCTCGAGGCCTTCGCCTGGCTGTTCGCGCCCGAGCAGTTCGAGGGGCCGAATGCGATTCCGATCCGGCTCGCAGAGCACCTCGGCTTCACCCTCGTCTCGCTCGTCATCGCGGCGGTCATCGCGATTCCGATCGGGTGGCTCATCGGGCACACGGGCAAGGGGCGCGAGATCGCCGTCGGCGTCTCCGGCGCCGCACGCGCGCTGCCCTCGTTCGGCCTCATCATCCTGCTCGTGCTGCTCTTCGGTGTGCTGCTCACCCCGCTCGCGCTCGTCGTCTCCTTCGTGCTGCTCGGCATCCCGTCCATCCTCGCCGGAGCGTACGCGGGGCTCGAGGCGATCGATCGACGCACGATCGATGCTGCGCGCGCGGTCGGTATGACCGAGTGGCAGATCCTCTGGCGGGTGGAGGTGCCGCTCGGCCTCCCGCTGCTCGTCGCCGGCCTCCGGAGTGCCGCGCTGCAGATCGTCGCAACGGTCACCCTCGCCGCGTACGTCGGCTTCGGCGGCCTCGGCTACTACATCATCAAGGGACTCGCCCTCAGGCAGTTCGACCAGATGCTCGGGAGTGCGCTGCTCATCGTCGCAGTCGCTCTGGTGATCGACGGGGTGTTCGCCCTGCTGCAGCACACTGTTGTGCCGCGCGGGGTCACCGTCGCTCGAGAAGTCCGGACGGCGTCGACCCGACGCGGCCCGGTGATGGGAACCCCCATCGACCAGGAAAAGGAAGATCAACATGTTCACAGCTAGGAACAAGGGCCGACTCGCCATTGGCGCGGTCGCGGTCGGGGTGGCATTGACCCTGGCAGGGTGTGCGTCGGGCGACCCGCTCGATTCGGGATCGGAGTCGGCCGGCGACAGCGAGACCATCGTCGTCGGTTCGCAGGCATACCCCTCGAACGAGCTCATCGCGGAGATCTACGCGCAGGCGCTCGAGCTCGATGGCTTCACCGTGGAGCGCTCGTTCAACATCGGACAGCGCGATGCGTACCTGCCGGCACTCGAGAGCGGCGAGGTCGATCTCTTCCCCGAGTACAGCGGCAACCTGCTGCAGTTCTACGACCCCGAGACCACCGCGACCAAGGCAGATGACGTGTACGCGGCACTCGCCGATGCGCTTCCCGAGGGACTGACGGTGCTCGAGCAGTCCTCGGCGACCGACCAGGACTCGTACAACGTCACCGAGGAGTACGCCGAGGCGAACGGGCTCGAGAGCCTTGCCGACCTCGCGACGCTCACCACCCCGCCGATCCTCGGCGGCGCGCCCGAGCTCGAGGAGCGTCCATACGGACCGGCCGGGCTGCTCGAGTCGTACGGCGCGACCGTGTCGTTCAGTGCGACCGGTGAGACCACCTTCGATGCGCTGCTCGCCGGCACGATCGATATCGCCAACGTCTACACGGCCGACCCGCGCATCCAGACCGAGAACCTCGTCACCCTCGACGACCCGGAGGGACTCTTCCTCGCGTCGAACGTGGTGCCGCTCGTCAGTGCGGATGTCGCCGACTCGATCGCCGACACCATCAACGCCGTGAGCGCGGCGCTGACCCCCGAGGGACTTGTGCAGCTCAACGTCGAATACTCGGTCGATCAGGGCTCGCTCGAGGACGTCGCGGCGAACTGGCTCGAAGCCAACGGCTTCACCAGCTAGCTCGACCCGGACGATGCAGGGCGGCCGCGTGCGCGGCCGCCCTGTTCTCTGCGCGGTTCCTTCGGCCTCGTGGCCGACACCCCGAGCGCATCGGGTTACTGTGGATACATGGCACCGAGAACCGCACGATCGATTGTCGCGGCGGGAACGATCGGTGTCGCGGGCTCGCTCGCCCTCCTGCTGGGTGGTTGCGGAGTCATCGTCCCGGCTGAGGAGCCACTGCCGATCACGATCGGCACACACGCCTCCCTCGGCAACGAGGTCGTTGCACAGGTCTACGGCCAGTACCTCGACCACCACGGCTACGTGGTCAGCTACAACCCCGGCATCGGCGATCGCGACGACTACCTCGCCGCGCTCCGCACCGGCGTCGTCGACCTCGTGCCGGACTTCACCGCCGATCTCCTCTTCGACCTCGATGCCGACTCGCTCGCAACCCGACTGGACGAGGTGGATGCCGCACTCACAGTCGTGCTGTCGCAGCTCGAGCTCCGAGTGCTCGACCCGGCGCCAGCCGAGCGACCAGACTCGCTCGTCGTCACCCGGGCGTTCGCCGATGCGCACGCACTCGAGACCATCTCCGACCTCGCGGAGGTTCCGCAGCCGGTGGTCATCGCGGCCGATGCCGGGTGGGAGCCGCTGCCGTACGGCCGTGAGGGGCTCGATGACAAGTACGGTATCGACGACTGGACCGCGCAGCCCATCGAGGCGCCGACCGAGGCCGCGCTCGCAGAACAGATCGTCTCGGGGGCCGCACAGGTGGCGGTGCTGCCGGTGAAC
>Ga0247804_10001521_pt1 | contig 10740 bp, 10 predicted proteins | sample UWRJL029104C1_FD_181142 | JGI IMG/M metagenome (GOLD analysis project Ga0247804, IMG submission 181142) | Plant litter microbial communities from Arlington Agricultural Research Station in Wisconsin, United States - UWRJ-L029-104C-1 | ecosystem: Environmental > Terrestrial > Plant litter >...
AGTCATTCCTATGTATAGTAAAATTCCATATCAATACGTTTCCCCAACTCCGCTTAGCTTCCTGGGTCTCCCGGGCGGCTTCATGCCACTTTCTGTTTCTCTCAGAGCCGCTCCGCTGCTTGTCCGCCGCGGCATAGGTGTCATGGAAAGTCCTCCACTTTTTCTTCTGGGAAGGGGAATGGCACTAGTCTCTGCTGGAGGAAGTGTTCCTCTCCGACTAGGGGTGCCATCTAAATCCCGCTCAAAATCCTGTATCCCAGATACACTCTGGCTGTGTCCATGGCCATGAGATGCGCCGTAACTTCCTCCGATGCTACTCCGTGGCCTTCTGGACTCCACAAACTGGCTCTGGGAGTAATGTCCGAGAGGGGTGCGCGCGCCGCTCAAAGAGGTACGGCTCGCTGGCCGCGCGATCTCGGTTCGTGTTATTTCCGAGCGGCTTAACGGCCGGTCAGGACGCACGAAGCTACTACTTCCACTCGCACTCGCACGGCTGCTAGGTCTACTATCACCATCACGATTAGGTATTGGGCCAAACGAAAGGCGGCTGATTCCTGAGGTTGAAAGACGTGGGACGTGCTTGGATACTGGCGTATCTTCACTTCCGTCACCGCCTATTGATGAAGTACTAGCCGTACTGCCACCCGTACGTTTCCTACTTCGAATTGTGACACTCGGGGGCATATATGGCATCGCTGAAGCACCTCGGGGAGAGGCTCGGGGTGGGGTATTAATTGGTGCAGGAAGCTTGGAGCGAGCAGATTGTACGCGTTGCTCGAGTCGTTGCATTTGCGCAGTAAGCGTACGGATATGTGTAAGTGATGTAGAGTTAGGTAGTCCTCTCGTTGCTGGTGCTTTTGCTTTTGTACTTCGTATGAGAGATGGCGTCGCATTTCGATTGCGAGAAGAACTAGCAGAAAATGCAGGTCCTCTTGAGCTTCGCATGCTGCTAGATGATGTAAACCGTTGAGCTGTTGGTTTGGGGGTGGTACTGGAATTGCCTGATGGGAGCTTGAGCTTGCTCTTTGGCGGATTGAGCGGTGTTTTCACTGCCGATATACTTGTTGTGGCGGTTGCCGAGGCGTCTGACATTGGCGGTGATGGAGGGGTGAGGGTTTCGGTTACAGAAGCACCTGTTGAGATTGTTTTGGGGCCGAGAGGAGTTGTGATCATAGGTGATGAAACGTTGGAGCTAGGAGAATCCATTGAAGGCGAGTTCGGCGCTGACATGTCCGTCTGGATAGAAGCAAGCTGTCTCTTTCGGAGCTTGTCTTGCATAATCTCAGCCTCAATCTTAAGATCGGAGAGTTCGTCCCGTAAACGTTGCGTTTCAATCCGTAGACCTTCTCTCTCTTGTTCTCCGATCTTCATCTCCTCCTCCATCATCACAGCTCGTTCGATAGCAACATTGTATTTTGATTCCAGATCTTCATACGACGACGACGTATTTCGCGCTTGTCGTTCGAAATCATCATTTTGAACCTCGATGTCACGCAGCTTCAGCTGCAAGGTTCTGTTAGAGTCTCTGAGTGTTGTAATTTCCTTTTGGAGAGTGCTTTGCGCAGCACCGGCCTCGATCTTCGACTGTTTACACTTGGTCTACTTGATATTAGACAGAGACTAGCAAGAAGGGGCAGATTAACATACCTTCCACTCGTCGACTTCAAACCCAAGCGTTTCGGCCTTCTCCTGTAACGCCCTTTCTCGCAACTCAGCTGCCTCTACATCCTTCTCTAATTCTGCTTCTAGCTCTTGACTCGAAGCTTGAAACTCTGCTAATTCATTCTCTAATAACTCGTACTGCTTCTTATACCATGCGAGGGCGGCCTCGGGCGACGAATTGTCGGTCGGTGGGGATGAGGGTACCTCATCCATCAGCGGCGGTCGTGTTGTTTACCTGTTGTTCGTAGGGGCGCAAGTTGGTTAGTCGTTGTTGTCACTGCTATTATTCCGTGTAAAGCTACAGAATAGCTCTACTGGTCGTTGGTCGTATTGTCGATAGGTGCCGGTCCGGGTGTGGTGGTTGTCGTCGTTATGTCGTAGGTTGTCGCAGATGTCGTTTATTTGTTGCTGCCCATCTCCTGAACGTTGCAGGTGATGCCTTGGCGCGAGACTCCTTCCCTGAGCCGCATTACCATGGAAACAGCCCAGACAGCTTCCTTGGGAGTGCTTAGGCGAGGTTGGCGCTATTGAGCGAGTTGCATGTAATGTGGCTATCCGTCCAATTTGACCTTTACCTACATCAATAATCAATAAATAAACAATTAAACATAGGAAAATAGAGATGGAAAAGGCTCATCTATTAACTTGAGTTTGAAGTCCAAAGCGGGCTTCTAAGATTACCTTTTGCTAACTCATTTTGGGCTCGTGACTATTAATCATTATCACGTGACTAATTATGAGTCTGGTTGTAACTTCAATCCAGATTCCCTGGCATTATTAGATAGCTGACAACACATAATCTGCAGCTAGTCTGAGAGCTTGGATAATTTGATTTTTCGGCGCTCGAAACAACATAATGTACAAGTTTGCCCTCCCATATGGTGGGCGGCAAAAGACCAAAGCTATTGCTCGTAGGAGATTGTCATCTACACACCAATAACCAGACCGTTGATAAGAAATGGGGATTCGAGTCATCCATGTAGGTCTTGATCGAGCAAGAACGAAAGTGATTGGGAAATTTTACTTCGGCATTAGCATCACAGTGTATTTGTCTCGGTTGAGCTCGAGCAACGAGCGAGCACACCACAATTAAGGCGATCAAGAGCTAGACTATCATTCTGATGGTACAAATAATCAATCAGATCCAAAATACATGCTGAGACGAATACCACAACCAGGAAATCATATGTTTTGCCTTAGACAAATCAGCACTGGTGAAAATATGATAGAATTTTCAAATGCAGTAGCAGAAATGCTTGCCTTAACCCTGTAATCTGTGACCGTCTTTGGCACGTCTATTTCTACACCTTGATCACTATGGGTATGGAAAAAGGGGCTAAGCGAGAAAACTGGATACTTAGGAAAGACGAAACTCATCTATTGATTAGCACTTCTAAATTACCCAGGGTACATATTCTACTTGATTCAGCTCATCGAGAGTGAGCTACCGAAATGTGTATGGTATTCTCAGATTATTTGAATCTTAGGACATGTTAGATGTGGGTATTGTATTTTCTACAATCCACTCAATGCCTCACCTTACTGACCACACAACGACTCATTCTATTCCAGTTCTTGTTTGCGACTGGGCTGTCAGATTGAAGACTTAATGAGATACAAGCCAAAGAGAGGATATAGGAAATCTACAGAACCGTCAGCAAATTGATGCTAATAGTCTGTCTATGTTAAGTTGAGATGCATCGTAAAGTCCACAGTTAGTTTCGAAATCTAGAGGAACGCTTGAGTGGAAAGGCTGTGGAGATTTAGAAAGCGATAGCGACTATAGAAAACAATATTGAATTAACCAGTAACACTAAAACTAAATCCACGCCACAACTAAATTAGACCGCTGATGAAATTATCTCCGAGCTTGAAAACCGTATAACCTCTTCACTCTCTCTTTTCGCCCCTCAGGAAGAGATATATATCAGCCCTTAGTTCTGGCTAATTACCGGAGCGATGATTGTTTTCGTTGTAGTATCTCCAAGGTGCAAAACCGAATGGGTGGGGGACGGTAAAGTTTCCGTTCTGAAACTTGCCACTTAATTCTTCCTGTCCCTCTTTAACCATATTTTCTACCCTCCTTTTAGCTTCTTCACTCAAGTGCTCCTTATGGTGGTGGTTCCATTCCTTGCATTTTCTTGCGAAGTTTTTCAAAGAGCTGGTGCCAGCATATTCATCGTAACGAACACGAAATGCTTCACGTCCTTCCTTGAAAAGGTGCCCATTGTCTACCATGTTACAAAAGTAAGCGTTCCCATCATCGAGATCCATCTCCCAAGTGTTTGCCTTGACTGTGTCGCAAAACTCATCTTTTTGATTTTTCTTGAAACGATGTCCAGACTTGGGGAACATGAGATTTAGTTCACAAAGATTTAGGTAGCGCTCAAGAGGAGTTTCTTCAGCCTTGAGATTCTACGACTATGGTTAACTTTGTGTCCGAAATGGTAGGAAGATTTAACTTACTGCGAAAACATGCCAGCGTCTGAATTCCGCTTCTTGATTTACATCAAGGCCAATTCGCTCATGAAAACGTTGTGTGTCCTCTGCTCGGTATCCACAGTTCATTGGCATCCCCTTGCTCCATGCCTCCTTTTTCTTTAACAAGCTTATACGTTCCTGTCCCTCGCGAGCTACACATACAGGTAGACGTAAAGATGTAGAAGCAGGTTGTAATTGGCCATCAACCAACATCTCCTGCGCGTCGAAGGACTTAAACCCCAACGTACGATATGCCCTCCAGGAATTCTTTGACAGAGCCTCTGGTGTTATACCAAATTCTTTCAACTTAGACAATCCAGGTAAAAACGTCTTCCTGTTGTTGGCTACTTGCTTGGTAAGACACTGCATTTGACAGCGCATCTTATCTTCAGGGAAGCAGCTGCGAGATAGTTGATTTAATTCATCTGGCTTTCCACGGTTATTCGGTTCTTTCCCGTTGCAAACGCGCTCGAAATTGTCCCCCCAGGGCTCGCAATCTTGATAACATCTACTTGCTGTTAAAAGTTCAGAGATTACCATATTGGTGATTGATTGGCGTGCCTCTCTAAGAAAACGTCAGTATAGGAAACACTCACATTCAAGAGCATGTAAATATTTAGAATTGACAGTAATAATCGAGAGCGAATGCCATCACTGTGGCAGACGCTCACTCATATTCGTTCATGCTCAAGCCTGATGTGGGGTGACTTACCTTTTGATTTCACTAAAGCTCCTGTGCGCTTGTTCATCTGATAGAGTCCATTGGTCCTCAGACATGAAGAGATTTAAGACTGTGTTTTCGGGATTTTCAGAGTGATACTGCAACATTTCCTGGAAGTTTCTTTCCAGTGTCGTCTGTATCTGATCAAGTGTTTTAATGACATATTGGGTAAATTCAGCGATACGAGCTTTGTTGTCGTCAGTTCCTACACCGTACTACACAGCAAAGTTAGCATATAGTAGTTTTGAAAAGTTAGTTGAGTTTAGCACAAGAAAGTCATACCGAGTTACCACACATTCCGCCTGCAGTTCCGATAGTCAGACGTAGCACCTCGCTCAGTCCTTTGGAAGGGCCTGCTGCTGGTTGACCTGAGTTCACACGGGAAGCCAGTATCCTGATGCTAGATGTCAGCGATACAATACTCATGCGGAAAGAGCCAGTAACACAATGGGTAAGTGAAGAAGCTATTTAGGCTCCTCGGAAAGCTCCTAGTTGCTCTTCCTTTCTCGAATGAGGTACAGTCATGGAGTATGAGGAAGATGCTAAGAAAAAAATACTAACTCGGCTGCCAGTTCTGCCTGTGTTGCGTAATAACCCGATTCGCCAGCAACTACCATAGAATTTTTGACTGCTGCCACAGCCAACTCGCCGAACTGCTCTGCTCTATCAACTTGAGCATCAAATGCAAGTCCCATGCCTAAGGTGAAGGAATGTAACATAAGCTGAAAGGTTAGCCTCATCATGTCCTGGGCAAATCTACATTTAGCAGCTGCGACCAGATCCTTCTGCGGTGTAAAAGTTTCTACTAATACATCTTTCAAACCCATCAGTTCGGATTTCATTATATCTTGAAGATCCTAAATAGATCGTATTAGTAAGATGAATAAGCTAGCTATCTTTGACTCACATGAAGGGTCCTATGGTTTAGTGCAATGGTCTCGAAATTTTTTATTGTGAAGAAGACAGCCCTTGCTTTCCAAGTCTTTTCTTCATCTGTCAGCATAGAGAACTTCTTGTCAATCTCTGCGAGTATGGTTGTTTCAGTTGGAATCTGGCATTTTTGAAGTTGATCAAGTCTGCAGTCGAAGTTATGGTTGCTCCAGTATGTGGAGGCGTAGCATTGCAAAGCGCCCATTCCCTTTGCATGACAGCGGCCAATAACACTATCGCTTTGGCTGATATATTTGGAATAGAAATCCTTCCAATCCCAAAGTGCTCCGGAGTTCTGGACATTGTCTGGATTCTTGATCCATGCCTCTGGGGGCCCAACAATCTCGTAGTCTCTCCAACACTCAACTGGGGAGATACATTGTACCTGGACTGTAAGAAAGTATTCAAGCAGATATATTGAGCATTTAAAGACTTGTGGAGATTTGAACTTACATGATCCTGTCCTCCTCGGATTTTCAGTGTTGGAAATTGCTTTAAGCGCCTAAATTCCATATTTTTGACCTCTTCTAAAGTTGGGTTTATTGCACTGGCATTGTACGTCTCTAGAACTCGTGTTAAGCTAACACCTGTAAAGGAGGGAAGTATGGTAACGGGAACTGCTTGGATCAGCCGCCCCAACGTTGTTGCGGAGATGATTAGATTGAGGGTGCGCATCTTATGAATTTATCAATTAAAGTGCTAATTTGGTGATTTTGGTTTGACGAAAGTTTATGTACTTGGACAGTGACAAAGCAATGATAGTATAAGGGGAGAAACAATGGTCCTGTGGATTATATAGTACAATTCTGTCAGTTCGCAATGAAATAACTTAAGGTAAATAGTCTAGAAAAGGCTTTTTTTGCCATTAACTGGCACAATGCGGTACACTAAACGTTCCGACTAGAACTGGTCTAGATCTAGCTGAGTCCGTATTTTACGCGCAGAAGCTAGTTTGCCAAAAGTAGACCGTTATTTCAAGTAACCTATTGCGATATCTCGTTGCTCTATTGTCCGTGTCCCGACAACTACTGTACTAAAAGCACCAAAAGGTACAAGGAGCCTCCGAAAGATATATCTACATAATTTGGCAAGTAACATATATATTTATCATATCACTCAACACATACTAATGGCATATTCAGAATGTTCATTAATCGCACATTCTTAAGTGGAACAGCAGCACAGGAAATGGATAGCAACTGAACAATAGTATATATTGAGGAGATAATTCTAATATCAATTAATTTGTTATATCATATATCATAGCCTAGGAAAGTCAAAGAGTGCAGTTGAACTAGAAAGGCATGATTACATTGATGCCATATAGTAGGACGACGTATCCTCTTAAAGTCTTAAAATTGGGCAGGCCGCTTGAACTTTTTGGTTGATTTGTTCAGTACAATAACAGCAAATTAAATAAAACCGCAGCGTACGTTACTTCTAAAAGCAAACTTAGACATTTCTAGTGTTGAATTTTGATTTCTTGTTCAATCACGCAATTAAAGGAGTCGGAACTAAGTGAGCCTCGCCCTACAACGAATTACAGCTCATGAATGCAAAAAATATCTGGAATGTGAATTCAATGACTACCTATCTAATCTATGTAGAATATATTTCGTACTAAATAAACCTTGATATACAAAGGAAGCATGCCACGTGATTGAACTTGCTTATCGTTATCGTGAACGGCTATTAACGGCCAGAGTAAAAAACGACTTTCAAACTTCAAAGTATTGCGCCACTATTTGCTAATAACGAAATCGGCAGTTTTTTCCTTAAATCTCTTCCTTAAATCTCATTACGGAGTGTCTACTATAGTCTAAGAGACTTTATACTCCGAAAAGCTCGAAGTCTAACACATATACACGAATTGATATATTGAGCCTTCCCCACCATGACTTCTACTGAGACAAAGCCAGTAGGGCCCCGCGCCCTGGCTCTCTCTGCCACTGAGTTGATTGGAAATACTCCTCTAGTTCGACTGAATAAGATACCGCAGAGTCTTGGTATCGAAGCCGAAGTTTATGCAAAGGTCGAATTGTTCAATGCCGGAGGTAGTGTAAAGGATCGTATTGCCCTGAGGATGATTGAGGAAGCCGAGAAATCCGGCAGGATAAAGCCTGGAGATACACTCATTGAGCCAACAAGTGGAAATACGTATGTTCATTTTCGCCCTCTGAATATTAAGCCTAATCATAAATAGCGGTATTGGTCTTGCTCTGGTTGCTGCAATTAAAGGTTATAAAACAATCATTACGCTTCCCGAGAAGATGTCAGCAGAGAAGGTAGCAGTCCTTCGAGCTCTAGGTGCTACCATTATTCGAACCCCAACTCAAGCAGCATTTGATGCACCAGAATCCCATATTGGTGTTGCGAAGCGTTTGCAAAAGGAGATCCCAAATTCCCACATATTAGATCAGTATGCCAACGTAGATAATCCGCGGGCACACGAACTCGGAACCGCCGAGGAAATTTGGAAACAGACAGATGGCAAGATTACAGCTATAGTCGCAGGGGCTGGTACAGGAGGAACCATAAGTGGTCTTTCTAGAGGGTTGAAGAAACATAACCCAGATATCAAGGTCATTGCTGCAGATCCATACGGATCTATTCTTGCAGTGCCCGAAAGCCTGAACCAAGATCGCGCAAACGAGGCCTACAAAGTGGAAGGTATTGGCTACGATTTTATTCCAGAGGTCCTAAAGAGAGAATCTGTTGACAAATGGTATAAAACTGATGATCGTGAATCATTCGGCTATGCACGACGACTTATTTCTGAGGAAGGCCTTCTAGTTGGTGGTAGTAGTGGCAGTGCAGTTGCGGCAATGGTGAAGGCTGTCAAGGATTTGGGCTTGGGCAAAGGTGATGTGATAGTTGTTGTTCTACCAGATAGTATCCGAAGTTATCTTAGCAAATTTGCGGACGATGACTGGCTAGCAGCCAATGACCTTCTGCCAGCAACTCCACCGGCTTCGACACCTACGTTAGTACTCTCCTACGTTTGATTTTCACATTGGTTATGGCGAGGCCGTTTACTATCACTGAGAAATTTAGAGCTAATCTGGATAATTTTAGTTCTCCACAACTAGCAGCGTCAAAGAGAGATCCGTACTCTGGGGCCACTATTGGTTCTCTTAGACTTAAACCAGTAACCACCGTTTTGGCTAACTCACCTTGTTCTGAGGCTGTGGAAGTAATGAGAGAAAAGGGGTTCGAGTGAGTAATTCCTGACAAATTTCTTCGATGTTTTGATTTCTGAATTGCGGGACCTGCTGAGTTCGTCTGGCAAATCCCAGGACGCTCAGATTCTCTGGCAACCCCAGGCATAGCAATTGTCTTTCACTTCAAAAAAGCAAAGCAAGGAGATTTTCATTGGGTATGAACATTGCTAACATATAATTTTCAGTCAACTCCCTGTCTTGGCACCAACTGGCGGTAAATTAGTTGGCTTAGTAACTCTAGGAAATCTTCTCAGTTGGATCAGCCGCGGTCGTGCATCTGGAAAGAGCCCAGTGTCAGATGTCATGTTTGACTTTGCATCGATTCCTGAGGTTGTAACAGATCCAAAGGACATTAGCAAGCTAACCCAAGCCCCGAAAACGAATGGGATCCACGGTAGCGGGGACAGCAAGCAGCAGAAGACCCCGAAGAGGAAATTTGTTGAAAGTGAGTGAAATTCACCTTTGATATATTGCACTGCAATCACCCATCAACCTCCCCTACCTTCATAACTTTGAAAATTTATCAACTGACCTTCATGCGTAGTTACCCTTGACACCCCCTTACTGGCTCTTAGCAAGTTCTTCGAATGGAACAGTGCAGCAGTGGTCACGGAGCCAGGAGATGCCAACAACGGCGGTCTATCAAAACCAGTTGCCGTTGTCACCAAGGTAGATTTGCTGTCTTGGATGGTAAAGCAGACATCAGTCTAAGTCGAACATTCTGAAATTTGGCGTTTGGAAAACTGGACATGGGCCGGGACAGCATTGGAAAGGTTTCAACACTTTGGATCACTGGTCATCACGAAAGCTACTATCTTTACGAATAACTAGGTAGCTTTGGAGTGGGATGAACTACGAATAGCAACATAACTGTTCAACAAGAATCATACTACATAAGACACAAAGTAAAACTTCACTTTTTATTGCGTGAGCAGATATCAAGGTTGATCTCGTTTGACCGGCCTCTAGCCTTTCGTATGTGTATGGTTTTGCAGGTTTTACATTGAGATTTCGAAGTCGGACTTACATTAGCTCGCCATCTGTAGAATGCCCAGTAACAAACCATAGGAGTATTTCTCGAAGAAACTGATACTTCCATATCACGTATAGCTACGCATCATTCCACACTGTGTTATAAAAGAGAAATACTTAAATCTCATGTTCCCAACTACTGCTACTGCGCGGAGGATACATAGTTCACCCAAGCGGGAAAAGTTTGCAAAGCCTCCTTCTTCACATTGCGAATTGCTTGATCTACATAACATTGTCCCTCGTTCACCAATCACATCACTTCGAGGTAGTTCATTGATCATTGTGAACGAGAAAACTTCGATAAAATCTGACGACTGAAATTTTGTCTTATCTCAACCCTTACTGAAAGGGGCCCCCATTCTAAGTTAGCACTTTTCTACAACGAGAAGGTATCAATCCCATCCACCCCAACTCCGTTCAGCAAATATTACTTTTTTAGTCCATAACCAGCCTGTTTCTAAATCCCATCTACCTTAAAACGTTGGATTGTAAACTTGAGCCTTGATCCATTTGGTCAAGGCAACATCTCCCCATTCTTCCCACTCTACCCAAGTCTCCTCTGGTAGAGTGCTCACACCTTCACGCCTTGCTGCTTTCATAACCTCTCTAGCGACAATTACGCTAGCGTCACGCACGCGCTCAATCTTAGGGTAGATGAGCCCCATACGGATCTCCTCTGCATTGAGACAGCCG
>Ga0247804_10001523_pt1 | contig 10731 bp, 8 predicted proteins | sample UWRJL029104C1_FD_181142 | JGI IMG/M metagenome (GOLD analysis project Ga0247804, IMG submission 181142) | Plant litter microbial communities from Arlington Agricultural Research Station in Wisconsin, United States - UWRJ-L029-104C-1 | ecosystem: Environmental > Terrestrial > Plant litter >...
CCCTGCTGCTGGAGAATTGTATCGACGGTTATGATGCCGGCAAAAGCCCGTCGCAGATCATCGAAGAATTTTTCGACAAGCATACTTCCTATGCCACCGAAGCAGACCGGCTCGACCTGCTCTTTCGCTTTATACAATATGCAGAACGGCAGGTAGTATTGTTTGACGCCGTGGAAGATGCAGCCTTCGGCCAGGTGAACGACCTCGTTGGCGCCGGATCACTGAAGCACCTGGAATCGGAAGTGCTGCAGTCGGGCATGGCGACACAACTGGCGCAGAAGCTACAGGACTTTTCTGTAAGGATCGTACTAACGGCACACCCCACGCAGTTCTATCCGGGCTCCGTGCTCGGCATCATCAACGACATCAGCAAGGCGCTTGCTGCGAACAATACCGGTGGCGTTGACATGTATTTACAACAACTGGGCAAAACCCCTTTTCTCAATAAGCAACAACCAACGCCGCTTGATGAAGCCATGAGCCTGGTGTGGTTCCTCGAAAATACTTTTTACCATGCCGCCGGCAATATGGTCAGCTTCATGGAAAGGTCTTTTCCCGGCGCCATGAATACCGCGCATCCATTCATCAGCATGGGTTTTTGGCCGGGTGGGGACCGTGACGGTAACCCGAACGTAAATACCGCCATCACTTTAAAAGTGGCCGAAGCGCTCCGCGGCAGCATTATAAAATGTTATTACCAGGATGTAAGGAAACTGCGGCGGCGACTGACCTTCAAAGGAGTGGACGGGTTGCTGGCAGGGTTGGAAAATCAACTGTACAATAATATTTTTATTCCCGGCCAGCGCACGCGCATCAGCAAAGAAGAGATCATAAATATACTCGCGCAGGTGAAACAGATCATCGAAGAACAGCATGACGGCCTGTTCCTTTCGCTGGTACAAAACCTCATCAATAAGGTATGTGTGTTCGGGTTGCATTTTGCTTCGCTGGATATCCGCCAGGAAAGCTCAATTCATACTACGTTGATCGATGCCATCGCTGAACAGGAAAATATATTGCCCAAAAATTACCCGGCATTGACGGAGGCGGAAAAGATCAACCTCCTCTCCGGCATTCAACAAACCGCGGATCCTGCACTGTATAGTGACCCGGTTTTAAACGACACGCTCCTGTCTTTCACCGCCATCAAAACCATCCAGCAATTCAACGGTGAAGCGGGCTGTAACCGGTACGTGATCAGCCAGTGCAACAGCGCGCTGAATGTAATGGAAGTATATGGCCTTTTTTTATTGAACCATGGAACTGCAGAAGAAATGAAACTGGACATCGTGCCGTTGTTTGAAACCATCGATGACCTGGAAAACGCGGAAGGCATCATGACTACTTTGTACAACAACAAACTATACGCAGCGCATTTACGGCAACGGAACAACACGCAAACCATCATGCTCGGTTTTTCCGACGGTACAAAAGATGGCGGTTACCTGGCCGCCAACTGGAGCATTTACAAAGCAAAAAAAGCACTAACGGCCATCTCCGTAAAATATGGGTTTGATGTGATCTTCTTCGACGGGCGGGGCGGCCCACCGGCAAGGGGCGGCGGCAAGAGTCACCAGTTTTATGCTTCTATGGGAACAGATATTTCCAGCAAAGAGATACAGATAACGATACAGGGACAAACGATCAGTTCAGGTTTTGGCAACGTGGATTCGGCGCGTTACAATATGGAACAGTTGCTGAACGCAGGCATCAGCACCACGCTTTTCCATGACCGGCCAACAACGTTCAATGATGCGGAAACGGCATTGATCGACCAGCTTTCAGCCACAAGCCTCGAAGCTTATTTGTCTTTGAGGAACCATCCGGAATTCGTGAACTACCTGGCGCACATCAGCCCGTTGCGCTTTTACAACGACACGAATATCGGCAGCCGCCCGGGCAGGCGCGGCAAATCAACCAGCTTTTCTTTAAAAGACCTGCGGGCCATTCCTTTCGTGGGTTCGTGGAGCCAGTTGAAACAAAACGTAACGGGTTTTTATGGCGTGGGTACGGCACTGCAGGCAATGGAGCAAAAAGGGCAACTCGAAGCAGTAAAAGATTTGTACCGGCATTCGCTTTTTTTTAAAACACTGATCGACAATTGCGAAATGTCGATGAAGAAATGTTTTTTTCCTTTAACCGCCTTCCTCTCCGGCGACGCACAATATGGCGGCATCTGGAATATGATCCACGATGAATATGAACTCACCAAAAAATACATTTTTATATTGCTGGAAGAAACAGAACTGATGGCACACTATCCCACCGACCAGTTGTCCATCACCATGCGCGAAAAGATCGTGCTGCCTTTATTAAGCATCCAGCAGTTTGCACTCGCAAAACTCCGCGAAAGCGATTCCGCAACCGCTCCTTTACCGGCAAAGCCAACCTATGAAAAACTGGTGATCCGTTGTTCATTCGGCATCATCAATGCGGGAAGGAATTCCGTGTAAAGAAGTTACAGGTTGAAAGTTAAAGATTGAAAGTTGTGGCGGCGGCTGATCAACTTTTTTTGGAACTATGGTTGAATGTGTTGAAAATAGTTGAAGGAGACACCGGCAGATTTAAATGCCTTGCTACCTAGGAACAATATACCTGTAAAAAGGATGATGATTAAATAGCGCGCTACACATAAAGAAAGTTTGAGAAAAATTAGTTGGAGTTATTATAATTACGTGAACATGCAATTCTTTTCCGCCAAAATTTATAAGATCGGGATCAATCCTTATGTGTTGCTGCCGCCTGTTTTACTGGAAGCGGTTTTAAAAGATGCCGGAAAAGACAAAGGTCCCATCCCGGTCAGGTTAAGTATAGAAAACAAGATCTTCCTGCAAACATTGGTAAAGTACAGTGGTAAATGGCGCCTGTACCTGAATGGCCCGATGCGCGTGGCGGCCGGAAAGGATGTAGGTGACATCATTGCTATTGGCATTGCCTTCGATCCGGGAGAACGCCTTACCGAAACCCACCCGGCTTTAGCCGCCGCCTTAAAGAAAAACAGTAATGCCAAAGCCGTTTTCGACAGTCTTCCTCCTTCGCTGCAAAAAGAGATCAGGCGTTACATCAACAATTTAAAAACAACAGCAGCCGTTGAAAGAAATGTTGAAAAAGCCATTCAATTTTTACTGGGCAAAGAGCGTTTCATTGGAAGAGAAAAACCCTAACAATTAGAAATGAGTAATTATCGTGCTCCCGGCGCACAATGCTGCTTCAGAAACGTGGTGTACAAAGTCCTCAAATGCTGCGTGGTACCGGGTCCCTCGGAAATGTTATGTGTACGGTTCGGATAAGCCATGTACTGGAACTGCTTGTTGTATTTCACCAGTTCATTTACCAACACTTCGGCATTGGAAAAATGTACGTTGTCGTCGCCTGTACCATGTATGTACAACAAATTGCCTTTTAAATTTTTAGCATAGGTAACCGGCGAGCCGTTGATGAACTCCTGCCTGTTCTCCTGCGGCAATCCCATGTAGCGCTCCTGGTAAATATTATCATAGAACAACTGGTTGGCCACGGCTGCAATCGCAATACCTGTTTTGAACAGTTCGGGGTAACGGAACATCAGGTGCAATGTTGAAGAACCGCCGCCGCTCCATCCCCATACTGCTGTTCTTTCGCGGTCGAAATAAGGGTTGTTGTCGAGCAGGCTTTTAAAACCCTTCGCCATGTCGTCGATGTTAAGTACCCCAACTTTGCGGTAAATGGATTTGCGCCAGGCCGCACCTTTCAGCATCGGCGTGCCCCGGTTGTCGATCGCCACCTGCACATACCCGTCTCCCGGCATGTCGCCATCGTATAAAAAATTCCGGTGATTCCCATAGGTATCCTGTACCGTTGAAGCGCCGGGCTCACCATACACGTACAACACCACAGGATATTTTTTTGCCGGGTTGAAATTTTTTGGCTTGTTGATCCAGGCGTCGAGGAAAATATTGTTGCCGATGTCTATCTGCACGTACTGTACATCGATGTTGTTGTCTTTCCTGACCTGCGCGGCAATGGATTGCGAAGCACGTACCGGTTTATGGTCGGGCAGGGTGATCCATTCACTAACGGGAGGCGTGTTGTGATTTGAAAAATTGTGCTGGGCAAATCTTCCGTTGGGAGAAATATTATATTCGTGTGTTCCTTTCTGTTGGGCATCGCTTACCAGTTCAGGCTCTTCTTTGGATTTGCCGCCGATGTTCTTTACTTTATCCAGCAGGGAACCTTTTTCCATTTTAATGCGGTACAGGTACTGCTGCGTTGCATTGGCCGGCGAAGCTGTGAAGTATACATAGCCATTATCTTCGTCGATGCTGGTCATGGTGCCGATGTCATAATCGCCTTTCGTAAGCAGGGTTTGCGTTCTGCCGTCGCGGCTGATCTTATAAATATGCCGCCAACCGTCTTTTTCACTGATCCATAAAAAATCCGTCCCCTTGTTGATCCAGTTAAAACCACCGGGTTCTCCATAAAAACTGGTTGCATTCAGGTCTACCCAGGCTTCATTATTCTCTGCCCAGAAAGTACGGCTGCTGCCATCGGTTACATTGCAATATTTTAATTTACTCTCCTGTTGTTTCCTGTCGAGTTGCTGCACCACCAGTTCATTAAAATTACTCCATTCCATCCTGGTGAGGTAGTGCTGCTGCGGGTCACCTTCAATGTCCATCCACCGGGTGTATGCGTTGTTCACATCCACCACGCCGATGCGTACCGGCGAAGGCGCCTCTCCAACTTTCGGGTATTCCACGGGGATCACGATGGAATAATTGGAGTCGGTGGTATTGAGCATATAGTAATCCCTGATCTTCGTCGCGTCCACCTGCCAGTAAGCGATCTTTGTACCATCGGGGCTCCAGCGGAAACCGTCCCTGCAGCCAAACTCTTCCTCATACACCCAATCGAAAGTACCGTTGATCAGTTTGCGGCTACCGTCCCGCGTTAGTTTGGTTATTTTGCCCGAAGCCAGTTCTTCTTTATAAATATTGTGTTCGCTTACATAAGCACAGTTCTTTCCATCCGGCGAGAATTTGGCGAACATCAACGATTGAGCCGGCAGGTTCTTACCCAACTGCGTAAGTTTATTACTGGCAAGATCCAGCACCCAGTAATCGCCGCGTGTTTTGTAGCGCCATACCCTTGCCGCGTTCACGAACAGCAAAACCTTCATGTTGTCTTTATAAAAGCTGTAGGATTGCAGGTTCAATGGTTTGCCGGTAACCGGCGACAGCAACTGTTCTTTTTTTACAAGTATGCGCCTCGCTTCTGTTTTGGCATCTGTTTCCACGATGTTGCCTTCATCAACAGTAATATAGGCTTTCCCGCTGGCCGTCCATTGAATATCGTCCTGCGCCGTTGCTGTTTGAAAGGCCCATAATAAGATAAAGAGTACCCTGGTTGCTTTGATCAACATGTTATTCGGTTTTGAAAACTAAATTACGCAAATCACCGCAGCCACCTGCACCATTGCTGTAAAAGGTTTTATTTTTGTAGCATGGAAAAAGAGAAGCTGCGGCTTGACAAATACCTTTGGGCCATCAGGCTGTTCAAAACCCGTAGCCAGGCCGGCGATGCGTGTGATAAAGGAAAAGTAAAATTTAACGGGCTGAATGCAAAGGCGGCTAAAACTGTCAGCATTGGCGAAGAGTACGAAGTAAAAACGGAGGCAAAAAAATGGCTGATCAAAGTAACGGACCTGTTGCACAAACGCGTACAATATACCGAGGCCATAAATTATTATGCCGATATTACACCGCCGGAAGAAGTAGAACGCATCAAGTTCCAGGCTGCTGTTTTTCACACGGGTAAACGCATGAGCAAGCAAGGCAGGCCGACGAAAAAAGACAAAAGGGACCTGGATGATTTTATGGGAGAGTAGTTGATTGGGAAATTGAATGATTTGGAGATTTGGAAATGGAGGAAGGTTAGACGGGTTGAAAAGTTGAAAGTAGTTGAAGGAAATAAATTTTATAGGATTTAAGTGTTTGGGCCGCCGTTTGCTTCCTGCTCCGCCAGGAACAATATATCGGTAACAAAACAGCATAATCAAGTCACTGTGCGCCTTAGGTACGCTACTAAAAAAAAGTTTAGATGAAATACTACTTTTTGATCTTTGGCCTGCTGTCAGGCAGTTTTTGCGCGGTTGGACAAACAACAGCACCACCTTCGGTTATCAATACGGGAGATAGCAGTGCTGTGTTCAACAAAGTGGAAAGTGAAGCAAGTTTCCCTGGTGGGGAAGCGGGCTGGAGAACTTTCCTTGAAAAAACGCTCGTGCCCGACAACGCCCAGGAAGCCGTTCCAAAAAGAAAAAAGAAATTCATAGAAACAGTGATCATTAAGTTCATCGTAAGCAAAGAAGGCAGGTTACTCGAAATAGCCGCTGAGAACAAAGTACATCCCGCCATTGCAGCGGAAGCCATCCGGGTAATGAAAAAATCGCCGCTGTGGATACCTGCAATGCAGGATGGCAAACCGGTAAATGCGTACCGCCGCCAACCCATAACTTTTGCCTTTTATTAAACCATCATGAAGATCGACATCCTTTCCGTTGTGCCCGACCTGCTCACCAGCCCGTTCGCACATTCCATTTTAAAAAGGGCGAAAGATAAAGGCCTGCTGGAAGTGAACGTGATCAACCTGCGCGATTATACCACTTATGCGCGGGCACAGGTGGATGACTATGCTTTTGGCGGCGGCGCCGGCATGGTGATGATGATAGAACCGCTGGTGAACGCCATTGAAACATTGAAGAAAGAAACAGCCTACGACGAGGTGATCTACCTCACACCGGATGGCAATACTTTCAATCAAAAAATGGCCAACAGCCTTTCCTTAAAAAATAATTTATTGCTGATCTGCGGGCATTACAAAGGCATCGACCAACGGGTGCGCGATCATTTCATTACGAAAGAAATTTCCATCGGTGATTATGTGTTGAGCGGTGGTGAGCTGGGTGCCGCCGTACTGGTGGATGCGATCGGCAGGCTGATCCCCGGTGTACTCAACGATGAAACGTCGGCCCTGACGGATTCTTTCCAGGATAACCTGCTTGCACCACCGGTATATACCCGCCCCGAAATATTCCGCGGCTGGAAGATCCCCGATGTACTCATGAGCGGCAACCATAAACTGATCGAAGAATGGCGCTACAATGAATCGGTGAAAAGAACGGAAGAAAGAAGGCCGGACCTGTTGGACTAATCAGCTAATGTGCTGATTAGCTAATGTGATAATTAAATACAGATTAGCGTTTAATATTGAAATCGATTAAACTGGTGAAATCTTAATCAGGATAATCAAATCAATCAGTCCTAACCTGCCTGTCGGCAGACAGGTCACAGTTCAGACAAATATTACCGCGATCAATTCGCTTTAAAAATATTATCATCCACCACCACGTTCGCTTCAATGGATGCATAATCCGCCTGGCCAATGGGGTTCGTCATGCTGTAAGCAAACCAATAACCATTCTTATCCTGCTTGTAATCTGTAAAACTGGCGAAGGTTTCGGCTTCCGACCCACGGGTAAAAGTTTTATAGGTTAGTTTGTTTACGCGGAATGTTTTTGTATCCACAAAATAATTTACCACGCTGCCGTTCTTATAAGTAGCTTTTATTTTAAAATTTTCAGCCCCGTCAACCGTTTCCTTACCCAGCAGTTCAAGCGCGATGCCCCTTTCCTTATAATTTAAAAAAGGCCCGGCAGGATCAATTGTAAAGGCTTCTGCTTTCTGTTGGTCTGCAGCAAATTCTTCCGGTGATGTTTGCCCGTATACCGGCATAAAAGCCCAGCCCTTGGTGGGCGTAATGATCACGTAATTTTCCGTGTTCATAACAGAAAAATCGGTACGGATGCCTTTATCCTGCGCCTGGACCACCGTAATGCTTACATCCGCTCCCTGCACATTCATGTTGCCTAGTTTACGTACGCTTTTTAAAGCCACCAGCTTTTCTTTGCCACCCATCGCTGCCACGTTCTTATCTGCTATTTCGTCCAGCGTTTGCGCACTGGCTTCGTTGTACTGAAGCAATACCAGCAACACCACGAATACGCCAAAAATTATTAAATTTTTCATTTGATCAAATTTTAGGGAACTAAGATAAGTCAACAATGTGATAATTGCAGCTGTGAAAATGTGATGATGTAAATACAATTTTAATGTAATGACCCGGCATCATTCTTTTAAAAATGCATGCGTTATCTTTGCCGCCTGCAAAAGCTGTTGACCATACTATTTTTTTTGATCATTGGCGGTGCCGGTTCATCAACGGTACAGGCCGGCAGCGCATTATTTGTTACGGCCGAACCCATCCTCAAAAAAATTGATGCAAAAGCAGGCAGCCTGTCACTTCCAGGTCCTGTAGCGGAGCCGGTTGAATTGTTGACCTACACTTTACTGGCAAAACAGCGGCTTACGGTATGCGGGTTGACGGCTTTGCCACCCGCGGCGGCGGCAAAAAACCGGGTATTATCAATCATACCGGTTGAACAGGCCCCGGGCGAATACGCGGTTTCGCATCACCTGCGATGCCTCTATCCTTTTTATGCTTTCTGGTAAGTGTACTTTACTGTAGCCCGGGAGAAATAACCATTTCACTGCTTCCCGGTATTATCATTTATAAATAACGGCAACAGCCGAAACATTTTTTTAAATTACAGTTAAGACCTATGACCATTACTGCATCTAATATATTATTAACGGGTTCCGTTTTGTTGCTCATCAGCATCATCGCCGGCAAAACGTCGGGCAGGCTTGGCGTACCTACCCTTATCTTCTTCCTGCTCGTGGGCATGCTCGCGGGCTCCGAAGGCATCGGCGGTATTTATTTCGACAATATCTTCATCGCCCAGTTCATCGGCATTACGGCCCTCAACTTTATCCTTTTTTCCGGTGGGCTCGATACGAATTTCAAATCCGTGAAACCGATACTCCGCAAAGGCATCGCTTTGTCCACCATCGGCGTGTTGATCACCACGGTTACCGTGGGTTATTTCGTTCACCTCGTGCTCGGGCTCAGGATCGCTGAAGGTTTATTGCTCGGCGCCATCGTTTCATCCACGGATGCGGCGGCCGTATTTTCTATTTTACGGAGCCGCGGCATTACACTCAAAAACAGGCTCGGACCGCTGCTCGAACTGGAAAGCGGCAGCAACGACCCGATGTCTTATTTTTTAACCATTTCCTTAACGGCCATCGTTGGCCAGGATGATACCAGCTTCCTGCACCTCATCCCGCATTTCCTGCAGGAATTCGTGATCGGTGCCGCTATTGGCTATGGTATGGGCCGCGCCAGCCACTGGATCATCAACAATATAAAACTAGGCAGCGAAGGCCTGTATCCTGTACTCATGCTGGGTTTGGCTATGTTTACCTATTCGGCTACCGACTTCATCGGCGGCAACGGCTTCCTCGCCATTTACCTGTGCGCACTGGTACTCGGCAGCAAGGATTTCATCCATAAAAGAAGCCTCATTAAATTTTACGACGGGCAGGCCTGGCTGATGCAGATCATCCTATTCTTAACCCTGGGCTTATTGGTTTTTCCTTCCAAGATCATCCCCGTGATCGGCATTGGATTACTCATTTCTGCCTTTCTTATTTTCGTTGCCCGGCCCATCGGCGTATTCATCAGCCTTTCCTTTTTTAAAATGGACATCCGCAGTAAAGTTTTCCTGTCCTGGGTAGGATTGCGGGGCGCAGTGCCGATCGTGTTTGCCACCTATCCCTTGCTGGCCGGGCTCGAACAGTCGGACCTTATCTTCAACCTGGCATTCTTCATTTCCGTTACTTCGGTGATATTACAGGGTACCACGTTGCCCATCGTGGCCAGGTGGCTGCACCTGTCCATTCCCCTCAGGAATAGTTCGGACGATGATGCCAACCGCTACGGAGAAAAGAAAAAGAAAAAAATAGAATTTATACTCGACCGGGATTCGCAGGCGGCCAATAAAAAGATTGTGGACCTGGGACTATCGCACCGCATCCAGATCATTTCCATCGAACGGAATAAAGAGTACATCATACCTACCGGCTCCACAAAATTATTATCCGGCGACCTCGTCACCATATTGGCCGATGATGAAGCAGCAGTGAAGAAGATCGGGCATTTGATCCCAAAGGAAGAAGGTTGAAAGTTGTTGAATATCGTTGAAGAAGATATTGTGTTGTTTAGAGGAATCAGGTAGTTTAGAAGATTTAGTTTAGAAACGGATGCTGCTAACTTCTTCTCCTCCCAGAAGGGTTGGAGATGAGGGCCAAAGATCACAGTTCAGACAAAATAAGGCAATGACCATAGAAGGACACATCGTAAACATCAAAGCAAGAAAAATATACTACGGCGAAGTGATATTCGCGGGTGGCAAGATCGCTGCCGTAAAGGCATTGGATAGGGCGCCGGCACAACAGTTGCAGCAATACATACTGCCGGGCTTTATCGACAGCCATGTGCACGTGGAAAGTTCCATGCTGGTACCATCGGAATTTGCGAAATTGGCGGTGGTGCATGGCACGGTAGCCACCATCAGCGATCCGCATGAGATCGCCAATGTATGCGGTATCGAAGGCGTTCGCTTCATGATCCGCAATGGCAAAACGGTACCTTTCAAATTTCATTTCGGCGCGCCGAGTTGCGTACCGGCTACTATTTTTGAAACGGCGGGCGCGGCGCTGGATGCACCTTCCGTAGAAGCATTACTGGAGCAGGACGATATTTTTTACCTGAGCGAAATGATGAACTTCC
>Ga0247804_10001526_pt1 | contig 10723 bp, 10 predicted proteins | sample UWRJL029104C1_FD_181142 | JGI IMG/M metagenome (GOLD analysis project Ga0247804, IMG submission 181142) | Plant litter microbial communities from Arlington Agricultural Research Station in Wisconsin, United States - UWRJ-L029-104C-1 | ecosystem: Environmental > Terrestrial > Plant litter >...
ACGAAGGCTCAATCAAAATGCGTTTGCAAAAGCATTTTGGCGAAGATGTCGTTCAATAGAGATATATCGATTATAATGAGGGCTACAATGAACTATTCGATACTAACGCAGGTGCTCACGAAAGAACAAATTGACCAGTTCGAGCGGCGCTATCCGGCGCAAGCGGGTGTAGAACGCGGAAAGAAAATTATAAAAACACTATTTATAGTTTTCGGAGGAATTTTTGTTTTTTTTGGCTTGCAATCATTACTGTTCGCTCTTTTTACTGAACCGGGCATTGTCGTCAGTTCACTCTTTCTCTTTTTATTCACGGCGTTCTTCTGGGGATCAGCGTGGTATATGGGATATAGCAGTAAAAAACAGCAGCAAGATTCAGCAAGGATCGCTTTATTTGCCGAGCAGAATGGCCTTGAGTATGTAAGGGTATTTGATAACCCAAACTATACTGGTATGTTTTTTGGATTAGGACACTCTCGTGCATTAAGTGACGTGATTGTGTCGCGTCACTCGGATGTAAAATACGAAATTGGAAACTATACCTATACGGTTGGTGGGGGTAAGCATCAGCATACGTATACTATAGGCTATATTCGTATTGCGACGCCGCGTCATTTGCCGCAAATTGTCCTCGATGCATCAAGCAATAACGCGCGAATTTTCGGAGGTAATATTTCGAATCTTCCAGCAACATTCGATAAGGATCAAAAAATGAGACTGGAAGGTGATTTTGATAAACATTTCACCCTCTATGCACCAAAGGAATATCAGCAAGATGCCCTGTATATTTTTACGCCCGATTTAATGGCTTTAATGATTGATAATACAAAAGCCTATGATAGTGAACTCGTCGATAATCAAATGTTTATTTATAACTCGCAGGTACCGTTTAAATTAACTGATGGATTGCTGCTTGAGAGATTATTCAAAATCGTCGAAGCAGTAGGAGTTAAGACTGATACGCAGACCGATCAGTATGCTGATGCAAGGATTGGTGATCGATCTAGAGATGAAGTTGCCGTGGGTGGTAAACGACTGAAGCGACGCCTCTCTGTGTTTGCGGTGATTGTTTTCATATTCATAATCGCAGGATTCTTTGGGCCATTTATCTTAAGTTTCTTTGAATAAGGTTGCTTCTTCGGCGACGCCTTAATGATAAAAGGGTATAATAAAGAGATGACTGTCGACCAGAAGCAATCTCTCACTCAATCTCCCGGGCAGGCTTCAAGGCAACCAAAGCCCGGATTCCCAAAACACTTTCTGTGGGGAGCGGCAACAGCCTCTCACCAGGTAGAGGGTGGAAACCACAACCAATGGTCTGTATGGGAGTTGGAAAACGCAAAAGCAAAGGCTGCGCAAGCTGAGTATCGATACGGTGACTATCCAAGTTGGGACTTTGTACAAAATGCCGCAAAAGACCCTGATAACTATGTATCGGGTGATTTAGCAGATCATTACAATCGGTACAAAGAAGATTTTGATTTCCTGACAAAAATGAACATGAATGCATATCGATTTAGCATTGAATGGTCTCGAGTAGAACCGAAAGAGGGCGCGTGGAATGTAGAAGCGATTACGCACTATAAGGACTATCTTGCTGAACTTCGAAAACGCGAAATTGAACCTGTAGTAACATTATTTCATTTCACACTGCCTACATGGTTTACGGATATGGGTGGTTTTGAGAAGCGGGCAAACGTAAAATATTTCGTTCGCTACGCGGAAAAAATTGTCCATGAATTGGGTGGTGATATGCGCTACATCATCACGATTAATGAACCTGAAGTCTACGCTTTCGAAAGTTATTATCTGCAAGAGTGGCCACCAAACCAAAATAGCATTTGGAAGTATCTGCGGGTTATTAATAATTTAGCGTATGGTCACAAAAAGGCAGCAAAAATTATTCACAGTATGAACCGCAAGTACCGGGTTTCAATCGCTAAGAACTCGGCCTATGCATATCCAGGAGATAGCGCCTGGCTAAGTCGTCTTAGTGCGAATGTCATTCAATATTTCCAAGATGATTTTGTGATTAAAAAATTTGTAAAATCATGCGATTTCTTAGGGGTGAATTATTATTTTACGAATAGGGTATATGGCTATCGAATTCATAATCCTGACGTTAAAACGAGTGACTTGCACTGGGACTTGCAGCCGGCGGATATTGAGTTTGTAATCGAACGACTCAATCGAAAATATAAATTACCGATTATGATTACCGAAAATGGCCTGGCTGACGCCAAAGATCAAAACCGAGAGTGGTGGATCAAAGAGACAATTATTGGGATTCAGAAATCAATTGCCGCAGGGTCTGAAGTGCTGGGGTATATGCACTGGAGCCTTATGGACAACTTTGAATGGGCATACGGAAAGTGGCCACGCTTTGGTCTTGTTGCAGTAGATTACAAGACAGGTAGGCGTATTTTGCGCCCAAGTGCGGCCTGGTATGGACGTGTGATCAAAAAACTGAGAGGATTATAGTAACGATGAAGGCACCATTTGCTAAAAACGAAATTAGGATTGCAGTGATTGGTGGAGGGACTGGCAGCTTTACGATGCTTTCAGCACTCAAGGGATATACGACACAAATTGCAGCGATTGTCAGTATGGCGGACGATGGGGGAAGTACGGGGGTACTTCGAGACGAATTAGGGACACTCCCACCAGGAGATGTGCGCCAATGTCTGGTTGCACTGAGTGACTCACCGAAGGTCCGTGATTTGTTTGATTATCGTTTTGATGAAGGGACGTTTGCAGGGCATTCCTTCGGTAATTTGCTTCTGACAGCGCTTGAAAAAGTAACCGGCGATTTTTCTGAAGCTGTCGAAACGGCCTCAGAAATTCTGCGTGTGAATGGTATTGTGATCCCGGCCACGCTTGATAATGTCCGTTTGAAAATGGAATGGGCTGAGACAAGCCTGATTCTTCATGGGGAACGCGTCATTGATGCAGAATTCTTTAAACACGATCCACGCAAGGCAGAAATATCGTTAACGCCTGCAGCCAAAGCGAATAAAACGGCGATTGCAGCGATTAAACAAGCTGATATTGTCGTGATTGCACCTGGTGATCTGTATACATCACTCGGCCCACTTCTGGTGATTGACGGTATCGGTGAAGCCTTAGCTAAAAGTGATGCGTTAAAGGTCTATGTTTCAAACTTGGTCAGTAAGCATGGTCAAACTGATCGATTTACGGTGAGTGATCACGCCGCTGAAATTGAACGATTCGCTGGATATCCTTTTCTTGATTATGTTATCTATAACGATGAAGTGCCGTCGGATGATATTGCCGCACGCTATAAAGAAGAGGGCGGCTACATTACAGAGGTAGATACCAAGGTTCTTGAGAAGGCACACTACAAAACCGTTGCAGGATCTTTCCTGGGCAAGATGGCAAACGTACATAAAGGTGATAGTATCCCAGTGACGCGATCGTATATTCGTCACGATACTGCAGCCGTAGCAAAAACAATCCTGGAGACGTACAAACGTGAACGAGCCTAATCTATCAACATTTTACATCCTTGATCTTGACCGGACGGTTTACGACACGATCAAAGCAACTGAATTAATGAGAGGTGTGGTTGCGCTGCACGATACAGCACTTGCCGCTGCACTTGAACAGCGATTTGAAGAGTACACAACCCAAGGCGAGTCTTTCTCGATGCGTGATTTTATTGCTGAGAACGTTGGGGAAGACGAGATTATAAAGATCGAGGCTAAATATCGTGACCTTGCCTTGGCGCAAGATCTTTTAAATCCTGGAGCAAACGAATTGATTGAGTATATTCGTAGCTTGGACGGTGCTGATTTAGGAATTTTAACGTATGGATCAATTCCGGGACAAACCTTAAAAATACGTGCAGCAAAAGGCCTTGAAGACATTCCATATTTAATCACTGGAGAAACGTACAAAGGCGCGTTGATTGCAAGTTGGCGCGGGGAAGACGAGCTATACCATTTACCTGAAGAATTGGGTGGAAATATTGTAAAGTCAATTGTGTTTGTCGACGATAAACCTTTTTCTTTCAAAGGACTGCCAATTGATTGTCGCGGCTACTTAGTAAAATCTGTGTACGACGCCGGTATTGAGAAATTGCCTTCATACGTACAGCAAGTGACGAGTCTGACAGAGGTAGTTGTAGCTGAAAAGCTTGTGTCTTAAATTGACAAACCATATGCGGTATGCAAAAGTGGTGATATGGTAAAGAAAACTCCTCAGAAAATAACAAAAAAAGTCACAAAAACTTCTAAAAAGAACCTTGATGGTTGGATTCTTGCTCCGCGTCAAGCAAGTACAATGAATGACGTAAAGACAGCAATTTTGCTTGTGTCGCTTACGGTGAACCTTATCGTATTTATCATTTGGTTAATCCTAAAATTGACAACCGTGTACGACGAGCAGCTGTATAACGTTCTATTGAATCGATAAAATCCTCGTTGTTCGCGACGAGCAGACAAAATTACCACGCTTTCTGGGACATAAAACGGAGGGCGTGGTTTCTTTTTTACCCCTTAAAGCACAAGAGTTATTCACATAACTGTGGATAAATGAACAGATATAAAATATTCTGTCAAAAAAGGGGGTTGTAGTGGGTAATAGTGGGTTGTATGATTAGTCCAAGTGGAAATACAAAAGAGCCCACAAAACAAACAACACATTAAAAAATAACCTATACAAAAATCCATCGAATTAATCGAGGAGAAGAACAAAAAGTGGCAAGCGTAGATTATTTTGAACGAAGACTGGATGATAAGCGTCGTTTGACGATTCCTGCAGAACTTCGCGAAGAATTTATCTCGGGTGTCGTTCTGACTCGCGGATTCGGTTCTTATTTGCACCTCTACCCAAAAAATGTCTGGGACGGGGAAGTCGAAACTGCATTAAACGCTAGCAGCAATATTCTCGATGAGAAAACTGCTGACGTAAACGTCCAATTTCGCCGCGGTAAGACTGAAGCTGACCTCGATCAAAAACAGGGTCGTATCACTATTGAACAGCATCTTTTAGAGTACGCTGCAATTGATCGTGATATCGTCGCCGTTCGAGCGGGTAAGTATTGGCGCCTAATGGCTCCATAGGTATATTTTCCGAAATTATTGGCTCCTTAACAACTTACAATCAAAGAGAAACACTCTCGAGATCAACTATCTGGTAGTGAGGCGTGGATTCCGGCGACACATTAACCAAGCCGGCGCACCTTCCTTAAAAAAAACACACCTCCCAAACTCCACCTCACATAAGTCTCTCAACAAGTTTTTGCCTAGACACTCAAATGGGTATGAGTTGCTTTTGCAGCCCCCATGTCTACGCTCTAACTGACTTTTTAAAACAAACACAACTACAAAAACAAACAGCTTCACTATCAGTTAGGTGATCTCGAAAGTCTTCAGTGTACCGAATGGTATACTAGAGGCAATGAGTAAAGAACATCCACCACATCATATTCCGGTTCTCCTCGATGCAACCCTCAAAACCTTGGATCCTCAAGTAGGTGAGTCATACCTTGACTTAACCGCTGGATACGCAGGACATGCAGGGGAAGTATTGAAACGAACCGAAAACTTTAAAGATAGCGTCCTTGTTGACCGTGATGACTATGCGATTAAGCATTTGTCAGACTACGAAGATAAAGGCGTTCGTCTGATGCATACCGATTTCGAATCTGCTGCTCGTCAGCTTGTCGAAGAAGGAAAAACATTTGACGTAATCTTGATTGATCTGGGGGTGTCGTCACCACAGCTCGATCAGGGCGAACGAGGGTTTTCTTTTAAACATACGGGTCCACTGGATATGCGTATGGACCGTGGACAGGCATTAACTGCACACGATCTTATACAAAGTACGACAGTAGACGAACTGGCAACAATTATTCATGAATACGGCGAAGAGCGGTACATGGACGCAAAGCGAATAGCCGAGCAAATCATTGCAAACAGACCGTTTGAATCAACAGAAGCACTCGCCACACTGTTGGCTGAAACCCACCGAGGCAAATGGGGTAAAATCCATCCAGCCACGCGCACATTCCAATCGCTCCGCATAGCCGTCAACGACGAACTCGGGCAAATAGAACGAACATTACCGCTGTTACCAAAACTTTTAAATAAGAATGGAAGAGTAGGGGTGATCAGTTTCCATAGCCTTGAAGATCGACTCGTAAAGCGTTTTTTCAAAGATCAATATGCCGAAGGCCTTGAGGCCGAACTTTCCCCGATCACGAAGAAGCCAATACCGGGAGCCACTGAAGATGTTCACAATCCGCGTTCTCGTAGTGCAAAGCTACGGGTCGCCGTGAAAAAATAAACAAAAAACGAAAGGGCAAAACACCATGCCAATTCACATCACAGTACAATACGCAGACCAACCACAAATCGTTGCAGTTCGCGTAAAGTAGTCACACAAAATTCCCTACCTCGAGCGGTGCGCTTGGGGTAGGGGAACCACGTTTCTCGCACCATAAAAAAGTTCCATAACACCACTAAAAACAAAAACACACCACAAAAATGTCAAACTCACAAAACAATTATTACACGAGCCGTCGGCAGCAAAACTGGTCACGTAACCAGAACACGACTCGATTTGTATCATCCGTTAAACTAGGACCAGTAGCACATACTGTCTTAGTCGCACTGATGATCACCGTTCTCGGCCTCATTTATTTGACGCAGGCGACGCGTACCACTGGGTACGACTATGAATCTCAAAAGATTGATAGCCAAATTGCTGATCTTAATAACCAAAAAAGTGATTTGCAAATTGAAAACGCTCGTTTGACCGCACTATCTACAGTAAAAGATACTGCCGTTGCGCGTGAGATGACGACACCAGTCAGTACCGAATACGTCCAACAATAATTAAGAACGTACCCGCGTCACTACGTGGAAAGCGTATTATACTAATAACAATGAAGTTAGAACTACTCAAGGGAAGCCGCACCCGCATACTCGCCGCCGTGATACTTGCTATCGTGGCTATTTTTGTCGTTCGGCTTTTTTATCTGCAGGTTATTAAACATGACTTTTATGTTGCTCTCGCCAGGGAAGAGCAGGAGAACCTTTTTGTTATCCCAGCGAGCCGAGGTGAAATTTACGCAAAGAGCGGCGAAACACCTGTTCCGATGGTGATGAATACGACCGTGTATACGGTTATTGCCGACCCGATGACGGTTGATGAAAAAGATAAGGTTGTTGATACGTTACGAAAAGTAGCCGGCGGAAACGTCCGAACTAATTTTGACGAATTACTGGATCGCAAGGAGTCTCGCTACCAAATCCTTGCAACAAAAGTGAGCCGTTTACAGGCTGAGAAAATTAAGGCCGAGGGTCTGCACGGACTTCGGTTCCAGGAAGTGACGCAACGTGTCTATCCAGAGGGTGGCCTCGGCGCGCAAATTCTAGGATTTGTCGACATGGAAGGACAAGGTCGCTATGGTATTGAAGATCACGAAAATGACGCCTTAAAGGGTAAAGACGGGACATTAAAGGCAGTGACTGACATTAGTAATATTCCGTTGACGATTGGCAATGAAAATATTCGAACTCCAAAAGTAGATGGGAAGAACATTGTCCTGAGTATTGATCGAAACGTTCAGTCGCATACTGAAAGTGCCCTTGCCACTGGACTGCAAAGAAACGGTGCAAAGAAGGGGAGTGTGCTGGTAATGGATCCTACTACGGGAAAGATCTTAGCTATGGCCAACCTGCCAACCTATAGTCCCGGTGAATATAATAAGGTTACCGATGTTGCGGCGTTTAACAATGACACCATTTCGACACCTTACGAACCAGGTTCTGATGTTAAAACGTTTACGCTTGCCGCGGGTATCGATAAGAACGTAGTGCGCGCCAGTGATACCTATAACAATACCGATGCAATCCGAGTCGGAGATATCACCGTAACAAATGCAACAAAAGGTCATACTGGAAATATTACTTTTCAAACTGCGCTTTTGTACTCGCTGAACACTGGATTTGTGACCATCGCGCAGCGCCTTGGTGACGGCACGAATATTACAAAAAGTGCCCGAGATATTATGTATGAGTATTTCCACAATCGTTTAGGACTGGGGACGTTAACAGGTGTTGAGCTTGCGAATGAGGCAAAAGGAACGGTGATTGCTCCGGATGACCCAAGTGGCGACGGAAATGCTGTGCGGTACTCTAACATGGCCTTTGGACAAGGACTGGATGCAACGTTGATTCAGGTAGCAGCTGGCTTTAGTGCCTTGGTAAATGGCGGTAATTATTACAAACCAACGGTTATTGATGGGTATATTACTGAAAATGGATTCGAGCAGAATAAGACACCGGTGCCTCTTCGAACAAATGTTGTGACGAAATCTACTTCGGATCAAGTGAAACAGGCGACACGCGATGCCCGAGCGGTCTCATTTGGGCACACTGACAAAGCCGGCTATTACATTGGAGGCAAGACAGGAACTTCCCAGGTGGTTATTAATGGTCAGTATAGTGACAAAGAAACAGTGGCGACATACCTTGGATACGGCGGTGGTAGTGCAGATGCGCCGAGATATGTCATAATGGTGCAAGTATCCGGCGAAGGCCAAAAGCTCGCAGGAGCACAAGACGCATTGCCGATTTTTACAGACATTTCCAACTGGATGCTCGATTACTTAAAGATACAACCGAAAGGCTAAACAAACATGAGTTTCACCGTACAAATCCTTAACGACGAATTAACACAGACCTTCTTGTTGAGTGTCGGCGCATTCTTCCTTGCAATGTTCCTTACGCCTATTTATACGTTCGTTGCGTATAGATTTAAGTTTTGGAAAAAGCAGCGTATGTCGAGTACGACAGGGGAAGCCTTAACGATCTTTACGAAACTCCATGCTGCTAAATTTAAACGCAATATTCCAACAATGGCGGGTATTATCTTTGTCATAGCGATCGCTTTGGTGACATTCGTTTTCAACCTTGATCGTCAAGAAACGTGGTTACCACTGGCGGCGTTACTCGGTGGTGCGGCAGTAGGATTGCTGGATGACATTATTAACCTCCGGGGAAGTGGACAGGGTGTTGCTGGGCTTCGTTCGAGTCTGAAGTTTCTAATGATTACTGTTATTGGCCTTGGGCTTGGGTGGTTCTTCTATGAAAAACTTGGCGTGACCGAGATCCATATTCCGTTCCTCGGTGAAATTAGCCTCGGATGGTTTATTGTCCCGCTTTTCGCCTTTGCGGTCGTTGCGGCTGGTAACGCGGTAAATATCAGTGATGGCCTTGATGGGCTTGCTGGTGGGCTTGCAGTGCTGGCATACGGTGCTTTTGGTACGATTGCGTTACTGCAAGGGACTCCAATGATTGCTGGGTTCTGTTTTACGGTTGCCGGTGCACTCCTTAGTTATCTGTGGTTTAACATTCACCCGGCACGATTCTTCATGGGGGATGTGGGAAGCTTCGCGCTAGGTACCGCACTCGGTGTTGTAGCGATGCTCACCGACACGTTAGCGCTTCTTCCGATTATTGGTATTGTCTTTGTGATTGAAGCGGGATCAAGTCTTATTCAAATCTTTAGCAAGAAAGTATTCAAGCGCAAAGTATTTATCTCTGCACCAATTCATCACCACCTTGAAGCAAGTGGCTGGCCTGAAACAAAAGTGACGATGCGCTTTTGGGTAATTGGTGCAGTTGCAGCATTTATCGGTGTCATGTTGGCAGTTGCTGGAGGCAACATTTAAGATGCGCGATCGGGGGTGGAATCAAAAACCCTCTTCGGATGTCGTCCGTCGACACCGTCCTGACTATTTGATCATCTTGTATATGGGCATGTTAATGCTTATTGGGCTAGTAGTGATTTATGCCATCGGGCCGCAGCGTGCCAATGTGCTGAACAACGCAATCGGCAGTAATTATTCGGATAATTATTTCTTTATTAAACAGTTGGTAAGCCTATTGGTGGCTATTGTGGCGTTTATTGCTATCTCTATTATTCCCTATAAATTTGTCATAAAGCACGCCGCGAAAGTCCTGATTGTTGGCTTGGTAGCCTGTGTTATTTTGTTTATTGCCGGACAAGCGGGTCTGCCTATTGCTGAAGCAACCAACGGAGCAAGTCGCTGGTTTAACCTTGGCGCCTTAGGAAGTTTACAGCCGGCTGAAATTGTGAAGTTCGGTTTATTGCTGTACCTCGCAGTCTTCCTTGGTGCAAGGGTAAAAGAGGGGACGGTGAATGACCTGAAGGCCACGCTTATTCCCATAGCAATCCTTACGGCAATCGCACTGTTGTTTATCATTGTGATTCAAAAAGACCTTGGAACTGGAATCGCTGTATCTGCAATTGTGATTACAATGTTATTTATGGCAGGGATGAGTAAAAAAGTAGGGGTAGGATTAGTGATTACCGTACTCGTGGCGGGGACACTATTGATTGTTACTGCACCGCACCGTATTGAGCGTGTCGCGACCTTTCTGCGTGGCGATAACACGACGACATCAGATGCCGATTCATATCATATTGAACACGCTAAGATTGCGATTGGATCGGGTGGATTTAGTGGTGTCGGCATTGGCAATAGTGTTCAAGCAACTGGATACCTTCCAGAAGTTATCAATGACTCGGTCTTTGCTGTATTAGGTGAGACATTCGGATTTATTGGGTTGATTTCATTAATGGCAGTATTCGTTGCGCTGCTACTTCGGCTCCTTAAGGTGCTCGATCATCTGGTAGATATCCGCCTGAAATTACTTGTCGCCGGCGTCTT
>Ga0247804_10001528_pt1 | contig 10719 bp, 10 predicted proteins | sample UWRJL029104C1_FD_181142 | JGI IMG/M metagenome (GOLD analysis project Ga0247804, IMG submission 181142) | Plant litter microbial communities from Arlington Agricultural Research Station in Wisconsin, United States - UWRJ-L029-104C-1 | ecosystem: Environmental > Terrestrial > Plant litter >...
TTTGCATTTTTGACTCAGTCGACTGCGCAGACCACCGAAACAGTTAAATGGGAAGATGGCAACGAGTATCCACTCGTAAAGATTCACATCTCTAGTGCCTCTCACCCATTCTTTACTGGTGAAGAGAAAATCATCGACACCGAAGGTCGCGTCGACCGATTCAAAAACCGCGCTATCGCCGCTGAAGCTCGCAAAGCTGAGCTTGCAAACAAAGCTAAAAAAGCCGCTGCTAACAAAGCCAAGAAGACAACTAGCGAAAACTAGCCGTCTAAAGCAAAAGAGCCTTCTCTTAAGAAAAGGCTCTTTTTTGTTACAATAAGAACATATCTAACAAGAAGGACGTTCATATGGTTAAGACCAAGAAGACACCTGCAAAGAAAAGTACACGCACGAAAGTATCACTCTGGTTGCTTATTGCTCCAACTGCCCTTGTTATTGCGTCGTTCACCATTTACGCGATCGCGAACTACGCGGCGGGTCCAGCCGATATGAACTCTTCGTTTAATAACGGTGGATTTACGCCACTTATCTTGGTCAACGTTATCGCCTTTATCATGGGGCTAACGGGTATCCTCACTTGGTTCCCTGCGTTGATTGCAGGAATAGTCCTTCTCGCGACAAAGAAATAATATGCCAAAGATTAATCTCAATATCACCGAACTGCAAGCCGAGAAACAAGAACTCGACACTTTTTTGAGTCGCCCGGACGCATACAGCGATCCTGATTATTCAAAGCGCAATAAACGACTCCTCGAGCTCCAAAATGTTCTCGAAAAAGCGATTCTCATGGAATCCCTTGAATCACAGATCGTTGAAGCCAAAGAGCTCGCCGGCGGAAACGACGAACTTGCTGAACTCGCAAAGATGGAAATCGAAGAAAACACTAGGCGGCTTGCCGAACTAGAAGAAGAACTCTTTGCGATGCTCGCGCCGAAGGATCCGAACGACGAAAAGAACGTTATTATTGAAATCCGTGCCGGTGCGGGTGGTGACGAAGCAAGCCTTTTTGGCGCCGAGCTCTACCGTATGTACCTTCGCTACTGCGAAATGCACAATCTTAAAACCGAACTCATGAGCGAAAGTGCCAACGACACTGGTGGGTACAAAGAAGTTGTCTTTAGAGTCAGCGGTGACGCACCATACGCACAGCTAAAATTTGAGTCTGGTGTTCACCGTGTACAGCGTGTCCCAGCTACTGAATCACAAGGTCGCATCCACACGAGCACCGTTACTGTTGCCGTCCTTCCCGAAGCAGAAGAAACAGATATGGAAATTGCGCCAGGTGACCTTCGTATTGATATCTACCGTGCAGGTGGCCATGGTGGTCAGTCAGTTAATACAACCGATAGCGCCGTGCGTATTACGCACATCCCAAGTGGCCTTGTTGTCACAAACCAAGACGAAAAGTCTCAGCTTAAGAACAAAGAAAAAGCGATGAGTGTCCTTCGTAGTCGTCTTCTTCAGCAAAAGATTGATGCCGAAAACGCACGGACAGCAAGCGAACGGCGCAGCCTCATTGGGTCTGGTGATCGTTCAGAAAAAATTCGAACCTATAACTTTCCTCAAGACCGTATTACCGACCACCGCATTGGCTACAGCCGAAGCAATATTCCAGGCGCGTTAAACGGATCTATTGACGATTTAGTGGAGCATCTACAGGCGTATGAACGAGAACTCGCCGCAGCCAGCGCTAGCAATTAAGGATTGGTTGGCCGATGCCACTCGCCAGCTTGTTTTTGCGTCGATCCCAAGCGCAAGACTTGATAGTGAACTTATTCTTTCGCATACCCTGCGTAAAAATCGCCCGTACATTCATGCCCATGATAGTGACATCCTGACTGAACGACAGGTAGAAATCGCCAATGCACGCCTCGCACTTCGACTCGAAAGAGTTCCCGTTGCTTATATTATTGGTCACAAAGAATTTTATGGCCGACAGTTCCGCGTGAGCACCGCAACCCTTATCCCCCGCCCAGAATCAGAGGCGTTAATGGAGCTACTCAAGCAAGCCGTTCCATCTAACACAACCCTCCTTGTCGAGAAGCCTCTTCGGCTTGTTGATGTAGGCACGGGTAGTGGTATCCTTGGGATCACAGCCAAACTCCTTTACCCGGAACTCTCGGTCGTACTGACCGATGTCAGCCGCTACGCTCTGGGGATTGCCGAAGAAAACGCCAAATCCCTCGATGCCGATGTCACCCTCATAAAAAGTGACCTCCTCGAAGCGTACCCTTTCACGGCAGATATCATCATCGCTAACCTCCCCTACGTTGACGCAGAGTGGGAACGATCAGAAGAGACAAATCACGAACCCGCCGAAGCGTTGTTTGCGAACAATAATGGCAAGGCGCTCATTTTCGAACTCCTCCTTCAGACTCAAAGCAAATTAGCATCTGGCGGATTTATTATCCTTGAAGCCGACCCAGTGCAGCACGCCGATATTATTTCTGAAGCAAAAAAATACGGCCTCGTTTTGAGTGACCGTCTTGATTATGGATTGTTACTACAAAAGCTTACGTAGCCTAGATGGACGTTCCGACCCTGTTAAATACAAACAGGAGCACCGCAATAACACTCAGCGTAAATAAGAGCGGCAAGATAATATCTGACGTACGAATCTTTTGGTGATGATGGAAAGAATCGTATGACTTATAGGCAACAAAGCTGACGAGTGTGACGATAATCGCAACTTGTGGCAATAGAACACTCGTAATCAGTGGGAGCGAGTACGCGATTGTCCAGTGATACGCAACCCATCCAATTTCTGCAAAAACAAGTCCCCACAAGACCGACAAGAATAGTCCGTGTGTTTCGTCGTCATACGCGCCTAATACGTGACGTGCGGCGCTGTAGCCTAGTACCCACATACCAATCACAACAAGTGACACTGGCCATGCGAATGACACCGTAAAGAGGGCTGCCGTACCGAGAAGTACCGCAACACCCGCCTGAGCGACCATGTATGAGCGCTTAGAACGAGGCTTCAAGATAAGGAGCCATAGGATGTAAAGAAGCGTTCCTACGCCAAGGAGGACAAGCTGACGGCCTTCTTCAATTGGTGCCGCGTTAATCGTGTAGAGATGCAGCACGAAGCTCACACTCACAATGATATCGATCAGGTTTGAGAGGAAATTAGCAAGCCAGTAGCGCGGACGAACAGCAAGAATACGCCATTTACTCACCATCACAATAAGGATACCGAGCCAAATAGACTCGGTGTATCGAATCACCAAAACAACCGCAACCGCAAGGGCTACATTGAGTACCGTGTAGACGACTTCACTCAAGAATGAGCGACGGCGAACAAATTTCAACAGCTCCATAACTAGAGATTATTATACCACGGCGAATGCCGTTATTCAGTAGGTCCAAGGATAATCAAGAAGTCGGTTTCACCAACAACACTCGCAGGTGGAGTTGTTGTTTTCACCTTCACACCGTAAAGTTCTTCGAGCTTCGCTGCGCTGGCGGTTTTAGTTGCACCCTCACCGACTTGGTAGATCTCGACAGCCATGTATTCGCCGTCAGGGGCATTCTCAACAAGATCAATAATATACCCTTGTGCTGCGAGTTTATCTGCTTCGGTTTGGGCAACACCCGAGATACGTCCACCGTTCATGACAGTAACATGTGGCGCTTCCCTATCAATTGGACTACTGTTAATGATTTTTCGAAGGTATGTCTGGAGGTCGTCGTACATATATTGACCTTCAGCTGGCAACACAACGCTTCCAGGACCAGGAAGGGTCTGTGTCGTGAATATCGCCTCGCCCTCTTTGTAGAGGTCGATTGATTGGATATCTTCTGACTTGATGTCAGCAGCGAGCTTCATAATAGTGCGGACTTCTTTGGTTTGAATGTTCGTTCGCAGGTTATCACCAAGCGCATCGATAAGCCCAGTCACTGCACCGAGGTTTGTGAGTGTTCCTGCGCTCATTGCTTTATCACGAATTGCAACAATAATCTTTTGCTGGTTACGTTCGCGGTCAAAGTTTGACTGTTCGAATCCGTACGTTGGAGCGATGTCACCACGAGCCTGTGCAAGGTAGAGTGCATGTTCAGCATCAAGGACTGCTGGCCCATTGGGGTAATCGATAAAGTGGCCGTTTGGCGGACAGTTTTGCAAACGTTTTGCATAGGTGTCACCACACTTCCAGTCGAAGTTGCTGTCCATCTGACCATTCGGGTCTCGGCTTTCGATGTTAACTGTAATTTCGCCGCCAATAGCGTTCACTACGTCACGCATTACCGTGTAGTTAACGTGGACACCATATTGAATATCCATACCAACAATGTCGCCGATAAACTTCTGAGTCTCAGAAAGTCGCCGTTGCTCTGCCTCATCGGTCTCTTCTTCGCTCACACAAGAGAAATAGCTGTTAACCTTGCCGGCGTATCCAGGAAGACACGGCATGCCATATTCAACATAGAGGTCACGAGGAATGTTAAACATATATGCATTCTTTGCGTCCTGATCAACACTTAGAATGATGATCGAGTCCGTAAGGTATGAGGCGTCGTGTCCAGGGTCATCTTCTGATGTGCCGACAACGAGGAAGTTACTTCGGCCATTTTCGTCTTCTTTGAGCGGTTCGGTCTGGGCAAGATCAAAGATACTTCCGTTAAAGACGTGATCGCTCGCAAGAATCGTACGAAGTGCAAGATAACCTCCGCCCAAAATACCTATAATAAGCAGTGCGAGTAATGTCCACTTAATAATACGAGTTGAGGTACGCTTTGGTCGCTTGTTATTGCGTCGGTCTCGGCGCTTCTCTTTACGAGAAAGCTTTTTGTCAGTAACAACAGTTGTTTCGTTCAATTCAATGTCTTCGATCTCGCGTAATGAATCTGCAATATCTGCTTGTCCAATAGTTTTCTGTTCACGAGCAATACCCACGACATTGCCAACATTGTTGCCAGTGTGGAGTGAACGATCGATCGGAGCTTCTTTTTCCCTTTGATGTAAATCGCCAAGCGGACTGCCTGGGCGACGAGGGATAAATCCGTCAATAGAAGGTCGGTGATTCTTCTTATTCATAAATACTTTATCTACTATACCCGACTCACCGCATAATAAGAAGTGCGACATAAGCACATTAAAGTACGCTATAATGGACGACAGATTACATGGAAGCATCATTTTTTACTCGCCATCCTTTCGCTAAAGACATCTTCGGGATCGTCATTTTTGTTTTATGTGTCGTTATCGGCACCGTTCTTATCAACTCGTTCGTTTTTAGGAGCTTTAACGTCGTCGGACCAAGCATGGAGAACACCATGTTTACAGGTGACCGACTGATTGTTGACCGTCTCCCTGTGACATGGGCACGCCTACAAAACAAACCGTACGTTCCTGACCGTGGGCAGATTATTGTATTCAAAAACCCCCACTACAGCCGTGGGATCGAAGACGAATACATCGTGAAGCGTGTCATCGGCATGCCCGGCGAACGCGTCGTGCTAAAAAACGGATTCTATACTGTCTATAACAATAACAACCCTAACGGGTTTAATCCTGACGCATATAATAACGGCGAACCAGGTTCACCGACGAGCGGCGAAGTTGATACCGTTGTTCCAGAGGGCGAACTGTTCGTATCTGGTGATCACCGCCAAGGAAGTTATTCATACGACTCACGCAATGGCCTTGGTACTATTCCGTTTTACGACATCATCGGCCCAGTTGGGATCCGCATCTTCCCATTTGACGAAATTCGTACGTTTTAAGATTTAGCCTCGGGCTAATTACTGGCCAAGAAGTTTTTGAAGACGCTCAAGATCATCTTCGTTTTTGAAATTAATCACAATGCGTCCAGCGCCGCGACCGTTTACTCGAATAGTCACATCTGTTGCAAGTCGTTTACGAAGCGCTAAAACGCGATCTTCATGATGAGATTCGGTCGCACTCGCTGTCTCTTTCGGTGGGTTCTTTAATAAGTTCTTTGCATTTACTGTGTACTGCTCAACTTTACGAGCACTCCACTCTTCGGCAATGATCCGCGGAACAATATCGCTAATAAATGGTTCGTCCCAAGTAATAAGAGGGCGAACTTGCCCTTCGGTGAGCTTACCCTCAGCAACAAGTGTCTGGACAGACTTAGGAAGCTTTAGGAGTCGCAGTGTATTCTGAACGCTACTCGCAGACTTATGTACTCGCTCGCCGATCTGATCATTGTTCAAATTAAATTGATCACGCAGTTTTGCATACGCAGTCGCGGTTTCGATTGTATTAAGATCTCGGCGCTGAAGGTTTTCGATTAGGGATAACTCGAGCTTATTTTGATCCGTAAGACTACGAATAAGTGCTGGTATTTTAGCAAGGCCAGCTCGCTTTGCAGCGCGGTATCGCCTTTCGCCGGCAACGATTTGGTAGGTATCACCTGTTCGGGTCACGATGATCGGCTGAAGAACGCCGTGTTCGCGGACAGATTGCTTTAATTCTTCAAGCGCGTCTTCGTCAAACATGCGCCGTGGTTGGTCTGGGTCTGCGGTGACGCTTGAGAGTGCGAGTTCGCGGAGTTCGCTCACCTTTTCATCCTGCATTGCCGTTGGATCAAAACTATCATCAAGCAGATCGATAGGAATTAACGATTCAAACCCTCGTCCGAGACCTTTTTTAGGCGCACTCATGAGTTTGCCGCCGTTCGATCAATCACTTCCTTTGCAAGTGACTTATATGCCCGTGAGCCCTTCGAGAACTTGTCGTACACACCAATAGGGAGCCCGTGGCTTGGCGCTTCGGCGAGGCGGATATTACGCGGGATCGTCGTTTCGAACACTTTGCCTGGGAAGTGGCGCTTAATTTCTTCGTGTACCTGATTACTCAGCGTTGTACGGCTATCAAGCATCGTCGGCAACACGCCAAGAAGTTCAAGATTTGGGTTCATACCCTTACGGACGAGTTTCATTGTCTCAAGGAGCTGTCCGAGGCCTTCCAGCGCGTAGAATTCGGCCTGTACTGGCAAAAGGATGTACTTAGCCGCAATAAGTCCATTCACCGTCAAGAGACTGAGGCTTGGCGGGCTGTCGATAATCACAAAGTCGTATGTGTCGCCACTCGAATCAATCGCTTGTTTGAGGCGCGAGAAGCGCTTGTCGGCCTGTGCAAGCTCGACTTCGGTATTTGCCAGAAGAGATGTTGTCGGAGCAAGCCAGAGGTTCTTGTGGTCTGTCGCAACCACAGCGGTCGCGAGCTCCGCACCACCAGTAATCACGTCGGTCATTGTCGACATAAGTGTCGCCTTGTCGATACCAAGTCCGCTTGTCGCGTTACCCTGAGGGTCAAAATCTACAAGTAGGGTTCGCTTGCCGGCCTTCGCCAAGAAATATGCAAGGTTAATAGCGGTCGTCGTCTTACCTACGCCCCCCTTTTGATTGGTCACTGCAATAACGGTCGCCACTAGTGTCTATTTCCCTTTTCTTTATACCTATTGTAGCACGAGCAGTTTATTTTATAAGAGGGAGATTTGTCGCAGGGGCATTAAGAAAACACTTTTCTTAAAGACTTCTTCAAGAAGTCCTTAAGAGCGTTCGGCCAGAATCGGTTAGTAACCGATTCTGCAGTTTCTTTCTGCCCCTGCGACAAATCTCCCTCAATAAAAAGAAGCCCTAGTGGGCTTCGTTTTAACTACTTGATTGAAGTGATTTCAACTCGTGAGTATTTTTGTCGGTGACCATTCACTTTGTGAACACGCTTTTTTGCTTTGTAGCGGATCACTTTAAGTTTGTCGCCTTTTACGAGGTCATCGATAACCTTCGCGGTGACTTTCACGTCTTTGACTGTTGGCGCGCCAATAGTGACGTTATCACCATCGATTACCAAAAGTGCGTCAAGCGTGAGCTCTTTAGTTCCTTCCGGGAGGAGGTCCACCAGGAGGGTCTCTTGTTCGGTAACAATAAATTGTTTGCCACCGATCTTAACGACTGCTTTTGTCATATTATTCCTTTATACTTTAAATCGATTTTTCAACGATCAGTTTTCTATTTTAACAGAGATGACCTTATCTGTAAAGCTATATCTGACCACCACCTGTTGCAAGGATGATTACAAGCCCTAGGCCGATCGCCCCAACGAAGGTATACATGCCGTGATGCAGCTTCCAGCTCCGTCGCCACGCCACTGGGAGTTTCTTACGATAGTGATGCGCCGCGATCCCCACCACCCCAACAATTGTCAGTAGCGCGAGTGCGCCAAGTGTCGCTGGGCTCAGCGATTGGAGTGCAGAACCGAAGTACGTTAGCGGGTTCGATGACCCGTCGCCCATTGGTGCTGCGTAACTAATTGGTGCCCTTTCGGAAGCTCCTTCGACGGCGACAGTCGCTGGCGCGCCGTAGTAGGCCACAACGATTGTTGTTGGGCGACCCTCGAGGATACCATCGACGACAGCAAATCCAACGTCTTGATAACTATTGTTCAAAATATTTGCTCGGTGGCTTTCGGATGCCATCCAAGCACTCACCGTCGCGTCGGCTGTCGGATAATTTTTAGCGAGGTTTTCACCTGCGACGTCGTAATTATAGCCGCTATCCCCTAGCCACTTCCAAGGACTCACCCCTGATGGTGACGTATGTGCCCAGTAGTTATTGGCAAACATATCTTGCGCCTTCGAAAAGGCGGCATCGCTGAGTTTTTCATTAATCGTAAGCCTTGGCAGATCAGCCTCGGCACGTTCTGTGTTTGTATCTGTGAGCAGTTCGCTCACGCTGACGTTCGTCACGCGCCCCAGTACCTCGAGGCGTCCAGATGTTACATATCCATAGACAACCTGCATCAATAAAGCAACAACCAAAACAGCCGTGATGCCGTGCAGACGGACCAAGTGTGGTCGATAATGGTTTCCTTTATGTGGAACCAGTGTGTGTCTGAGGTGATGACGGATTGTATTTGGAGCTTTTTTGGTGCGTTTTTGTGTTGTTTTCACGCTACCAAAAGTATATCACTTTTTTAAAAGAAAAGCCCCTCTATATCGAGGGGCTTAAGAATTATTTATTCTTTAGAGTTTACTGCTCTTCAGCATTTCGGCGACGAATCGCACCAATGATCCACCATGCAGCTGCGGCAAGCGCTGCAAGGATAAGGAGCCACCAGTACCATGCAAGGCCAAAGATTGTGCCGTCAGTTGCATCTGTATCAACAGCAGCAACAGTGCTTGCGCCTTCGACGTCAGCCGCGCCACTTTCGGCAGCTTGTGAGTCGTCAGTTTCGCCGAGGACACCCTCATCACTTACTGCACCAGCAACTGCGCTGAATGGGATGATCGCAGGAGTACCAGCGGCACTTGCAACGTTTTCACCTTCAGTTTCAGGTTCGGGTGCAGTGTATGCGAATGTGAATAGGAAGTCACGGAAGTTGCCCACTGCATCGATTGCACGAAGGGTAAAGTTGTATGTACCAGTATTGATTACCGTAAAGGCTGGGGCAATGACGCTGTCGTCAAAACTTGCGCCAGTTGGATTTGCGGCATCAGCAGTCCAGAAGAAAGTTTCAACGTCGCCTGTGATGTCTAGGTCAGGAGTAATGACATTCCCCTCTTGAGTGAACCCGTCGTATACAAATGCAGGAGCGGTCGTGTCGACCTCTACCGTTACTTCGTTTGAAGTTGTTGAGTTACCAAGATTGTCAGAAGCTGTCGCAACAAATGTGTATTCGCCATCAACAAGTGCATCTGCTGGAGTGTAGCTCCATGTGCCGTCGTTGTTGTTTACAACAGCAACAGATGTACCGCCGTTGATTGAGATTGTAACGGTAGTGTCAGTAAATGCATCAAGATCTTCGTATGTTCCAGTGATAGTCGGAGTGGTGTCGAAAGTGACAGCCGCGGCCGGCTCGTCAATAACAACTGACGGTGCTTGAGTATCAATTACTAGTTCTGTCGTGACAGGAGGGTCGGTAACATTACCGGCCGCGTCTTCTGCAACAACTGATACACCGTACGTACCATTTGTGAGTTCATTAAGTGTCACGCTCCACGTCTCACCTGTTGGCGTCACGTTGTATGTTTGGCCATTAACCGTCACTCGGACAACAACAGCAGATGGGTCAACCGTACCCTGAAGTAGCGGTGTTGTATCATTTGTTCGTGCAATTTCCTGAACAGTTACTCCAGGGGCTGTGTTATCAACAGTGAACTGCTGTGTTGCGTAACTGATATTACCTGCGTAGTCACGAATTGCTGCGCGGATCGTGTACGTTCCGGTTGCGAGTCCAGATACATCAATGCCAGATTGAACGTATGGTCCAACAGCAAGCGTCTCTGCTGCAATATTGTCGTCAATGCGTCCGATGGCGATAACCGGTGATCCGGTGTTATCGGCGTTATAAATGTTCACACCGACAGTTTCAGCACCAGAAAGATTATCCGTACCATTAACTGTAAAAGTTAGTAGTTTTTCGATAGACAAAGCAACATCGCTGATTTCAACAATTGGCGCATCTTTGTCTACTACTATTTTAAATGTGTCTTCGCTCCAAGTCTTATTGCCGGCTGCATCAGTTGCTGCAACGCGGTACCAAAGTGTGCGATTGTTTGATCCTGTAGGACCAGAGATCGAGTACGATTCTTGTCCGGCAGCGTAAGGTGAAGGAGACCAACCGTCAGATGTCTCAGGGTTCTGTGCCTCTAGCTCAGAATCAAAGCTCTTGTACTGATATTCTGTAACATCAGTCGAGTTACTCTTGTTCCATGTTCGTACGACAGTACCTGGTTGAATGTAACGAGT
>Ga0247804_10001529_pt1 | contig 10713 bp, 14 predicted proteins | sample UWRJL029104C1_FD_181142 | JGI IMG/M metagenome (GOLD analysis project Ga0247804, IMG submission 181142) | Plant litter microbial communities from Arlington Agricultural Research Station in Wisconsin, United States - UWRJ-L029-104C-1 | ecosystem: Environmental > Terrestrial > Plant litter >...
TTCTTCTGCTTGAACGATTGAAAATTACTGCCACAGAGAAGCGGGCGAGGTCCTTTCGCCTTCGCTACGGCTCAGGATGACGTTCTGATGCTACCCCGCCTACTCCACCACCAGCAAATCTGCCTGCCTGACAAATGCATCGTGCTGCCGCCACTGCACGCGGTACCAAATATCCTGGGTGCCCAGCACCGTCAGCCGGTCGCCCACGGCCGCCGTGCTCAGCCAGGACGCCCCGGCGCTGGGGCCGCCCATGATGGCCGCGCCCGCTCGGGCCACGAGGGCGGCGGGCGTGGGCCGCAGCCAGTAGAGGTAGGCCCCCGTCAGCAGCAGGTAGGCGAAATAGGCCAGCCAGCCGCGCGGCCGCGCCCGGTGCCGCCGCAGCAGCAGCCACACCATGCCCACCACGGCCCCGCCCAGCAGCCCTTGCAGGCCGGTGTAGTAGTAGCGCTGAATTTGCACCCGCCAGTCCTGCTGCCAGGTGTTGGGGTAGCCTACCAGGCGGTATTGCGTGGCTAGGGCCGAGAGCTGCCGCCAGGTGCGCAAGCGCGGCTGCCGGGCCTGCGCCAGACTTAGGTAGAGCATGGCGGCCGGGTGGTGTCCGAGTTGCTGCTGGGCAAACGCCATGCGCAACAAAAGCTGCGGCGAAGCCTGCCGCCGCTGCCACACCTGCTGCCGATAGAGGGGGGCCGCCGCCGCAAATTGGCCCGCCGCGAACAGCGAATCGGCCCGCCGCAGCTCCGAATCAGGCTTGCTGGCAGGCGAGGTGAAAAAATTTATGCCGCCGAAATCAGCGCCCAACCCCCAGAAAGGCAACAGGATTAAAATCCCAAAAAGGGCCAACGCAGCCCGCAGGGAGAGTTTTTTTTTAGTCAAGGTTATGTATTCCGAAAAAGTCCTCGTACTTTTGTACCCACAAAAACGGTATAGCACCGTTTCAAAGCCCAAAGCTACTGATTCTGTAGCTCAGCTGGTAGAGCAGTACACTTTTAATGTACGGGTCCTGGGTTCGAATCCCAGCGGAATCACAAAACCCCCTCAGTTTAACGCTGAGGGGGTTTTTTGTTGCGGTGTGCGAAATAGTGTGCGAAATGCACCCACTGGTGTACTGCTGGCCCTCGCGGCGGTGTATTGCCAGCGGGTAAGGTTGAAAATTTTTCAAGGGGCGAATTATGGAAAAGACCAAGGAAATGTACCTCCGCTACAAGGGCCCCAACAGCTTCAGCGGGTTTGTCCACGGCCAGGAGTACACCCTGCCGGTGGGCCAGCAGGACGATGGGCAGCTGTACGTGGTGCATCCAGCCGATGGCCTGCCGTGGGTGGTGATGTCAGCGGGGGAGTTCTGGCAGGTGTGGGAGAAGGCGTAGGTAAGTAGAGAGCTCATGTTCGGACAATTCCACTACATTCGCAACTGCAAATGCCTTGGTGTGCCTGCTGATGTGCCCATTTAGCTTTTCTTAGACATTTTCACCTGCCTTTTCCCTATAGATTCACTCTTACTTTTTTTTCCTATCACATGGCCCAGCACGATGCTTCCGTAAAGACCACCTTTAATCTGCTTAATCTTAAATTGCGAATGCCTCAAGCCAAGGAAGCGACTCAAAATGATTATGTGGCACTTATAACCAAGCTCGCTGCTGGCAAAAAACGCGAAGCAGTGATTGTGAGCCCGAATGTGGGCATCATAATGAAACGAGTTATTACTGAGACGATAGGCGACCATGTAATGTTATGGGGCTACCTAACTCGTTTCACTCCAGTAAGGTCTGATAAACTGCTTAATCTGGAGGAACCGGACCAAGAGGAGCACCAACAGGAAGGCATCACTGCGAATCGTGGGACAAACCCCCGAGATGTACTCTTCTTTTTCAGTCCGGAAAATCACCGGTTAGCGATAAAAAAAAACGGAGGGCCCATTTCAGTTAAGCAGGGTTATGACTACTTTAACAAAGCTTTGAAGGGAGTCCTAACTACCGGCCAAATTCTGGACTTGGACATTGAGCAAAGTGGTGATGCTTTTAAAGAGATTTTAGAAGCTCCACGCATTAAGCGGGTTGAGGTCGAACTGACCTATACCAACAACGACATGTCGAAGGAAAACGCAGCTGACGTCGACCGTACGATGAAATCGGGAAATATGCGCCGATTGGTTATGATTGCCATTGCAGATGATTCAACGGAAGGATTAGACGTCGATAAAATCCCGTTTTTGCAGGGAGCAGTGGAACTAGCTCAAAGCAATGGGAAAGTGAGCGCCACAGTGGTTGATGCTAAAAGCCCAGGCAAGCGAGGGCGTACTGTCAAAACGGAAGAGCACCCCAGAGAGGAGTCTGTAGTATCCGAATCGCCAGCGGGTGTGGTGCGGGATATGTATGCCAAGTTGAAATCATTATTTCCAAGAGGCTAGTTGTTATGGATAACAACGCCGAGCGTCAAAGGCAACTAGAACAACAAGCCGATGCGGTACTGACGCGCATGGCCAAGCAGCACCGGATGGGCCTCACCGGGCTCCTCTCGATTTATTCAAAACGGAAGTTACTTCGTGGTTCAATTGCCCCAGCGCTTTTGGCGACATGCGTTTTCCTTACCGTGAAGCTTGCACATCTCAACGATGTAGAGGTACTGAAGCGTATCGCCGATACTGGAGTTTCCGTTTTGCCTAACCTGCTGGGCTTCTTACTTGGCGGTTATACAATTTTGATTGGTTTTGGCAATGCTGACCTTTTAAAGTCATCTACTCGCGTAATCCCAGGGCAGAGGATAAGCTCGTTTCAAATGCTGAGCTCAATTTTTGCCTTAACCATCTATCTACAGGTTTTTGCTCTCATAATTTCTTTAATTATCCAATTCACACTCTCTATACCTTTAACTACAGACAAAGGCTTTGTTGGCAAAGTAGCTGAATGGGCTGCAACAATAAATCAGACCGCTATCGCAATACTAGCCTTTTTTCTGCTTTATTGTATTTTTTCGTTGTTGGCTATGGTCGTGAACGTCTTCAACTTTGCTCAGAAATACCATTTAGCGTTAACAGAAGAGCGTCTGGAGGATGAGTACAACAAGCGCCACCCCGACCAACGCAACAATTAGCGTGACAATGTTACCTTAGCGAAAGAATGAACGTAAGCCATTTTCTAAGGCTCTTTTTTGCTCTCTCTTGTGTTATAAGTAACAAAGCTCTCTGCGGATAAACGGGGTTTAAATACGCTGGAGCTCTACCCTTTAGTAAATGTCTTAACGCAAAATGCTTATGAAAGCTCAAGTTCTTCTTGCCGTATCCCGACTTCGTGCAGCATGGGCGGTATTAACGGCGCAGCGTTGTGTGGTTGTTACATACAACCCAAATAAGCCCCCAACCTCATTAGGCAACATCTATTTGTGTGCTCCTTGTCATGAGGTTCCGGAGCGCTTAGCTAACGCCACTTTAGTTGCCCTAGAATGGGACAAAATTGATAGCGAAGAAGGGCAGAATGATGCGTTGCGTCAGGCATCTGAAATCTTAAATTGCTCCCATACCTATTGTGAGCCGTAGCAACGGCGCCAAAAGGTGGTTACAAAAAAGCCCCGACCTAGCCGGGGCTTTTTCATGCCCACTCCCTACCTTGCCGGCGTGACCGACTTCTACACCTTCTGCCTGCTCGCCCAGCCCGCACAGCTGGCCGTCACCTACGCTGAGGGTGACCACATGGCCAGCCGCTGCACTGAGCAAGGCCTGGCCGTGCTGCTCTACCACTTGCCAGCGGGCTACTTCGTGGAGCTGTGGTACGAGCCGCTGCTCAACGAGGTGGTCGAGGTGAAATGCTTTGTGAAGGGGCGGCCGCTGGAGCCGTGGGCAGAGCTGGTGACGCTGCCGGAATAAAAAAGCCCCGACCTAGTAACTTGCCGCATGGCCCGCTACTACCCACCCCTGTTTCGCTACCGCATCCTGCACCGGCGCCGCTGGTACGAGCGCGGGGTGGTGGCCTTTGTGCTGCGAGCGCTGGAACGCATCTGCTACCCGCATGGGCACTTCCACCTGGGCCGCACGTTCGTGCTGGGCTGGGTGGTGTTCCATGCCGTGGTCTATGCCTTGTGCATCTGGCAGGCGTGGCGGACCGGATTTTGAGTGCCGGGACTTTCGTAGCTTGCAGCCGCTAACCTTCTACTCCTCTTTTTTATGAAAAACTTTCTACTCCTTGCCGGGCTGCTCGTGGCCGGCATCTCCGCTCAGGCGCAACTCGCACTCGAACATCGCTACCCTGTGGAGGTACTTCCCCACAAGATGAATACAGGCGAGGTGAAGTATGTAGCCACAGAACAAGCAACGAGGGGGCTAACCATCTACAACCAGGACCACAGCCTGTATCGGCAAATTACAATACCGGCCGGCCCCGCTGGCGCCAGTTTTAACATTGTCCAATGCGTGAGCGACAAGCTGTTTAATCAGGATGGTACCTTGGAATACTTGGCTTTCTATTACCACATCCCCCCAACAGGGTCCGGCTACTACACGGGGCGGCTGTATACCGAAGCTGGCACCCAGCTGGCGCAGATGGATTCGGTAGGTGCTAACCCTATGGTTTTCAATACGGCGACAGGTACGAAGATGCACATGTACCATTACGGCCGCGATTTCTTGCTGGGTAACACAACAGAAAGCGGCGTTAACATTTACGCCCTCGGAGGAACGCTGGTTACCAAGACCGTAGCCGCCGGTAGCACTCTGGAACTATCGGCATTCCCCAACCCGACCCGGGCCGAAATCACGTTGCCTTATCAGCTCCTAAGCGGTCAGACTGGCCAACTGGAAGTAATGAATATGCTCGGCCAAACGGTCAAGACGTACAGCGTTGGCAGTCATTTCAATACTGTCCAACTCAATACGGCAGGCATGGCCCCCGGCACCTACACCTACCGCGTTACCGCAGGTGGCGCAGTTACGGCAGGTAATAAGTTCGTCGTAGAGCGGTAGCCCTGCTACCAACAAAAAAGCCCGGCCGGTGCGGTCGGGCTTTTTTGTTGCCTTTAGAATCCAATCCACTGCCGCAGGGCCAAGACATGGAAGGGCGGCATGTTGTTGTGGGCCTGCCCGCCCCCGGCATCGTTAATGCTGTGGGTGTGAGCTCCGCCGCTGCTGGTTCTCACGTTGCCGTCATTACCTGCTTGGTCGCCCCTGCGTGTAGTAGCCAGGTTATTTCCGTCACCGTTTCGACTATCAACCGAGTGGGTGTGTGCCCCTGCCGATTGCATCCCGTGGGTGTGCTGGGGCATCTCGTTAGTATCGAGGGTGTGGGTTTCCTCCCCGCCACCCTGGCCGACGTTGCGAGGCGTCAGGCCAGGCGCACCTGTAGAGTGTGCAGCGAGCAAAAATTTACCGCGCAGGTCGATGGTGCCATTCTGACCGTTCGCCAGCGCCCACCCACGTTTAGACCCCAGGCCCTTGCCGGTCTGGTCGTAGCCCGTGGTGTCGGTCACGTATTCCACGCTGTTCAACTCCCGGGTTTTCTGCTGAATCCGGTCCCAGATGGTCACGGCCCCATCGGCCTGCAGAAATACCGCATTTGCCTGGGGCGTGTTGGATTGAAGCAGCGTAATGTACCGCTGCTGCCGGGCGGCCTGAGTGCTGCCGGTGCGGTAGGGGCGGCTGTCGGTGGTGGTGGCGGTGCCAGCTACCAGCACAGCGGGCAAGGTGACGTTGCTCGCGCCCAGAAAGTCGAGCAACACGCCGTTGGCCCATACCATGCCGCTGCTCACCGTGTAGGTGGTGCCGGTGGCTGTGAGCGTGCAGCCGCTCACGATGCAGGGCCCAAGCCCTTGCAGTAGGGCAGGCAGGCCCAAAAGGGTATCGCGGCCCTGCAGCGTTTGCAGGTCGTCATTGGTGAAGGGCCGCCCCCCGGGCAGCAGTACGAGAGAGTCCATTTTAAGCAAAGAATAAAAGTTGATAGTTTCGGGTGGCGAGCTTCAGGCGACTAATTGCCGCGTGGAGCTGGCCGGCCTGGGATTGAAGCGAGGCGGGCGCGTGTACCGTGAAATCGGTCTGGGTATTAAAAACAACTTGATGGTACAGGTAGAGATAGAGCCAGGGCATGTTTTCGCCCTTGAAATGCACCATCGGGTTCTCCTGTTCTTCATCCAAGAAAGTCAGGTACACGGGCTGCAAGGCCGTGTCGGCATTTTCAATGTAGATGCGGCGGCGGCCGGGGTCGAACTTGTCGTTCAGATATAGCTCAAAAAGTAGCACTTGGCTGTTGTAGCTCAGTTCGCGGCGCGTCTGGGCCTCGTAGGCCACAAACTGATTGTAGAGCGTGCGCACGGGCGCGGTCAGGGCCCGCAGCCACGCCACTTGGCGGGGACGGCGCAGCAGCGCCGGCAGCAGCAGCCACACCAGCCGCTCGAAATCGACCCGGTAGCGGGTGGGAGTGTTACTGGGCATTGGGCACGAATTGAAGGGTGTCGAGGATGCCCACGCCAGGCTCGTCGTCCAGCACGATGTAGCCCGCGGCGGTTTCGTAGGTGCGGGCGAAGGGCACCGGGGCCGCGCCGCCCAGCCGTACCGCGAGTTGTAGCGGGGCCACGTCGCGCACCCCGGGCACGGCTTGCAGGTAGTCGGTGAAGCGGCTCACGTACACCAGCCCGTCGAAGTCGAGGGCCGCGAGGTACGCCTGGGCCGCGCTCACTACGGCGGCCTTGACCGTTGCCACGTTCAGCAGCGGGTCGTAATACACGGTGCCCGTGACCTGGAGCCGGTCAGCTTCCAGCGTCACGACTTCCAGGCGGGTGCCCGCAAACCGGAGCCGGTCGAAATAGCCTTCGACCTGCACCTTTTCGGTGGACAGGTCGAGCGGGGCCAGTGTGCCGGGGGTGGGCCCTGCCTTGGCAACCTTAATAATCAGCTTGCCGGTCTGGTCGTTTTCCTTGGCCGTGGCCTGGGTAATGATGCGGGCGGCCGGGTCGTTGGTGGCGTAGCCGATGGCCCCCGAGGGCTGCACGGCAAGGCTGCCGTCGTCTTTCTGGAATTCCTTGGCGCGGTCAGCATACCAGCCGGGCGTACCTACCGGGGCGCGGGCCACGATGGCGTCCACGTCGGCCTTGTGCCGGTCCCAGAGGGTTTCCTGCACCAGTATGCAGGTGCCCACTACGAACCGCCACAGCCGATGCAGGGCCGTGGCGCTGGGGCTGGTGAGGGCGGCCAGCTCGGGGTAGCTCAGTTGGGCGGCGAGCAGTTCCGTGTCGATTTCTTGGGCAGTGCGGGCCATAAATTAAACAGATTGCCAGTTGGAGTAATTGCGGCGCAGGGCCGTGGGAATGAACACCACCGTGAGGTCTTCGCGCTTACCCGACCGCACCGTGTAGTTCAGTTGGGCGTCGTAGCCTACCGGCACTGACGTAGCCGACAGGCGGAACTCCACGTTGGTGTCGGGGTACTCGGCATCGGCCCGGCCGTCGGCGTTGGTGAGAATGGTCGTTTGCTGGTTAGAGTCAATCAGCCGCACCACGATGGGGAAGTTTTCGAGGGGAATGAAGGTGGCCGTGGGCGCATCATATCGACGCAACAGGATAACGGCCGTGCGCAGGTTCAGCGTCAGGCTGATGCCCGCCACCTTCGCCGTTTTGGTGGGCGTGGCGTTGGGCGCGGCCACGCGGACCGTAACGCACTTTACAACGGCGGTTTGCGACGTAGGCATCAGGCGAGCGAGTTGGGCAGGATGGTGGCGCGAATCTTAATCCAGCGGGCTGCCACGGGCACGCCCGAGGCCGGCGTATAGAGCGGGTCGCCATTGCTGCGGCCGTTGCTGTCGATGGTGGGAATGCGATTGTAGACAAACATTTGGTAAGTCTTATTATTGCAATCCGTTGCGCTGATGAGGCTGGTTTTCATCTCAAACACCCGAATGTTGGGCGTTTCGGTCAGGCGTACTACTTTGCCCGTGCCCGCCGTGCCGTAGGTCAGGGTGCCCGCAACGCAGACGAAAAACTGCCCGGCCGTATAGGTGCTGCCGTTGTAGCTCACTTGCGTGTAATCCTTCACCCAATAGGTGAAGCCGGCCACGAGGTTGCCGCTGGTGGTGTCATTGGGCACCCCGTTGGCGTCGGCGTCGAAGCTCAGCACCGCGTCCACGGTTTCGCCGTCGATGATGTCTTCCTCGCCGCCCAAAATCGGCTCTTGCAGCACGAAGCTGCGCCCCAGGTCTTTGGTGACGAATTCCACCGAGCCCTTCAGCTGGTTGTTTGATAAGACGAAACCGCCCTGCCCGTTATCGTAGGCCATATTGGTGAGCAGTTGCACGTCGGCTTGCCCCCCAAAATTCACGCCCACACCCTGCGCACCGCAAAAGGAGCCATCGGCCGCCAGGTTGCGCATGGGGCTGGTGAGCGCCAGGGTATAGTCGCCAGCGGCCGGGTTATTGAAGCCTGGCGCGACGTTGATACACGTACCCGCGATGTTGTTATTTGCTAGGTTATAGTTTTCCAGCGTTAGCCCTTTGACTAAGCCTTGTACATTGCAGTTGTACAGGGAAATGGTGCCCGTAGCACTTACATTAATCTTGCAGCTGGAGTCAAAATAGCAGGCCCGGTAGATGAATGCCGGCGTGTATGCGTTGGACTGTAGGTTGGAGTTGATGAACGTGCAGTTTGTAAACTCCATCGTGCCGAAAAAACCGGCTGCGATGCCTGTATAAAGCGGCCCATTCAAAAACAGACAGTTGAAATACTGTCCGCCCTGAAATGTCGAGCCGTTAACGTGCAAGTTGGTGATATTCTTAAAGCGAACACTAGCACCATACATAGCACTGTCGCCATTACCAACCACGTACACCAGGTTTTGCAGCGTCAGATTTTGCAAGGCTACGCTACCATTTGAGCCGGTATAGCTATTGGCCCCGCCACCCTCTAAAACGACCGTGCCATCCCCGATAATATAGGTTGCCACATTGTTCAGGGTGCTGAAATTTTCGGCGTAGATGCCGCTGCTCAGCACGATGGCGGCATACGAGTTGCCCGTGCCTACAATTGAAATACGGTGGTTGGTCGGCAGTGCTTTCGACAGCACAATGGCCCGCGCAATGGTTCGCACCGGCCGGGCAGGGTGGCCGTCGTTGAGGTCGTTACCGTGCGGGCCGCAGTAAATGGCCTTGTATTCGAGATAGGTCCAGCGGGTGCCGGTGAAGTCGCTTGCAATCCACATGAGGCTTAGGCAATAAAGGTTTGAAGAATGGCGGTAGCGACGGCTAGGCCGCCCGTGTATTCCACCTGAATGTCGTAGCCGGCGGTAACCTGCACCGTGGTAAGGGTGCCGATAGCCACCGTGATAGCGCCGGGGTTGCTGGCGGTGGCGGCCACGGTGCCGTCGGCCAGCACCAGCTTGAAGGTGTAGGAGCTACCGCCCTGGCAGGTGCGGAAAGAATCAATCAGCACCTTATTGAAAAAGGTAGCTGAGCGGATAAGGTCGCCGGTTTTGAAGCGCATGGAGTAGGCCATGCCCGAGCGCACGTAATCGGTAATTTTCTGGCTGCTCCAACCCGTGTCGGCGCTGGTGGTGGTGTCGCTGAACGGCGAGGCCCACAGCGGCGCGGTGCCGTTCGTACTGAGGAATTTCTTATTCTGGTTCAGTTGCGAGGGTAGCGGGTCGGGAATGGTCACCGTCACGTTGCCGTTCACGTCCGGCAGGCTTCCGTTGACCGATTTCACGGTGCCGGTGCCGCCCCCCGACCCGCTGCCGCCCGTGGCCCCGGTGTCGCCCTTGTCGCCTTTCGGGCCTTTCAGGTTGCCGCGCACCACCCACCCGCTGCTTGTTTTCTCCAGCAGGTCGCCCGTGGTGGCATTAATGGCAAGGTCTTCCTCGTGCCCGTCGCCAGGGCCAGGGTTGGCCGTGTAGGGCTTAATCTTGTTGCCATCGGCCCCGGCCTCTCCATCGGCTCCGTCCGCCCCGTTAGTCCCGTTGGCCCCGGTTGCCCCGGTGTCGCCTTGGGGACCCTGGTCGCCCTGACTGCCATTCAGGCCAGGGTCGCCCTGCGGCCCCATAAGGTTGATTTGCACCACCCAGCTGCCGGTTTCTTTTCCCCACACGTCGCCACTGGCCCGGTCAAGGTACAGGTCAATGTCGGCTCCCGTGCTGTTGTTAGGCTGGCCGTACCCGCGCAGAATCACGCTACCGGCGGCCCGGTCTTCCAGCAGGCGCACAGCATCTTCGACCGCCCCGAAGATTTTCAGCAGCTCGGGGCCGTCCAGCAACTCATCCTCGCTCAGTGCGGGGGTGACGGGAATAAACTGGGTTGCCAGGTTTTGGATTTCGTCGGCTAATACTCCCATAATCAGGCAAAGAATTTAAAGTTGAAGGCGCTGGTAGAAAAAAAGCGTTGGGTGGGGGCGGGCACCTCCACCAGCTCGTCGCCGGTATTGATGCGCTGTCCCCGGCCGGCGAAGTAGCGGGCCACGTCCGGCAGGGCGTTGGCGCTGGCGGGCACGTCCAGCATCTGGCCGGGCTCCAGTTGGTCGGTGATGCCCAGCCCGGCGGCGTCGGCTAGGTCGAACAGGGCGCTGATGGTGCCCAGCTCCTGCACGGCCACATCGAGCAGCGACTGCCCGGCGGTAACTACGGTTTGACTCATGGGCGCACGGCGTTAAGGACGGCAGCCGACAGGTCGGAGAGGTCCAGGGCAAGTACCTGGAAGCCGTCACGGGTGAATTGAATGGTGGCCTCGCGGTTGAGGGCTGCGGCTTCCACCGGCCCCAGCG
>Ga0247804_10001530_pt1 | contig 10713 bp, 14 predicted proteins | sample UWRJL029104C1_FD_181142 | JGI IMG/M metagenome (GOLD analysis project Ga0247804, IMG submission 181142) | Plant litter microbial communities from Arlington Agricultural Research Station in Wisconsin, United States - UWRJ-L029-104C-1 | ecosystem: Environmental > Terrestrial > Plant litter >...
GGAAATTACCTAGGACTATTCATCAGGAGTCATAAGACGCCAGTACCTACCTGCTCGGACAGCAATGATATCGCGATCGACATCAGCATACTCTAGCAAGTGTTGCTCGATAGTAATACGCCCCTGCTTTTGGTCAAGTTCGGCTTCGGTCTTACCTCGTCGGAATTGCACGTTAACGTCAGCAGTTTTCTCATCAAGAATACCGCTGCCGGCACTAAGTGCGGCTTCGACTTCCCCATCCCAGATGTTTTTTGGGTAGAGGTGTAAATAGCTACCAAACCCACGGGTGAGTACGACACCGGAAACAAATTCTTCACGGATCTCGACAGGAATCGTCAATCGACGCTTGTCATCGAGCCTTCGTTCAAAATAGTCTACGCTTGCCACTTGGTACCTTCCGTCTTGCACTATAAAAGTGTGTTGGGGTTTTTCTAGGTTATTTTTTAATGTATTGTTGTTTGTCTTAGTGGGTTCTTCTTTACCACTGGCCTCACTATACTACCCACATTTACCCACTACAACCCCCAACTTTGACAATATTTTGATTAGCTGTTCATTTATCCACAGAACTGTGAATAACTCGCTTATGGTAACGGGGGTAAAAGAATACCACGCCTCCCTATACAAAAGCGTGGTATTTTTAGTGACAACGAGCGAATTATCGGTCGAACAAGAACTGCATTACTTGTGCGTCATATTTTGTCGTAATTTTGATGGCAAGCCATGCAATAAATACTGCGACGTTAATAGTGACCGAAACGAGCAAAATCGCCATCTTTACATCATCCGCCGTGGTGACAACACGTGTTGATGGAGTCGCCGACTTCTTGCCTGATGTCTTTTTTGTTGTCTTTGTAACTGTTTTCTTTACCATACTGGTACTGTAGCATACTGGCTATGCTTTGTTAATCGAGATGACCGATCGACGGTCTAGTTCACTCTGGTAAACCTCATCCAGCGACGCGACAGGCAGGACATTACTCGGAAGAATATCGCCTCCGGTTGCATAGGGTCCTTTGATCCAATATCCAACGACGTCCCTTGGTAGCCCTTGGAATGACAATGCTTTATCATCGACAAATACTAGTTCACGAGTCGCGAGTCCGCCAAGCTCTTGAGGCAAAAGATACCCACCAGTCTCTTGTTTCCATGTCGAAATGAGCTCACCTTTGTGTTTCTGTTGCGTAATAAGATGCGGAATATGACCAAGACCAACTGCTGCAATTTTTGTTGCCTGTCCAAGAATTGATCCGTAGGTCAAAATACCCGCACTAGCGTTTGGATCTTCTGCAACATATGAAAGGATTTCGCGCGCACCAGGATTTAACAGTCCATCCTTCAGTGATGCGAGTTCAAGAAAAGTCCGTTCGATAATTTGAGCGATCGGCTCCCCTTCTTGATCAACGACGAAGTCCCTCATCGAGAATGACTGCTCAATACGTACACTTTCGTCTACCTTTTCACGGAGTAAAGCCGCGAGAACTGGGTCATAGATATCCACAGCCTCTCGATACGTTTCTGCGAGCGCAACGGTATCAAGTAACGTCCGATCTAAATCGAGCGCGTAAAAAACTTCAACGTTACCGCTCACGGTCGTAAAGTTCCATTATGAGTTTCGCGACCGCTTTCGTATCGTGACGAATCAGTGTTCGTGCAACCGAAATGCCTTCGTTTCGCTTCTTCTTGGCAATCTTGCCGAGCAATGGCCCATGGGCAAGTTTGTAGTGAGCGCTACGAAGCTTTTTCGTATCAACCTTAGTGACGTATCCGCCCTCTTGTTTATACTTGGCAGCCACCTCTTTAGTTGGCTTCTCGCTGTTATATAGGACGTAATCGAGGAATTCAGTGCCCGCAAATCGTTCGATTTCGGCCGCGTGATCACTCACGGTGAATCCATCGGTCTGACCATGTTTACTCACAAGGTTCGATACATAGACCTTTAAGGCCCTCGATTTCTTGAGCGCATCGCCAATCCCCCCAATAACAAGGAGTGGCCCAAGCGACGTATAGAGATCACCTGGTGCAATAACGACTAAGTCTGCTTGCTCGATTGCAGCGATAGCTACCGGGTTCGGATTCGCCGCCGGGACGAGCGTAAGGTTCGCCCGACGCGGATCTTGTTTAAAGTATTCAGAATCAATCACACGCTCACCATGGAGGATGAGGCTCTTGTTTGGCCACTCCATTTTAAGGCGAACGTTATCGAGTGTCGCCGGTATCACCATGCCGTTCACACGCAAAATTTCAGATGCCGTCTCGACTGCTTCGCTAAAATCACCGGTCACTTTCTCAAGTGCAGTCAGAAGGAGGTTTCCAAACGAGTGACCCTTAAATGTTCCCTCATCAAAACGATAATCAAAAAGGTCACGCACCTTCGGTGAATCACTCAGCGCAACAAGGCACTGTCGAATATCGCCAGCCGGTAATGTCCCTAGCTCGTCCCGCAGGACTCCTGTGCTACTTCCGTCATCGGCCATGCTTACGATGGCAGCGATCTGGCTCGTGTAGTCCTTTAGTGCGGTGAGCATTGTAAAACTTCCCGTTCCGCCACCAATAACGGCAATGCGAATCTCGGTTTTTGCGAAAGGCTCTTTCATGTTTATATGTTCCTCAATTTCTTAATAACTGTCGCGAACCAACTAGCACTCGGCTTCAGTGTACGCTTACCTGTTTTATAGTCTACTGCAACCAGACCAAATCGTGGCCATTTTCCATATGCCCACTCAAAGTTATCCATCAAACTCCAGTGAAGATAGCCGATAAGCTCGACCCCATGGCTCATAGCCTGTTGCATGGCGACAATCGTCTCTTTGATCCACTCTTTACGGTGCTCGTCTTGATCATCGGCGAGGCCGTTTTCGGTAATAAGCAGTGGTTTTTTATATTTTCGATAGAGCCGTTCAAGCACATACCCAATATCGCCAGGGCTTATCATCCAGTCAACATCGCTATATTTTGCCGTCTCGGCGTTATGGACCCGATAACCAAACACACGTTGCGATTGGTAATAGTTCACCCCAATAAAATCACTTTTTCGGGCGTACTTTTTAAGAAAGAAATCGTCCTGAAAGAATTGCATGATATTTGCACTCACCTTGCTGAGCCATGCACTATCGCCCGGAAAATAAAAGACGCTGTTTTTAGCGATACCAATTTTGTAACGCCGATTTACTCGACGAAGTGCCGTCACTGTTTTGCTATGTGCCCTTGCAAGGTTATGCGAAACGCGGAGTGCCATCCAGGCGCTCCGCTTGTTCGGTGGCCACTCCTGCATCATGTAGCTCTCATACGCGTAGACTTCGGGTTCATTGATCGTAATGATATATTTTACACCCGCTCCAAGCTCACTCATGATCTTTTCAGCGAATCGAACAAAGTGTTTAACGTTGCTAGCTTTCTCGAATCCACCCTTTTCGGCGAACCACACAGGTAGCGTAAAGTGGAATAATGTCACAATTGGCTCAATGTTACGGTGACGGAGTTCAGCAAGGTATTCTTTGTAGTGCGTGACGGCTTCGCTATTCCACGCACCCTCTTTCGGCTCAACGCGAGACCATTCGATGCTAAATCTGTAGGCATTCATGTGCATCTTGTCGAGGAAATCAAAATCTTCTTTGTAGCGTGTATAGTGGTCGGCAAGATCGCCGGACACGTAGTTATCAGGGCGTTTCGCCTCTGATTTTATTTTGTCCCAAGACGCGTAGTCTTGTAAGTGAAACTCCGCCTGCGCAGCTTTTGTCTTGGCATTCTCTAATTCCCATACCGTCCACTGGTTATGAGTATTACCTTCTACCTGATGTGCAGCAGTTGCCGCTCCCCACAGAAAATGCTTTGGGAAGCCCGTTTTAGGTCGAGCAGTCATACTCTTATTGTACTACGTCTTCTCCAAAGTGTTTTTGCAGGCGCATTTTGATCGAGCCTTCGTGACGTCCTAGTAGCTGGCTCAACATCTCGATTGAAGCCCCATTCTGGAATTCTTGCTTCAACTCATCGTCTTGCGCAGGTTCCCATGGTCGATACGCATTCGGATAGGTCTCACGCATCTTAGCGATCTTATCGCTCCACCCACCGGTGCTTTTTGCTTTAGGTTCTGGCGCATCTTTTCGCTCGATCGCCTTCTTTTCAAGTGGCGCAAAGCGTTTCGCGTCTTGAGCGGCTTTTGAACGGAGGATCTCATCAATCGACTGCGCATCTTCGCTCACACGAAGCGCCATCTGATTAATCCCCTTCAAATACAAGTTGTTCAAATTTTTTACTCGGCTAAGTGCGACGTATCCCATTCCCTCTACAAAGGCTTTCCGTAGGTCGATACGGGCGGCATCAAGCGTCATCCCCTGCGATTTGTGAACCGTAATTGCCCACGCTAAACGAATAGGAATTTGCGTAATACTGGCGCGTTTTTTATCACCATCTCTTAGTTCCCAGGTATCTGGCACCATCGAAATCTCTTTACCATTTCTAAATTCGATAATTGGATATTCAGTGTGAGGCTCAAAATCAATCACCGTCCCGAGACTACCATTGGCATATTTTCGTTCTTGGCTATTCTTTACTGCCATCACTAATGCGCCCTTTTTGAGTTTCAACGCAGCGGGCGCTAGCACTGATCGCTGGAGCGATTCAACATAACTCTGCGAGCCAGAAGTTACCTGAGTATAGGTAATCTCGTCACCATCAAGTTCGGCTAGTTTTGCTTCGTTAAGCTTATCAACATCAACATTGACGGTATGAAGCTCGGTAAGCTGTTCGAGGTCATCCGGGAATACTTCGGTGCGAGCAAGTAGTTTTTCAGCATGGTGTCGACGCAGGGTGCCAGCACGAAGGGCATTAAGAATATCGAGAAGCTCTTCGTCATCCTGTCGGTGCTGCTCTTGCAAGTAGCAAATTACGGGGTCGAGGTCTTGCCAGACATTCGAATTAACAACGAAGCCACCGGCACGCGAATCCCCTCTGTTAATCGGTGGGAGCTGAAAGAAATCTCCACTCATAATCAATTGAATGCCGCCAAACGGTTCGTCAACTTTTCGAATCACTCGACATACTTCGTCGATCATATCGAGGCGAAAATCATGGAGCATACTAATCTCATCGATAATTAGAACGTCAGTTTTTTCGATAATCTCGCGACGACCCTTCGAAAAGTGCTCTCCGAATCCACTCGGCATCGAATCTTGAACGCCAATACCACTCCAGCTGTGTATGGTTGTGCCGCCAAGATGTGTCGCCGCAAGTCCTGTCGTCGCCGTGACGGACACATGCTTTCCGTCGTGTTTCGCGAGCTTTATAAACTGATTCAAGACATACGTTTTACCCGCCCCTGCTGGACCGGTCAATAACACGCTCTGCCCCGAGAGCATGATTTCAAGTGCTAACCCCTGATTCATATCTGTCTAGTATACCCTATTTAACGAAGAAGAGCCCGCTCTTGAAGGAGCGGTGTTACCTTTAGCGGCAACTGCTCTACTTCAACAACAGACTCAGTCAAACGTTCATTTTTTCGAGGACCTTCTCGACGCTCTCGTAGACGTAACGAAACGTTGTCGACGGTCGATACACCACCCGGAGGTGGGTTGCGGACAGGATGAACCGCACATCGGGCTGCTCTTCGAGGATTTCCTTTTTGAGCTCCGGTATCCGGTGCTTCAAGCCGTTCTCGATCTTTATCCAGACCGATGGCGACTCTATATACAATAGTCCAACCACGCTCATACTCGACTCCCAACCCTTGCATCAATTGCTTGATGGACCAATTAAACGCGTATAGCTATTAAAGGTGTTAGTTAAGCCTTATGCAAGCATAGACACTATCCGCGAGGCGGTTCACCTTCTGGTTCGCCAAGGAGTTTTTTACTTTTGATCTCATAGCGTCGGCCAGTAATCTCGCTCGTGATGTAATCCTCGTTGATAAGGTTCACAAACATATCGAGGTCATTGCCATCCATAATGATAATTGCACCGGCATCATCGGTCATCAGCTCGAGCTGCATTTCGTCAGCATAGCCAAGTGCCTGATCCTGCGTCACTGCGCCCACTTCAAGTTTCTGAAGCTTGGTGACAATTTTTTTGCGCTCACGGACAACCGTCTGGAGATCAAGGCCATCCGGGAAGCTCAGCTTATACTGCTTCTCGATCTCGGCAACCTTTTGGTCAGCCAGGAGTTGCTTCTTGTATTCATAGTTAAAGAGTCGTTCAAATTTGCCCTGATTGAAGATAAAGATATCCTCGTCAACAATAAGCACCTGGCTGTCGGTTGGAACCTTCCAGCCAAAGTCAGCCTTAAATGTTTCGAACTTACCACCACGGAACTCCCATGAGGTAGCACCCTGAAGGGTCTGAGCGCCGCTCACCTGCTTAAAAATATAAAAGACCTTCGACGCATCGTCCTTACGACTAAAGCGCGCCACAATTCCTTTAATGCGCTTAAACTCATGTTCTTCTTCGCTAAATTCAACAATCGTATCACGTTCGTGTTCAATCAAATTAATAAGTGTCGAGGCGTGCTTCACTTTTTCGAGCTCTGTTCGAAGAAGGACGTTGTCTTCTTTTTCGGTGAGTTCATAATCTCGAACCGCAAGACCAGTCCCGGCCCCAAGTTCAACTTGGCTTAGCATATCAAAAAGAAATAACGGTTTAATTTGTGTATCAAGCTCGTTCCCTAGCGTCGTTGAGTACGGCGTATAATTTCGATTAAACAAAAAGAATTCTACGTTCAGTTCTTTTTTTACTGCATCAGTGCTGTTTGCCCAATGAAAAATGTCTGTCGGTTCAGGTGTTTTTTCTTCCATGTGTTCTTTCTTTTTTTATTAACGACTCGTTCTATTCTAAAGACCAGAGCCAAAGGATGCAACTCTACAAAAGACTATTTTCGCGGTGTCGTGACACGTTGTCGGTTCACGATCCTTTCGACATCGCGCACAACTAAATCAACATCTTCAGGCTGCATCGGGACCTCGAACCCTTTTCGTTGACGACTATATATATCCTCGGTCGGCTCGCCGTTTTCATCAAACGCGATGCGTGTTAAGTTACGGATAATCCTTACTTTACGTACAGCGGTCAGTAATTCTCCACCCTGTGCCTCAACTTCATAAATATTATAAATTTTCGTATCTGCGTGTTTTTGATTAAAGCGCGCAAATGTAATGACGCTTCTCCAGAAATGAGGATCTTGCCCCGCAACACTTTTTGCATAGAATGCCCTCTCGTCCACCTCGTAGTCTGAGGCGGCTTGTGCCAACACACCCGTTGCGTACGATGCTGTCCATATATACGTCGACGAGTCACCAATGAATAATTTATGAATCTTCGCCCCTTGAAGTGCTGCGTGTCGAAACCGATCTGCGTCATCTTGGGAAATCGAGACATCTCCCAGTTCTACGTGTTTTCCTACTTGCTCAAAATTTGGATTCAAGCTCGTGCACTCCCAGCACGACCGTCCCCTACGCGCATTCCAGTTCGCATTGCAGCAATAACTGCCAGCTGTTGTCGAAATTCTTCAAAATCATATGCAGTCATATCGCGCTCATCAAGTCCTTGTTCTTTCAGGGCGTCTGTCCTCGCAACCACAGCTTGCAATCCACCACCGACGTAAGACTCAAACGTATAATCGGCAATCATAGGGTGTTCGCTTCCTAGGATGTATTGTCGAATAGAAATCTTAGCAGCCTCTTGGAGTGCTCCTTCTTTATAATGATCGGTTCTTACGAGGATCTCAGTTGTTATAGGAAGTCGCCCTAACTGAAATGAGAGAATCTCGTCACCACGTGCATATAAAATCTCTTCGGCTTCATCGATACCATCATCCACAACGCCGACAAGTAACTCGCGGATCGCAACCCCGTCATCATAGCTATACGCAAGATATGTTTGTTCGTTACCGCGTTCGGTCTCAAGAAGGTCCTCGATGTGTTCGAGTGCTTCGGTGCGTAGAGTGTGAAGTGTTGCGTCGGTGGCATGGTATTCGCTTCGATTTTCAATCAAGCCACCAATTACCGTCCGTCGCATTTCAGTCATGAATAGAATATACTCTTTTGAACTCGGCTTGTCACCATAAAATGAAGATTTTAAAGATTAAATCTTGCGACTATCGTATGCCCAGTGCAGTAACGCTTGTCTCTGGCGACGGCGACAACTTAGGTCTCCAGGCTGACAGTACTTCTTAACTTGCCCTATATGTCGGGTCATATTTTTCCAACGAGTGATCTGCCGACGATCCTCATCTGCAATGCGTCGCCCCATGTAATATCGACAATACCATTGAAACCAACCGCGTGGATCTTCGTCGTTAATCCAGCCTTTTCGTCGCCACTCAGCGAGCGGTTGGCTGGCATTAATTTCAAAAAAGTTCAAAGAAGCGTCGCGTGCGTCGCTCGCGAGTTTTGCAGACTCATACCAGTCAGCCGGAAACTCATCGCGGCAATCTCGCATGTACACCCCACCGAATACCCCTAGCGCAAGCGTTTCTTTCGGTGTCAGTTCAGGCTTAAAATCTTCAGCAAAATCCTTGCCCATCGGCGCCGTCAGCCGGTAGGTATAGTTTTGTTGCATCTTGTCATTTACAGTGACTTGCTTGCTCATACCGTATCTGGGTTTATATATCCTGAAAGTCGTTTCGTACGCGCATAATTAGCCCACTCATCAGCGAGCTCGTTGCCCGGGTCACCTTCGTGTCCACGCACCCATGTTAGTGTTGCCTGAGAGTTCTGGTATAGATCGTAGGCTTCCTGAACAAGATCAAGGTTCTTTATTTCGCCACCTTTTTTCTTCCAGCCTTTTTCTGCCCAGCCGGGTGCCCACTTGGTAATGACATTGATCCAAAATTCACTATCTGTAAAAATTTCACAGTGCTTACCATCCGCATCTTTCATCGCCGCAATCAGCGCCGAGCCTTCCATGCGAATATTAGTAGACGCTGCCTCGTGCCCCGCTATACAAGGTTTCATATCTTTAATCACCGAAAAACCACCAGGACCTGGATTCGGACTGCAACTGCCATCTGTGTAATATATAATCATTGTGCTTATTATAGCCGAGCTTTCGCTACTTTCGCGAAGAACCTACTCAACGACTTCAATACCGTTCCAAAATGCGACATAGTTAGCAAAATCCTGCCGTACACGTTCAACAGAACCTTCTTTTGGCTCTGGGTAGTACCAGGCGCCAAATTCATTCCGCCGGCCATCAACAATGACATCATAATAACTCGCTTCGCCCTTCCATACACACGTCGTATGGTGGTCACTATCTTCAAAATATTGCCAGTTCAATGACTTTGGAGGAAAATACCAATTTCCCTCAATACGAATAGTATCTCTTACCGGTGCTTCTGCGACTACTTCGCCGTTCCAAATAGCTTTCATACCTATAAGTATGATACGTGAATACGAGAAAGTCTAGTGATCACTTTGCAGGGCCCGTAGATGTAGAGTTGTGTACCGCGCCAGTCCACGACCAAAATCCCGAGGTTCCATCGGCAAAGGTCGGAACCGCACCACCCTTTACAACAATGACACAATCGATTCCTAATGTTCCCGTATAATTGCTATCGACCCTAACGCCCGGATTAATCCGAACACCGTCAACGCCACTTGGAATAGTAACCGTTCCCGTTCCAGTCATCCAACCGTTGCTATCCGGAGACCAGTCCGGTTCGTTCAAAGTTGTCGTGACTTCAGTCCCTCCACTCATCAACTTAAACGCAATCATCATCTTTGTTGGTGTTTGACCGATTGATTTTGCCCTTACGGACACATTAATCACCTCACCTGTCACAACCGGAATAGTCGCAAGATATACCCTAGGAACCAATGAGTTGTTTAGACCGGAAGCTGACAAGTATGAAGTTCCACAAGCACCGCTAGTTGGTACACGTGTTGGTGCCGCTACACCGACATACGCTGCCCAGCTCGTTGTATTCGCCTCCATAGACGGATTTACAGCAAGATTCGTAATCATTGTTCCGTCCGTTGTCCATGGCGTCCATCCGTAACCTGCCAATGTACTGTACCCATATGACCACGTAAATGGTGACGTAAACCCAGCCGCTTGGCACGCGCTCACTCCATTATTGGCCGTACCCCACGTATAACCTGTAAATTCGGTCAGTCCTTTACTGGAGTTATAAACGAAAGCCTTGCCGGACTTTGCCCTTGCGATAACAGCAAACTCTTTCGTATCGCCTATCACTCCTGCACAATAAAATAGGTTCGCAACCGTAACGTCGTACGTTTCTCTGTCTGGCAAAAAGTTTATTCCAGTTAACACCACTGAATTGCCAGTATTAGATGACGTCGCCCCACCATTCGGGATCGCTTGTCCATCAAGCGACTTTAATTTAATTGCATCAGCAAGTTTTGTAAGATCATTTTTTAGTGCCGCATCATTCGCACCAGAGGTCACCGCTCCATATCCAACTATCGTAATCGCAGCAAGTATCCCGATGATCACAATTACGACTAAAAGCTCTACGATCGTAAAGCCTTGGTGTTTCAATTTGAGTTGTTTTGCCCACTCACTCATTAGTGCTTATTATAAGCACTTACACGAGATCGGCAATAGCAACTCGAGTCTGCTCGGTGGTATCACGGTCACGAACAGTGACGGCGTTGTCTTCGAGAGTCTCAAAGTCAACAACGACGCAATGTGGCGTTCCGATTTCATCTTGGCGACGGTATCGTTTACCGATGTTGCCGTTGTCGTCCCACATCACTGCTC
>Ga0247804_10001531_pt1 | contig 10700 bp, 9 predicted proteins | sample UWRJL029104C1_FD_181142 | JGI IMG/M metagenome (GOLD analysis project Ga0247804, IMG submission 181142) | Plant litter microbial communities from Arlington Agricultural Research Station in Wisconsin, United States - UWRJ-L029-104C-1 | ecosystem: Environmental > Terrestrial > Plant litter >...
AGCCAATGTTACCTTATTCCTCTTTTCGAGCTTATCATACAGGGTCACGGTTATCGCCATTACATAGACTGCAACTTGATACCAGGTAGTATCAAGGCTCTTATACTTCTGAAGCTCCTGGACAACTTTGAGCATTTTCTGAGAACACTCGACACAAATTCTCATACTCTCGGCGTTAAAATTGACGTCGTTTGTAGTCGTCTTAGAAGGATGTCGGAGTAAAAGTCGATACTCTAACGCCCAGACTTGAGCGTAGAGTGCAAATACACGCCCTTCGCTCTCGCTTTCACCAGTATCTCCTTGAACCAGCTCAGCAGGCAAGCTTTCCACCCAATTGTGCAGTTTTGCTTCGAGCCGATTGACCGAAGGTATGTACTCCTCGGCTTTCGGTCGCACGGCATAAACGGTAGTATACATCTCTAGGTAAAGGAGTGCCATGCCGTATGAGAGAAGCCCTATTTTGTGGTCACAATGTCCCGGCCTGGAAAGGTCGAGACCAGTCTCGGAAAGTAGATCGTCATCAACAGGCTCTGGTAACTCAACATCGAAGTCTTCTAGTTTATACATCATAGGCCTATTGAGTTTCCCGCTCAGTGTGACATGAACAGCCATCAATGTCCAGAAAATTCGTTGCCGCATTTGGACTTCTAATAGACTTGGGGGCACATCAGTTACCCATCGCTTAACGGACCTGTGGAGGCCGAGTTCAATGGCTAGGGACATAGTTGTCTGTGTCAACATCCAGCTAGCCCCTGGCTTTGGGAAATTCCTGAGATGAATACATATAAGGGTCAGTGCTTGGACATCGTCGACAGTATGACTACTCGAAAGTTGGTAGAAAAAGCTCAGAGAGTAGTGATAGTGCGCATTCGACCGGATGGTAAGATTGTCCTTCGTAGCTTTGTCGGCCTGATTCCTGGCACTGAAATGGAAAAACATAATGGCGAACATCATGTGCACGATGACAAGCTGTGAGTAGGTTGGCCGGAATGTTGGATCATCATATATGCTGGTCAACTATATCTTCTTTAGTAATAACTCTTCACCCTTTTTATGCCACCCTGGAATGCTCAGAACAGTTTAAGGATAGTATAGTAGCTATACTTTGAGTAGGGGAAGCTTATGACACATTCAAAGGCAGATAGCTAGAATAGATAGACTTCAGAATCATCCAAGCCCAAGCAATATAATCCTGCCCTATACTTCGAATGTGTCACAAAGCAAATCTATGTACAGGGGCATAAACAAAAGAAATAAGACAAGCTCCGTCTTAGGTACTGGCAATTTGCACGCAGTGAACTCACCAGTTTTACAAACGTGGGCTTGTGCAATATCGGAACATATGGATTCAGTGTTCGGAAATACCATTCAGTATATGACAAGCCATCTCTTCGGTTAGGCAGATCTGGCTTCTCGATTCTTTCGTTGATGTTCAAGGCAGTCTGTATGAATGACTGATATGACTTATTGTACAGTCGAGTGTGAAAAGTAGATTTGTGAGGCTCGTCCATATCAATTGACGGGAAATCCGCAATGTCAATTTCCATGCCAAAAATCGACAGCACAGTCCCCTTTATTAAGCTTAGGTTTGAGTTGCCAGTTGATACTCCAAGGAAATTATCACCCACTCCACCGGCTCGAAATGAAGGCGAAGTTCGGACAGCACTTTCGTCTAGTTGGTGTCCTAGTTCGTTTCCACCCCAAGATGATGTCGAACGGGCAGGTAGCGGTGGCTGATTGTAACCAAAACCAGGCCCCTCGTGATAGTTACTCGACTGGGTAACACTGCTTCCACTGCTCGTTTGTAGTTGCTGACGACTTATCTGATCTGTAAGCTGTTGGATTCGATCTCGAAGTTCTCGATTCTCCTCCTCCAACCGCTCCTCAGCGCCCCGCACTCGCGTTTGACCTGTTGTACGATCGGTGGTTTGACATGTTGTATTCGTTTGTAGGCAAGGCGAGCATCCACCAGGAAGCGCATCGCATCGTATCTTTCTTATCTACACACCAGTTAGCCCACTAGTTACATCGCAACCATAGCCTTCCATTGTGCTGCCAATACTAAAATATGTAAAGGCTCCATGCTATATGATATTCAAGCATATTTATAAGAAACCGGCACGTCAAATGCAGGCTAGATCTTTCTGTGGCATTTCAACGGACTAACTAACCTTGCATCGGTCGCACGCTTGCCCAGTCCTCGAGGACGACTGCAGCTTTTTCTTGACCGCAGCAGAGAACTGCGCTGGATCCTCCGACTTTATCCTTTTAGAGGGGATGTTGATCTCTTCTGACGCATTGCGCCTGGGTTGAAGAGGTTCCATTTGCGCAGAACGCGCCCGCGCGTATAGTGCTACCGGTACACTGGTAGATGGAAGAAGCCGTGGAACAAGCCGGGTTTGGTGTGTCTCGATATTGTTCCGGGGAGTGCTTGGTCTTTGTGCATCGAGTACAACCTCCAAAGGCGCATAGATAGCCGGGAACAGCTAATGCTGTTTGGAACGTATTGTTAAAGGGTGTGTAGTCTTGGAGTGGGCTTCTACCATCTTCTTAAGAGGTTGAGGCTCGACTCTCTAGGACGACAGGCTAAGTCTTGGCGAGGTGTGGGGAACTACAATACCACAATACTAGCAATCTATATGTTTACAACCAGCGTTAATGAAACCATGGGGAATCTGCTTACACATCTGCAACATACAAAGTCTTGCTTCAAGGCCCAGGAGACAGACTGGGAGCTCATTAGGCAATATATGATATGCATTTCAGGTGCCTTAGCTCAGTTCAGCTAGTAGAGGCCAAGCTGGAAAGACAAATTCCCGCTAACGGGGGGCACTCTCTCAAGGTTCCATTGTGAACAGCCACCACATGGCTGTCCATGGTGCTATTGAGTGCCTCGAGGAGGAGCTGCATCATGCCGGAGCTTGATTCATGGTTTATCTTGGCTGTAGAGCTATGGGCTCCGTATCCTAAATGGGTTCCACAGCAATATATCTTGAAGTATTGATGACGAGTGCCCAGTTCCAGATGCCTCTTGAATGGCTTCACCTCCCCTCAATAATGTAGGTATTCGATGCATGGCACTCTGCAGAAGGGAGTGCGGATAAGGATCAGGTAGCGAGCTTGAAGCATGGGAATTCGATATATGCACCATGCAGAAACCTGCTTAACCCTAGAATATAAGGAGGTATCATAGGTTGTGTGATACGTGAAAAGTTTGGAACAACCCTCTTTTAAACGAGGCGGTCATTATATTAGATGCTGCCTTAATCTCCGTACAGACTTTGTTTCCTATAATTATCTACACGTATATTGCGAAGCCGGGACATATCAGGCTAAACTCGAGATATGTGTGTGTTCCAACAACGGCTTATGTTTCTAGGAAAGTATTGGCAATCTTCTCATAAGTGCAAAACTCTACTTCATCTCCAAACGCAAGCAGCCAACGCAAGAAGCGCTCTAGCATGCCAATAATATGGGCCATACCTGAAGTATCTGGATGTATAATCAGCGGAAAGATAAAGTCAGATGGGCCTGCACCGTCAAAACCATTCTCCCAGAGCCATTCAAACCGATCCTTCCACATTGTTTCGATAACCCTCACATCGACATAACCTTGCGAGTTTTCGGTGTGGGGCCAAAATTGTAATGGTGTCATATCTTCCATATACCAATTCGCCGGTATTTCTATTAATTGACGTGTCTTAGGGCTCGAAATTTCTGCGATAGGATGCATCCAGCTTTTTGCTGGTTTGGAAAAGTCTGGCAGTGCAAATGTAGTCTGAAGAGGGACATGATAGGGCTTTGAGTCATGATGGCTCATTGACGAGTCATAGAGAAATGAATGCTCTTCAAGAAGATCAAGGACAGAGTCACTGATTTGGTACAACGGAGCACGGTAACCCTTTGGCTTCTTTCCTGTCAAACCCTCTGCTAGGGATATACATTTGACAAGTATATCTCGCTGCTGTTCTTCAGAAACTTGTGTAGCCCCCTGAAGGTTTTAGTATATTGTCCATAGACTCCTTTCTGTCATGGTTTACCTCGTGAGCATATCCATGAATGCCAATCTCGCATCCGCTATCTACAATAGCTTTCGTTTGAATGGGAAAAGTCTCCATAGAATGACCGGGTATGAACCAAGTAACTTTGTCTGCAACTCCGATTTTCTTGAAAAGATTCAGGATCCGAGGAACTCCAACATTACCAGCAAAGACGCCAGCAGAGAAATCTGAAAGCGTGTTTTTTGTGCTCCCACCTGTGCCTAACCAACCAGATACGGCATCAAAATCCACCGAAAGTGCAATTTGAACCTTCCTTCGGCGGGGCGCTGCCACTGTTGTCATATTTCTAAATAGGGATAGAACTGTATTCTTTCGATATTGGGGGAGCCCTAGTTGCTTTATTGTAAGGAAGGATTGGGTGGTTAGGAATATGTAGAAGAGAGGGATATTCAATAATTCAGTCGTGACAGCAAAGTTAGACGGCATGCGCTAAGAGTGGGACAATTCACCAATTAGCATGAAGGTGCAGCAGCATGTCAAATTCGTCAGAGAGCCTCATAGCATCCAGTATGATATATAAAGTCATCTTCAAATGCGTGTGGACGCATTGCTTGCGTTAAGTTTTCCTTTTCCTGCTACAGTCACGACTTCATCAATGGAAGACTGCTAGACCACCAGCCTGGTATCGTTACAAGCACACGATGCGTAATGGCTTGGTTCGTCTCATTGTAGCCGATAAATGTATATTTAGCAGTTAATTACTGATATTTTCAGTCGCAATATTATCGAAGAGTCTTAGTTATTGCAGATTCATCAAGCTGTGAGACAATGGAACTAAACTTGCAACCTAACTGTCTTCTCAAGTCATATGACCTGGCATAGCATATAGCTACATAATAGGAGTTTGTTCAATGGCAATTCAAAATTGTCTGCCACTATAGAGTTCAGCTTTGTGACAGTGATTCTTCTCCAGAAGTACGTCGATATTGTGTTCGATGATTAAACTAAGATTCTCTTCGTGAAGATGCTTCTCTGAACCTTAACCTATTTCAGATCTCGGGCTGCGAAGTAGCGTACATGATAACAGGAGCCAAACCCGTACGGCTCTGATGCCAAATATACAACCAAAGGAGAGCTCTAACGTTGTAAGGCGCATTGCCAATTGTAGCATAAGACCAGAAATCGATGCTGTGATGAACAACCCTGGGTTCCGGGCATCGATAACAGATTACAGTACAGTAGCATTCAGTATGGAGGGGTTCTTCGGCCGGCGGCTGCTGGCACGGGTAAAACTTCCGATACATAGCCGGCGGGGCAGAAACCCTCCAGTCCGCGCCGACGTCAAACAGGAATAGTTGCAATCAAACCGCGGGAGAGCTATAGGAAAAAGGTCGCACCACTTCCAAAGGTCAGTTCCAATCACTGATATCAAGCTCATCTTGTGTATCTCTTGCAAATTGCTAGGGAAAGGAGATTCAGCTTACTTCGGCCTTACCAAGCTGTCTATTCTCTCATACGCAAGACTGACGGACTAAACCAGAGCCAGTACCTGTAAGTAACCGCCGCTCGCAACGCAGGAAGATACTGTTCTGAGATCATACAGGTGGTTTCTGCCCCCTGATCGTCTCGGACCTAAATATGGCACTTCTGCAAACTATCACTCCCGAGCACCTCCCAGTCGGTTACACACTTCAAGTAGCGGTTTATCGGGATATCAAGAATGCATCTTTCCTTCAGCAGCAACTTCTTACTGGCAACACTGATTTTGAATACGCCTTTGTTGATGCTACTTTGGTGAGTCCATGTGTAGAAGCAGCTTTATGAGGCACTTTTAGCCTCAATCCTCCTCTCTAAGCTCGCTGTATGCATACGCGATGCCTCCACGTGTAGGATTCTAATATGGTCCCAGATTTTGTCTACGATTCACGCATTGTCTGCAGCATATCGAGCTGTAAATGATCTGATTGAAAATCGTTTAAAGAGTCGAAATGTACATTCCGAGATTGTGTTCGCTTTGAGTCCAAATAACAATGTTCGTATTCCACTATCTTGACAGTATTTACTAGTACTTCAGCAATCCTTGCACGCAAGGACTACCATCAATTGAATTCAATCACCTATGTGTTGCTTTCGTAAGAGGAAACCTCATTGATGAGATGAATTAACCCTAATTATTCACATGAACTTCTCAAATTTCAAGTTTACTACCCATTACGAGTTTCCCATGCTAACATACACTATTAAAGATTGCAGAATCCTTCCGCCGGTTCGGTGTCACGCCCACTACCACCAACCTCTTGGTTTTTAAGGTTTCCACCCCGTCTCAGCCCACTACCGCGAATGCGGTTCAGCACCATCTCACAAGATCCGTTGAAGGAACCCAAGTTGAGTTCAGCGATGAAGTACTTGCTGAGATGACGGATCTAGCACGGGTGCGAAAGTATTACAAGCTGAACGCTATAGGGGGGAATGTGGGGAAAGATAATGCACCAAGTAAGGAGGAAAGGAAGGAGTTGGAAGTGTTAGTTCTAGGTAGTATGGCATTGCGAGGTGCAACTTGAGATACAACAAACTTTCTCGCTCTACACTCCAATGAGTTATCAACTCCTTATCTAAAACAATGTGAGTTGGGTGCACGATTTTTAACGTTTGAAACACCTCAATGAGCGCTACTAATCAGATTAGGTTTTGAACACACGAGAATATGCTCCTGAGGTATCACGATGGGTGGTTTGTGAAATATAATAACGGATACATTGGTTTTGATAGTCTGAAATTCAGCCTTTTACATTCCATGACGTGTCCTAATACCACTAAATATCTAAAGGAACCCATATTCAGCTGTTAGTATCTAGTTAAGATTAATAGCAACTCATATTCAACAGCTATCTTGCCTCATAGAGACGTTCGTAGATTAAGAGAACCTGACGACGATCTATGCCGAGCGCGAGTGCAAGTTGTAAGATATCCCATTCTCCCGTTTGGGCAATATGGCTTGCCATTGCTATTTCTCCACCAAGACTAGTGCTTATATCGAGTCTTGTTGCCATGAAGTGTTTCAGGTGGTAGGCCACAGCTAGCCAGGCAAAATTGTGACCGACGGGGCCGCAGAAATTGCCACCTCTTGCTTCGCACACATCACAATCGCAACCATACATCATGAAAATTGCGTGGATCATTTCGTGGGCGCAGGTACCTAGAAGCTCCAATAGCAGTTCGGTTCTTGCTGCGCGAGTACTATTTTGGGACCTTGTTTGCAGCATATCGGCCCCGAAGGCTTCATCAGGTAGCACCTGCTCTACGATTTCAATTTCGACTTTAGGTGGATGGCCAGTCGCACTTGTCGTGCTGCCACGCATCTTGCGGGAAAGGTCGAAGAATTCCGGATGGTTTGTGCCTATAAACTTAAATCTAATCAGGTTGCTATCAAGAGGTCTTCCTAGGAGCATAAAGCCAAAAAGCTCCTAGGATCGTCGTAATCTATCCACTGGGAAAACCTCGAAGTTGCTTTCAAAGCTGCTTAAACCTTCAGCATGCCAAATTCTCGCGATTCGGGTAGAGGCACCGTTGAGATTACGATGTATCATCTTGAATATTTGTAGCTCAAGATGAGCATGCGGAGTCCAATTTCTTGAAGAAATGAGTATCTCACCTTGGCATTGGTGACGAGTAGTTAACGATCTGGGTATGCTGAAAGACGCCTGTCCATGAATTTCAGCGGACAGGGTTGGTGCAACTGGTCTCCCATCTCCTGTCTGCTCGAAATCTTCAAATGGAATTTCATTGCGCAAACCAGCTATGAAAGCCTCGAGTGTCATGCTTCCCCAATCGCTAGTAAGTCCTTGGCCACGTCTACGATTTGACATACCAATGGTGGATTGTGAATTGTAAGAAGCTAGACCAAGCAGCAGGCTGTAAATATAGAAATGGAGTTTGAAGTTTAGAGGCTGTAAGAAAAGAAGAGTATGGGAATGCAAGTTTATCTGTTTCGAGTAAGGCATGATTGCCATTTTTGTGCAAAATTAAAAGCACAATGATTGACTTCCTCAGCTCAGTGAACAATCTATCGTCGGCAAGTTCGTCAAGAATATATTTTGTCGTTGTACCTTCAAGCGTAGTTCTCACTGTCCATGTGTTTTACCGGCAATGTTCAGTCTACCAGACGAAAATTGCAGGAAATACATGCAACAGCCATGGCTTTACAATGCTAAACAACTTACAAATTGGGAAGAACAATATGCCATGCAGCATCTTCCCTTTGTCCTCGGATTTGAGTCTGAACAGTCAAATCTGCCTTATGATGTCCTACTTCTTGAACACTTGAGGAAGCTATTCCAATTTAGCAAATCGACAATACCTCTACACTCTTCTTCGATCCACTATTTAGATCAGACACGATTTGTACATTAGGAATCATAGCCTCAGACCAAAGAATAGATACCTTTGGTTTGGTCAAAATACCACAGTATATTACGTCACATTCCCGATTGGCGTCTTGTATTGAAACTCTCATTAATTTTACCATAAAACTTTAGGGTTATCGTGTTTGAGACATGGTATAAAACTTCATCACGCATTCTGCTAACAGGCGCAATTTAAACAAAGATGTGCCATCATTTGTGAAAATACTTCAGAAGCTTCTTAATGTTTATACTCACTATTATACTTATGTTTATATGAATGTGTATGTATATATGTATGTATGTACAGCCACGAAGCTCCAGTCAATGTCTAAATCTACAAGCAGTGAGTCGTTTCAATACCCCCATCAAACGTAGTCTATCTAGCCATCTACTAAATCCACATTTAAACGTTTTCCCTATCATCGTAAGTTCGTTCCAAATTTGCCAGACGCCACGCTAATTTCTAACTAAGAAAGCACCCAATATGTCTTCGTCTCCAGATCTACAAAACATGCGTTCCGAGCACCAGCACTACAAGAAGCACAAACGATCTCGGCACCACTACAAAATTGGCAGCAGAGGGCTTAGTTGAAGTCGCAGGTGGCACCACATCATTCGTTTTTGTAGGTATAGGCGCCAAGCTAGTAACAGCTACTTGCTCTATCTGTACTTGTTCACCATGCATTGGTGGCATAGCGTCCGGACTCAACAGCCCTTGAATCGTTTCTAAGGCACTCATCTGTTGCCCTACTCCAAAACTTCCATCCCAATAAGTCCCATCTTTGTTAGGACCCCAGTACCAATGTTGGCCACAAGTGACCTTATCAAAGCCTCCGTCACAAGTTCGTGCGGCTGCAATTGCAGTGCCAGTGAGAAGCGTTGTGATTGCGGATTTGGTAAATGGCGCTAAAAGAGCGGTAGCCCACATGAAGCGTGAAAGATAACCCTTGAAAGAATATTGATCTGTATTACATGTATTCACTCTTTCGCAAGGCGGTTCCCACATGACATTTGTGGTATTCTTGAAGGGATCGAAGAAAAATCCTGTGGTGGAAAGAAATCCTTGCGTACGATTCGTCCAGAGCTCGGATCCATTGGTGTAGTTATACATGACTGCCGAGCCATAAAGATACACCGCAGCATTGTAGGTCCAGATAATGCGGCTTTGCTCTTTGCAGTCAAGATTATCATCTGTACCATCGAAAACATAGTAGTTTGGATTTATGAGGCCAATATCCGTGGACCATTGATATGATTTAGCGGCCCATTCGGCATATGTTGCATTTCCGGTAAATCGAGCCAGTCGTGCAGAGAGCTGGAAGAATACACCATTGGAAATGGAGTTTTTGTAGTCATACCCATTGTTGTATTCAAAGACCTGCCATCTCAAACCACCACCACAACTTGTTGTATCCCATCTGGCAACCTGTGTATTCCACAACCTCTCCGTCAATTCCAACCATGAGTATTTCCCACCCGCAGGCTTCGGATAATCCTTTTCTGCTGCAGACATAGTTGCCATGCCCCAGAAGCCCTGGTCATCATTGCCGGTGCTTTTGAAGTAGAGCGGGTTCATATAATCGTAATCGGGACCGACTTGTGAGAGGAGAGCTTCGGTCACAACATTATTGTAGGTGGAATCATTGGTAAAGTGGTAATAATCGAGCATTGCTCCCCACAATGCACCAGCCTCCCACCAGTAGTAGGGTGCAGGTAGGACGCCGATGGTAGAAGGGGTGTTGGTGACATTGCCTGTATAGTACTTCATGAGACCGTAGGCTATAATGCTAGAGGCATTCTTGATCGATTCTATGGGGTGTTAGACGGCAATGCTGCAGCACGATTGAGGGGATTCTCACCCTTGGAAGTGACATCTAACTCAACTCCAGCACGTGCAAAAGGAATTGCAGCGAGCGCACCTGCGCATAGGGTTAATATGTTCCTCATCATGGAATATCACTGGCGAAATAGCATAGTGAGAAGAGAAAGAGGAGTACCAAGGTATATGGGAAGGGTAGTATATAAGTCGAGAGCGCTATTTTGCCCCAGATGGGGATCATAGCTTGGGGAACTAGTGTAGATATCAATAAGAGGCTGGTGGAGCATGCTTTTTCTACGAGATCTCCATAAAAACCATGCATGGGATGATGGGATTGATGACATAAGGCCAATCACAAGGAAAAGTGCCCGGAGAGCTGGAGCACGCTTGGCGGGTGGATGTTTCAACTTGTATAGCGGTAAACTTACTGTAGGGGCGTTGATAAGTACCAAACAGAACGTCTGCATCATCTGAAAT
>Ga0247804_10001532_pt1 | contig 10695 bp, 9 predicted proteins | sample UWRJL029104C1_FD_181142 | JGI IMG/M metagenome (GOLD analysis project Ga0247804, IMG submission 181142) | Plant litter microbial communities from Arlington Agricultural Research Station in Wisconsin, United States - UWRJ-L029-104C-1 | ecosystem: Environmental > Terrestrial > Plant litter >...
ATCGGGTATCAGTTCCGCCTGTTCATGTCTGGTCCCAAAAACTGCAATGATTAATGTCAACGGTACTCAAACATCGGCACCTCTAAATATCACCACGGCCACAGTCACAACTACAACCACAGTGACACTTCTAACGACTCTAGTTACTATTACGGTGACCTCGGATCCGGTAATATCACCGGTTCCTGTCGGTTGTGCAGAAGATAATTGTCTCCGCGCTATGATTCGTGAAGGAAATTTAGATGCCACGCCCTTCTGCCAAACCTTCACAACAGCAGTAATTTCGGATACAGCAGTATTGCCAACCTATGCCTCGATGTGCACTCCTAATGCTGTGTCGGGAATAAGTTCTGCATGTTCCTGTTTCGTGCCCAAACCCACGGGCTTTTCTAATGACACGGTATCTTCCAACCTAACATCTATCACTCTCCCATCTAACACAACTTCGGCACAAACCATAATTTTAACGGAGGCTTCGAATTTATCTAATGCAGCACCTGGGTTGGGGGTGGAAAATATAGTTTGCAACGAAGACAATTGCTTGCGAGCTATGATCCGTGAAGGAAATATCGACGCAACACCATTCTGTAATACTTTTACTACTGCGGTGACAACAGAAGAGGCAGTGCTCCCGAGTTATGCTTCAATGTGTACGCCAGGTCGGATTGCTGGAATTAGTTCAGCGTGCTCTTGTTACATCCCTCCTCCGACGCAAACCCCCACACCGACTGGGCGAAGAGCTGGGTGTAATGAGGATAACTGTAGGTTCTTCCTGTCCGATGTCACCTCTAGCATCCTGCATGGAAGTGTAACTGCACTAATGCTCACATATCAGGTCTACGTGCGATGATCAGAGAAGGTGGCACAAGCGCGACTGAGTTTTGTGGGCAATTCACCACAGGTACCGTCACCAGTGAAGCTACACTCCCAACGTATGCTTCGATGTGTTCCCCTGACCCTGTTGGCCGAATTAGCTCAGCTTGTTTTTGTATTTGATACTTGATCCTAAATTTTTCAGATTTATTGCATTAACAGCATGCATTGAATTAGTTCGTTTTTGCGATTAACTGCGTCATTTGTGGCCTGCATGTTTTGGTAGTCTAGCACAGAGGGTATTAAATGAAGGCTATTATTTGGATTTAGTGTTTTCTATTATCTTTGATTCATACATATCAACGATCCGTCGATGCTATTAAGTGTAGAGCACTTCCTTTATAAAGAAAGATAGGACGTGTGCTGAACTTCTTAGTTCGACTCTCTATGTATGACCATAATGATTATTGCTTGAGCTCACTGGGGAATTGGGATAGATACCATCGAGCCTATCTTACGCCGACCGCAGTCTAGCCATGGACAATCAAAGCTTCGCGTCGCCCTTAAGAACGTCCCGTAAAAGAGTCAATCCCTCAACTGCAAATTGTACCATATTTCCCTCTCTATCACCACCAAGGCCAGTTTCTACTTCTCTCGAATACGTTCCTTTCTCGGTTGCAACAGCCACCGCCACGTACCCACTACTCCTGTCAGCACTATTCAACACTTAACTTGTCTAGCAAACAAGCACCTTGAGATATGAAAATATTCATCAATGATTATACTTAGAACCATAATATATTATAGTTGAAGAAACTGATACAAGAAAGTGGTGCACTCACGGTTTTCTGTTTCTCGTTTCCCCTCCTGTTGGACCTGCAGTCCCACTCTCCGAAATGGTATACGTACTGCCCAGCTTCTGACGGATGTTCTCAGCTAGAAATGACACGATTTCGGGAGTTGGACCTTTGTATGCTTTTGTTTTTTCAGATGTCCATCCCGCTTTTGGATATTAGTGTCAAGTTGTAGTTCCCCCAAACACAAAATCTAGAATGTAACTTACCAAATGCAATACGCGCTTCTAATGTATATAGCTATGAACGTCAGAAGCGATAGAAGCGATGAATCAGGGCTAAAAAGAAGGTTTGAGGAGGTATTTACAGTTAAGCCACCTTTATAAAACGCGCTGGCACCTGGACTGCTGAGCAATGAAGCTGAGATTAAACCACCGGCCACCTATAGCCAGCGATGTTTCCAAGATCAGTATAATGTCTTATGTAATTTACTTTCTTGGAGAATGGATAAAATCATTAGAGATAGATAAGTCGGAATTATGGAACAGGCGGAAGCAGAAGGCAAGGTATGAGACGTACAGTTTCTGCGACACTGACACTCTCTCCCTTCTCTTTCAATAATGTTGCAACTTCTGTAACTATTGCTCTGATCTTTTCAGGTGGGAATTCTTTGTTTTCCGTCATGTTGATATTGGAAATAGTTCTGATTTGGTTGATTTTGGATAATCGGTTGTAGTGGTGGAGAGAGGTGATAGATGAGGGACTTATGAGACGCAGGGATTCAAATTGGACAATTAAAGGGGAGGAAATTCTCATTGATTATAAAGTATGGATTTGTCAGTCAGTAGAGAAATAGATGGATTATGAATGACGGCACTGAGGCGATGCGATCATGACAAGGTATTAGAATGGGGGTGGAGTGCGGCCGCTAGTCTCGTGAGTGAGGTGAATGTGTAACAGAGTTTTGAGACTTTAAATAGACTTCAGTTTACTTCTGTAATGTATACTTTATTAATTGTAATAAGCTGCAAGTCTCTGCTAGTCTCTTCTAGTACTTCCACGCCTAAGCAACATATTTATGAGAAGTTGTTCGCATTATGCGATCTACACAAGGTTCCTGGTGTCATTTTGCTATCGAGAAATCCAATCCAGTAACTCCGAATGTTAGTATCAGTCCAATTCTCTCGGCGATTTCCTGAACATAATCACATTGCTTTTGGCTCAATCCTGCAACAAGAGTATATGCATCAATTAAGCCTTCTTGATGAACAGCAGATTATAGTACAATAATAATGTGAACCGCAAAGATTAAACGCGTGTGGTGTGCAAATAATTGGTGTGATTATGTCTTCTACGGCCTTTGTCAAGCTAAAACTTTTTTAAAAAGTGTGAATTTGGTAAATTGTGACACACTTTCCATCTAAGACGATGGCGGCTTTTTGGCTTTATAATCAAGCGGCTTTCTGAAGTCAGCCTTGATTTCCGAATGAAATCCTTATTACATGAGCAGGCAGTTGGCTTGGGTTGGCAAAGACTGGATAAGTGCGTTTGCTCATGCCTTGGTCCGACGGACTAAAATACCAGAGACTTCCACAGTTATATTTATCGGAACCCGACAGCGCAATGATCAGATTCCAAAAGGTCTCCTAGAGCATCCTGAACTCTATCTCGAGTATCATGACCCAAGTTTCAAGTCAACAAGCAAAAAACTCAAAGAGTAAAATAATGGACTCCAGTGTGCCACCAATATTTGGCACAAATGTTTGGAACCCTGAAAGATATGAATCATAGAAGTATCAAAGACTTTTATGAATTCATCTATGAAATATGTATAGAGAAGCTGACGGGCTTTAGAAAAATGATTGACAGATAATCTGCAATTATGTAGGCCAATCTCAAAGCTCAGGGAGTTTGTTTCCGAGCTAAGGATCCTTTCGAAACGCTGCAAAGAAAATTTGAGGAGTCGAAGGAATCATCAAAGCAGACTAGCAAGAAAAACGATATTCGGAATCGGAGGTAGTGATAAGGATGACATGGCGTGGTGAGGGCAAATGAAAAGCTGATTGAGAGGATGAGGGCATGGTATAGACTTCGAGCTCGTCCTACTTTTGTATATAGATTGGTAATTGCGAGTAGTAGCGACCAAGGTAGTGTTTCCTAAATTAATGATTATTTGAATATATTAGTAGTACCCTTTCCGTATGGGTGTAGGGGAAGGTTACTGACTTAGGAAAAAAGGTGGTGAAGCGTCGTCCCCAACAGAGTAATCGGAATCGAATTGTACCATCTCCTGAAATACCGTAATATTTCAAGAGAGGCACGCTGCGTATTGCACTTAAGAGCTTCACACTCAATCTTCGCACCGGCTCTCCCATAGGAACAAGTACACCTTCCCTATCACCTTTCGGTATAAGGAAGAGACCTGCCCTGCTTTTCTGATGCCAAATGCAAGCGTGGAACACGCTACGCCCTCGCGGGCAGACCTGTTCACCTGGGAAAGGGAAGGAAGGTTGTTTGAAGAGTACTCCGAATTTCTCATATGCATAAAAGATCCAAGGATCTGACCGTCGCGATTTGAAGCGCGACAATCTGTTTGTAGCATAGAAACGCAGCGTTGAAGAGGACGACGCTTAGGGAAGAAAAGGGAGAAAAGAGCTTGAGCTGTTATTTTGAGGTCGAAAATATGACTCGAGACGCTAAGAGGGAGATCACGTGAAAGCCATTTGGCGACATCCAAACCTCGTGGGGTGTATTTAAGAGATTTGAGGTAAGGATATCATTCTTGGTGCTTATCAAATGCCCTAGTATCTCCAATACAAGCATACTTTAGTGATCTCAAGGTGCGAACCAATAACAGACACTCCTCTTGGCCGACATAGCCTGGCTGGGCATCTTTCATACCTCATCACATAGCTTGCCACGCAATCCCTCATCGTACTTTATAGTTTTCCAACTACCTAAGCATAGCGCCCCTCGCACGAGAAAACTTCTGAGTAAAATAATTCGCAAAAATGTGCTTCATTTTCACCTGCGGTGAAACAGGTAGCTCTTTCAAGCTCCAGAGCTACGACCTCAGTTAACTCTTTCAGAATTCACCAAACAACTCAAAGGCTACGAAGGTGTTACTTGCCAATGTCGTAATTGCGTCCGACCCCCTTAACTTCATGGTGTTTTTAGATCCCCCGCCTAACATTGTCGCAGGGCAATTATTCTGCGCACGTAAACAAACGAAATCCATGGTTTACGTTCTGCTTTATCCCGGTGATTCCCCTCAGTGTACATGGTTATGAGGATGTTGTTTGTTCGATCTGCAACTTTGCGCAACCATTAGTCAATAGAGGAGATGTAGTTGAGCAGGCAAAACAGGTACAGATGGGAGGAGGAGGGCATGCGATGCAGCCACAGCCCGGTGCAGCTGGTGCTCCTCAAGGCTGGTTCGTTATATTTCATACTGCGACTTCCATTTCTGAAAAAGCCAAGAGCCTGGGTGCTGAATCAGGAGCCAAGACGAATCGTTGCAATTCTTGGGCGTCTCGGCCACTGAGCAGCTCTCACGTTCTGATCTCTTCATGTTTTCAGTTCTCGTACTAACTTTTGAATAGGCAGGGCAGTGGAGGGCCTGGGGGGCCACCTAAACAACAGGACCAGATGCGCTATGGTTAAATTACCACAAATATGATGGATCGCTTAGGATATATATGGGCGTGTGTCAGATGCATGCATTAAATTTGATTTGGGAGGCGTTACACAAATATGGCGAGGGCCAGGCGTTATGTTGGTTGGGTAATATAATGTTTTGGTTCTAAGAAAATTTTCTGTTGCACAAAAAACGATTATATTCCATAAGGCTTTCAGTTCTGCATGTTCAAATTTTCTTGAGTCAGCTAGTGCTTCTGTTGAGACTATAAACCATTGATGTGGCTTGTACAGTGCATATTATTTCATGACCGACCAAGTGCAGAGTTCTCAATTGTTCCCTCTGTTAAACTTCCTGCACTTCTGATGCATTTTCAAGGCATAGCACTGAATTTGAGAATTCTACGAAGTTGTACATTTGAACTATAAAATTCTTAAATTGATTTTCATACTTAAAATATATGCTATGGATCTTTAACGAGCAACACTATGCTATCAGTGAGAAAGGAGTTTCAGAAATCAAAGACTTCATTAGAGCCACTATTGGAGAAGTCTTTGTTATCAACGAGCTACTGGTTGTGCTGCTTTTCTGGTTCACTACGAAATGCAACATTGCACTGCTTGTTCCGATTTTACTATATGTGATCGTTCTGCCTGCCACAAATGTCAATACTACGACTTTAGACATATATTAAATTAGGCCAGCTTTTCTGGTCAGTCTCTCTAGGATATATCTAGAAAACAAAACAAAGGGTACGTACTAGCACTTTTGGGGCAGTGCGATGTCACAATTGTCAAAGTCATCGCCATGTAAATGAACTGCCTAGTGACGTTTACAAAAGCTCGTTCCTCATGTCCCCTTGCCAGAATAGAAGTAAGACATTTATCATGGCAGGTGTAATTACCTTGTCTTACAACCACGACCTCTGATTTCAATTTGTGTTCTATTCTAAACATCTCGGTCAATAATCCACAATCGTATTCTTGATCTTCTGATAAATCTTGAGATTGTTTTAACGCAGCACAATTGTCAGTTTATAAAGAATATGTGATGATTCACTTAAAGTGCTTGTGAGTTAATTGTGTTTGACCACTCCACCCTTATCTGACTATAATCATAAATCTTGTATTAATGCCTAGGCATATCACGTGTCTTCGATTAAAATAGGGGCAGGCCCGAACAGGATCCTGCGCCGTCTAGCCGATTGTCGATCAGCGGTAATTGCAACAAGATCTTCATGAAAATTTCCCTGATTGCACTTATTTACGACGTTTTCTTTCTCCATAACTGTCAAGTGGATATTGGTTAAGCGAATTTGAGAGTCCAGATTATTGCAGTTTACAATGACTAGTGTATCTCTCCCCATTTCAACATCTGGTAAACTTTTCGTGATTTGAGACAACTTCACTAGTTTGGAACACCTGGATATTGAACGAGGAAGGGTAGCTTTATGTCTAGTCGAAGGACTAATCTGGAGTGTTGTTAACAAAAACAAGGATTGTTGAACAGAATCCACCCCATTATAAAACGATCCCTACTCCGCTTACCCGGGACGAACCTCTTTCGTTGACAACAGTCCAGTGTAATAATCCCTCAGCTCTCTTTACCAGACTAAAATTTGTCAGAAGACTAACGTGACTTTCTAGCATGTTGACAACAGAGGTAGTCGTAATCGGCGGTTCCCACGCTGGTCTGGGCATAGCAAAGACGATCATCAACACGGTCCCTTCAGCCAAAGTCACAGTGATCAGCACAAGTAAAGACTACTATTTCAATATAGCTGCTCCTCGTATACTTGCTTGCCCTGACAAGGTCGGACTTGATGAAGTACTCTTCCCAATAGAACGGCTTTTCCGTAAACACCCGGAATCACAATTTGAATTTATACATGCATCTGTAACGAAGCTCGATATCAAACTCAAGACTATCACTACAGATAGCCGCATGGTAATCAGCTATCATTATCTTGTTATAGCATCTGGGAGTATGTCTTGTGCTCTTCATTCATGTACTAAGCCTTATTCGATCTGTATTAACGAGTTTTTAGGTCATACCCTGAGTCCAACTAGTCCTTGGGATAGTACACTTGTTCCATTTAAACACCCCTTTCAAGATACGATAAGGACCAGCATTCCTAGAGCACAGAATGACATTGCCAGCGCTTTGCGTATTGTGATTGCTGGCGGTGGTCCTCTAGGCATTGAGTTGGCTAGTGAAATTGCAGAGCAGTACCCAGATAAGACCATCACTATGGTTTTTGCTAGTTTTCGCTTCTTGGAGGATCTCAAACAGGCGGCTAGTATTGAGGCGGGAAAGAAGCTTAATAAAATGGGAATAGTCGTGAGGTCGGGAGTCAAAGTAAGCAAAATCTCATAACCTTACCAATGAACATTCTTACGGAGATGAAGAATTGAATAGTTGACATGCCACATATAGGTCAAAAACTCCGTATACAACAAGAACAATAAAGACTGGACTGTGAACTTGATGGACGGCACTAGTATAGAAGCAGATCTATATATCCCTGCCACAGGAGTCTTCCCTAACAATAGTTTCATCCCGCCCGAGCTTCTCTCTCCAAATGGGTGGGTCAATACTGATGAGTATATGGCCGTGAAAGGTGCTGCCAATGTTTACGCTCTCGGAGATATCGTAGAAGGGCAGCCTAAGCTAGCCAGCATTATTAAGACTCATACCAGCGTTACCGCGCACAATCTAATGGTTGACATAAAGGGAATTGGTAGCCGGCAGCAACTCAAGCCACCAGCGATAAGCGGAATGGCTATAAATATTGGGACAGGGGGGACTGGACAAATTGGACAATGGGTGCCGTGGGGTTGGGTTATCTCGTGGCTAAGGGGGGACTATTTTCTATCGAAGACAGATCTTTTCGTTTCCGAGAAGTAAAGAGCTTCGGATTCTACTCGTTTGGCATTGTATTGATCGTTGTGGAGAATTCATAATACCCCGGGGCTAATCTGTTGATATGTATCATAATAAACACTTATAAGTTATCATAATAAGGATTCTAAATACGTCATGAAGCTGGTATCTCCATAATTCATACTTCATGTGTGCAGACAAGGTAAACAAGCTCATCGCGTGGCCGAACTTTACTTTTTACAGAGGTCGAGCTATAAGGATCGAAGGAAGATACTAAGGTGGCATCTAGTCAGCAAGTTGAAGTGATCCTGATCACAGCAATTCTTATTATAGTAATATATTTCCTGACTTATTAAGATCACAGTGAACTAATTTGCCGGCTTATTACCGCCTTGACCGGGGTTTTTACAGTATTTGAAGAACAACAACCCAAGATTACGTATTGGTATATGATTTAGAAAATAAAACTGTGTATTGAGGAGTATCTGTTCACCTATCTAGGAACTGAGCATCGCTCGGATAGTTTTCTGAGCAGGTTCCAAGTCCTTGCCTCTGCTTTTTAACAGGTCATGTAAAGTGCTATCATGGACAACACATTCTCCTGCTTCTAGAGCAGCATAAGTTGTCGACCACCACTCTACACTTGCTCTTTCTTTGCCTTGTTGAGTATAATAATCTTCATATTCTTTCCTTGAGACCAATTTGGTGGTAATCTCCTTTCCTTTGATCGTTGAGACGAGCTTAGCAATGTCCACAAGCGCTAAAGCCTCGTTTCCTGTGAGATAAATTGTTTTTCCTTCGTATTTACTCGACGTGTCCGACACTATTAAAGCAGTGGCATATCCAAGATCCGGAATTGATGCCCACTCTATTGGTCCATCACCAGCCACAACTATCTCGTTACGATCGTCGCCCTTCAAATCGTAGTACCCTAAATACAAGGGCCACGATTCATTGTAGAGACCTTCTCGGATAGCGGTAAATTTCACGTCCTTCATTTCGGAAAGAAACGCCTCAGTACGAAGATGAGCTCGCATCACACCGGCACCCGATTTGTCCCCAAAAGCGAGAGATGTGTAATAAATATGCTTTACCCCAGCCTTTTGAGCAGCTTTGATAGCATCGATATGGCTTTTCTCTCGTCCTTCGCCTGGGGGAGGGTTGTTGAGGTCCAGTGCGATACTAGGACTGGAGACGAGAAAGAGCTTGGTACAACCTTTGAAAGCCTTCACCATAGACTCGGGATCTTCGTATTTCGAAAAGCGAACTTGAACGCCCTTCGCCTTCAAGTCATCCCATCTTGAATTGTTCGGATCAGAGGAGGTACAAAGCACGAGCTGATCTGCTGGTACGAGATTCTCTCTTAGAATGGAGTTGAGGACAGCACCACCTATTTTGCCGGTTGTTCCTGTAAGAGCTAGCATGGCGAATATGAGTTGTGATTTTGGACTTAAGTTGATATTGGGGAGGAATGTAATTGTTGGGAGCAATATTATCGGAGGGATGGGTCACTTTGTATTAATAGTGCTTTCTTCTACTGGGAATATCTAAGCTCTATCCTAACTAGCAATGGATACGTCATCGGACATACTTGTCCATTTGTAAGCTTCTGCAGTCCAGTATGCGGATTTAAATGTTTGAACTCCAAAGTTTGAAAACCACGAGAAACAAGTAGTTTCAATACTATGCAGCTCTTAACGCCGTTTCTGTGGATTAGAAATAGCTGCATATCTACTTCGTTTGCTAATGGTTGGAGCCTTTAAAACCCGCTAGGCGCGGCTGCACCCTTACCCACCCGACCGATTTAATTTACAGTAGAGGAAATTTCCCTTGTAAATAACAAGACAGATAGGAAACAGACCAACAGTTCTAAGTGTGTTAAAACAGTTCTAAATGTGTTAATTAAACTCCATCTGCGAAATAACTAAGGAATCTCCATTGGATCTTTAAACGTATCACATGATTTTGACTTAAAGATAGGTTAAAACCAAAAAAGCATAGCTTACAAGCTCTGCTACTAGATATCATAATCATATCGCGATTTCTTCATAAAATCTTGATCTTTTTGACATTCCAGTGTACGTGCCTTTAGTCCTACAAGCTACTATATATCACGTGAAAATGAGGTTTTCAACCGCTTATACAATTAAGACTGAATTTCATATACCAAGTTGATATTTTATCCATTTAGGAAACAGTACAGTACGATAATAGATGGTATTGGTTAGTCGAGAATCTTTCCTTGAAATTCGAAACTTGGATAGAATCATGCCGCGAAAAGTTGTGATATAAGCAATGTGTACTACCAATCCAAAAGGTACCAATCTCTATTCGTCATATTGCCTTATTTCGGACTTGGATCTCCCTAGCTCAATAATTGACACCCTGCTTAGATTTGTATATGTATAACAATACCTATGCCGTCGTATCTATTTATTAATGATAGCTAGTGAGAATGGCGGCAGTATTCTGCAGAGCACGGGTCGTTCGGCAGTCTATATGTACCTGTATCAAATGCAAATGGATCATTCGATTCCCACTCGATGCTAGTCTAGCTTGGTCAACATT
>Ga0247804_10001533_pt1 | contig 10686 bp, 8 predicted proteins | sample UWRJL029104C1_FD_181142 | JGI IMG/M metagenome (GOLD analysis project Ga0247804, IMG submission 181142) | Plant litter microbial communities from Arlington Agricultural Research Station in Wisconsin, United States - UWRJ-L029-104C-1 | ecosystem: Environmental > Terrestrial > Plant litter >...
TCTTTTATTCTCGCCAGTCTGAGCATGAGTTTGGGGCTGATGGATACCACCGCGCACAATTTAATTTTGGCGGGTGCGCTGGCGTCTATCGCACTCAATTCGGTGATTTTTACCTGCATCGAACCGCTACAAAAATGGATTCGCCAGCGCTCGGAATTCGCCCGCTCACTGGAAACCCGTAGCGACCCACTCGCGGTATTGCCGATGAGTACCGATGAATCGTTTTTATCCGGGCAAGTGGTATTGGTTGGTTACGGTCGTGTGGGCAAACGTATTGCCGCCCTTCTCGATCAGCACCAAATTCCCTACGTGGTGGCCGACACCAATCGCGACCTTGTTGAACATTTGCGCGCAAACAACATCCCCGCCGTATGTGGCGATGCCGCTGATGCAAATGTATTGATCCAAGCGCATATCGCCAAAGCCGGATTGCTGGTTGCGGCAACCTCAAATACTTTCCATGTGCGGCAGATGGTCGAGATCGCACGCAAACTAAACCCAAAAATTGAAACCGTCGTTAGAACAGACAACGAAGAAGAAGCAGAACTTTGGGTGAAAGAAAATATTGGCAGAGTCTTTTTAAGCGACCAACAATTAGCAGGCGGCATGGCACAACATATATTGCTGCGCATGGGTAAAGAGGTGGCACACTAACGCTGGTGACAGCGTTAGTTTTTATGGATTTTTTTGCTGGTGAAGCCGAATTAGTAGGATGGAACCGTGTAAAAGACCATGATGGTGGCATTGTCGAAAATCCATCCGAAGAGTTTAAGGCTTACTGCTTTTCAAATAATGAAAATGAATATATCGAAGAATTAGAAAAAATAGAAATAGAAAGTCGATTTAGAGATACAGTGCTTAATTTTCTAACTTCGATTAAAGAGCTATCAGAACGATCCTCAAAAATAACTGGGCTAGCATTTTTCGTAGGGATACTGGTTGGCGCAGTAGTTTCAACCGTTGCTGTACGACTCCTATAAATCGACATGCAATTACTCGATCACATCGCAAATTCCACTATTGAGAGGTGAATTTATGAAAGGCAGTTGTCTTTGTGGTGGCATTAAATTTAGTTTCAAAAGCTTCGACTCCGGAATTGCAAATTGCCACTGCTCTATGTGCAGAAAATTCAGTGGGGCGGCATACGGAACCTTCGGAACGGTAAATTCCGAAAACCTGATTTGGGAATCAGGGTTTGAAATTATCAAAATTTTTAATTCCTCTCAAGCTGCTCATCGAGGCTTCTGTTCAAATTGTGGTTCAAGTATTTTCTATCGATTAACAACTCCCAATGCTCCGTTTGAAATTGCACTTGGCTTACTGGAAACAGAGCCAACCGAATCAGTATCGGCCAATATATTTTGTGCGTATCGTGCGCAATGGCCTCGCAACATAGAGAGCATTCAAAATTTTGAAGAATTACGGACAGTATGAGGTAGGAATTACTCCGGTACTGCGTGCCTCCGTTGGAGATGAAATTGTTTATAAGCGAAGCTGTTGAGTTGCAATTGCTCAGTAAGAATCACAGAGATGAGCTTTTCGACTTAGTAGATAAAAACCGCGAGCACCTGCGGGAGTGGTTGCCTTGGGTCGATGCAAATAAGTCGTCCATGGACACGGAATCTTTCTTGGTGTCGGCGATGGGCCAATATGAATTTGGCCAAGGGCCACAATATGCAATTTTCTATGAAACAGTTATGTGTGGTGTATGCGGGTTTCATCCGTTTGACGCTGCCAATAAAAATGGTGGCATCGGATATTGGATGAGCAAAGCCTATTCAGGAAAAGGAATTATGACTCTCGCCGTAAAGGCGTTGGTTGAAGCAGGTTTTCGCGAGCACGGCTTAAATCGAATCGAGATTGCATCTGCCGCAAGCAACACAAGAAGCCGAGCAATTCCAGAACGATTGGGATTTACGTTTGAAGGAGTGCTACGCGAGCGTGAGTATCTCTACGGAAAATATGTAGACCATGCAATCTATTCTCTGCTGGTATCGGAATTCTCTCTCAATAATAAACAACCTCGATAAAAAAGCTGTCGTTGGCGCCCGCGTGTACGCGGTGCTGCATGAGGAATTGTATTTTTTATTGGCTGAGCACTTAACCCAGTGTTAGTTTTTACGGGATTTTTTGACAAAGTAATACAGAGGGAGAAACTAATGAGCTATGAAATCCGGAATGAAATTCCAACCGTAAAAGACTATATCGAAATACGACTTCAAGCAGGATTATCAAGAAAATCGGTAGAGGCAGCTACAATAGGCTTAAAAAATAGCATCTTTGGTGTTGTGGTTTACTTTAATAATATCCCGATTGGTATTGGCAGAATCATTGGTGATGGTGGTTGTTTCTTTGAAATAACTGACATGGCTGTTTTGCCAGAACACCAGCACAAAGGTGTCGGTAGATTAATTATGGATTCGTTGGTTATGTGGCTAAACGAAAATGCACCCATTACAGCTTATGTTAGTTTGATGGCCGATCATGGAACACCAGAGTTTTACGCGAAATTCGGTTTTACAAAAGCAGAACTACCAAAATCCTCTGGAATGTATATGCGCATTTTGTAATGTGCACAGCAAGTTATTCGGGTGAAATTCTTAAATTAAATTTACCTGAATAACAAAGGGCTTTTAATCAGCCCTTTTTTATTGCTGGCACTTTCCGCACAAAACCTACTGCAAATTAGCAGCATCTATCGCGTCGTCTACTTCACTGGGGGAAAGAATTTTGGGGCCTGCGGGTACCGGTGCGGCGTCGGGCGTTGCGCTTTTTATCAACTGGTTGCTGTTGATCCCTGCACCACTACCCAAGGCTTCGGCGACTGCCTTTTTAAGGACGATAATCGCAATGCGGCGATTGATTGGTTCGCCGGGTTTATCGATCAGCATTGGTGCAGCTGAACCCATACCCTGCACCGTGGCAACTTTGGCTTCCGGATATGTTCCTTCCAGTAATGCGCGGCGCGCGGCGTTAGCGCGGTCAGCCGATAACTCCCAGTTAGTATAGGTAGCGCCCACACCGTAGGGTGTAGCATCGGTATGGCCGGTAACGCTGATTTTGTTTTGTACCTTGTCCAGAATCGGCGCGAGTGCGTGTAACACATCCGACGACCATGCCTGCAAGTTGGCGCTGCCGACATCGAACATCGGTCGCTGGTCTTTATCGACAATTTGAATGCGCAACCCCAAGGCGGTGAAGTCGATCAGGATCTGGTCTTTGATTTGTTGAAAGACTGAATCGAGCGCGTTGATTTCGGTTTCCAGTTGTTTTTTCAGCTCTTCGAGCTGCTGGGTTTCGATGCGCTCCAACTCTTTTTGCAATTCATCTTCAGTCATTTCTTTGTTGTTTTCAGCTTCATCATTTGGGTCATCTGCCTGTGTTTGTGGCACAGGCTGATCCTGGCTGATGATACCCAAATCAGCACCGCCCTCGCCTACCACAAACTCACTGCCCGGCTCATTAAAATGCGCGGCAATGGCTTTTTGTTCTTCGGTTGAGGTGCTGCCGAGCAGCCACATCAACAGGAAGAAGGCCATCATCGCCGTCATAAAATCGGCGAGCGCTACTTTCCAGGAGCCGCCATGATGACCATGGCCATGCCCCTTTTTCTTTTTGATAATAATAGGTTGCTGAGTCGCGCCCTTTTCCATCGAGTATTACCTTGAAAGTGGCCTTATTTTTTGGCGCGATATTGTTCTTCCAACTCTTTAAAGCTGGGACGAACACTGTGGAACAGGACTTTGCGGCCAAACTCTACCGCGACTTGCGGTGGCACGCCGTTCATAGAGGCAACCAAGACGGCTTTGATGCATTCGTATGCGCGTGATTCGTCGCGCAATTTGTGGCTAAGATAACTGGAGAAAGGGCCGATAAAACCGTAGGCAAACAAAATCCCGAGCAGGGTTCCCACCAGCGCTGCCGCTACTGAAGCACCAATTTCGGACGGTGGCCCACCAATCTTACCCATGGTGATAACCACCCCCAATACCGCCGCGACAATACCAAAACCGGGCAGTCCATCGGCGGCGTTTTGAATGGCGCCGGGCACTAACCCCGCCTCTTGGTGATGACCATCCAACTCTTGTTCCATCAACGCTTCCAGCTCATGTGGCGCCATATTGCCCGCCACCATAATGCGTAGATAGTCGCAGATAAATTCCACAATATGATGGTCTTTCACGATGGCTGGATAGTTTGCAAATAACGGGCTGGTATCCGGTTCTTCAATATCACCCTCAATCGCCATTAGCCCTTCACGGCGGGTTTTATTCAGGATGTCGTATAAGAGACACAGGATTTCCAGATAGAAAGTCTTGTTAAATTTAGACGGTGTCATTAGTGCGCCGGCTGATTTAACCACGCCGATGGTGACTGATAATGGGTTGCCGATAATCATCGCTCCCAAAGATGCACCGCAAATAATCAGAATTTCAATTGGCGACATAAGCGCCAAGGGGTTACCACCGTGGATAACAAAGCCGCCGATGACGCAGCCCAGGACGACAATAATCCCTAGAATAATATTCACGCAAAAACCCCCGAGACAAAACCAAGTTTGGATTAAAGCGGCAAAAACGCTCAAATAACCAACGATAGGAATACGACAACGCTGTCGCACGGTTTGAGTATAGGCAGGATGAATTGAGGTTCAAGCAACGCACATGAATTAGGCGCGATTGACCTGGCATTTGGCATGGCCGACACTGGCGTTCTTCTATCGCCAACACCCGCTCATCCACGCACAGGTTTACTCTTATGAAGATCGATGACTTATCGCCCGCTACCCAACAAGCCTTGGAGGCTGCTGCGTTTCGCCGCCTGTTGGAACATTTGGATAGCCGCAAGGATGTGCAGAATATTGACTTGATGAATCTCGCCGGTTTTTGCCGCAACTGTTTAAGTAAGTGGTATGTGGCGGCAGCGAAAGCGGAGGATATTGAAGTGGATTACGAAGATGCACGCGCACGGGTTTATGGCATGCCCTACGCCGAGTGGAAAGACAAATACCAAACCGATGCGAGCGCCGCACAACTGCAGCAATTTACCCAAGCGACGCCGCACGAAAAATAAAACAGCATTAAAATTTGATCAGGGTTTTATCTACCGAAGCCTCAATCTCAATCGCTTTTTTAGCGAGCAGCAGATTGAGGTTTTTATCTACCGCCGGATTAATATCCAGCACGGCACCCGGTTTACTGGCAATGCCCACCCAACAATCACGCCCGGCATTTTTAGCGGCGTAGAGCGCGCGGTCGGCAGTGTCCACCACTTGCTCCCAAGTGAGGCTGTTGGGCACTTGCGGATAAAACGGATAAACCGCATAACCAATCGAGCAAGTTTTTTGTAACTGCTGACCATCGCCCAAATCAAACGGATATTGTGCGACAGCTACGCGAATACGCTCGGCCATTTCCGGCGCTTCTTCACGCGAACAAAAACGCGCAACAATCAAAAACTCTTCACCGCCCCAACGCACTAAATAATCCGAATCGCGCAGCACTTCTTCAAGCAAGCGGCTTAATTGCTCCAGCACTTTATCGCCTGCGCTGTGGCCGTAACTGTCGTTAACCCATTTGAAGTAATCGACATCGAGCAGCATAAAAATCAGATCGTGATCTTTAGGCAATGGCCACTTCGTATCGTCGCCACCGCTATTGCGATTGGCGACCAACCAATCCTGATATTCGCGCTCGACCAATGAAATATCGGCGGCCATGGATTTACTTAAAAACCGGCGATTGTGCAAACCGGTCAGCGGGTCCGACAAACTCGCTTCTTCCAATTTTTGATAAGCACTTTCAAGTTCCAGCTGCGCTTCTTTTAAGCCTTCGTTTTTGGTGCGTAATTCTTCGGTGCGCTCGGCGACTTTGCGATCCAGATATTGCGTGGCACTGTACAACTGCAAGTGCATATCCACGCGCGCCAGTAACTCTTCTTTAGTAATCGGCTTAATTAAATAATCATTTGCGCCCACTTCAAAACCCATCACCAAATCTTGTGTCTGGCTGCGCGCGGTGAGGAAAATAATGGGCAATTCATAAGTGCGATACTGTTCGCGCAAGCGTTTGCAGGTTTCATAGCCGGACATTTTCGGCATCATAATATCGAGCAACACCAAATCGATATCGAGATGCTTTTCTACCAGTGCTATCGCGTCTTCACCACTCACGGCTTCAGTGACTCGGTAATTGTGTTGCGCGAGATGGTTGATCAACACCAAGCGATTGACGGAGTCATCATCCACCACCAGCACGTGCCCTTGATGCGGTTGGTCACTGCGCACACGGCGCGGTTCGTTAACGGGCGCAGCTGTTTTTGCGGCAGGCTCGCGTTGCACGCGCGGTGCAATCGGCGCGGAGGTGGTATCGGTTTTTATGCTGGCCGATGATTCCAAGGTTAACGGCAAACTAAAACTAAACGATGAACCTTGCCCCAGTGTTGATTGCACGGTAATGCTGCCGCCGTGCAACTCCACTAATTGTTGGGTGATTGATAAGCCCAAGCCTGTACCGCCGTAGCTACGTTCAGCGCGCCCATCTACTTGGTGAAACGCTTGGAAAACACTATTGAATTGCTCCGCCGGAATTCCGATTCCGGTGTCGTTCACTTGTACGACTAACTGCTCGTCCTTGACCTCGGCAGACACAATTACACTGCCCTCGTGCGTAAACTTCACCGCGTTGCCAATCAGGTTGTGGAAAATTTGTAGTAGCCGATCTTCATCGGCAAAAGCGGCGGGAATATCTTCCGGCACCTGGTTGAGTAGTTGCAGCGGTTTATCTCCCACCAGAGGGCGCGTGAGTGTGATGACGATATCGACCAGCACACGCAAATCCACCGCTTTTTTGTGCAACTGTACACCTTGGTTTTTTAATTTGGAAAAATCGAGAATATCGTTCACCAGCGCCGCCAGACGTTTACCGCTGGAGGCAATCAACCGCAAGCTGTTGCGCGTTTGAGTTGAGAGCGCGCTGTTAACGCCATCCAATAAAGATTCAGCCAATCCGATAATGCCGTTTAACGGCGTGCGCAATTCGTGCGAGGTATTGGCGAGGAATTCGTCTTTTAATTTATCGACTTCTTGCAGGCGACGTACCAGTGACCGCTCTTGTTCAACTTGCTGTTGTTCATAACGCAGTTTTAATTGTTGGATGCGCATAAACCAATAAAACAAAAGTGCCGCAATCACCGTATAGAGAATATAGGCCCACCAGCTCAGCCACATGGGCGGGGCGACATGAATATTAAGCCGCGCCTGATGTTCGCTCCACACACCATCGTTATTGCTCGCTTTGACTTCAAAAATGTAATCGCCTGAGTCCAGATTGGTATAGGTCGCGGTGCGTTGGGCGCCGACATGAATCCAATCGCTATCGAACCCGAGTAAGCGATACGCGTATTGATTTTGCTCTGCCATTTGGAAATTCAGCGCAGCAAATTCCAGTGTGAAAACCAAATCTTTATGCGTCAGGTTGATATCGGACACATGATTAATGGCGGCCTTGAGCGGCGCGCCGGATGAATTTACCTCGGCCGGTTTATTCAAAATCAGTAAATTGGTAAACACTACTGGTGGGGAATACTGGTTGATAGTAATTGCAGCGGGATTAAAGACCAAAAAGCCTTTGCTGTTGCCAAAAAATATGTCACCGCTGTCCATCACCAAAGGTGCGTTGCGATTAAACAGATTGTCATTCAAGCCGTGGCGCTTATCAAAATTGCGAAACTGTTTGGTAGCCAGATCAAAGCGCGATATGCCTTTTTGCGTACCAAACCAGAGGTAGCCTTGAGCGTCTTCGATTATGCCGGCAACCACGTCATCGGCCAGACCATCACGGATGGTAAATGAGGTGGATTTGCCAGTGCTGCGATCAAATAAACTCACGCCGCCGCCATCGGTTCCGATCCAAAAGTTGCCGCGGCTATCTTCATAAATGGCAAAGACAAAATCAGCGCCCAAGCTGCCAAGGTCATTTTCGATGTGGCGATAGCGGGTGAATGTCTCAGTGGCGGGATCAAATAAATACAGGCCGCTAATGCTACCAATCCAGATGCGCCCTTGCCGATCCTGATAAACCACGCGCGCATAGAGCGCGCCATCGCCATCAAGCAGTTCCGGCGGCGGGACAAAATAGCGGAAGCTGTCGCTGGTGGGATCGTAACGATTCAATCCTTCTTCGGTCGCAATCCAGACATAGCCCTGCTGATCGTAGATTACCGACCATGCCTCGCGCCCGCGAATGGCATTGGGGTTGTTGGCATCCGGCAAGTAACGAGTAAAGTTGCCGCTGGCGATATCCAAGCGGTTCAGCCCACCCGCCCAAATGCCCAGCCACAATTGCTGGTTGTCGCCCATCGCCATGGACAGCACGGTATTGCCACTCATACCGTTAGGGTTGTTTGGGTCGTAACGGTAGCGAGTAAAGCGCTGCTGCTGGGGCGAAAAATAATTCAGCCCGTAACCCGTGCCTATCCATAAATTACCGTGCTCGTCTTTTAAGGCAGACAACACACCACCTTCGGTCAGCGTGTTGTCATCAGCGGAGCTGTGGCGATAATTGTTAAAAACGGAGGCTTGGCGATCAACCACATCGACGCCGGAGGGAAAGTAACCCTGCCAGATATCACCTGCCGCATCCTCAAACAGGGTGTTGACGACAAAATTACCGGGGGAGCTGGGGTTGCTGTCGTCGTAGGTAAAACGGGCAAACTTTTCGCTTCCGGGCGCGCGGGCATAGACGGCACTGCCATCGCCCACCCACAAATTTTTCTGGCGGTCTTCCAATACCGACCACACAATCGCACTTTTTTCCTGCGAGTTATCATGCGTAACCGCCACAAACTGCTCACGCTGGGCATCCAGCATAAACAAGCCGCCGCCATAACTGCCCGCCCACAGATTATTGGCCGAATCTACGTATAACTCGCGGATATCATCAAACCCTAAACCTTGTTCGCGTTGGTAATGGCGAACCGCGCCGGTGGCCGGATCAAAACGGGTAATGCCGCGATTTTGATGCGCTACCCAGAGCACCCCCTGTTGATCCTTCACTACCGCCCAGAGCAGATTATCGCCTGCAGGTGCACTAGCTTCTTCTAGCGGGTGGAACTGAAATTGCGCATCGCTTCGGGTAAAACTGTAAAGGCCACTGCGGCTCGCTAACCACAGGAGGCCATCCGCCGTTTCTTCAATCGCGATGACATCCTGGGTATTGCTGGATGCGATGCTGGTCGCTGGCGGCGCAAAGCGGGTAAAGCGATTTAACGGCGCGTCATAACGATTGAGGCCGCCGCGTGTGGCAATCCATAAGCTGCCATCGGCGCTCAGGTGTATATCGTTCACGTAGCTGTTGTTGAGGCTGTGCGGGTTTAGCTCGTCCTGACGGTAAATCACCAGATTGTAGCCATCGTAGCGCGCCAGACCATTAGCACCGCCAAACCACATAAACCCTTCCGCGTCTTGCGCGATGGCATTGATATAGCCAATCGCCGCCACTTGGTCGGGCAGAATATGACTGAAGGAGTAATTTAACGGGGGCTTATGGGGTGTAGATGAAGCAGTCGCTGCAACTTGCGCAAACACAGCAGGCACTGACGCCAGACTACCGAGCAACAGTAAGCGAATCACAACTTGTAGCAATACCACGCCAATCAAGCTCCATAGCTCACTCGCCCAAATACCTATGAGTGGGCGGTATGCACAGTGTCGGGATAAAAAACCTGGGGACTTTCTCCACTTACGATAACAATGCACACGATCATCCTGTCTGGCAGTGGCGCGCGCCCCAAGCTCGGTGCGCCAGGGGAGCGCAGATAGAACTATTTTAGCTGATAAGCAGTCACTGTGTTTTTAAAGAAATTGGGTACAAATACCTGCCGGGTATTAGGATCAAAACCGATGTCGGCGGTATTGATTTTGTCGGCCTGGGAATCGATCAGCACTTCAATGCGGCCATCGCCATACACGTAATAGACCAGACCCGGCCAGCACGAGACAATAAATTCGCCGCGCGCTGTCATTTCAATACCATCAATACCCTGCGCAAAGCCGTTGGCCAGAATCAGTGGCTTTTTATCCGGACCCACTAACAATAGCTCTTTGCCCGCCCCGACAATCAAATTGGAACCATAGGCTTTTAAGCCATTCGCGCTGGAGATGTTCTCCAGATAACCGCTGGCGACATCATTGTCGATACGATGCACTTTATTGGTCCGCGTATCCGAGACAAACACCACACCGCTGGAGTTAATGGTGACGTCGTTGAGAAATACCGCGCCATCGATCGGGATTTTTTTGAGCAGCTTTTGCCCCTTGATATCGATCACCGCCACCTCGGTAAGGTCAGCCACATACAGGCGGTTCTTATAAATCGCCATGCCTTTGGGGGCGTTCAGGCCGGTGATCCAGCCTTTATCGATCACCTCACCGTCGGTAGCAAGCTTGGCAATGCCGCCTTTGCCATCAACCGCATCGCCCTCGCCATCAATTAGCGAAACGAATAAATAGGTGTCCTTGTTATCGACCACATAAAGCACCGATTCCGGGGTGGGTAAATCGGGCGCCTGCCAGATTTGTTCGAGCTTATGCTGTGCCAGAGCCGGTACCGAACCCAGCAGCAAAGGTAAAATCAGGCCAGTAACAGCCAGACGTGTTTTCATTGTGATGCCTCATTATTGTTGTGT
>Ga0247804_10001534_pt1 | contig 10684 bp, 8 predicted proteins | sample UWRJL029104C1_FD_181142 | JGI IMG/M metagenome (GOLD analysis project Ga0247804, IMG submission 181142) | Plant litter microbial communities from Arlington Agricultural Research Station in Wisconsin, United States - UWRJ-L029-104C-1 | ecosystem: Environmental > Terrestrial > Plant litter >...
ATTCGGCCGCTGGGCTTTGATTGGAAAATCGGCATTGCGCTGCTCACCTCGTTTGCGGCGCGGGAGGTGTTTGTGGGCACGATTTCAACTATTTACAGCGTGGGGCAGGATGCCGACCTGGGCACGGTGCAGGAGAAATTGCGGGCGGAGAAGGATGTGAACGGCCAGCCGTTTTTCACTCCGGCGCGGGCGTTTTCGCTGCTGGTGTTCTACGTGTTTGCCATGCAGTGCATGAGCACATTGGCCGTGACGTACCGCGAAACCAAGAGCTGGAAATGGCCGCTGGGGCAACTAGTGTACATGACGGGGCTGGCCTACGTGGCGGCGCTGGTGGTGTTCCAGGTGCTGAAGTAGGGGCGGGGCTTGAATTTCAACGTTCATATCGGAACAGCCTGTCCGTAAATGGACAGTTTGCAGGCTGCCGGCGTCATGCGTCAGCGGCCTTTTTGTTTATAAAACAACCCTTTACCAATTTGGCACACCACTTGGCTTAGCGGTTAGGAAACCCCTACCCGCCCGCCCGAAAATGGACAGAGCCCTCGCCCCCGCCATCAACACCCGCCGCAAGCGCCGCCGCTGGCTGCTGGGAATAGGTTTGCTGCTGGGGTTGGTGGCCGTGGTGCTGGCTGCTCGCTCGCTTTTAAAGCCGACCATCAGCCGGGAGGAATTGTTGACGGCCACCGTGGAAACCGGCGACGTGGAAGCGGCGCTGACTGCCGCCGGCACCGTCATTCCCGGGCGCGAGGCCGTCATTACCAGCCCCATTCAGAGCACCATCCGGCGGGTTGCGCTGGCGGTGGGCACGCGGGTGCAGCCGGGGCAGACCATCGTGGAGCTGGATAAGGACCAGGCGGCCTCGTCGCTGGCAAAGCTGGATGACGAGCAGCTGCGCAACCAGAACAAGAACTCGCAATTGCAGCTCACGCTGGAGGGCAGCCTCAACGATTTGCGCTCGCAGGAGCAGGTGCAGCGGGTGAAAGTGAGCAGCTTGCAGTCGGCACTACGCGACGAGCAGCAGCTGCTGAAAATCGGCGGCGGCACGCCGGAGGCGGTGCGGCAGGCCGAGCTGAACCTAGCCGTGGCGAAGCTGGAAGCGGAGCGACTGGTGCGCCAGATTCGGACGCAGCAGAAGTCGAACGCAGCCGACGTGCGTGAGCTGGGCTACACCGTGTCGATGCAGCAGCACAGCATCAAGGAGCTGGCCGACAAGCTGCGGCAGGCCGACATCAGTAGCCAGCAGCCGGGCGTGCTGACCTGGGTGAACGACAACCTGGGCAGCACCGTGCAGGCCGGCGACCCGCTGGCCCGCGTGGCCGACCTGAGCAGCTACCGCGTGCGCGCCACCATCTCCGACGCTTACGCCGACCAGCTGCACGAGGGCGACCCGGTGGTGCTGCGCGCCAACGGCACCGATTTGCGCGGCTCCATCAGCAGCATCAGCCCGGCCGTGGATAAGGGCGTGGTGACCTTCTACGCCCAGCTCGATGACAACCACAACGCGGCGCTGCGGGCCAACCTGCGGGCCGACGTGTTTGTGATTACGAAGTCGCACCGCAATACGCCGCGGCTGAAGAACGGGCCATTTTACCACGGCGGGCAGGAGCAGGCGGTATTTGTGGTGAAGGACGGAAAGCTGACGCGCCGCACAGTGCGCCTGGGCGACAGCAACTTCGACTACGTGCAGGTGGTGAGCGGGCTGCGCGACGGGGAGGAAGTGGTGGTTTCGGACATGAAGGAGCACGAGGGTACGCCGGAGCTGCGCCTTAAAGACTAACGCGACATGCTGGCAAAAATTTCCTTTCTCTCAGCCGCGCTGCTGGCCTTATTACAACTGCCAGTGGTGGCGCAAACGTCGACCCAGCTCACCCTGCCCGCCACCATCAGCCAGGCGCTGGAGCACTCGGCCATCGGCCAGCAAGCGGCGACAGACCGCGACATCAGCTATTGGAGCTGGCGGGGTTACCAGGCTAATTACCGGCCGCAGCTGGGTCTCAGCGGCACCATTCCCAATTTCAGCCGGGTGATTACGCCGGTGGTGCAGCCGGATGGGACCACCGATTTCCGGGCCGTGCGGATTAACAACTCGGTGCTGGGGCTGACCTTGAGCCAGAACATCGGGCCGACGGGCGGGCAGATTATCGTGGGCTCGGAGGTTCAGCGGTTTGACGACTTCAATGGCAACACCAAGCGCTATAACAACCAGCCGTTTACCCTGGGACTGGTGCAGCCTATCGGGCGCTTCAATGCGCTGGCCTGGAACCGGCGCATTGAGCCGCTACGCTACCAGGAAAGCCAGCGGCTGTACGTGGAGCAGCGCGAAACCATCGCCCAGCGCGTGACGGAGCTGTATTTCGACGTGCTGCTGCAGCAGGTGAGCGCCGAAGTGGCGGGCCAGAACGTGACGGCCACCAGCGAGTTGCTGCGCGTGGGCCGCGAGCGGTTTGCGCTGGGTCGGCTGTCGCAGGCCGATTTGCTGCTGCTGGAGCTGAACGTGCTCAACGCCCAACAAACCCGGACCCAGGCCCAACTCGACGCCGAAAACGCCACCGTGAACCTACAGGCCTACACTGGCCTCTTCGAAAACGGCACGCCGACGCTGGCCGTGCCCGACGATGCGCCCCGCCCGGCCGTGCTGCCCACCGTGGCCCTGGAGCAGGCCCGCCAGAACCGCAGCACCACGCTGGCCTTTCGGCGGCGGCTGCTGGAGGCCGAGCGCGACGTGGCCCTGGCCCGGGGCAGCACCGGCTTCCTGGCCACGCTCACGGCCAACACGGGCTACGTGAACCAGGCGCCCAACCTGGGCGCTACCTACCTCAACCTCCAGAACCAGCAGCAGGTGGCCCTGGGCTTCGCGGTGCCGCTGGTAGACTGGGGCCGGCGCAAATCAATCGTGAAAACCGCCCAGCTGGCCCGCGACCAGGAACAGCACAACGTGGCCCAGGAAGAGCGCAGCTTCGAGCAAACCGTGCTGACGCAGGCGGCCCAGCTGGCGGCGCTGGCCGAACAGCTGCAGCTCGCCAGCCGCGCCGACTCATTGGCCCGGCAGCGCTACGTCATTGCCGAGGCGGTGTACCGGGCGGGCCGGCTGAGCCTCACCGACCTTACCATTGCGCAGTCGGGCAAGGATTTGGCGCGGCGCGGCTACATCGCGGCGCTGCGGGCCTGCTGGGTGGCGCACTACCGCCTGCGGGCGCTGACGCTGTATGACTTTGAGCGGGGCCAGCTGATTCCGTAATTTTTTTCTGGTCTGAAAATTGGCTTTATCCGAGACGAAGGCGCTCCAAATAGCATTGGAGCGCCTTTTTAATGGTATCGAGTGGCTGGCGGGACGCTACCCCATTGGGTAGCATTTATTTGGCAACTCCACACTGTCAGGAATTCTGCTTACTATTGGCTTCATAATTTTTTCACTTTTTTCAAGCTTCTGCTATGAAGCAAAAATTACGTAGTTCGTCTTCTCCGCTCGCTGGCTGGCTGGCTGATGCCAGCCCTGCTGATGATTAGCCTGCTGAGTGCTCGCCCCGCCCGGTCTCAGGCCCTCGAAAGCGATACCAGTGCCATTGCGGCATCCGCCAGCCAGGCTGGCATGCGGGCCGTGTGCCAAGGCGGCACGGTGCAGGTGTGGGGCCGCAATAACCTGTGGCAGCGCATTGAGGTGAAAGGCACGTCGAACGGCGTGATAGTGGCCGCCAACGGCAGCCGGCGCAGCCGCATTATGCAAGGCATCGAGGGCATTGTGGTGGAAGAGCCCACCCAAAATCCACCGCCGCCGTTCAAGTTCAGCCAGAGCGATTTTAAGCATAACTTGCAAAGCATCTCCGTTGCCCGCGTCAGCACCCCGGCTGCCACCACCGACGTGCTGAGCAACTGCACCTTCGACAGCGACCCCAAGGAATTTTTCCCACCCTACAAGCAAGCCAGCACTTCGGTGTCGTATTACGCCACCCGCCACGTAGCGCTGAGCGGCGACTTTACGGCGATGCCCCTGGGGATATACAACAACAATTTTAAGCGAGCCTACTTCGGCGTGTACCTCTTCGATGGCTCGATGGGGCCCGGCAAGGTGCGGGCCAGCAAGAACACCTTCAGCGACTTCTGGCTGGGCGGCGTGTATTGCTCGTACGACTACAACAGCGGGGGCCCTTCGCAGATAACCCTCGAAGATAACAAGTTTATCTTCCCGGCGGCGACCAAGCTGCCTCCCACTAGCCAGACGAACGACGTGCTGCTCACGCACACGTATAATAACCTGGCCGAAACCTTCGGGGGCTACATACGCCTGGGGCAGCTACGGGCGCTCCGCAATACGTTTCAGCAGCTCGACAGCACTAACATCAGCAACTACAACAGCTTCAAGTCGTACCGCCCCCTGCAGACGGGCATCTTCGGCAGCGACCTGCCGCTGGTGCGCGACAACCACTTCTACCTGCTCAACATCGGGGCCGAGGTAACCAGGGTTACCAATGGCCCGCAAACCGACATGGGCGGCAACAGCTTCATCAACTGCCGGGTGGGCATTCGGGCCAGCACCATCAACTACCTCGTGGGCAACCAGCCGGAGTTGAATGCGAGCTGCAACACGTTCCGGCGCGACAACTGGCGCACCGGCAGCAGCACCGGCATCGAACTGAACCTGCCGCTGGCGACTATCGGGGCCGCTGGTGCGCAGCAGACCGTCTGGACCCAGATTCTGGTGCAGGATGCGCGCGTCAGCACCAATACCAACCCCAGTATCCAGTTCCCGCTGCGCAACCTTTTTGCCGATGGCGGCACCAACAGCCTGACTCCCGGCAGCTTTAAGGCCATGACGAACAACTCGCCATCGGGCGCGGGCAGTACATCGCAAATTACTTGGTGCCGAATGGTTATTACACTACTTAACTCAAGTTGCGGAGTAGTGCGGATATAAAAAAGTCTGTTCGGCGTGAACAGGCTAGGTTTGGGTCTCTGACCTCCCAAACTTCCCTCACTCATGCGCGAACAGACCGTTGCAATGTACTGCTTTCTGGATGATTTGCTGACCCTGACCCGCCCCGTGCGGCCCCTGCTAGCCGACCCGCGTCGCCGCCTGAGTGATGCGCAAGTGCTCACCACGGCGCTGGTTGCGGCGCGCTTTTTTGGCGGCAATCTCACGCTGGGCCGCCACTACATGGAGCAGCACTGGGGGCAAAACCGACTCGATAAGAGTGGCTTCACCCGGCGCCTGCATGCGCTCACTGACACCTTGCTGGCCTTGTTTGCCACCTGCGGCCAGGTGCTCAAAGACCTGCATACCGAGGCCCGCTATGTGATTGACTCCTTCCCCGTGGCCGTTTGTCAAAACATCCGCATTCCTCGTTGTAAACTCTTGCGTGGCAAGGCCTATCACGGTCGCTCGCCCAGCAAGCGGCAGTGGTTCTATGGCTTCAAAGTACAAGTCATCGCCACCAGCAACGGCGTGCCAGTTGAGTTTTATGTCCACGCCGGCAGCGAAGCCGATATCACTGGATTGCGGACGATGGCCATGGATTTGCCCGACGGTAGCGTCCTCTACACTGACAATGCCTACACGGACTACGCCTTAGAAGACGTCTTTGCCGAGGCCACTAGCGGGCAGCAGGTAACGGCCCGGCAGGCCCGCAGCAAACGCCCGCACACGCCCGCCCAGTGTTTCCTATTGCAGCATTTCCGCAAACGCATCGAAACCACCTTTAGCCAGCTTACCGCGCGTTTTCCCAAGCATATCCATGCCGTCACGGCCGCTGGGTTTGTCCTCAAACTCGCCCTTTTCGTTTTTGTCCACACCCTCGACCAAGCCGGATGCTAGTCCGCAACTTGGGTTACTTATAGTAGTTGGTTTGGACCTCTGATTACAGTTCTCCAGAGTACTTCTGCTATCAGTGCGCAGTCATCGAATAGTTTGCCTTGCATGATGGAAGGATTTCCCAGCGGGCGGGGTTTACAACAACGCGCTACTACTGCGAATGGCGCCAGTTCGAACCACCTGGGTCAGAACGTCCCGAACCCCTGTTTGGGCCGCACCACGATAGACTACACCCTGACCCCGCAGGTCCGGCGAGCGGAGCTGTTCATTCGGCGCGGTACCGATGGCAGCCTGATGCAACAGCTGCCCCTGCCGGCTGGGAGCACCACCCAAGAGCTGGATGTGCGCAGCTACCCGCCGGGCGTGTACTTCTACACTTTACTGGTCGATGGCCTGCCCTGTGATACCAAACGCCTGTTGGTGCGCTAAGATGAGAGCCGCAACTACTCTTCTGCTCTGGCTCCTGCTGTTAGGAACTAATATAGCCCTGCAAGCCCAGGCGCCCACAATGCAATGGCAGCGCCAAATCGGGGTGCGACGCACCCAGGACTGGGCAACTGCGTTGATTCACACGCGCCACAATCGACTGGCGGTAGTTGGGGAAGCGCGCGCTCCAGTCGGATATGGTTCGGCAGGTTTCTGGCTGCTTAGCAATCGAGGCGATTCGCTCCGTTCGGTCATTTACTTGCAGGTTGCCAATAGTGCATCGGGCGCCAAGGCCATCGCCGAAGCTCCGAACGGTGACTTCTTATTACTAGGTCGTTACGATGAAGGTATTAACGGGCAGAACGTCAGCCGGCATTTTCTCATTCGCACCGACTCGTTGGGCACCATGCGCTGGGTACGCTACTACCACACCGGAGTCGATGCAGTTGTCGAAACGAATGCCTGCGTGGCCCTGCCCGATGGGGGGGCGCTGCTGGTGATGACGCGCAACGACCCGGCCGGCAGCCTCGCCTACCCCATCCGCGTGCCCACCATCATGCGCGTCGATGCCCAGGGCCAGATTGTGTGGGACCGCACCTACGGCCAGCCCTACAGTGAGCTGCGCAGCATCGTGCCCCTGCCCGACGGCTCCTACGCCCTGGCCGGCGACGACGTGCAGCGCCTGACCAACCCCGTGCGTTTTACCAGTGATACCTGGGTACTGCGCATTGACCTCGACGGAACTATCCTGCGCTCGACCACCTACCCCATTCCGCAGACCAACGTCTGGTCTTCCGCGCTGCGCCTCACCGCCGATGGCAGCCTGCTGGTGGTGGGCAGCGCCTGGCTGCCCGCCCAGCCCAACCGGCCCATGGATGGCCTGATGCTCCAGCTCGACCCCCAGGACCGAGTAGCCTGGCGTCAGCTCATTGCCTCGCCCAACCAGACTTACGACACCAACTACTGTTGGCTGCACCAGGTCTGGCCCCTGCCCACACCCGGGCAGTTCGTCGTCATCGGCAGCCGCTTCTACGCCAACTCCACTACGGCCGGCTACGGCTACCTGGCCCAGTATGCCGCCGCCCCCGGCGGCACTGGGGCCGCGCCCGTTTGGGAAGTGCAGTACAAGAAGTATGAAACCTATCCCTGGCCTTACGCCTACGTGCTACGCCCCGACCACACCCTGACCACCGTTGACTACGGGCTCTACGCCCCCGGCATCTTAACCGACCTGTTCGTCTCGCGCTTCACAAACCTGCCCGCCGTGTACGAGCCGGACCTGTGCGCCACGCCGCCCGTGCCCAACGCCGCCTTCACCAGCCCCGCCACCGCCCCCGACTCGCTCACCTTCGTGGACCTGGGCACGGCCGGGCCGCAATACGCCCAGCTCATGCACTGGCGCTGGACACTCGGCGACGGCACCGTGGTGGAGCAGACCAGCCCCGCCCCCGTGCCCCACCACTACGCCACCCCGCCCGCGCCCGGCACACCCGTCACGCTGACCATCACCAACAACCTGGGCTGCTCGGCCACGCAGACGCTCTACCCCTGGGGCCGCCCCACCGCCACCCAGCAAGCCCGCGCACTGGCCGCCCGCGCCACGCTCTTTCCTAACCCGGCCGCCGCTGGCAGTAGCGCCATCACGCTGGCCCTGCCCGGCCTGCGCCCCCAGCCCCCCGTGCCCGCCGAACTGCTTGATGCGCTGGGACGGGTGGTACGGCGCTTCGCCGTAGCGGCCAGCCCGGAGGCCCAGCCGCTGCCGCTGGGCGCGCTGCCCGCCGGCGTATATGCCCTGCGCCTGCACCCCACGGAGGGCAGCTTCACCAAGCGGCTGGTGGTTCAATAAACTCAAGCCGTTAGTATGAAAGCCCCCACCGGGCCGTCCCAGCGCGGGGCGACTGGTGGGGCTTTCTGCGTCTGGCAGCAAGTAGCTGTAAGGCGCAGATAGAGTGGGGCAGCTATCCGATAATGGGCAGACTGTCCATTATCGAACATCTTGCGAAGCGGTTCATCTAGTCTGCTTCGCCCCAAGCAACTGAAAAACAAGCCAAACCAAAACTGGCACACCGCTTGTCAACCCTAACCTGGTAGCTGGCCCCAACTGCCCGAAACCGGACAAGCCCGCCACGACACCTTTCTCACCACGCCTCCTTCACCTTGTTCCCTATGGATACCCTCGCCCCTGCTCCCGCCCCCGCTGTGGCCCCGGCCCGCACCCTGCCGCCCATGCTGCGGCTCATTGATATTGAGAAAGTCTATCAGACCAAGACCATCGAGACGGTGGCCCTGAACCGGGTGAACCTGACCATCGGCAAGGGCGAGTTCGTGTCCATCATGGGACCCAGCGGCTGCGGCAAATCGACCTTGCTCAGCCTCATCGGGCTGCTCGACGAGCCCACCAGCGGCACGATTGAGCTGGATGGGCGGGCCGTGAATTCCTACTCGGACAAGGAAGTGGCGGCGCTGCGCAATTCCAAGATTGGGTTTGTGTTTCAGAGCTACCATCTTATCAATGACTTGTCGGTGCTGGACAATGTGGAGCTGCCCTTGCTCTACCGACCCGGCGTGAGCGGCAAGGAGCGGCGCCAGCGGGCGCTGGCCGCGCTCGATAAGGTGGGCCTGAGCGCCCGCACGGCCCACTTCCCCGGGCAACTGTCGGGCGGGCAGCGGCAGCGGGTGGCCATTGCGCGGGCGCTGGTGGGCCAGCCCGAGCTGATACTGGCCGACGAGCCGACCGGCAACCTCGACTCGGTGATGGGCGAGGAAATAATGGATTTGCTGCTGGAGCTCAACCGCCGCGACGGCGTGACCATCGTGATGGTGACCCACGACGAGCAGCAGGCGCTGAAGACCGAAAGATTAGTAAGGTTTTTTGACGGCAGCCAAGTGAGCTAGAGCATTAAAATAGTGGACCGGCAAGCCGGCAATAAAGTGAATGGTGGGAAACAATGCCGCTTACTATTTCGCCTGCTTGTCGCCCATTATTTTAATGCTCGTTGCTTTCAAGTCCTCTCTCACCTTAGCACTTATGAAACCTGCTTTCCCCACCGAAGAGGCGCTGGTAGCCGCCTGCCGCCTCGGCAATCCGCGGGCCCAGCGGCAGCTCTACGACCAGCTGGCCCCGCGCATGATGGCCCTATGCCTGCGCTACCTGCCCCAGCGCGCCGATGCCGAGGAAGCCTTGCTCAAGGGCTTCGGCAAGGTGTTTCGGGCGCTGCCGCAGTACCGGCACGAGGGGCCGCTGGCCGGCTGGGTGCGCCGCATCATGGTGAATACGGCGCTGGCCAGCCTGCGCCGCCAGCCGCCGCGCCTGCTGGAGCTGGAGGACTGCCACCGCGAGCTGGCCCCGGTGGCCGCGCTGGCCGAAACCTCATTGGCCGCCGCCGACCTGCTCCGGCTGGTGCAAGGGCTGCCCACGGGCTACCGCACGGTGTTCAACCTCTTTGCCATCGAGGGCTACTCGCACCCCGAGATTGCCGAGCGGCTGGGCATCTCGGAGGGCACCAGCAAATCGCAGCTCAGCAAGGCGCGCACCATGCTGCAGCGGCAGCTGGGCGCGGGCGCTTTTTCGACTACTTCTTACCCTTACGCTCATGCTGCTTAGCTACCTCAAGATTGCCTGGAAGGTGCTCATGCGCCGCAAGTTCTTTACGGCCATCAATCTGTTCGGCGTCAGCTTTACGCTGATGATTCTGCTGGTGATAATGGCCTTGTTTGACCACGTACTGGGGCCGAACCAGCCCGAGAAGCGCATCGACCGGATGGTGTTCATGAACACTATCCGGCAGCAGTGGGGCGAGGGGCAGGGCTGGATGAACACGCCCGCCAGCCTGCACTTCGTGGAAGACTATGTGCGCACGCTGAAGAAACCGGAGCGCATCGGCATCATGACCAGCCCCACCAATGCCACGGCCTTCACCAAAAACGGCCTGCTGCCGCTCGACGTGCGCTACACCGACGGCAACTTCTGGCAGATTATGGACTTTGAGTTTCTGAGCGGGCGCGCGTTTACCAACAGCGAGGTGACGCAGGCCCAGCCGATATGCGTGATAAACGAGGCCACGGCCCGCGACTACTTTGGCACCACCGACGCCGTGGGGCGCACGCTGGAGCTCGACCTGCACCGCTACCAGGTGGCGGGCGTGGTGCGCAACGTGTCGGCGGCCCACATCATGTCGTATTCCGACGTGTGGGTGCCCTACACCCGCGACCCCGGCCTGCTGCGCGACCGTAAGATTGAGGGCCAGTACCTCATCGTGCTGCTGGCGCCCTCGGTGGCCGCCTTGCCGGCCGTGCGCGAAGAGTATAAGCAGATGATGCGCCGCGTCGAAATCCCGAACCCCAAGGACGTGAAGGCGCTCTACTCTTTCGTCGACCCGATGCTGGAAACCTTCACCCGGGGCTTCTTTGCCGATGGCAACACGCTGAGCAAGGACGACTCAAGGTCGGCACTTT
>Ga0247804_10001536_pt1 | contig 10680 bp, 13 predicted proteins | sample UWRJL029104C1_FD_181142 | JGI IMG/M metagenome (GOLD analysis project Ga0247804, IMG submission 181142) | Plant litter microbial communities from Arlington Agricultural Research Station in Wisconsin, United States - UWRJ-L029-104C-1 | ecosystem: Environmental > Terrestrial > Plant litter >...
TGGAGGTACCAGTGACCAGTGCTGTGATATTGCTCTTCGAGCCAGTTGAGGTTATCTCGGCTAAAGCGGATCATCTTTTCAGATAAGTCGGTTCCATAGACGCCATAGCCGAGCAGACTGGCTTCTTGGAGAATAACGCCAGTTCCACAGAAAGGGTCAAGGACGCGCGGTTGTGCGAGGTCTGAAGTAGGATCGGCGGTCAGTGGTCCGGCGAGGTTGATCATAATCTGGGCGAGTTTTGGCGGGAGCATCCCAACGAAGGCATCACGTTTTGGGCGGCCTTGGTCACGTGCGGCCAGGGCGGTGATGTTTTGGGCGCCGATACTTTCAGCAATAATAATATTCTTTTGCCCACGGACAACAATCAATTCAACTTTGTTATCAGACAGACCAAGTTTGTTATGGTGTGAGGTAGCGGTACTGAGGATGGCTTCTTGATTCGGGATGAGACGGAGGCTCGCGGTCGTCGTCTTTAGCTTTCCTTTGAGAATAATACCTGTTTTTTGGATATCGCGAGTATCGACATCGAATTCGTACGCGCTAATACCAAGAGTGATTTTTCCTTCGTAGGTTTCCCAGGCTTTACTGTAGTGCTGAACGATTTTGAGGCTAGCCTTGCGCCAGTCACCAACAGGGAGCATAGCGACGACCTTGCCGATTTTTTGACTCCCACCGAGGCGTTGAATATCAATTAACTCCTCCGTATCGATGAGTGCGGTGGTTTCTGATGCCCAGGTGACGTTGGTGTAGACCCGTTCAAGTTCAGCGATTGAAAGAGCGGGTTGGCGACCGAGAATAGAGATGTACATACCTACATTATACCTGATGATATATAATAAACAGATATGGAACGAGGACTATCGATTCGAACTTGGTTGACGATCATTACTATTGTTCTACTGGTAGTTGTCGTTTACTTTGCCTGGCCGGAAATTACCAAGGCATTTGGGCTGATCGGTTCGTTGAATCTTTGGATCTTTGCTTTACTCATTCCGGCCCAATTATTTAGTTACTACGCGACGGGAGGTATGATCTTTTCGTACCTGCGTTCAAAGGGTGATTTAAAGAATATGTCCCATTTGGGTATGACGCGACTAGCGCTAGAGTTAAACTTTGTGAATCATATCTTACCGAGTGGGGGAGCGGCAGGGTTCTCGTACCTCAGTTGGGTATTGAGTCGGTATAAGGTGAGTGTGGCGCGGTCGACGATGTCACAAATTGTGCGTTTTGCGCTGACATTCTTGAGTTTTATTCTCTTGATGACCGTTGCTGTCGTACTGCTGATTATTGATCATCGCATTGATCGATTTATTATCCTGCTTTGTAGTGGGCTCGTTGTACTGTGTATCGGAGCGATTATTGGGCTTATTTACATTATTGGTAGCAAGCGACGACTCGAAAAGTTCTCGCATGGTTTGACGAGCTTGGTTAACCGAACGGTATCTTTTGTGACGCGTGGTCGCAAAAAAGGCGTACTCAAGGAAGAGGTGATCGCGACATTCTTTAGCGAACTCCACGACGACTACCTCGCGATTCGTCGTGATCGACGCATTCTCATTAAGCCTTTTATCTGGGCAGTTCTTGCAAATGCAGCTGATGTGGCGTTGATTTGGATTGCTTTCTGGGCGCTGGGCTTTACGATTAATCCAGCACTGCTGTTTGTTGCGTTTGGACTTTCGTCGATTGCCAGTGTGATATCGGTGACGCCGGGCGGCGCGGGCGTATATGAGGCGATTATGATTGCCTTCTTGGCATCGAGTAATGTACCTGCGGATATGGCGATTGCCGGAACTTTGGTTGCGAGGGTGACACTGATTCTTGGAACGATCGTGTTTGGGTATGTATTTTATCAGATGACGGTGGCGAAATATGGAAAACGTACTTCTTAGCGTCAGTGATTTCGTCGCACTGACGAATCAAACACTTGAGTATGCCTATCCGAATGTTGGCATTGAGGGTGAGGTGTCTGAATTTAAGGTGAGCCAAGGTAAATGGGTCTACTTTAAATTAAAAGATGATGAATCGGTCGTCGATTGTTTTATGACGTTGTGGCAGCTACGCGTCCCGATTGAAGATGGTATGAAAGTAATTGTGCAGGGAACGCCAAAGCTGACGAAGTGGGGACGATTTAGCCTGACGGTTCGGACGATTAAGCCGAGCGGTGAAGGGGCAATCAAAAAGAGTTTTGAAATGTTACGCGAAAAACTCGACAAAGAAGGCCTGTTTAACCCAGAGCGCAAGCGAACATTGCCGAGAATCCCTCAAAGCATCGCTGTTATTAGTAGTACAGAGGCAGCTGGCTATAAAGATTTTATTAAGATTGTGAATGATCGCTGGGGTGGACTCGCTATCAGTGTGGCGCACGTTCAGGTGCAAGGTGAGTCGGCGCCAGACCAGATGATACGGGCTTTTAAATATATCAATGAACAAGAAGTATTGCCGGAAGTTATTGTGTTAATTCGTGGTGGCGGAAGCGCTGACGACCTGTCGGCCTTTAATGACGAGCAATTAGTCCGCGCGATTGCAGCGAGCCGCGTGCCGACACTTGTAGGCGTGGGGCACGAACAAGATGAGAGTTTAGCTGATATGGCCGCTGACGTGCGAGCAGCAACACCGAGTAACGCAGCGCAGTTACTGGTGCCAGATCGACAAGATATTATTCGGAGTGTGCGTGCTCAGACGAATTCATTATTACCGCTCATTGGGCGAGTGATTGAACAAGCGGCGGGGCAAGTAGACGATATCCTGGGTCGCGCGCTGGTGCGGATTGATGATCGTATTGGATTATTACAGGATCGCCTTCGTAACCAGCGATCAGTATTATCTCAACTGAATCCTGAGACAGTTCTGGCGAGAGGTTACGCCTTGATCCGAGGAGCCCCAACCATTGGAAAGTTAATCGAAATTGAGACAACGAATACTATAGTAGAAGTGGAGGTGAAAGATGTCAGACAAAAGTAATACACTACAAGAAAAGATGGACGAACTCACCCAGTTAGTCGCGTGGTTCGATGGTGAAGATTTTGCGCTCGAAGAGGCGATCGATCGATTCAAGGCAGCTGAGGCATTAGCCGTTGAGATCGAAAAAGATTTGAGTTCATTCAAGAACGATATCAACGTCCTCAAGCAAAAATTCGATAGCGAGTCATAGATGACTTGGGTCCTCATCGGAGGAGGTATCTTCTTACTTTTTGGATTCGTGGTATTTTTTGGCGCACCGTACGTTCCGAGCCAACGAAAATTTATTCGTCGGGCATTTGAGCAACTCTATCCTTTGAGTGCGCAAGATACCTTGATTGATATTGGTAGCGGCGATGGGGTAGTACTTCGCATTGCAGCCGAGAAAAAGGCACGTGCTATTGGCTACGAAATTAATCCTTTATTGGTAGTGATTTCTCGATTATTAGCAAAAGGTAACTCAAAGATTGAAACGCGACTTGCGAATTTTTGGAATGTTAATTTACCAAAGGAGACGACAATCGTCTATGCCTTCTCGGTGAGTCGTGACGGTGCAAAACTAATAAAGAAGCTGCAACAGCAAGCGACGCTTCTTGAAAAACCACTGACTTTCATGTGTTTAGGGAGTCCACTTCCGGGTATATCGCCTGAAAAAATGTTTGAAGCGTATTATCTCTATCGGTTCCATCCTTTACACACTAGTGATGCCCACGTATAATGACGCTTATGAATACACGACGAATTGAGAGTGGCGCCGCGAATACTTGGTTTATTTTATCGATCACATTTATTGCGACCACGGTCATTGTGCTTGGCGTTATGATTTGGGCACTGCTTAATTACTTTGAACAAAAAAGTAATGTTGATGGCAAAGTCGACGCAGCAGTAGCAGTCGCGAAGAAAGACCAAGCTGATGCTGATGAGGCAAAGTTTCTTGAACGAGATAAAGAGCCAAATCGTCAATTTGTCGGCCCCGAAGATTACGGTCAACTGACGTTTGATTATCCAAAAACATGGAGTGTCTATGTTGATAAGGATGCGACTACAGGATCAACCTACGCGGCATACTTTAATCCTGTGTCTGTTCCTCAAGTATCAGCCAGCCAGCAATTTGCGCTCCGCGTTAGCATTGAAACGAAGGATTACGATGCCGTATTAAAAACTTATGAATCTCTCGTGAAAAAGGGTGACCTAAAATCAAGCGCCGTGAAGGCAAATGAGCAGAATGGTACTCGTCTCGATGGTAACTTTAGTAAAGACATTCGCGGTTCAGCTGTTATCTTTAAAATTCGCGACAAAACAGTGACCGTTCGTAGTGATGCCGACACTTTCAAGAGCGATTTTGACAAGCTCGTTGCAACGATTACCTTTAACCAATAAAGTATCGCGCTCATCTTTGTCAAAGACCATTATCCGGTGCTACACTACATAGTATGAATGGGAGTGATGAGGGACAGTTACTGGGGACGCGTTCTGCCTATGACACAATGTCATCGGTGACGGCGGCCGCTCACGAACTAAAGGCACCTTTGGCGCTCCTTCGACAGCTCGCGCTGCGCCTAGAGGACGAGACGTTGTCGTCTAGTGAAAGACAGCGCCTGGTTGAGCATATGACGCTCACGAGCGAACGAGCACTGCGACTGACGAGTGATCTCACGAAGTCTGCGCGTCTCGAAGACGCATTATTCGATCTCGAACCACTCAACCCTGAACAGGTCTGTCGGGATATTGCGGTTGAGCTAGCGCCCTTATTTAGCGCTCATCAACGAGAGTTGCGAGTTGAACACAGGTCGCATCCATTACTACTGGTGGCGAATCGAGATTTACTTCGTCGGATTGTGATGAATTTTAGCGACAATGCGCTCCATTATAGTCAACCGGGGACTGCCGTACGGATTCAGATTCAGGCATTAAAGAAAAGTGGGATGATTCGAGTAGGGGTGCGTGACTTTGGTCCCGCACTTTCGAGCGATATGTGGCGAACCCTGCAAAAGAAATTATCAAAAGCTCCTCAAGCGATCCACGCTCGTCCACAAAGTAGTGGATTAGGGTTATTTATTGCGAGTCAATTCGCCGACGCCATGCATGGTCACATCGGCGTGACGCGTCACCGTGACGGCGCGACGTTTTATGTTGAACTCCAGGCTTCGCAACAATTGAGTTTGCTATGAAAAAAACTGCATCACCACCAACGATTCTTTTAGTTGAGGATGATGTATGGCTGGCAGAGCTCGAGACAAGGGTGTTGACCAAAGAGGGTGAGTATACGGTCGTTCATGTGCCTCACGCGCCAGCTGCGATGGTAGCGATTGATACGGTACACCCTGATGTCATTATTCTTGATGTATTACTCGGGGGTAATACGGCCTTTGCGTTATTGCATGAGCTGCAATCATATGACGATACCGGTCGATTGCCGATTATTTTGTGCACGAACATGGCCGAAACGCTTCACCTGAGTGAATTAGAGAGTTATGGGGTTCGACGTATTGTTGATAAAACAACAATGAAACCAGACGATTTAGTGGCAGCCGTGAGAAGCGTGTTACTATGAAAACCCATCGGACACGCGCTATCATCCTCAGGCGCACCAACTACGGTGAAGCAGACCGAATCTTGCAACTACTGACACCAGAAGGTCGACGAAGCGTCATGGCGCGTGGAGTCCGTAAAGAAAAAAGCAAACTTGCGGGTGGTATCGAGTTATTTGCGATTAGTGATGTGGTACTGGGTGAAGGAAAAGGGGAGCTTGGTATTTTGACCTCTGCTCGATTGGTTCATTTTTATAATCATATTATTCAAGATTATGATCGTCTGCAATTCGGTTACTTGGCGGTGAAACTCGTGACTCGTGCAAGTGAAACGGTAGACGAGCCCGATTGGTTCGATGCGCTGTCGGAGATCTATATGGGGCTTGATGTCCCGACGATTCCTTTAGAATTGACACAAACATGGTTTTACCTGCGATATGCAGCGCTTTTGGGCCATGAACTGAATGTTAATCTCGATGTGAATGGTGAGAAGTTATCGTCAGATAAACGATATCGATATGATGTTGGCGAGCAAGGGCTGCGCGAGCATCCATCGGGCGAGATTACGGCTGAGCATATTAAATTGTTGAGATTAATTTCAACCCGGTCACTAAAAATCTTGACGCAAATAGGGGGGACGCAGACGATTTTACCTGAATGTTTTGCGTTAGCCCGCGAACACGCCGCCGTTTAGGCAAAATAAAAGGACCCATAACGCCGGGTCCCGGGGCGGCTCAGAAAAAGTCCGAGCTTCTATGTGGCCACTTAGGCTGCGAGTTGCTCGGCTGTTGTGACAACCGAGACACCGAAACGGCCGAAGTAGCGCATGATCCAGGCGAGCAGCTTGCGCTGCTTCGACTTTTCGTCAGAGACGAAACGAGCGTAGATCTGCGCGCGACGACGTTTGTTTTGCTCGACGAACAACCACTGGTAGAGGTTGTCGTTGTGCCATTGCAGGTTCGGCTCGTCCATCCTGACCCAGATTTGGTCTGCCTGGAGGAAGTGGCGTGACGCAAGCTCCAGATCAACTCCCTGAACCCGACGCAGTCGACCAGCCGTCAGGCACCACAATGCATCGTAGTTGCGGTCTCCCGCAAGCGCGATGGCTTTGTGTGACAAGATGACGTCCCTCAGCATCATGTCTGCCGACTCGACGTCACGACGACGCAGCATCAGGAACAGGTGATCGCGCAGAAAGTCTGCGTTCATCTCCTCTCTGTAGCCAGGTGCCCACTTGGCTCGTCGGGCGAAAAGGAGCGCGTCCTTTTCGTTGCCGGTGAGTAAGCCGAGGTGGGCGACTTTGGCGTAGACGCTGGCGTGAGCGGCGTGATTCTGGTTGTCGAGCACGTAGTTCTTGCCGATGTGAAACGCCTTCTTGAAGGCGCGTTTTCTCGTCATGAGTTCATTCATCTCAGCGATGATGCCCTCGTCCAACGGGTCCATCTTACTCCTTTGTTAGTGGGGGTGAAGATTGGTATGTACTGTACAATTTTATTAATAATAAGTCAATTATGCGCCCATGTCGCTTGTGCTATAATGTAGCTACTATGAACGGGTGGCGAGCAATAGGAAAAACAAAAGGCTTTACGATTGTAGAGCTTATTGTAGTGATCGTCGTGATAGCCATTCTCGCCGTACTGGTAGTGGCCGGATATGATGCAGTTATCTCAAACGCGCGCGAGTCGAGCGTGAAAAGTGATTTGCAAAAGATAGACGATGCATTCAAGCAATACGCGCTCGATCATGAAGGGGTGTATCCAAAAACATTTTCTGAACTTTCATCGTTGAACCTCAAACTTAATGATGACTCGTATGAGATGGGTAACCGAGCGAATATCTACCTCTGTCTTAATCCGACCTCAACAGAATATGCTGTGGTGTCGATGGCCTTATCAAAGAAACGTTTTGTTATGAAAAGTGAATCAGGATTGAGCGAGTACAGCGGAAGTGTTGTATGGAACGCAACAACAGGCAACTGGAATGAGACCTGCCAAGATATCGATAGTACGTATACATCACCGAGTCAGATAACGGGAATTGTTTCTACGGATTGGCAGACATGGACAGGTGTCGAAGGGGCGACGTGTCCGACAAACTTCGTCAAAGTACCGGGCAACAGTACGCTAGGTACCTTCGACTTCTGTGTAATGAAGTATGAAGCAAAGGATGTTGCAGGTGTCCCGACAAGTCAAGCGAGCGGCACACCGTGGGTAAGTATTACTCAAGCGAGCGCCAAGACCGCATCGCTCTCAAGTTGTACCGGTTGTCACTTGATTACTGATGCACAGTGGTTGACGCTGGCCTATGATATTGCGAGTGTTGCCGAAAACTGGACTGGCGCTGAAGTAGGGAGCGGCTCACTTTATACAGGGCATAACGACAACGCTCCTGCAGCGGTGCTCGCGGCGAATGTAGATGATGCGCAAGGCTATAGCTCAACTGGTGATACCTTCGGTGCGCAAAAACGAACCATGACCCTTTCAAATGGACAAGTGATCTGGGATGTTTCAGGTAATGCATCTGAGCTGGTTGACGGTATCATTACCTCAGGTCAGCATCCAGGGACACCCGCAGATACTGGGGTATCATGGCGTGATTGGAGTGAGGTAGGGATGACAACTCATGGCATGCCGGCTTCAACGAATCCTACGACAACTATTTCAGGTGCAACCGAGTGGACTTTTTCTCAAGGGATCGGGATGGTAAATTCGTACTATGGTGACACTGCTTCGAAGGTTATTATCAGAGGTGGTAGCTACGCGACCTTGAATCACGCGGGTATCTTCTCGCTGAACCTTGGTTTCGCACCGACGTACTCTAACGTGACCGTTGGTTTCCGCGTCGCTCGCTAGAAATTTTCACTCATTGTATAATAGGTGCATGAAAGCAGTGTGGAACAATGAAATTATCGCTGAGGCACCGATCAGCGACGTGATTCGGATAGAAGGAAACTGGTACTTCCCCCCAAAAGCATTAAACTGGGTTTATTTTCAAGAGAGCGAGCATCAAACGACCTGTCCATGGAAGGGTGAGGCAAGTTACTACGATGTTGTCGTAGAAGGTCGCGTCAATGATTTTGGCGCATGGTATTACCCAGAGCCAAAACCGGGAGCGATTGAGCGAGTAAAAGAGGATTTCTCTAATTATGTCGCTTTCTGGAATGGTATCGAAGTAGTAGAATAGTAGGAATGTTAATTTACTACACAGACGGCAGTTGCAGTCCTAATCCCGGCCCCGGTGGCTTTTCAGTGATCAAGGATATGCAACCACATATTGCAGGGCATGAGTTGAACTCAACAAATATTCGCATGGAAGGGTCGGCTTTGATTGCGGCTATGAAAGACGCGAACGGCGCTGAATGTGAAATCTTTACTGATAGCGAATTCTGGATCAATGTCATTACAAAATGGGCACCAGGTTGGCAAGCGAAGAACTGGACGAAAAAAGGTGGCGAGATCAAGAATCTTGAACTCGTCAAAGAAGCAGTCGAGCTGTATCAAAAATCTCAAGCAATCCTTACGTGGGTGCGTGGCCACGAAGGTGACCCAGGGAACGAACTTGCAGACGAATGGGCAAACAATGCCCGCTCAAAGCGCCTCGATGGCTACATCGACCCACAGACTGTTTAAAGATACTCGTAGTAATTTTGTACAATCACGTTGCACCCAGACCATAAGGACTTTACAATAGGGCGAGTTGCTTAATGAAAGAGACCTATGGACGAAGAACAAACACCGATTGAAGCAGAGCTAGTTCCTGATACTGAAACCGTCGAAACGCCATCGACTGAGACTCCTGAAAAGTCTGAGGTGACCGATATTTTCGAATGGGCGAATCATACTGATGGTATGAAAAATGATCTCGATGTCGAATTCTTTTTGTTTAATAAGAATTACACACCGTACACAACCACACTAGGGAATGATCTCGATATTCAGATCAAGCCAATGTTCTTATTTGGCCTCATGAATGATGTCACGATGGGTGCAGGAACAGGATTGTCTGTTCGTGACTATGAATTAGTTGAAAAAGAAGAAAATGTGTTGCTGCGGACTGAACTTGAAAAAGTGGGTCGCGCCGAAACACTGATTCATTTGATCGAGAACGAACGAAGCGATATTGTTGAATTTAGTCATGAAGAGCATGAATTTAAGCGTATTAAAGGGATCGTGGCTAAGTTTTCACACAAAACAGACCGTAAGAAGTACTTTTATGTCGTCAAGCAAGTGAGCCAAGGCCAAGCACTCGAAGGTAGTGTATCGTGGGAATACCGTAATGGTAAATTCGAAAGCTTCAAGGCTGATGTGGGGTGGAAAGTCCCGACTGATAACCAAGTACTCATCGTCAATAATGACATCTTTGTCTTTAATCAAAGTAAATTCGAGCGACTTTTCAATTACGATTACAAGAAGCAATTACTTGCTGATCAGAAAGTGACTGAAATAGAGAAGTACTTTAAGCTAAGCTTCCCAGAAGGTATGGATCTGCAATCATTGGTTCGTGATCGCAAAAAGACCGTTAACAAGTTGCAAAAACTTGAAATCGGTACCGTTACACAAGAGCAAGCTATTGAGCACGCCGATTCTATGCAGCTCGAGCTGATGACCGATGACGCGGGCGCGATTATTATAATGGACGGCAACGACCTTGATATGTTTGTGAACTTAATTAATGAAGATTACATCACCAGTGAGATTACTGGTCGCCGCTACGAGATTAAGAGTAAGAAGCTTCTCGATGATCCCGAGGGTGAACCACCGCGCGGATAAGCTATAAAAAAGACGCTCATTGTGAGCGTCTTTTTTTGTTGTCCTGAAGGACTATGAATTGACGAATGCACCGATAACGGTATCAAGTGATGTTCTGTCGGGGACTGCGTAGAAACGAGGGTCGTCTTTTTTGTAACTAATGAATGAAGGACAGTCTGAGCTTGAGGCAGTAACATTACTTGCAGACTTACTGATGACATCACCAGTCTTTGGGTTGATGTAAGTCACGGCATATTCAAGTGTATAGAGCTCAACGGCGACTTCTTTGTACGTACATGTGTTGGCTTTCTTTACGGTGCTATCGACTGCTTCGAGGCAGGCAACCACATTCACGGTCTCGGGTTGGTCATATTCAGTCGCAAGTGGGCTTCTGATTGAAAAGTTAGCAGTATTCCATGTGCCACCTGCATTCAGGTAACTTG
>Ga0247804_10001539_pt1 | contig 10668 bp, 11 predicted proteins | sample UWRJL029104C1_FD_181142 | JGI IMG/M metagenome (GOLD analysis project Ga0247804, IMG submission 181142) | Plant litter microbial communities from Arlington Agricultural Research Station in Wisconsin, United States - UWRJ-L029-104C-1 | ecosystem: Environmental > Terrestrial > Plant litter >...
CCACAATCGACTTCGTGACAGATCACCCTGGGATGGCCCACCAGCTGCCACGTGAGGGATGGTTGCGTGATTCGTCCGTGCAGGTTTCGCTGTTCGCCCGCAACGGTGTGCTGACGATGCTGGATCTCACCGACTATGTGGGTCTGACAACCCAGTTTCCTGATCCGTCAGACTTAGTCGAGGCATCAGAAAAATAAAGGACTCCTCGCGCACCCGCCAGAGCCGGGTTACCCTTGCTGCGTTTCCGCCCTGGGGGAGTTGGCCTGGATGGCGCCACGCGAGGAGCCGGGGTTAATCGTAACGCACGAGTTCTCCACAGATTGCTTGTCCGGTCTTTCGAACATATGTTCGAATCTGAGACCATGGCTATATGAAGAACCGAGTGGATGTGGCGTCACTCAGCGACGACGCCCTCCTCGACGAGCAGCGCGACATTGCCGCGCTCAGGCGGCAGCTCGACGTGCGCGCCGCCCTCGTCGCGGGCGAGATTGACCGCCGCTCCGCCCGCGCGCTCGGCTATGACGGGCTGGCCCAGCGGGCGGGCTTCCTCTCCGCTGCCGCGTTGATCCAGTCGATCACCGGCTCCGGGCGTGCTGAGGCGGCCCGGCTGGTCGCGGTCGGCTCCGCGCTCGATACCCCGGTCGGGGCGGCGGTGCTCTCCGGTGCGATCACCGTCGATGCTGCAGCGGCGATCGGGCGCGGCCTTGGCACCACGGGCGATGCGGCAGTGCCGCTGCTGGCGCATGCCGACACACTCACCCCAGAAGAATTGTTCACCCGTGCCCGCGACCTGCGTGACGAACTCGACGCCGACGCGGTGGCCAGGCGCGAGAAGGCTCAGCGCGACCTCCGGTTTCTGCGCTACTCGAGGCGAGAAGACGGGATGCTGCGCGGCTCCTTTCTGCTCGACCCGGTTGACGGGGCACTGATGACCGCCGCCCTCGACGCGGTGCTCTCCCCACGCCGCGGCGGTCCCCGCTTCGCCGACTCCGGGCAAGCTGCCCGCGATGCCGCACTCGTGGACGACCCGCGCAGCACAGAGCAGATCGCCGCCGATGCCCTCACCGCCATGGTGCGCCTAGCCATCGACGCCGACCCCGGCACCCTGTTCGGCTCTCGCCGCCCCGCCGTGCGCCTCGTCGTCACCGTGGACCGCGCCGTGATCGAGGACTCCGGCGAACCCGTCTCAACCGCCACGGTCGAGCGGTTCGTCTGCGACGCCGGCACCATTCCCGTCAAGTTCGACACGGATGGGCAGGTGCTCAATGTCGGCCGCAGCCAACGCCTCTTCACCGAACGCCAACGCATCGCCCTCGCGGTGCGAGACGGCGGATGCCGCTTCCCCGGTTGCGACCGCCCGCCGTCTTGGTGCGAGGCCCACCACCTCAACCAGTGGGCGCACAACGGCAACACCGACGTCGCCGACGGAGTGCTGCTCTGCCGCAGGCACCACCTACTCGTTCACAACAACCACTGGCAGATCAGCCGCGACGGCGCCACGTACACGATCGCGCCACCCGACGCGCCACCCCGACCGATGCCGAGTAGTAGTCGCGTGCTCGAGAAACGAGCCGGCTGAGTTCGGAGCAGGACTCTGCCCAAAACACGCCCGGAGTCCGGCGGGCGGCGAGAGCCGGCGCCTGCACGGCCGGCACGAATCGAGACCGGCTGCCTATACCGGTATGATTTCTGGAGGTCGCAGCCGGTTTGCCGGCAGCATCCATCAGGAGAATTCGCCTAGTGGCCTATGGCGCACGCTTGGAAAGCGTGTTGGGTGAAAGCCCTCGGGGGTTCGAATCCCCCATTCTCCGCAGTTTTGTCACGGCAGCATTCCGATCGCTTGCTCGCGCCACAGGGTAGATTGACCTGTACACCGCGAGGGAGGGCACGTGGAAGCACTGAGGCTGCGCCCGCATCCGTACCTGTTTCGGCGCGGCATTGGCGCGATCCTCGCCTTCTTCCTTCCCACGTTCGGCGTGCTGTACTTTCTGACCATCCCGAACGGCCCCTGGGTCGCGGTGCTCATCGCGCAGCTGCTCGTGATCGCGGCCTTCATCTACTCGGTCATCTCGTTTCGACGTCTCGGCGTCTGGGTCACCGCCGACACCATCGCGGAGCGCGGGTTCTTCGGCATCACGCAGCGCTATCACCGCGAGCAACTCGGACCCACCATTTTCGTCAACATGTACCACGGGGGCTGGGTTGAGACCGCGCCGCAGCTGTTCATCTGCGATCCGGATGGCCAGCAGCTGATTCGCCTGCGGGGGCAGTTCTGGTCCCACGACACCATGCAGGCGATCGCCTCGACCCTCGATGTGCCCGTCACCGAGATCGACCACCCCGTCTCGACGGGCGAGCTGCACGCCATGCACCCGGGGCTGCTCTACTGGTTCGAGCGGCGACCGGTGATCGCGGCGCTGGTATTCGCCGGGATTCTCATCGGCGGCGGCGGCGTGCTCTACCTGCTCCTGGCTGTGCTCGGCGAGACGAGCCGGTAGCGCTCGCCACCCAGATTGGGGGCGGGTCGACTCGCGAGACAATCAGTAGGCTATGAGGAAAATTTACTGATGGAGCGAAGATGTCACAGCTGGGCCAGGTAAAGAGTTCGGTCGGCGCTATTGCCAAGCAGGCGAAGACCTCGAGTGCGGAGCTGGAGCGCTTCAGCCAGGCTTTTCGGACGCAGGTCAACGAAGTGAACCAGGTCATCGGCGGCAGCGCCCAACAGGCCGACCAGAAGGTCGCCCAGGCCCTCGAGGGCGCGGCCAAGGCCGTTGCCCAGGCCGTGCAGTCGCTGCAGTCGGCGGCGCAGGTCGCCGAGCAGTATGCGAACAGCATCTGATCGGATGGCATCCGCGGGCGGGGATCTGCGCCGGCAGTCGAGCGAGGCGGATCGGCTCGCCGTAGAGGTGGGGTCGGTGGCAGCGCAGCTTGCCGCGCTACAGGGTATCTTCGACATGGTCTCTGCCGAGGTAGAGCGACTCGTCGGCGGTTCGGCGTCCGCCGAGGACCGGCGAATGCGCGGAATACTCGCTAGTGCTGCCAGCACCCAGCGCACCGCCGCCGACCACTGCAGGAGCGCGGCAGAGGCGTCCCGCGCTATTGCGCGCTCTCTTGAGGCGCGGGCCGCCGAGGCCGACCGCGAAGAGGCCCGCAACGCCCAGCGGAGCCGCTGACCATGGCGTCGGACCTGCAGCAGGTCGCCAATGCGGTGCGTCATCTTGCTGACGAGGCCGGGGATCCGATGCGCCTGCTCGCGTCGGCGCACCATGATCTCGGGCGCCTCGCGCAGCGCGCATCGCAGCTTCCGGACGCGCAAGCGGCGCACCTTCAGGAAGCCCTCGACGCCGCGAGGAACAAGCTCCTCGACGTTTTCGAGGCGCTCACCGATTTCAAGAACGGGGCGACCCAGTTCGCCGAGCGTCTCGTTGGTGGGGCGCCAGCGCCGACGGGGGGAGGCGAGGGAGCGCTCACCCGTGGTCCAGAGGGCCGGCGGGGCAGCCCTGAGACGCAGACCCCGGAGTTCCCAAGCCAGAACCACGCAGATGCCGACGCCGCCCGCAGTGGTTCCACCCTGCCGGACCGCGATGCCTCGTCGGCGCTGGGAAGCACGGCCCTTCTCGGGGCAGTTGCCTCCGCTGCCCCCGCCAACCCGGTGCCCACAGCGGCCTCTCATGCGCTGGGAAGCGTGGCAGTTCAGGGTGCGGGCGTGCCCCCCGTTGAATCTGGCACTCCGTCGGGCATGGCGTCCGCGCCGGCCACCGGCGACCCGGTATCGGCCGCGTCCGTGTCGGCGCGTGGCAGCCAGTCGGCTCTCGCCCCCTATTGGTCGAAGTACGGCGACGAGTTCGTTCCCCAGAACGCCTGGGACTGGGTCGATGTGCCGGCGTCGCTGCCCCGCCACTCGGCACCGGCCGCTTTCGCCGAGTGGTCGAATGACGGGGGCGTCTCGGTGCCAGGGCGCGATGTCAACTGCGTCAACTGCGCGATGGCGGTCGAGAGCAACTGGCGCGGGCATCCACAGGTCTCGGCGGCCCGTGCCACGAGAATGGGCGAGCCGAGCCGCGAGCGCCTGCCCGCCCACTACAGAAAGCCTTTCGAGCGCTCGGACTTCTCCGATATCGCGACACGGCTGACGGCCGCCGGACCAGGCTCGTCGGCGATCGTGCGCGTGCGCTGGAACGACGGAGCGGGCGGAGACGCTGGCGGTCACTGCTTCAACGCCGTCAACTACCAAGGTGTCGTCTACTTCGTCGACGGCCAGCGAGGCGTGCAAGACCTCTGGCCGCCTCGCGCCTCATCGGGCGGCAGGAATGACGGCTATGGAAGCCCGGAGGTGCTCGACTGGGCCACCGAGGCCCTGTACTTCGGGGCGGACGATTGATGCGAGGAACCGAAGATATGAACAGCGACGACGTGATGGCGATCATCCGGTCCAGCGACAAGGCGCCCAAGGGGGTCGACCTGGTGTGCACCCAGTACGCCGCCGACCCCGCATTCTGGTTCGCCTACCCGGGAACGCCGGACACCCTCGACGACGGCGGCACGTCCTACGTCGTTCACACGCCCTCGTCGCGCGTCTTCGAGTTCTCGAGCAGCGTGCCGCCGCGCCAGCGCATCCTGCGCGCGAAGGCGGAACTCAGCGAGTAGGGCCGGCTACATCACCACGATCCGGCGCCCGGTGTGCTCCGAGGTCACCGTGGAGGCCTGAGGAGTGCCAGCGGGAATCGCGCGCGTCTGCCCCCAGGCACGAATGTCGGCGAGGTCCTCTGGGTTCGACCGCGAGAACGGGAGAGTGTTGCGGAAGAACTCGAGCACGGTGTCGTCGGGGTACATGGCCGTCTGGTGCGTGCGGAACATCGCCACCGCGATGTCATTGACGACAGCGTCGATCTCGGCGCCCGAGAACCCGTCGGTGACATCGACGAGACGCGAGCACAGGTCGGGCGGCAGGTCGTACTTAGTCTTGCTGGTGAAGTAGAGGCGCAGAATCTCTTCGCGGTCGTCGCGGTCGGGCAGGTCGACGAAGAAGATCTCATCGAAACGCCCCTTGCGAGTGAGCTCGGGCGGCAGCGACGCGATGTCGTTCGCCGTCGCCACCATGAACACCCGCGACGTGGACTCCTGCAGCCAGTACAAGAACTGGCCGACTAGTCTGCGCGAGGTGCCCGAGTCGCCGCCGCTCGCCAGGGCCTTCTCGATCTCATCGATCCACAGCACGCAGGGCGCCACCCGGTCGGCGGTCTCTAGGGCCTCCTTGAGGCGGCTCTCCGACTGACCGACGTACATTCCCAGAATCGCCGACATGTCGAGGCGGTACAGCGGCAGCTTCCATTCGACGGCGATCGCCTTCGCCGACAACGACTTGCCGCATCCGGGCACGCCGACGAGAAGGATGCCCTTCGGCGGCTTGAGCGCGGTCGACGAGAAGTCCGCGACAATCAGCTCCGCGCGGTTGGCCAGCCAGTCCCGCAGGTTGCGCAGGCCGCCGACCTTGTACTCGTCGCGGAGCTTCACCCGCTCGAGCCCGGCAAGGTCGCCGAAGATACGGTCCTTGTACTCCGACAGCGCGTGCAGGTCGCTGTTCTCGAGGCGGCCCTTCGCGAGCATGGTCGCGATGACGTTGAGTGCCTCGGTCTCGGTGACGCCCGCCAGAATCTCGGATGCCGCCCGCACTTCATCCCGCTGCCATTCGATCTGCACCTGGCCCCGGTACATCTCGATCGTCTCGTTGAGCGTGAACATCAGCTCATCGGGCGTTGGCAGGTCGAGCGTCGCGCTCATGCCGAGTCGGCTGAGGCCGCTCCACACCGGCTTCTCGCTGATGAGGATGAGGGTTCCCGATCGCTGTTCCGCCAGACGGGCGATCTCGGCGAGGTGTCGGCTCGTCGGGGACTCGTCCTCGACATCGTCCACGTCGGCGAAGACGAAGTTCGCATAATCGGTTCGCTTGAGCTGGTCGGAGGCGAAGTCCATCGCCATCGCGAGGGACTTCTCGTCGGAGACGACGATGCCCGACGGCATCTGCTTCAGTCCCTCGGTGCGCGTGTGCACGGTGAAGGGCATCTGCTTGAGCTCGCCGGCGATCGAGTTGAGCAGCTTGAGGCTTCTTCCCCGCTCGAAGGAGCGGATTACCACGATCGGCACCCGGGCCATCACATAGTTGCGAACCAGGTCTCGGGTCTCAGAAAAGTCAGGCATGGGTCGCTCTCAGTATTCGGATGGATTGTTGGTGAGGATGCCGCGTCTCATGGCGGCCGGGGGTGTGCTGTGATCGTCGCCGGCGGCCGGTAGCGCCACACTGCCGAGCACAGACAGCAGGGAGTTCTCTCTGACGACCCTCAGCAGGGCATCCGTTCGGTGGGTGTCCACGCTCCCGCGTGACGCGCTCTGCCGCACTCCCTCTTCGAGCTGGGCCTGCATCGCCGTCAGATCGGCGGCTAGGCCCGTCGCCAGAGCCTGGCGTATTCCCTCCGGCAGGCCGGGGTGCCTAGTCAGATCTACGCGCGGGCGCAGCCGGTTGCGCAGGCGCACCAGCTCCACGGCGAGGTCGTGCTCGGTGCCGGCTCGCGCGAAGGCACCGGTGAGCTGCTGGTTCCAGCCCGCCATGAAGACCTCGATGGCAGCGACGAGGTGCACAGAGAAGCGCTCGAAGGATCCACGGTCGTAGTCCGTCTCGGCGAGCGGGGGCAGAGCATCCAACGAGATCGCGGGATCGACAGCCCACTGCCGTATGGCCGTCACCCACGTCTCGTACGTGCCCGTGCCCCCCGAGATCGAGTCCCGTCGGCCAAAGCCCATCAGCGCTTCCGACCGAGGGCGACGATCTCCCCCGGAGGCAGCGGCGACCAGCCCGGAAGGGATCCCGCGATGTTGCGGTTCTTACCCAGCTCCGACTTCCGGTCGGCGGCGGCCGGCGCGAGCAGGCCGCGCTGAATCGGCACGAGGTCGTCGAGCGAGGTGTCCGACGGAGTGAACCTGGTGGTGGGCGTCGGCCGGGTCAGAATGACCCCGACCGGAGAAGCCTGCGCCAACGGGGTGCCGAACGCGGGATGGGCCGTCGGCGAGGGAGACCCGTACTGCGACTCGCCCTGCGGCGGCGCCTCCAGCGGCACGTAGTCGCTCGGCAATGGCGCCGCCGCGGAGACTGGAGTCGACGTGGGTGCGTACGCTGCCTCAGCCACGGCGGGGACGGGCTCGCCCATCGACGCCAGCAGGGCAGCGTAAGTCTGCTGCGCCTGGTGGTAGGCGAGGTCGGACCGCGCCGCGAGCACTTCATCGCTCGGGTTGCCGTCTGCCGCGTCCCGCGCGCGCTCCAGCTCGGCCAGCGCGGCCTGGTACTGCGCGTCCAACTCCTCGTAGGTGCTCACGACGCCACCTCCTCGGTGTTCGGGTTTCCAACGGGCCACGTTCGGATAAGACGCAGCAGATCGTGCTCTTGCTCGTCGAGCTCGGCGAAGAGCAGGGTGGCGTCGTAGTACTCGACCATCGCCCCCCGGTACATCAGCACCGAATGCTCCATTGCCTTGTCACGAACCTCGTACAGGTGGGCGATCGCCGCCTTGGACTTCGCAATCGCCCGGTAGACGAGGATCGCGATGGTGCCCCCCGCGCCGACGAGCACGAGCACGGCGAAGACCCACCACTGTGCGAAGAGCGAGATCAGTATGACCAGGGCGGCCACGCTTCCGAAGGCGATGTACTTGCCGAACTTGACCTTGTTCGCATCGACGTACGAGCGGAAGGTGTCATCCCACGCGGCGTTGAGGCTCGCGACCGCGTCGGCCTCGGGCACAGCGGTCGTGGTCTTCCATCCCGGAAACCCGAAGGTCGACGCGTAGTTGGAGTGCGATCGGTCGAGCACGATGTCGATCGACGCGACGAGCCGTCGCCGATAGTCGGCCGTGAAGCGGCCGATACCGCTCTCGACGTCGCCGCGGCTCGTGCCGATGGCGATCTGCTGCGTGCGGGGAGAGACGCCCAGCTCGTCGGGTCGCATCGCGATCATCGTCTGCAGCGAGAGCGCGTCGATGGTCTCGGTCAATGCCTCGACCGCGACGTCAGCTCGTCCGCGCGCGCGGTCGAGATCGCCGTTCTCCTCGACGACCGCCTCGTGGAACGCGATCTCGCGGCGCAGCGGAAGCTCGTCCTCGTCGTACTCGGTGACGAGCATCTCGAGGATCTCGTCGAGCAGATCCTCGATCGTGAACTTCGCCAGCGACGAGCGCTCCCGGGTGGTCTCGAAGGAGTCGATTGCCTCTGGCAGGGCGGATGCCGACTCGAGCAGGTCCTCAATGGTGCCGAAATCAGGGCTGAGCTGCCGCAGCGTCGCGAACTCGTCGCCCGCCAGCTGCTGGCGGTGGGTCGCGAGGTAGCTCTGCCAGCGGGTCACCTGCTCGTCGAGCAGCTCGACGTCCTGGCGCAGTATGGTGTTCCACGACGACAGCCGCTCGGAGATGAAGGCATCCCCCTCCGGACCGAAGGCGCCCTGGGCCGCAGCCTCGAAGATGATCGCGAAATCGCGTCCGATGCCCCGCGGGTCGAGTCCGACGAGGTAGTGGCGCAGCCAGCGCACCGAGATGTCGTTGCGGCCCTGACGGCGCATGACGAGCGCGAAGAACAGCGATGCCTTGCGCTGGTCGCGCGCGAAGGCCTCCTGCACCGAGGTCACGGCGATCGACTCGTCATCCTTGCTCCAAGCGGCGAGCGCGACGATCGCGGGGGCCAGCCAGTAGCGCGGCGTCTGGATCATCAGCTCCTCGCTGACCTGCGTCACGGTGCTATTGCTCACGTTGCCGATGTCGAAGGCCTGCAGGATGCCGATGGACGTGCGCCGAACGACCCGGTGGTGGCCGAAGGCGCGGTCAAGGTCATCCTTGAGACCGCTGAGCTTGGTCTCCGAGCGCTGCAGGTTCGCCACCAGCTGGGCCGAGTGCACGAACTCGTCGAAACGGCGGCGCAGCTCAGTGAGCTCGCTCGTCGTCGTCGCGAGATCAGACCTCACGGCGCCGACGTCGGTGGCGACGATCTCGACCTGGCGCGAGACGGTATCGATCGCCCGGATCACCGGGCCAAAATCGATGGATACAGTGTTCGACATAGGGTTCCTCTCGGGCGGGCTAGAGCGCTGCAGTTCCGTCGTGGCGAATGGGGATGACGATTCCGTCGGCGTAGATCTCAATGAATGCGTACTGCTCAGAAATGGCCAGCGGGCGTGCTGCCTGATACTCCACCGGCACGGCATCGGAGCTCGTGTAGTGCTGCACGATCGATCCGGCCAGGGTGAGTACATGGTCGACGTAAGGTGCGCCGAGGTAGCAGTGGCTGAACATTCCGACGAGGATGCCCGTGCCCTGATAGGCGTAGACCTGTTCGATCCACTGGACGATCTCGGACTGGGCCACCGCGCTCGGGGCGGTGTCCACCTGCTGCACGGCATCCATCAGGTCAGCCGATCGGGTGAATCGACGGGCAAGCATGAGCGCGGGGTCGATCGGGGCGGCCGTCACGGTCTTCTGCGGCGTTGTCTGAACAGCCTGCCGATCGCCGAGGCGGCGGCGCACGGTGTTCTTCGACCCGGTGAAATCTGACATCAGCGCCCTCCTTGCAGACGGGATAGCTCGGTCGCCACCTGCGACCGGGCGCGCACGACCCACGCGATCGCGGAATCCACTCTGCTGCCATCGGCCTCGAGGGCCGACAGCTCGGCCTCGACGTGACCGATGTCGACGGTGGAGCCGCCCGCTGCCGCGGCCGGTCGCACGACCATCGCATCAATCGAGAGCCTCTGCAGGGTCGACTCCAGTGCCCGTAGTCGCTGCGAGGCACTAGACCACCGGCTCGCGGACTGCTGGTCGGCCGCGGCCATACTGGCCTCGGCGCTCGCGCGCGCCGCGTCGAGCTCGCCGAGCTGACGCGCCCGCTCGCCCGGCGCATCGACGATCATGATCAGCGCCGCCAGGTACTCCTGGTATGGGCTCACGCTGCACCCCCTGCCTGCGACGTGCCGGGCTGTGTCCACATCGCGAAGGGCACAACCGACTGCAGCCCTCGGGCCGAGTTGCGCTCGAAGACGCCGATGCGGGGGTTGCCGTCGATGTGGGGGGCGAAGGTATTGGTTATGTACTTGAGGTCCTCGCTCCCGAGGGAGGCAGAGATGTAGGTGCCGACGCCCACGTGCGGTCCGCCCAGATCGGCGGAGAGCGCATGCACCGACGACCACCAGCCGACCAAGTGCACACCGCGCAGGGCGCCGTCGCGGGCGAGCTGCTGAAGGGCGCTGCGCGCCGTTCCGGACTGCACGGTCCCGCCGATGCTCGGGAGGTTCAGCGAGAGCAGCCCGCCGGTGTCATCGTCGGCCGCCGGACGCGCCGCCGGCTCGTCATCCATGCCGGGAATGCGCTGCACCCCGAGCACGACACACAGCACACGTCCGCTGAAGTCCCTCGTGCGCGCGCCGAGCTCGTCCCGCAGGTACGCGGCGCTCTGGGACGCGGGCACGAAGGTGGTCGGGATCCCCCGAGCCCTCGCGTGCTCGATCGCGGGTTCGAGCCACGTCGGCAGCTGCTCGCCAGTGCCGTCGAGCACGACGAGGGAGTCCCCCGCCTCGAACTGGTGGGCCGCGGTGACGATCATGCCCGTGACGACGGAGGGCACTACCGGCTCGCGCTC
>Ga0247804_10001540_pt1 | contig 10665 bp, 10 predicted proteins | sample UWRJL029104C1_FD_181142 | JGI IMG/M metagenome (GOLD analysis project Ga0247804, IMG submission 181142) | Plant litter microbial communities from Arlington Agricultural Research Station in Wisconsin, United States - UWRJ-L029-104C-1 | ecosystem: Environmental > Terrestrial > Plant litter >...
ACCCGTGTTACAACGACCCAATTCTCACAATGTTACTTTTACACCGTGGGCCACCCGTTCGACCAAGTCAATGCATTCCATCCAAACTTTTTCGAGCCATCTCCAATTGCACCACTTCGATCTGCATAGTGATAGTACAGAACGAGGCCTAACCTGGTGTCTGTGAATACGCCCCTTTCACCAGAATTAGTATCTGAGTAACGCTGAATATAAGGGATCAAAGAAACTTACTGTCCGCCTGGTCCATACACATTACCGTGAGTTTTGAGAAGTGTTGAGCCTCCATTTGCAGTACAGGCCTTTCCGTTCTTGTCGACCTTGAAATGAACATCAGCCCATCATCAAAATCAAACACCAAGTTACAGAGCAAAACTTACGAATCCTCCAGTGGCAGTGGTAGATCGACACATTACTATTTGATATTCTGCACCGGCAGCGGGAAATGAAGTGTCGTAGCCACAACATATTCCAGACGAAATCAACAGATAATAGTATCCACCATTGTAGAAGATGTAACCGCCCTCCTGAGCCGAAGTACCTGTGGAGTTATAGGCGATGTTGTACGCCGCATTGTCTCCCTTTGTCAAAGCATTGGCTGCCATCTTAACCTGGTATATATCATGCCAGAACGAGCCGAACGTCAGGTAATAAGTTCCCGAAACATCGATCAGATTTGCGTCAATAGCATTGTAAGGTTTTGACGAGCTTGAAGCAACGCCCACAGAGCCGTAATCGGTCCAGCTCCCGGCTTCCATGGTAGGTGAGGTAGCAACACCGATCGCCGAATTCTGGCTACCAAACTGCGAGACAGAGTAGTACATGTGGTAGAGATTGCCTACTTTCTTGACGTCGGGGGCCCAAAGATCTGTTTTGCCAGCCAGATTGATCTTGGAGCCACTAGGAAGAGCCTTTCCGAGGATTGTCCATGGTCCGGATATGGATGTTGCTTTGGTGATTTCGATACCGCCGCCGGTTGAAAAGCGGAAGTAGACACCATCTGAGGTTCTTTGAATTACTGCTGGATCGTGACTCCAACATGCACCAGAGCACGCGCCGGGATTTGCATAAGATTGAACAAGCACTCCGTACTACCTCTAACATTAAAGAGCGTTCCAAGCATACCATGGAAAGAAGGAAAGCATGAGAAGCGGGTTCGGCTGTGCCAACTACCAACTCGGCTCATCCACGAAAGGTTACTTACCAACAGTACGAGCAGTAATTTCAAGGTTCGTTGATACATATTAGAACCGAAAATTCCAACACGGAGACTACAGGGCAGGAAAGAGAGAAGGAGGACTGGACTCTGTCTGCCATCTCGGCCTTTATATATAGCATTCAAACCTCAAGTTACGGTTGTTCTTACAACGGCAAAATATCAAGAGGGAATGCCTAGTGGGTTACATTCGACGCATAAACTTTGATCGAGACATAGATAGCTCACTTGGGAGACGGATATTCTACCTAAATTCTAAACAATCCATCCAATGATTTGGGTATAGCACGACCAGTTGGCACATCTTTGGAGGAACTTCCATTCTTACGGTGGATATTTCAAGTATTTCCCCATTGGTGGGAGTTATGTATACACGACGTATACGGAAGATTTCTTATGCATTTGCCGTTGCACTACATTGTGGGGTTAGGTAGTGTAATCCTTGGCGAGTAGTTGGAAGTGGTTTTTAGAGGCTGACCCACCCCCTTTTTATTCCTCGCTTAAATGGTCAAACAGTTAGTCTATCAACATGGTAATAGAACGTCGCGAACATGAGAGATGGAAATCGATACATCTTCATTATTTTGGGGAAGTTTACTGGTATTAGATAGAGCCTGTAACTTAATTGAGAGTGATATCGAAACATTCATTCTGGTGTAGGCAAATAAACATTGAAAGACAAATTGGGGTGGGAAAATAGATAGGATAGCGGTGAGAACTAGCAATCGATGAAATTTTACGGAAGTGACCTCTCAGCATTTGGGGCCATGAATATCAACAAGTTTTAAATATATGTATAGGAAAAATATATAAAGAAAATGGCATCTATCAGCTAAAGTGTATGTAATGACTCCTGTGCGCCATAATCTATGCACATATGTACAAAGAAAGTAGTACCAATACAAATGATGATCCTTCTGATCTCACCTCAAAATTACTATCTCCTCTCAACTAGGAGAACATGCATCGCAATGTATGCTAGTAAAATGAATGATCCACCAAAAATTGCTAAGCGAATTACATCCGGGAAATAAGCTTGGGTGTCGAATCCAAAGGAGCTTAAAATTGTTGCTCCAGGGACACTAATGTCCAACCCATACTTTCGATCAGTAAGTGTGAGATACGTGACTTCATTCACAATCAGCGATTCAAAGCCGTAGTGGAATATCGACAATGACTGAAGCCAGAGTGCAGACGGTGGAATCGCGTCATGGTTGAGTAGAAGGCCAGCGAATAGTAAGCTGAACAGCATAACCAAACTTCCAACTAGGCTCGCCACCCCTTGGTCTTTGCATACAATGCCAATAAAGAGGCAAATACCGGCTGCCGCAAGGTTGAAGAGTACCAAAACCAAAATAAACTTAAGGAAATGGGTCCAGTCGGGGACCAATCCAGTCATAGGATACAAGATAGAGCCCATAATGAGAGGTGGAATGATCCGAAGAGGAACAATGTCGAAAATTACTTTGGCGGCAAAGTAGGTAATTGGTGAATAATAGCCATTCGCTCGTTCCCTCACAAACACTAGCCGTTCAGTGGCAAACACGTTCAAGCTCGACAACGTGCTGAAACCAAATAGTGCAAGAATGAAAAAGAAGAGACCAAGACGATTTTGGAAGCCGGGGATGTCATCAGTCAAACCATAAAATAAGAATCCGGAAAGAACTGCCAGCAATATGGCAATCGCATAATGCGTCAGCATTAACATAGGATTCCGATAAAGATTTCGCCAGGTTCTCTGAGACAAGATGACGAACTGTCGTAGGTAGCCAACTCTTGCGTACCCTCTGCCCATTGTACCACCAGTCGCATTCCCATTTTCTTGAGCGTGACCGTTAGGGCCATTATTAGTGGCAGCAGTATTGACTGCAGACTCAATATCACTACTGATAGTGTTTGCAATATCCGAAGTTTGGTAAGCCGCAACTAGTATGTCAAGATCAGTTCCAGTACCAGCAGCGAAAGGAGGTAGGTTGTCGGGGTCATCCAGACTGTGCTGATAAGACGGATTTTTCTTCTGCTTTGAAAGACGGAGCCATGGTTCGGATGTTGATGCATTTGGGTCAAGAGGTGCCTCGTCAGTCGTTGATGCAGGAGTCTCCCTACCCGTTTTTCTTCGCGTGTACAGCTCTCTTTCTTGCTTTGCCTTCACTGAGTCTCTACGATGGCCTTTGGGCCTTCTTATAGAATCACCAGGGCTACCAACAACTTGCTCCTCAATACTCCCGCCACCAATGCTTGCAATCGATTTAACAGCTCTAGTACTGCTTGGACCAGTACTACTACTAGTGTCTGCATCTAGCCCGGGTATTGCATTGTCAATAGGAACTTGAGGAGTACCAGCGTGCATGGTCAGATCGACAAGATAATCTGCAATGTTGAATCCAGGAGGACAGGAGTAGCCAATGTGATCAAAATACTCCTGGCATTGATTGAATTCACCAGAGTAGACCGTTTTTCCTTTGGCTAAGAGAAGAAGTCTGTCGAATAGTGCGACAATGTTAGATCTCGGCTGATGGATGGTGAATATTATCGTTCTTTTGTAGGTTTTAGCCAATGTGACAAGGCATTCGATAACGTTAAAAGCGTTGTAGGCATCAAGACCACTCGTTGGCTCGTCAAGGAAAAGAATACTGGGGCTAGTCACAAGCTCGCAGGCAATACCGACTCTTCTCTTCTCTCCTCCAGAAATGCCTCGGCCATTGCCTTCTTCGGACCCGATTAAAGAGTCCTTGATATGTGAGATCCCAAGCTGTTTTTCAACTTCATAAACACGCTGTTCCTTTGCCGACCTTCCCATATCGCGAGGAAGTCGTAGAAGAGCACTAGTCATGATAGTTTCATGGACTGTAAGAGTTGATAGCATAGAATCTTCCTGGTCAACAAATCCAACCACGTTCTTGTACTCGGCGTCATCAACCTTTTCACCATTCACATAGTATCTGCCACCTACTTTCCCACGCTTGTTCTTCCTTGCAAGAATATCGAGAAAGGTAGTTTTGCCAGCTCCAGATGCTCCCATTATAGCCATGATCTCTCCTGGATAAGCAACCCCCTGAACACCGGATAATATCTGCTTCCCGTTTAGCTCGTAAGAGACGTCTTCGAAGTATAGCGATGCAGGCTTATGATCAGCCATAAGTTTAGTCCCCTCGTCGTCAGATTCGTCCAAGTGGATAGGACCATACTTGAATTGCCTTCGGGATAGGTACCAAACGGTTAGAATAACCGCAACAACGAAGAGTGAGGCAGCTGCAATGACCGTAGCAATCAAAGGCGTGTTGATCTTCTTAATGGGTCGTTCAAAGCCGGGGACCTGGGATTCGTGGAGGCATTCTCCGGATTGACAGTCAATAAAGATACTGCTATCACCAAACATCATCTGAATTAGCTTGTCCATTTCTGGCTCCTTGAATTTACAATCATTTGTTCCCCCATTCTTCTGCAGACATTCGAATGTCGCGGGGCCTCTGATAAGTTCATCCAAGAAATCTGTGATATCAACAGATCCATTCTCCCCACAAAGCATACGATCTGGAATACATTTGCATTCGACATTCTCACATTGGTAGTTTGTGCTATTCTTGTCGTAAGAATTGTCTGCATTGGAGGTACACGTATCGAGGTGGCAATAGAATGATTCCTTGTGTTCAACCCAAACTTCTTGATATTAGTCAAGATCTCAGATTCAATTGGAAAATACTCACATTGGAAATCGCAAGTATCGTCTTCCGCATTGCAAGTGAAGGTAACCTGTGGCCTTCTACCATCCAAAATCTCAACAATCTTGACATTTGTAACGTCGCACATCTGGTAGTTTTGAGTGACAACCTCGCCATTTTGATAGCACACTCCGCCCTCTTCTCCTTCAGGCATCAAGGCATTACAGGCTTTGTTATTTGTACACACATTACAATTTATGCCTGCCCACCCCTCTTTACAGTCGCAATAGTCGCCTGAACGCTGCGGTCGGTCTTTTCCATCCGATAGAGCTCCGCAGACTGTATTAATGTGTCAGAGTGTTGTTCTGTAAATCAAAACCGTGAGATTCATACCTGGAGCTAGGCAGTCTTCGCCCCCAAAACCTGGCGGACATGCGCATTTCCCATCATATTGTTGACACTCTGAATATTGGCCACATGTAAACGCTGGAAGGAGACAATTGAAGCTATGCCGGATCATTAGCTATTGACTTCGAATTAATGTAGAACTACAACGTACCAAGGTGGGCAGTCTTCACGGATGCCCATCAGTGCATTCTGAGCTTTCGACATATCTGCCGTTGAGTAGTTGGCATATGCATAAGTTGTACATGATAACGAGAGGGTCGCCAGGACCACTCTCCCGATCTGAAAGAATCGCATTTGTTTTCGATTTGTGGTGTTGTTGGAGCTTGGTCTTTCGTCGGAGTAAGATGGGGGAGCTTAGGCTAGGTATGTTCACGCCATACAACAGGAAACGCCTTGTTAAGGACTCAGCAAGAATAGAGGGACAAAGTCAACAAATGAAGCAATACTGGATGCGCGCAAGTTGTGATGTAAGTCGGAGAGAGATATACAAAGGTTGATTGTGTTGAGTTGAGGTGTTGCCTGGACACAGTTACTCCGTACATGTTGTATCATCGACCAGGATCACTATGTGGCGGGGCTGGGGAGCTAGGCTAGCGACCCATCAAGGACAATCAGGCTATCGAGGGGGGGAGTAATGTAGCAAACTTATCAAACATTAGAACTCCGATAATACTTATACAATTACAAAGCTCAGTATTGGCTTTAAAACAAATAAACTTTACAGTTTCAAGTTGAGTCAAAAGTGCATTTTCGCCTTCAGCTCATCAAATATCTCAGCCTTGTGTTGCCGAGGCTCATTCAACTATCCAACGTCAAGATGAAGATTCAACCTTTTGATGTTGAACAGGTAAACCCTAAAGCTCCAAAGAACAATTAATGATGAGGCTAATACAATAGCAAGTGGATGGATAAATATGAAGTTACTCCAGGAGTTCTCAACATCGCCGAAACTTGCGCAGCAAGCATCTCCATTGATGATCTTGTAGCTCTTTGCGAAGATCCAGATATCCCACCGCCCTTGCAAACTTCCAAGAAGCTCACATATGGTTCGATACGAGGATCTGATGCTCTGCGTGGGCGCTTGGCCGCCTTGTACTCTGCCAGAGTTGCATCACCACTGAGTCCCAACAATATCCTCATTACTCCTGGAGCTATTGCGGCAAACTTTCTACTCCTCTACACGTTGATTGGTCCAGGAGACCATGTCGTCTGCGTACATCCAACTTACCAGCAGCTATATGCTGTACCAGAAAGCTTGGGTGCGGAAGTTTCACTGTGGAAATTGAAGAAGGAGAAGAAATATATACCCGATGTAGAAGAATTGGAATCTTTGGTGAAGGAGAATACCAAGATGATAATTATCAACAATCCAAATAATCCAAGTAGGTATTACCCATTAATCTATGTCAGTGTCGTATCCAGAGTGATATTATGAAGAGATTGACTTAGTACTTGTTATTCTCCTAAACACGCCTACTGACTTGACCCTCAACAGCCGGAGCTACAATCCCTAAATCGGTCCTCCAATCAATTGTTGATTTTGCGAAAGCCCGCTCTATCATTATACTTTCTGACGAAGTCTACCGCCCCCTTTTCCATGGTATCTCTCCTGTGGACACAGAATTTCCGCCCTCCGTTGTTTCCATGGGTTATTCCAAAACCATAATCACAGGATCCATGTCCAAAGCTTACTCACTGGCCGGAATCCGCATCGGTTGGATAGCTTCTCGAGACCAATCCATCATTGAAGCCGTCGCTTCAGCTAGAGATTATACTACTATCTCGGTATCACAAATAGACGACCAAATCGCCTCCTACGCACTGTCGAACTCCGTGCTACACTCTCTGCTGAAACGAAACATCGAACTAGCTAAAATAAATGTTGCTCTGCTCGAAGAATTTGTTAGAGAACACGGTTGGTTATGCTCCTGGGTCAAACCTACAGGTGGCACAACCGCGTTTATCAAGTTCCAGAAAAAGGGAAAGCCCTTGGATGATGTGCAATTATGTATTGATGTAATTGAAAAGACGAAAGTAATGTTTCTACCTGGAAGTAAATGTTTCGGGGATGATTTCAAGGGATTTGTAAGAATTGGATTCGTGTGTGAAACGGCAGTTCTGGTGGAGGCTTTATCGAAGCTGGATGGTTATATTGATGAATATCTATCATGAGGAACGTCTCCTTTCGAGAATGTTTCATACAGTATAGTTCCCATGAGCATAAAACCATAAGAGCAAATTCAATCAAAAGAGTCAAAAAAGTTGCTGCTGTCTTTTGTCTTGTTAGAAGATATATTTCCAGATAGTCCTAATGTGTTTCAAATCTTTGTACTGTACAAAGAGCTTTAGAACCTATGGCAATCATGCGTTTTTTGTTTTTGTTTTTCAAATATTGTAATATCATAAAAAGTCCAGAAGAATCAATGCGCCAAGCATCAGGAAGCAGATGTTAATCCCCTTTCACTTCAGATAAGACGCCATTTCGATGGAATCTATAGTGAAGGCAAATTCTCGGGAAGGGTTTCTCTGGATTCAACCTATTCTAGTCACTAAAATCAGAGGTCTGATATGAGCTAATTTGCGTCCTTTATACTCTTGATTTGCATTTCTTCTTCAGTTTGAGCATCCTATATGTTTTGTCACAGTGCTTTGAAGACAAGAGATGATACGATATATTCATATTGAGCTAGAGCCAGGTATGCAAACCGAGAATCCGATGCCAGGAACTGCTACGTGATTGTGTGAGTGTCTTCCAGAACATTATCAACACAATTTTATAGCTACGAAGAATGGCAATGGTAATGATGCAATTCTCATTCGGTGGTAAGAGCCTCACGAAGGCTGCGTCGTAGAATTTTGCCAGTATGGTTTCTAGGGATTGAAGTCACAAATATGACATCTTTGACCTGTTTGTATCGAGACAGCCGGTCGGCGAGGAAAGTTTTGACTTCGCTTGCCTCCAACATGACGTCCGCTCTGCGAACAACGAAAGCAACGGGTGCTTGATCATCAGACTCATCACTAGCCGATACACCAATAACGGCAGCATCTAGAACACCAGGATGTTCCAATAAAGAAGCCTCAATTTCTGCAGGACTAACTTGCCAACCACGGACTTTGATAATATCTTTAGTACGATCAACCACGTACCATTTTCCATCTTGGAAATATCCAATATCGCCACTGCGAATGTACCCGTCAGAAGTGAGCACATCTTTGGTCTCAAGCGGGTTGTTGAGATAACCCTTCATAAGATGTTGAGTTTTAATTTGGATCTCACCATTTATATTATCGTCGAGAATTTCGGTACCGTTTCTGTCGACTAGCCGTAAGATAGTTCCGGGAATTGGACAACCGACACTGCCAGTACATTCTTGCGAGTTTTCAGTCCATGTTGTGCATGCCCAGCCAACTTCTGTCATGCCATACACCTGGACTATATGTGCGTCTGGACATAGCTTAACGTACAGTTGTCTCTGCATGCTGTTGGTTGCAGAAGAGCCTCCGGTGTAAACGCGTCTAAGAAATTTCAGCTGGTTGGTAGAACACTTCGATAATGCCATGAGAATTGGAGGAACGACCACTGTATGGGTGATTTCATATTTTTGGAGGGCTTCGACGAATGCTGTTTCGTGGAAACGCGGCATAATATATGTTATGCTTCCGTTACGAAGAGCCAGGGCATGTTGAACTGGAATCATGAATACATGGAACGCTGGAACGGCTACCAAGGTTGAAAGCTTGTATGGAATATTGGCTGAGATCATGACCTGATATTCAGCTTGATTGATAAGGTATGAGTGTGGAAGGACGGCGGACTTGGGCAGACCAGATGTTCCACTGGTTGACTACAAAATGAAAATCAGTTTGACTATCTTTTGTAGGATCACTTCTGTGAAATTTTAGGGAGCTATATATACTGCCAGGAGAGATATGAGAGCCCTCCCGGTGCTATACCGAGAGTGAATTATGGAGTTTGAAGGAAGGGTGCATACCACATGAGCAGCTGGTGTGTTATCGGGATCATTAACCCTTACCCAGTCCGATTCTCCATGAGCTAGCAAACATTTCCACGACCGCAGACTCTCTGGTATTTCCTCCTTGTCAAAGTCCAACACAAACACTCGCTCCGAGGGGATTCCACATGTTTTCGCAGCCTGAAGAGTAACATCCAACCCAGCGACAGAGGTAAGGATGAACTTGGCATCAGACATTGTAACATGATGCGTAAACTCATGCACCGTATATCCGGGGTTTCCACCACTGAAGCAGCCACCGGCGCCGATTATTCCTAGAAAGAGTCCAGTGTAATGGATCTGTTGAATAGTTTAGCAGATTTGCCATAAATAGAGGCAGTATCTCGATAGATGCCACCCTGGATAAGAATGAAACTGACATCATTGAAACTGAGAACGCAAACGCAGTCTCCTATTTTCAAACCATGATGTTGCAAGCCGGAGACTAGCTGTCGTACTAGTTTACGGCATTCGTTGGAACTGAGATGGCGAGTAGGGTTAGCGGCATCGATATAGAGCTGCCATAGTTAGTACGACACATCATTGTGTTGTTATGGAATACTACATACTGGTACATCTTGATCATAAAAGCTTTGGCGATCGAAGGTCCACGAAACAATGTCCATCGATGGGGAAAACTGGCCAGTAACAGCTTTACAATAGATGGCAGTATCCTCTAGCAGCTTGCGGATCTTCTTCATCTGGTAGGCGGATAGACGTTCTTGTTGGGCGGCGACTTTTCCACACTGGTTGGCCGTGGTCTTTAACAGCTTGCGGATAATGTGAATCTGATAGAGGGAAGGCGTCTCCGTAGCATCAATCAACTTTGATTAAAAGACCAGAGACAACAAGAAACGAATCAAGATCTCGACCTAAATCCAGATACGTCAAAAGATACTTGATGAGAGACAGGACGGCGCAAATGAGATTGCTACAAAGAAGGGGAGGTTTACGCTCTGAGAAGTGACAGGAAAGCACTATATACCTTCTTGATTTGCAAAACCAATGAACCTCAATATTTGCTTCAAAGTTCTTGTTGCCTTATTTGCCAGATGGGAGAGCATTTGTGGCTACTTTGTTAAGTTTGCACTTATCCCAGATCCCAGATGCTATTTCACCAAATTTCAGATTTTTGAACACTTGAGAGAGTTCGGCTATAATTTCAATACTGACTAAAAGGTTAATGTTGTCTTTCCCAGAATGTTTTCCCTTGTGTCTATATTCACAACACGAGAAAGTGGAAGTAACGACGCGCCTCTCGGACGTCGCCCTAACCTGGGAACCGACAGGGTATTTTGGATTCTGAGGTTGGTCCATGGTACTTACCAATGTAATTGTGCTGAATTATCAGTGTATACCTTCTAAT
>Ga0247804_10001541_pt1 | contig 10661 bp, 7 predicted proteins | sample UWRJL029104C1_FD_181142 | JGI IMG/M metagenome (GOLD analysis project Ga0247804, IMG submission 181142) | Plant litter microbial communities from Arlington Agricultural Research Station in Wisconsin, United States - UWRJ-L029-104C-1 | ecosystem: Environmental > Terrestrial > Plant litter >...
TGCCGGAGAAAGCGCTGTGGGGCAAGCCGTATAACACGTTTATGTACACCACCGAGCCGCTGACGGGCAAGCCCTGGAAGCTGGAGCCCTGGGGCTACGTGGTGTACGAGTATGGAAAATAAGAGTGCTGGGCGGGCCGAATGGTCCGCCCAGCTTTTTGCCTGATATTTAGCAATGGCTGGCGCTGCCGTCAGCGAGGCCAGTAACTTCGCCCCCATGTCCGATAACCTTCCCACCTCCCTCCTGCTCAACGGCCGCGAGTTCACCTACGAGGCCATCCGCCAATACCCCGCCCAGCTCGATGCGCCGGTGAACGGCTACGAGGCCCGCGTGCTCGACTTTGTGCGGCAGTGGCTGAATGGGGCCCAGGAGTTTGGCTTGCGCACCTCGGGCAGCACGGGGGCGCCGCAGCTCATTCAATTGCGGCGGCGGCAGCTGGAGGCTTCGGCCCGGCGCACGGGCGACTTCTTCGACCTCGGGCCCGGCGACCGGGCGCTGGTGTGCCTCAACTGCGAGTACATTGGCGGGCTGATGATGCTGGTGCGCGGCCTGGAGCGCCACATGCACCTGACCATCGTGGAGCCCCACGCCGACCCGCTGGCGCTGGTGCCGGCCGGGGCCCGGTTCGACTTCGCCGCCTTTGTGCCTTTGCAATTGCGCACCCTGCTGGATGCCGGCCAGGCGCCACGCCTCAACAAAATGAAAACCCTGCTGGTGGGCGGCGCCACCGTCGACTCGACCCTGCATAAGGACCTGCAGCAGCAACTGACGGTGCCGGTGCTGCACACCTACGGCATGACCGAAACCTGCTCGCACGTAGCCCTGCGCCGCCTCAACGGGCCCGACGCCAGTCGGCGCTACCGGGTGCTGCCCGGCATTGCGGCGGCCGTGGATGCGCGCAACTGCCTCACCCTGCGTGGTGACGTGACCGACGACCAGCTCATCATTACCAACGATGTGGTGGACCTCGACCCCGCCACCCACACCTTCGAGTGGCAGGGCCGGGCCGATTTTACCATCAATTCGGGCGGCGTGAAGGTGCAGGCCGAGAAGGTGGAACTGGTGCTGGAAGTGGCCCTGGCCGAGCTGGGCCAGCCGCGCCGCTGCTTCGTGGCCGGGCGGCCCGACGAGCGCCTGGGCGAGCAGGTGACGGCCTTCGTGGAAGGCCCCGCCCTGCCCGCGCCCCTCGAAGAGCAGCTACACCAGCTGCTGGCCGCGCGCCTCGACCGCTACGAGCGGCCCCGGCAGCTGGTGTACGCGCCCGAGTTTCGGACCACCGCCACCGGCAAGCTCGACCGGCCGGGCACTCTACGCGGTATTGGGCCGGAGGCGTTTGCCCCCAGCGCGCCGGTGCGGCGGCGGTAAGGTGCAGCGCAGAATTGCATTCTGCGCCAGGGAAAAAGAACGGGCAACCCCGGGCGCGGAATACAATTCCCCGCTACAGTTTCTTTCATCAGCCCTTCACTTTATTACCTTTACGCGTCTTCCTGTTGGCTTAGTGTTTTTCTTATGAAGTTTATGATAATGCCGGCGGCGCTGCTGCTCGGTGTAGTTACCAGCCAGGCCCAAACGATGGCCCCGGCCAAACCAACGGCCCCTGCCGTCACCCAGTCCAAAGCGCCGCCCTTCAAGATTATCAGCGAGCAGTTTGCCGATTTGCGGATGCTGCGCTACCAGGTGCCGGGCTTCGAAGCACTTTCGAGCAAGCAGAAGGAGCTGCTGTATTACCTCTACGAGGCGGCCCTGAGTGGGCGCGACATCAACTACGACCAGAACTACAAGCACAACCTGCGCGTGCGCCGCACCCTGGAGGCCGTGTGGGACGCCAACCAGGCCAACCTGAGCGTGCCGGCCCAGGCCGAGCAGGCCCGTAAGTTTGCCGTGTACGCCAAGCGCGTGTGGTTTTCGAACGGCATTCACCACCACTACTCCACCAAGAAATTCGTGCCCGAGTGCAGCCCGGCTTACTTCGCCGAACTGGTGCGCAAGGCCGAGGAAAAAGCCCTGCCGCTGCTGCAGGGCGAGTCGGTGGAGAAGTTCATCCGCACCATCACGCCGATTGTGTTCGACCCCAGCGTAGCGCCCAAGCGCGTGGTGCAGGAGGGCAAGGACCTCATCACGGCCTCGGCCAACAACTTTTACGAAGGTGTGACCCAGGCCGACGTGGAGAACTTCTACGCCAAAAAAATCGACAAAAACGACCCTAAGCCCGTCTCCTACGGCCTCAACTCGAAGCTGGAGCGCAGCACGCCCAGCAGCCCGGTAGTGGAGCGCGTGTGGCATACCAAGGGCATGTACGGCGCGGCTATCAACCAGATTGTGTACTGGTTGGGCAAAGCCGTGGACGTGGCCGAAACCGTGGAGCAGAAGCAGGCGCTGGGCGAGTTGATTCTCTTCTATTCCCAGGGGGATTTGAAGATGTGGGACGAGTACAACATTGCCTGGGTGAAGGACACCCGCTCGCGGGTGGACGTGGTGAACGGCTTCATCGAGGTGTACGGCGACCCGCTGGGCTACCGCGCCAACTACGAGTCGGTCGTGTCCTTCAAAGACCTGGTGGCCAGCGAGCGGATTGCCGCCCTGGCCAAGGAGGCGCAGTGGTTTGAGGACAACTCGCCCATCAAGGCCGAACACAAGAAAAAGAACGTGGTGGGCATCACGGCCAAGGTGATTACCACCGTGGTGGAGGCCGGCAGCACCGCGCCCAGCACGCCCATCGGCATCAACCTGCCCAACTCGGAGTGGATTCGCAAGGAGCACGGCTCGAAGTCGGTGAGTTTGGGCAACATCGTGGAAGCCTACGACCTGGCCAGCGCCGGCTCGGGCATGCTGGAGGAATTTGCGCTTTCGAAAGCCGAAATAGCCCGCGCCAAGGCGCACGGCGCCCTGGCCGGCAAGCTGCACACCGACATGCACGAGGTAATCGGCCACGCCTCGGGCCAGCTGAATGCCGGCGTGGGCACGCCCAAGCAGACGCTCAAGGAAAACGCCTCGGCCCTGGAAGAGGCCCGCGCCGACCTCGTGGCCCTCTACTACCTGCCCGATGCCAAGCTCCAGCAACTGGGCGTGACGCCCTCGGCCGATGTGGCCAAGGCGGAGTACGACAGCTATTTGCGCAACGGCCTCATCACCCAGCTCACCCGCCTCACGCTGGGCGACAACGTGGAGGAAGCCCACATGCGCAACCGCCAGCTGGTGGCCAAGTGGGTGCTCGAAAAAGGCCAGAAGGAGAAAGTGGTGGAAATGGTGAAGCAGAACGGCAAAACCTACGTCCGCATCAACAACTACGACAAGCTGCGCGGCCTGTTCGGCGGGCTGCTGCGTGAAATTCAGCGCATCACCAGCGAGGGCGACTACGCCGCTGGCCGTAAGCTCATCGAAACCTACGCCGTGAAGGTAGACCCCGTGCTGCACAAGGAAGTGCTGGCCCGCTACGCCAAGCTCAACATCGCGCCCTACCAGGGCTTTATCCAGCCGCGGCTGGTGCCGGTGGAGCGCGACGGCCGCATCTTCGACGTGAAGCTGGAATACCCCGACGATTTTGCCCAGCAGATGCTGGAGTACGGCCGCAAGTACAAGACCTTGCCGGACTACAATTAGCGCCGCGCTCAGTGCTGAAAAGCCCTTCGGCCCCGGCGGCCGAAGGGCTTTTTTGTACCCCGGCGGCAGCTGGAGGCCCTTCGGCGGCGGCCGGGCGCCGATGCTAAGCGTTTTGTGCCTATTATTGAACCTGAAATTGCCATTTTCTGCCCGGCTTACTCTAATTTTAATTTTTCTCTTTTTGATTCCTGTTTTCATGAAACAGCGCTCTACTTCGCTTATTTCCGGGCTGCTTATCAGCTCGCTGCTGCTGCCCAGCTGCGCCACCATCATCAACACGCCCTACCAGACGGTGCAGGTGACCGGCCAGCCAGCGGGCAGCACTATCTACGTCAACGACAAGGTAGTGACCGGCAAACCGGTAGCCGGCACGCCCGATGCCGTGCGCCTGCGCCTGCCCCGCCGACGCAACGCCGAAATCAAGGTGAAGCACGAGGGCCACAAGGACTACACCGAGCTGCTGCAGACGCAAAGCACCGGCCTGATGTACCTCAACTATGGCTTCCTGGGGATAATGTTCACCAACATCGGGGACCGCGACGACTCGTACTCTTCCTCCAGCGAGACCCTCAGCCCCGGCATCATGCGCTTTCTGATTAGCATGGTGGCCATTGCGGGCGCCTTCACCGTGGATGGCATCACGGGAGCCAACCACAAGTTCGACAAAAAGGAAATTCATCCCATTATGCCGCGCCGGCCCAGCGCCGTGGCGGGCAGCCAGACCGTGCAGAGCGGCCCCATCAACGTGCGCATCAAGGGCGGCGACAAGATGGGCAACCTTTACGTGATGAAGGAAAGCCGGGAAATCCTGTACTTCGGCAAGTCGCTGGATGTAAACTCCGACAACCTGCGCACCGACGTCAACAACGCCCTGCGCGACCTGGGCTACACCGTGCCGGAGAGCACCTCGAAAAGTGTGTTTGCGCAGGCCAGCAGCGCGCGCTACAGCATTCAGGGCGAGATGCGCGACATCAAGTACGACATCAACGCGACCACGCCCTACGCCCGCACGGCCAACTACGAAACCAGCTGCACCGTGGAAGTGACGTGGAAGCTGATGAACCAGAACCGCCAAACCATCGTGGAAGCCAAAACCGCCGGCAACAGCGTTCGCTTCGAGGAAGGCGGCAGCTCGTCGTTCGAAGATGCGTTCGAGAACTCGCTCTACGCCTTCATGTCGCGGCCCGAGGTGGCGGCGGCCCTGGCGAAGCCCAATAGCGCGCCCATCAGCGGCGACAAGGCGGGGGCGCCCGCCGATGCGCCAACCAACCAGCTGGCTGCCATCACCATTCAGCGGGCCAAGCTGGCCAAACCGGCCGGCGACAATGGCCTGGGCACCGCCGCCAAGAGCGTGGTGACCATCGAAGTGGCCGACGGCCACGGCAGCGGCTGCCTCATCTCGGCCGATGGCTACCTCATCACCAACGCCCACGTGGTGGGCGAAGAGGAAACCGTGAAAGTGCGCTTTGCCGACGGCATCGAGGCCACCGGCAAAGTGGTGCGCGTGAACACCGACATGGACCTGGCCCTGGTGAAAACCGACGTGGACGGCCTCACCGGCTTCCAGCTGCCCACGGGCAGCGCCGCCGACCTGGGTTCCGACGTGTTTGCCATCGGCACGCCGGCCGATAAGGAGCTGGGCCAGTCCATTACCAAAGGCATTGTGAGCGGCCGCCGCAAAATCGAGGGCCACTCGTTCCTGCAAACCGACGTGAGCATCAACGGCGGCAACAGCGGCGGCGCCCTGGTGACGCGCACCGGCCAGCTGGTAGGCATCGTGAATGCCAAGCTGGTGGGCAAAGGTATTGAGGGCATTGGCTTTGCCATCCCGGCCGAGCAGGTGAGCGAGGCCCTGCAGCTGAAATTTGTAGACTAAGCCGCCGCCGGTGGCGTATGTTAGTGGCCGGCCGTTCGGGAGCGAACGGCCGGCCATTTTGCATTTTCGGCCCGGGTGGGCCGGCTACATTCCTGCTTGTTGCGATTGAAAAAACGACTTCTGCCTTTCCCCGTTCCGGCCTACGCCCTTGGTGGCCTTGCGCTTATTGTGTTGCTAAGCCCGGCCGCCCGCGCCCAGACCACGGCGCCCGCCGACACTACCAAACCCGCCGTGGTGCGCGCCGACACCACCGCCACCCCGGCCGTGCCCCCGCCCGTCGGGGGCGCCGCCAGCGTGCCCAGCTCCGAGTTTGAAACCTACAACGCCAGCGGCCGGGGCCTGCGCTACACGGCCACCCTCACCGGCCTCTACACCACGGGCACCGTGGAGCGCACCTTTGTGAGCGCCAGCCAGACGGCCAATATGGCCTTCCGGGGCGGGCGGCTGCGCCTGCCCATCGGCCTCAATTACAGCTACGGCCGCCAGAGCGGGCTGCTCAAGGAGCGTGAAATCCTGCTGCTGCTCACGCCCAGCTACCGCCTCGGCCGCTGGAAGGGCTACGGCCTGGCCGAGGGCAACCGCAGCAACCTGCGCGCCATCGACTACCGCCTCGTGACGGGCCTGGGCGCCGGCTACACCTTTCACCTCGACTCGCTGAAGAACGAAATCGGCCTGAGCTACTTCGCCTTGTATGAAGACACGCAGTACCTCACCGAGCTGCACCGGCAGGTGGCCCGCCACTCGTTGCGCCTCAAAACCAAGTGGACCTGGGGCGTGCTCACGCTCGATGCGCTGCTGTTTTACCAGCCCGCCATGCGCTATTTCCGTACCGACTACCGCGTGAACGGAACGGCGGGCCTGGGCATCCGGGTGTCGCAGCGGTTAAGCCTCACGGGCACGTATGCTTACTCATACGAGCGCATCAGCGTGGCCGGGCGCAGTCCGGCCAATGGCAATCTGTCGGTGGGCCTGACGTATGCGACGGGGGACTGAGTTTCAACCGACAATCAGCAGCCGAAGGTCAGCGCCAGCTAATGACTAGTGAATAATGGCAACAATACTGTCACTATCAACAACGGCAACGCCGGTTCATTGAATGGAAATGCCGATTCTAATGACGGAATCGGCATTTCCATTCAATGAACCGGCGTTGCCGTTAGCAGTATTGCCATTTCCATCAATGGAAACGGCATTTCCAAGGTCGGAAACGGCATTTCCAGCCTTGGAAATGGCAATTATATACCATGAACTGGCATTTCCAGCAGCGAAACTGCCGATGCCACGCCTACTACCGGCGGCTCCATCAGCCAAGCCGCGCCCTCCCCCTGCTTACCCCCCGAAGCCTGCGAACCGCACCACGCGCCGCTGGCCGGGCAGCCAGGCCAGGCGGTAGCCGTCCTCCTTGCCCACGATGAAGGAAAAGCCAACCGTGCCGGGCTGTTGCAGGGTGCGCCACTCGGCGGCCGTCACGAGGCCGGGGTGGTAGGCGGCGCCGGGGCTCACGGCCGGGCTCACGAAGTTGCCTTCGTCAAAAAACTCGGTCAGCCGCTCGCGCACGTAGGCTTCGCGGCGGGCGGGAGTGGGCTCTTCGTCGGGGCTCAAGGCGTACACCAGGGTAGCTTCGAGGGTGCCGGGCGGCAGCGTCTGCCGGTATATTTCCTGGCCGGCGGCGGTGCTGATGGTGAGCAGGGCCGAGGCATTGAGCAGCGAGTCGCCCTCAATTTCGAGCCGGAACACATCGGGCGCGGCGGGGTTGGAAAACACGCGCCGGCGCTCGACGGAAGTGGGCACGGGGGCGGTGGAAGTGGCCGCGGCCGGGCCGGTCGATACCGACTCCGTTTCGTGGGGAGGAGGAGTGGCGCAGGCTGCCAGCAGCAGCGTGGCGCCCAGTAACAGGCGTGGGTACATGCCGCTTGCTTACGCTACTACTATGCCAAAGTTGGTGGCTGGCGGATGTAGGCGCGGGGCTTGCTCCCGCCCCTACATCCGCCAGTTCTACGCTTCCCGCCGCAGGCCCTCCTGGGTAAACAGCCGCTCGCGGCCCTTCACCACTTTCAGTAAGTCGCCGAGGAAGAGCTTGCCGCGCAGGTAAAACACCGGGCCGTTGAGCTCGCGCTGCAGCGTGGTGGGGATGAACACCGGCTGCCGCCAGCCTACCCCGGCGCCCACGCCGGCCCAGCGGAACACCCGCATCTGGGCGGCCATGCTGGGCTCGACCACGCCCAGAAAATCGGTAGGCGTTTTGTTGAACGTGCCGTTGGTGCTCAGATAGCGCACATACACCGAGCCCATGCCCAGCTGCATGTTGGCGCTGAGCTCCCAGCGGGGGGTTTCGATGATTACATACTCGGCGTAGGCAGCCAGGTAGCGAAAGCGCAGCTCGGCCAGGGCCAGCAGGGCAGCATCGTCGGGCTGGGGCTGGCGCGTGGGGATGCCCGTGCTCAGGAAGTAGATGGCCGCGCCGGTGCGCATGCGGCCGCGCCACTCGATGCCCGCCTTGAGGCCGTTGATGGTGCAGAAGTGGTAGTTGATGATGGAGTAGCGCGAGTCGTACTGCACCACCACTTTGCGGTGGGGCAGCAGCGGGGGGCGGCGGTCTTCGCGCTCAGTGGGCCGGTGCCGCACGGTAGAGTCGCGCGGGGTCACGTTCTGGGCCGCCGCCGGGGCTATGCTCCACAACAGTAGCAGCATAGCCAGCGTGCGGCGAGTCCAGTGGGCATAATCCACAAATAATAACATAATGAGGCAGATACGACCGAGGCCAGCCGATAGTTGTGCGAAGGTGCCGGGCCCACTACCCAGGACGTCGAACGTCGAAAAATACTTTACGCCCATTGTTGCCCGCAAAAGCACGCCAATCAGCCGATAAAAAGCGCTGATACCCCCTTTTTGTTCTTACCTTGGCCGGAATTTGTAGCCAGTACTCATTTCCGGTTTCTACGCCAGAGGTCCTCTTCTCTATTTCATGAAAAAACTCTTTACCCCGGTAGTCAGCGCCCTGCTGATTAGCTCGCTGCTCCTGCAAAGCTGCGCCACCATTCTCAGCACGCCCTACCAGACGGTGCGGGTGGTGGGCCAGCCTGCCGGCAGCACCATTTACGTCAACGACAAGGAAGTGAAAGCCAAACCGCTGGCGGGCACGCCGGGCGGCGTAAAGCTGCGCCTGCGCCGCAAAAAAAGCTCGGAGGTGAAAGTGAAGCACGAGGGCTACAAGGAATACTCGGAAGTGGTGTACCCCGACGGCGGCTCGGGCACCACGTATTTTAACTGGCTACCCGTGATAGGTTCCTTCGCCTCGGCCCTGACGCCCACCGACGACTACGGCAACGATACGGGCATTTCGAGGATTCCGGGCATCGGCTGGGGCTGGCTGATTGGCATCGGCGGCTGGGTGGTCGACATCAGCACGGGCTCCAACAAGAAGCTCAATAAGCGCGAAATCAAACCCATTCTCATTCGGCAGCCGACGGTGGTGGCCGGCAGCCAGTCGGTGCAAAGCGGCCCGATAACGGTGCGCGTCAAGGGCGGCGACAAGATGGGCAACCTCATTGTGCGCGGGGAGCCGAGCGATATCCTGTACTTCGGCACCTCGCTGGACGTGACCTCGGACAAGCTCAAGGACAACGTGAACAGCACGCTCAAAGACCTCGGGTTTACCGTGCCCAGCAGCGACGGCCGGAGCATGTTTGCCACGGGCACCAGCTCGCGCTACACCCTGCAGGGCGAGATGCGCAGCATCACCTACGATATTCACGCCTCCAACAAGTACGAGTCACGCTCGCGCTTCGAAACCCACTGCGCCGTGGAAGTAACCTGGAAGCTGCTCAACCAAAGCCGGCAGACGGTGGTGGAAACCAAGACCACCGGCAAAGCCGTCAAGTTTGAGAAAGGCGGCAGCGCGGCCTTCGAGGATGCCTTTGAAAACGCGCTCTACGCGTTCCTCGAAAACCAGGAAGTGAACACCGCGCTGGCCAAATCCGGCACCGGCAGCACGGCGGCGGCCAAAACCGACGCCGACGCCAACAAGCCGGCCCTCATCACCCTGCGCCGGGCCCCGGCGGCCAAGGCCAGCACCACCGAATCGGGCAGCATTGCCACCGCCGCCCGCAACGTGGTGACGATTGAAGCCAGCGACGGGCACGGCAGCGGCTGCGTTATCTCGGCCGACGGCTACATCGTCACCAACGCGCACGTGGTGGGCGAAGAGGAAACCGTGAAAATCACGCTGGCCGACGGCCTGAAAGCCACCGGCAAAGTGGTGCGCGTGAACCCGGAGATGGACCTGGCCCTGGTAAAAATCGACGCCGACGGCCTCACGGCCTTCCAGCTGCCCGGCAGCGCCCTGGCCGAGCTGGGAGCCGATGTATTCGCCATCGGCACGCCGGCCGATAAGGAGCTGGGCCAGTCCATTACCAAAGGCATCGTGAGCGGCCGCCGCAAGGTGGAGGGCCACGCGTACCTGCAAACCGACGTGAGCATCAACGGCGGCAATAGCGGCGGGGCGCTGGTGACGCGCAGCGGCCAGCTGGTGGGCATCGTGAATGCCAAGCTCGTGGGGCGCGGCATCGAGGGCATCGGCTTTGCCATTCCGGCCGAGCTGGTGACGGAGGCGCTGCAACTCAAGTTTGTGGACTAGCTACGCCGCTACCAGTAGCCCCGAAAAACAACAAGCCGGCCGCTCAAAGAGAGCGGCCGGCTTGTTGTTTTTCGGGCCAGTTCCTACTTCGCCAGGGCGCTGGTGAGGGCCGTGGTGGTCGTTTCGCCGTCGCTGGGGCGCGGAGCGTTGTTGTTAACGAGCTTGCCATCGCGGCCGATGAGGAAATAGGCCGGAATGCCCTTTACCTGGTAGGCTTCGGGGGCGGGGTCGTTCCAGCCTTTAGCCCAGCCGTGTACGCTGTTGGGGCTGAGGAGGGGATGCTGGGCGAGGGCCTTTTTCCAGTTGGCCTCCTCATCGTCGATAGACACGTAGAGGAACACCACGTCCTGGCCTTCAAACTGCTTTTTCAGCTTTTCGCCGGCAGGCACTTCGGCCAGGCAGGGGCGGCACCAGCTGGCCCAGAAATCGAGGTACACGACTTTGCCGCGGTAGTCGGCCAGGCTCACGGGCTGGCCGCTGGCGTCGCGCACGTTGATGGCGGGGGCGGGCTGACCGTTGGCCAGCAGCAGGCGCTTGGTGTAGGTGGCG
>Ga0247804_10001544_pt1 | contig 10641 bp, 7 predicted proteins | sample UWRJL029104C1_FD_181142 | JGI IMG/M metagenome (GOLD analysis project Ga0247804, IMG submission 181142) | Plant litter microbial communities from Arlington Agricultural Research Station in Wisconsin, United States - UWRJ-L029-104C-1 | ecosystem: Environmental > Terrestrial > Plant litter >...
CCTACTATTTGGCGCCGGAAAAATCGGGTGTGCGGGCTTATGCCTTATTAAGAGATGCATTACAAAAATCCGGTAAGGCCGGCATCGCCAGTTTCGTGATGCGCAATAAGGAAGGACTTGCCATGCTGCGTACATCCGGCGACGTGATCATCCTCAACCGCCTGCGCTTTGCCCAGGAAATAAGGGATACCGATGAACTGCCTTTGCCGGCAAAAAGTACGGTGAAGCCCGCAGAACTGAAGATGGCGCTATCACTCATCGACCAGTTGACGGGCAAATTCAACATAAAAAAATACAAGGACACCTACTCCGACCAGTTATTAAAAACCATCAGGGCAAAGGCAAAATCCAAAGGCAAAGCAGCACCGGTAACGCACATGAAAGTGGTGCATAGTAAAACAAAAGACCTGATGGAACAGTTGAAAGCAAGCCTGGGTACCAAACGTAAAAAAGTTTCCTGATCATGAGCCTCGCAAAATATAAAACGAAAAGAAATTTTTCTTCCACGCCCGAACCCGAGGGTAAATTGAAAAAAAGCAAATCGAAACTGGCCTTCGTGGTACAGCGGCACAAGGCTTCGCATCTGCATTACGATTTCCGGCTGGAAATGGACGGCGTATTGAAAAGCTGGGCGGTGCCCAAAGGCCCTTCGCTCAATCCAAAAGATAAACGGCTGGCCATGATGGTGGAAGATCATCCCTACGATTATAAAGATTTTAAAGGCGTGATCCCGGAGGGCTATGGCGCAGGCATCGTGGAAATATGGGACAAGGGTACTTATACCGACCTGGAAGCAAGCGATACGGCAACGGCAGAAAAAAAATTAAAAGCCGGGCTTAAAGCGGGCAACCTTAAGTTCACCTTGCATGGAAAAAAACTGAAAGGAGAATTTGCACTGGTAAAAATAAAAGCCCGCGAAGGCGACAGTAAAGACAATAACTGGCTGCTGATAAAACACAACGACGACCATGCGGTAAGCAAGGCCTACGACAGCGAAAAAGAAACCCCCGCATCATCGCCCATCAATAAATGGCTTGCCGCAAACAAGCAGGCGCCTGAAAAAAAAAAGCCTGGCACGACCGGTCGGCGGGTGACAAAATAATCAATGCCATCAAACCCATGCTGGCCCGCGAAACTGGTACAACCTTTGACGACCCGGGTTGGATCTACGAAATAAAATGGGATGGATACCGGGCTATTGCGGAAGTGAAGAATGGTGAAGCAGAGCTGTATTCCCGCAATGCCAACAGTTTTAAAAGAGATTACCCGTTGATAGTTACTGAACTCGAAAAGATCAAACACGAACTGGTGCTCGATGGGGAAGTGGTGGTATTGAACGAAGACGGCTATGCAAGTTTTCAAAAGCTGCAGCACTACGAAGAAAATACCCAATACCCCATTTGTTACTATGTATTCGACGTATTGCGCATCAACGGTATGGATACCACGCAACTGCCTTTAACCGAACGGAAAAAGTTATTGAAGAAGGCATTGCCCAAAAGTAAGATCATCCGTTATTCCGATCACATTGCCGGCGACGGCATTGCTTTTTTTGAAGCGGCGCGAAAAAATAACCTGGAAGGCATCATGGCTAAAAAGGGCGACAGCACCTATGATACCGGCACCCGTACCGGCAACTGGCTAAAGATAAAACACCATCATTCCGACGAAGTGGTGATCGTGGGCTTTACGGAACCCACGGGATCGCGGCCTTACTTTGGTGCACTGGTACTGGCGCGGCCGTCGGAAGAAGGATGGATCTATGCCGGCCATACCGGTACCGGTTTCAACGACGCCATGCTGAAAGAAGTTTACGGCAAGCTGAAGAAAATCGTGACTAAAACATCGCCTTTTGCAAAGAAAATAAAAACAAATACGCCCGTTACCTGGGTGAAGCCGGAATACATTGCAGAAATAAAATTTACCGAGATCACCGACGAAGGATCGATGCGCCACCCCGTTTTTTTAAGGCTGCGTAACGATAAAAAAATAAAAGACCTTGTTATGGCAACTACTAAAAAACCAGCTGCTAAAAAAGCAGCGCCGGTGAAGAAAACTGCGTTAAAAAGATCAGCAACGCCAACAAAAACATCCGAAAAAAAATCCGGCGAAAAAAAACCTTTGAAGAAAGGCAGTGTCGAACTGAAAATAGGAAAGGAAACGGTTATCCTTTCCAACCAGGATAAGCTGTACTGGCCGGAGGATAAGATCACAAAGGGCGACATGGTGAATTATTACCAGCGCATCGCCCCCTATATTTTGCCTTATCTGAAGGACAGGCCCGAAAGCCTGAAACGCAATCCCAACGGCATCCACGATCCCGGCTTCTTCCATAAGGATGCGGGAGATGATGCACCTCCCTTTGTAAAAAGCACCAAACTTTTTTCGGAAAGCGCGAACAAAGACATCGATTATATCATTTGCAATGACAAGGCAACGCTGGCCTACCTCAACAACCTCGGCTGCATTGAATTGAATCCCTGGAATTCCACCACGCAAAAACTCGACAATCCCGATTACCTGCTGATCGACATCGATCCTGCCGACAAGAACACATTTGAACAGGTGATTGAAACGGCGCTCGCGTATAAAAAATTACTGACGAAGGCCGGCGCCGATTGCTATTGTAAAACTTCCGGTTCTACGGGGCTGCATATTTTTGTACCGATGGGAAAGAAATACGATTACGAAATGGTAAAGAATTTCGCGCACCTGCTCAGCCAGATGGTGCAGGAAATATTGCCGGCGTTTACCAGTCTCGAACGCAACTTAAAAAAGCGCGGGCAAAAGATCTACCTCGATTACCTGCAAAACCGCCGCGGCCAAACCATTGCCTGTGCTTACAGCCTGCGGCCTAAAAAAGGCGCTACGGTTTCTACGCCGCTGGAATGGAAGGAAGTGAAGAAAGGGTTGCACCCGTCAAAATTCACTATACACAACATCGAAGCACGGCTAAAAGCCAAGGGTGATTTGTTTAAAGGCGTGTTGGGCAAAGGGGTGAATATTGAAAGCTGCTTGAGGAAATTAGGAGCGGGAGAATCCGGGATCAACTAGAAATGGTAGTATAAATGAAATGGCCAATTACTGATGACTAATTAATTTGGTGATTTCCTGGCGCCAATGCTTATTAAGATTGCCAGGTATAATACTATAATTTGAAAACATGAAATAGTTCTTAATGAAGGCAGCGGGATAAAAGGAGCCGGATCCAACCTTCAACCTTCAACCTTAAACCCTGATATAGATCTTCTTCCTGTCCAGCAGCCAGGCAAAGAACCACATCATACCGATAAAACAAAGTGCATAGAGGAGCGAACCGATGCGCGGATCCGAAGGCAGGATAGGTTTGCAAACGTGCTCGTAAAACCAGCCGAAGGCCGAAGTATAATTTTGTTTGCCAGTGGCACTAACGCCATTGGGAATGCGCAGTAAACCTAGGAGCCGGGGCAGGGCGCCGCTGAGTACGAAAATGAACAAAGCATTTTTGCCGAATACATCGAAGAACCTTGTCCAGCCCCCTTTTACGCCGCGGAATTCTATCAAATGGATGAGCACGGACAGCACGAGCAGGGCGAGCCCGGTGGTGTAGATGGTATAGCTGCTCGTCCATATTTTTTTATTGATTGGGAAAACCATGTCCCACGCAAAGCCTGCCAGCACAAATACACAGCCGGCAACGAAGAGGTTGTTCAGCATTTCAGGCGTTTTGCCTTTTTGTAGTATATAATTTCCGACCAGGTAGCCGAATATCACCTGCACGATGGCGGCGAAACTGCTCATCAATCCTTCCGGGTCGAATGCAATGCCTTCGCCATGATACATATGTTTATCGCCCAGTATTTTCAAATCGATAGAAGTGCCGAACCAGTTTTGTAAACTATACGAATCGGAGGGATTGGCCGCCACGCACAGCAGCCAATAAAAAAGTAACACGAAACAACTCACCACGAAAGCGCCGCGTACTTTAAAAAAATGTACGATCACGGAGGCAAAGAAATAGCAGAGCGCGATGCGTTGCAGTACGCCGAAAATGCGCAGGTTCTCAAAAGGTTTGACGATGAGGTGACCGGCTTCATTGTATTTTACAAAAGGAAACCAGTTGAGCAGCAAGCCGATGATAAAAATGAGCAAAGTCCTTTTGATCACTTTTTTCCAGAAAGTACCTTCACCTCCGGCTTCCAGCTTCGGCATCACGAAGGCCATGGCATTGCCTACGGCGAACAAAAAGAAAGGAAATACCAGGTCAGTAGGCGTACACCCGTGCCAGGACGCATGTTCCAGCGGATCGAAAATATGACCCCAACTACCCGGGTTGTTCACCAGTATCATCAAAGCAACCGTTGCACCACGAAATACATCAAGGGAATAGAAGCGCTGGTTCATCCTGTTAATTTGAAGATGTGAAAATACGAAAAGCAAATATGATAATGTGATAATTGGTTGATGTGATAATTTTACTGGTTGGCAAAATTATCACATCATCACATCAGCTAATTATCACATTAACTTCTCTCACTCAACTCCAGCCACCTTGTTTCTTTTTCATCTACCAGGGCAATGATCTCGTTGATGCGTTCCGCGGCTTTTTGCAATGCTTCAAAGCCCATGCTGCCATCGTTCATTTTGGCTTCCAGGTCCGCCTTTTCTTTTTGAAGCGCCGGCAGGTCTTTTTCTATGGCGTCGAATTCCTGCTTTTCTTTAAAAGATAATTTTTTCTTTTCGGTAACCGGCGCAGCAGTAGCGGGTTTTGTTTCTTTTATTTCGGGTTCCGCTTTCTCCGGTTTCATTTCGTAGCCGGTAAATTTTTCATTGGCCAGGGCTTCGCGGTACAGGGTATAGTTGCCCGGGAAATCCTTGATCACGCCATCGCCTTCAAAAGCAAAAAGGTGATCTACCATGCGGTCCATAAAGTATCGGTCGTGACTAACAATCAAAATGCAGCCGGGATATTCCAGTAAAAATTCTTCCAGCGTGCGCAGGGTTTGCAGGTCGAGGTCGTTCGTCGGTTCATCGAGGATTAAAAAGTTAGGGTTGACGAAGAGTACGCTCAATAAATGCAGCCTTCTTTTTTCCCCGCCGCTTAGTTTGCTCAATGGCGTGTATTGTTGCTCGCCCGTGAAGCCAAATTTTTCCATGAACTGCGAAGCGGATATCTTACTGCCATCCGCCAAAGGAAAGAATTCGGCAAAATCCTTCACGTATTCAATGGCGCGTTTGTCTTCTTTGTATTGTAATCCTTCCTGGTTGAAGTTGCCGAATACCACCGTTTCGCCGTGGTTGATCTTGCCGCTGTCGGGCTCTTCCTGTTGCAACGCGATCTTTAAAAACGTGGATTTTCCCACGCCATTCTTGCCCACGATGCCCACGCGTTCGCCTCTTTTAAATGTGTAGTCGAAACCTTTGATCAATACTTTATCGCCATAGCTTTTGTAGATCTTTTTCATCTCCAGCACTTTGCCACCCAGCCGCGTCATCTTTACCTGCAGGCTTACTTCGGCTTCATCCTTGCGCTGGCTTACCTTGTCTTCGATCACGGCAAATGCATCCTGTCGGGATTTTGACTTGGTGGTACGGGCTTTCGGTTGCTTGCGCATCCATTCCAGTTCCTTGCGGAAAATGTTTTTATCCTTCTGCAGTTCGCTCGCTTCTATTTCCTGCCGTAAACTTTTCTGTTCTAAAAAGTAATCGTAATCGCCTTTGTAGGTATATACCTTTTCATCTTCCATTTCCAGTATCTCGTTGCAAACGGCATCTAAAAAATAGCGGTCATGCGTTACCAGTAACAGGGTCACTTTCTGGGCGCCGAGGTAATCTTCCAGCCATTCGATCATCTGCACATCCAAATGATTGGTAGGCTCATCGAGGATCAGCAGGCAACGGCCCTCGTGCAGTTGGGTTTCGATCAATGCCTGTGCCAGCGCTACTCTTTTTCTTTGGCCGCCGCTCAGGTTCTTCACCGGTTCATTCAAATGATGCAGGTTCAGCTTCCCCAGGATTTGTTTCAGTTCACTTTCAAAATTCCAGGCATTCAATTCATCTACCTGCGACATCAGGTCCGTCAATTTATCGATGTCATCCGGCGTGTTCTCAATGCACATTTCGTAGGCCTTCACCACTTTCACGATCGGGTTGTCCATCCGCAGTACGTTGTCCCAGATGCTTTTTTGTTCGTCGAACGGCGTATCCTGTTGGAGCATGATCACTTTGATGTCCTTGTGTACCCACACGTTGCCCGAATCGGCGGTGTCCAGCCCGGCGATGATCTTCAACAAGGTAGATTTGCCACTACCGTTGCGGGCCACGAACGCGATCTTGTCGCCCTCTTCCACGTGAAAGGATATATTTTTAAAAAGCGTCCTTATCCCAAAAGATTTGCTGATGTTCTCTATTGAAGCGTAATGCATGGCGGCAAAGGTAAGCGGGATTTACTTGCGGCTGATCGATTTGCGTGGAAGAAGGGTTATTTTTGAGCGTAACACCAAACACCAAACGATAACCCAGTATAGAATCATGGTCCCGCCGCTGACCCATACCGCCGCTTACCGAAAGGCCATGCTTTTTTCCGTGGCTTTTAATGCGGTGGCTAAACTGGCCCTGTTTTTTTTAAGCATCCTCATCGCGCAATCCTTTGGATCCAACATCAAAACAGATATTTATTTTTTTATTTATGGCGGAACGGTGTTGCTGTCGGGCTTCATCAATGCATTCGACGTAATGGTGCTGGTGCCCGAATCGATGCGCATCCGGGCCACGGAAGGCGACACGGCGGCGATGGCTTTTCTTAATTACTTTTTAAGAATGTATGTGCTGGCCGGACTGGCTGTGGCGGTAATATTTTCTTGTTCCGGGACTTCCCTGTTGGGCTGGGTTTCTAAATTTTCAGGAGAAGATATTATCGCGTACCGGGATTATTTTTTGATCGGCTCTTTTTACTTTTTGTTGCAGGTGCTTTGCAATTACATAGGCAATATCCTTACCTCGCTCCGGCATTTTACGGCGCCGCTCATTACCGGCGGCATCAATACGGGTTTGGTGATCGCGGGTATTTTTTTATTACAATCGAAGTGGGGTGTATTATCGGTACTTGTGGCCGGGCTGGTAGCCTACGCGGTTCAACTGTTTATAGGTTTCGCCTTATTAAAGAAACTCGGCAACTGGCAATTCCTCCGGGCTAAAAAACCGGCGCATACTATTACCTGGAAAAAAATGGGCATCGCCGGCATCGGTCAACTGGCTACTTTCGCCGGCAGCTACTGGCCCTTGTATTTGCTGAGCGGTTTTGGCGGCATGATCAGTTCTTTGGGCTACGGAAAAAATATTGCTGATGTACCGAATACGCTGCTCACCGCGCAACTCAGCAATGTAAGCGGCATACAACTCAATGAACAGGCGGCCGCCGGCGACCGTTGGGCCATGAACGAAAGTTTTATGCGCACCGCTAAGTTGCTGGTGTACATCATGGTGCCCGCAGGTTTTTTTATCAGCCTTTTTGCCACGCCGGTCGTGCAACTGGTTTACCAGCGTGGACAATTCACCGCTGCCGATGTGGAGCCGGCTGCCGTATTCCTACGCCTTTTATCGCTGACCATTTTCGTGATCGCCATCAACAGCATGGTAACACGCGTATTGATCGCTTTGCAGGCATTGAAGCAGGGATTGATCTACCAGCTTGCCATGAATGGATTGCTGATCCTTTGCACCTGGCTTTGCGTCAGGCAATACGGTGCTTACGGTTACGGCTATGCGCTCATTGCCGTTAATTTATTGAACCTCGCCTTCATGTATTTTGTGTGCGCCAAAGCAGCGCCGGGCATCGCGTATGGTAAACTGGCGATCTATACTTTTAAGATAGGATTGCTAAACGCGGGAATAGGCATCGCGATGTGGTACCTTCATCCTTACATAACCGTTGTGCCTTTACTGAAACTGGTATTGTGCGGCTTGATCTGGGGAAGTTTGCTGGTACCTTTCCTTAAATTTTTACTGGTGGAACCCATATTGAAAAACAATCTTATTAAACCCGGGAAAGATGCAGTTTAAACGACTGTACATACAATTCAACCGCTACGGGCTGCGGAAAAAATTCATGCGCGTGATGGCCGGAACCTTGCGCGGGTATTGGTTTACCACGGAACGAAGTTATGAATACCTGTTGGGAAATTATGAAGATCCCACTACGCTGGAAACCTTTATGTCGGCTTGTGGCAAGGGTACTGTTTTTTACGACCTGGGTGCGGCAGCGGGTTATTATACACTGATCGCGGATCGGTGTATCGATGCAGGAACGATCTTATGTTTTGAACCCTTTACCGCCAACAGGGATCTACTAAAAGCGCATTTGGAATTGAATAAAGAAAGGTTGAAGAAAAGCAATGGTATCCGCGTGCTGCCTTATGCTTTATCGGATGAAAATAAAACCATCGCCTTCTCCAACGATCCCGTGCAAACGGATGGCAACACGTATATAAAAACTTCTCCTTCTTTTAAAGAAAATGCAGAACCTTTGATGGTAACGGCTTATGCGCTCGACAATTGGGTAGCTGCAGGCAATGCGCCGCCCAACATTATCAAGATAGACGTGGAAGGCGCCGAATATGATGTATTGAAAGGGGCAGAAAAAACGATCCTTCAATACCGGCCTCTTATTTTACTGGCTACCCACGATTGCCATTTGCCGGGCGTAAAAGATAAATGCATTTCGCTGCTAACCGGCTGGGGGTATAAGTTGCAGCATACGGGCAATTATAACCAGCAGGTGGGAGGGTTGGATGATTTTATTGCAAAACCGGGAGGAGTTGAAGGTGGTTGAATGTCGTTTAAAGGGTTGAAGGAGATCTTTGGAGGATGGTTTAGGGGTTTAGAAAGTTTAGTTGGAACGTAAAACTTGCTAGCCTTTCCCATTGTAGAGTTGACGGGAAAATTGGTGAGTTAGCAGTTGAGAGCGTTAATCAGGTTAATTTTTAAATCACGATTAATCACAGTTCAGACAATCACGGTTCAGATAAGTGAACAAACAAAAAATAAAATTATTCATCTGCATCCCCACGCTGCAATGTGGCGGGTCGGAAAAGTATGTGCATACGATCTGTAAATACATCGATAAGGAAAAGTTTGACCTAACGTTGCTGGTGCTGGATAATAAAGATCCGTTCTATGCGATCGATCCTGTAGTGGAACTGATCGACCTGCAAGCAGCACGGGCGCGGCATGCCGTTTCAAAGATCATTCAACTCGCCAAAGAGCGAAAGCCGGATGTTTTATTCAGCGCAGCCAGTCACGTTAATATTTTACTGGCTATGTTCCGCAATCGTTTTCCAACGGGCATGGTATTGGTCGCGCGCGAATCCAGCCTGCTGAGCGCCAACAGCCGGTATGCCGCTATGCCACTGCTTTTCAAAAAACTGGCCAAATTATTTTACAGGCGCATGGATCATGTGATTTGCCAGTCGGCTGCCATGCAGCAGGATCTTATTCATAACTATAAAATTCCACCGGGCAAGAGTACGCTACTCCTCAACCCAGTTGAAGTTGCGGGTAATACAGCAGCTGACCCGGTGCCGTTGAAGCTCATCACCGTGGCAAGGTTATCAAAAGAAAAAGGCATCGGCCGCATCCTCGAAGCCCTTGCCCTCCTGTCGCTGCCCTACCATTTTCATGTGATCGGCGAAGGAAAGGAAAGAACGGCTTTGGAAGCGTTGGCCGGGACTTTGGGCATAAAAGAAAAAGTGACCTTTCATGGCCGGCAGCCAAAGCCTTTCAATGGCATGGAAGATGCCCAGCTTTTTTTAATGGGTTCTTACCACGAAGGATTGCCCAATGCCTTACTGGAGGCCGGTGCATACGGTATTCCCGCAGTGGCTTACGATGCGCCCGGCGGTATCGGCGAGATCATCAACGAAGAGAATGGGTTGCTGGTGAAAGAAGGTGCCGGTGCCTTTGCCAAAGCTATTGAGCAGGCGATCAGCCTGCCATTTGACCGGCAAACAATACAAACGCAAACGGCTAAACGCTTTTCCGTAACAACGCATTTACAGGCATTGGAAGCTTTGTTGAACAGTTTGGCAGCATCAAAATAATTAAGTGCATATAATTGGAATTGGGGATATTTGCCGCCGCAGTGCAGCCCGGTTCATCGTACAAAAAGCCCAACGCACTGCAACTATATTTAATGAGTACAGGCAAGCCTAAACTGCTGATCACCATCAATACCCTGCAATCGGGCGGGGCAGAGCGTGTTGTGTCCTTATTGCTCGAACATTTACGCAATGATTTCGAGCTCCACCTCGCCCTGTACACGAATATTGTCGATTATAAAATTCCCGAAGGAATAAAAGTATTCGACCTGCAGCAACCGTTGCAGCAAAACAGGATCATCCGGCTCCTGAAAATGCCGGCGCAGGCGTATAAGCTGTACCGTTACTGCAAGCGCAACCACATCAATGTATCCGTTGCGTTTTTGTACCGGCCCTGTTACCTCAACGCACTGATGAAAAGCATCTGGCGTTACAAGGGCAAAGTGATCATGTGCGAACGTACGCACCAGACCACCATGCAGCAAAGCCAGTCGAAGATATACCGCATGTTCTCCAAGTTCATGGTGCGGTTCTCCTACAAGCGGGCTGACCTGGTATTGGCCAATTC
>Ga0247804_10001545_pt1 | contig 10639 bp, 8 predicted proteins | sample UWRJL029104C1_FD_181142 | JGI IMG/M metagenome (GOLD analysis project Ga0247804, IMG submission 181142) | Plant litter microbial communities from Arlington Agricultural Research Station in Wisconsin, United States - UWRJ-L029-104C-1 | ecosystem: Environmental > Terrestrial > Plant litter >...
GGTCGTGCTGCACCTCGAGGCGGGTGAGGACCATGAGCAGCTCGCCGTGCTGCGCGGCACGGCGAATCTCTCCCCCCGGCCCACCGCCGAGTGGCTCGAGAGCGTCGGCGACGAGTACGCGCAGAAGTACCGCGACGGGCTCATCGGCGTGAAGATGACCCTCCCCGAGATGGCCGCGCGCTACAGCGTGGTCATCGAGATCACGCCCCTGCAGCTGATCGCCTGGTAGGCACCGCGGCGCGGGTGCCGGCCCGCGAATCCACACCGACGCGCGCGAGTCCACACATCTGTGCTCCCTGAGTGTGTGGTTTCGCGCACCGGCGTGTGGGCTCAGGCCGCGAGAAGCTCCAGAGTCTGCACGCGCGCGAGCGCGGCATCCATCGGCTCGCCGTCGAACGCTCCCGCGACCGGCGAGATCATGACCTCGTCGACCCCGTAGCGAGCGGCGAACTCGGTCACCTGTGCGCGGACGTCGGCTCCGGTGCCGACCAGCCAGCGGCTGCGGGCGGCGGCCATGATCGACTCCGCCTGCGCGTCGGCCTCGACGACGAGGGCGGAGCGTGCCTGCTCGACGGTCTCGAGCGCGGTGAGGGTCTTGCCGGTGCGCAGTCGCGCCATCATGCGCAGCTGGGGGATCGCCCGGGCCTCGGCCTCGTCGGCAGTCGGGGCGGCGACCGCGTTGATCGTCAGGAACGTCTGCGGCTCGGGATGCGTCTCCGACGGCCGGTACCCGCCGCGGTACAGGTCGAGCGCGCGCTCAAGCCCTTCGCCCGAGAAGTGGTTCGCGAACACGTAGGGCAGGCCGAGGGATGCCGCCAGCTGGGCCGAGTAGTCGCTCGAGCCCAGCAGCCAGACCTCGGGCGCACCGTCGGCTGCCGGCGTCGCGTGCACGTCGTACGTCCCGCCGCTCGTGTACCGCACGGTCGCCCCTTCGGGCGAGACCAGCGAGAGGATGTCGCGGATGTGCTCGGGAAATCGCTCCACATCAGAGGTGGTGCCCGACATTCGCAGCAGCTGCGAGATGACCGGGTCGCTGCCCGGCGCGCGGCCGATGCCCAGGTCGATGCGACCCGGTGCGAGGGCTTCGAGGGCGGCGAACTGCTCGGCCACCACGAGCGGGGAGTGGTTGGGCAGCATCACGCCGCCCGAACCCACGCGGATGCGGCTGCTTCGCGCGGCCGCCGCCGCGATCAGCACCGGAGGAGTCGTGGAGGCGACCGCGGGCATGTTGTGGTGCTCGGCGAACCAGTAGCGGCGGTAGCCGAGCTCATCGGCGCGGGCGACGAGCGACAGCGATGCCGCGACCGCCTGCGCGCTGGTCTGCCCGGTGCGCACCGGCACGAGGTCGAGGACGGACAGGGCGGGGGCGGGTGCGGAGCTGGACATCTTCAGAGGCAACCGCGGCGGGCGCCGGGTCTATTCCACACGTCGTCCGTCAAAGCGCTGGGACGGATCGGCGCGGACAGGCCGCGCGCGCACCTCTGACGGCAATCGGTCCCGGCGCTTCGACGCGAGGGACTACTGGTTCTTGACCACCAGGCCCTGCTTGTCGGTCGCGGCGCCGGCGATCGTCAGGATGATGTCGATGATCCACCAGATGCCGAAGCCGCCCAGCGTGATGAGTTTCAGGATTCCGGTGCCCACCTTGCCGAGGTAGAACCGGTCGATCCCGAGCTCACCGAGGAAGATCGAAAGCAGCAGGGTCGCGAGCCAGGACTTCGGGCTCACCTGCACCGGTGCGGGAGCGGCATACTGTGGCGCCACCGGATACTGTGGCGCGGCGCCCGGACTCTGCGGTGGGCCGGGCTCAACGGGCTGGGACATGAGGGTTCCTGTCTGTTCGAGGTCGTTCGAGCGTATGGCCTGTGGGGGCGAAGCGCACGGGGGCTGCCCCGAGTGCGCAGAACTCCACTGAATCAGCGCGTCCGTGGATGCTCTCGAGCGGAATTCCGCGGGTCAACGCACGTCGCGGGTCCGAATCGGAGGAGTTCTGCACGTGTTGCGCCGGTGGCGCGCGTGTCACCGCGACGCGCGGCGCATCTGCTCGTAGGCGGCCAATGCGGCCTTGCGCGTCTCGCCGAGGTCGACGATCGGCTGGGGAGCGAGGTCTTCGGAGTCCGCGCCGTACTCGGGCGCCCACCGCCGGATGTACTCCGCCTGCGGGTCGAACTTCTTGGCCTGCAGCTCGGGGTTGAACACTCGGAAGTACGGGGCGGCATCGGCCCCCGAACCCGCGACCCACTGCCAGTTGAACGGGTTGCTGGCTCCGTCGGCGTCGACCAGCGTGTCCCAGAACCACTCCTCGCCGCGGCGCCAGTCGATCAGCAGGTTCTTGATGAGGAAGGATGCCGTCACCATGCGGATCCGGTTGTGCATCACTCCGGTGTGCCAGAGCTCGCGCATGCCGGCATCCACGAGCGGGATCCCGGTCCGGCCCTGCTGCCATGCCCGAAGCTGCGCCGGGTGCAGGCGCGGCCACGGGAACGCGTCGAACTCCGGTCGCAGGTTCTTGGTCGCCAGGTCGGGGTGGTGGTACAGCACGTGCGCCGCGAACTCGCGCCAGCCGATCTCGGAGAGGAATCGCCCCGACTTCTGCCCGGACTCGACCGTCTCATGCCAGACGGTATGCGGGCTGAGCTCACCCCAGCGCAGGCGCGGCGACAGGCCGGAGGTCGCGCCGGCCGACGGCTCGTCGCGCGTCCGGTCGTAGTCGGCGAGGTCGTCCGCGAGGAACTCCCGCAGGCGCCCACGGGCCGCCGGTTCGCCCGGCTCCCAGGTCTCGCGCAGACCGGCCGCCCAGTCGGGGTCGGCCGGCAGCAGCTGCCAGTTCTCGAGGTCATCGCTCTGCGGCGCCGTGCGCGGTCCCGGGATCGATCGCGGCTCGGGCAGCGGCGCGCGTGGGGTCGGCATCGCCTGACAAGCCCGCCAGAACGGGGTGAACACCGAGTACGAGGTGCCGGACCCGGTCTGCACCGTCCACGGCTCGAACAGCAGCGAGGCGCCGAACGACGCGACCGTCAGCCCGTCCTCCCGCAGCGACGCCTTGAGCGCGGCATCCACGTCGCGCTCCGCGCCGCCGTATCGGCGATTCCAGTAGACGGCGCCGGCCGACACTTCTTTCGCGACGGCGGCGACGACGGATACCGCGGGCCCCCGTCGCAGCACGAGGGTCGAGCCGCGCTCGGAGAGGCGCTCGGCGAGGGACTGCAGGCTTCCGTGCAGCCACCACTTGGCGGCACCGCCGAGGGGGCGGATGCCCGGCGACTCCTCGTCGAGCACGTACAGGCCGATGACGGGTTCGCCGCTGTCGATCGCCGCGCGCAGGGCGGGATTGTCCGCGAGCCGGAGGTCGTCGCGAAACCATACGATCGACGGCTGGCTCACTCTCGGATCGTAACTGCCGCCCGGATCATGAGGGCCGCTCTTGCGCCAGAACCTCCGTGTACAACGTTGTGCGAATTCGCGTTGAAACGTTGACATCCTCTTCGCGCCGCCCATAGCCTTTTGCTCGTAGCCATATGTCGTGAGGCGCAACTTATATGCGGGCGCGACAGTACGGCACGACCACTCAACGAGGAGAACCCCCCATGAACAAGACTGTTCAACGTCTCTTGACCGGTGTCGCAACCGCCGGACTCACACTCGGTCTGGGGGTGGTGGCCGCCCCCGCCTTCGCCGACGCCGATGACGAATACAAGGTGCTCGTCGTGGGCAAGTCCCTCGGCTTCCGCCACTCGCACATCGACGACACCACGCTCGCGATCACGCAGCTCGGCACGGTGAACGGGTTCACCGTCGACGTGTGGGATCCGGCGCAGGCCTCACTCACGCTGCCGACGACGCCGTTCACCACGGCCGAGGACCTGTCGAAGTACGCCACGATCATCTTCGCCTCGCCGGTGGATGGCACGAACAACCTCGACCCGAACCGGCCCCGACTGCTCAACGACACCGAGCTCGCCGCGTTCCAGGGCTACATCCGCTCCGGCGGTGGATACGTCGGGCTGCACGCCGCGACCGACTCCATGCACACGGTGCCCTGGTACAGCCAGCTGACCGGCGGTGGCGCCCGCTTCGTGAGTCACCCCGCGCAGCAGACCGCGACCATGCGCGTCGAGAGCCCGGCTCACCCGTCGACCGCGATGCTGCCGAAGGAGTGGGTGCGCTTCGACGAGTGGTACAACTTCTCGACGAACCCGCGTGAAGACGTGCACGTGCTGATCACGCTCGATGAGTCGACCTACAACCCGGGCAGGAACGCGATGGGCGCGGACCACCCGCTCGCGTGGTGCCAGAACTTCGAGGGGGGGCGCTCCTGGTACGAGGGCGCGGGCCATACCGATGCTTCGTGGGCCGACCCGCTGTTCCTCGAGCATGTCCTCGGGGGCATCGAGTGGACGGCCGGTCTGGTCACCGGCGGAGGCGACTGCGTCACGTTCGGCGAAGTCGACCGCGTGCTCGCTGGCCTGCAGGACGGTTCGGTGAAGTACACCAAGCTCACGAGCCAGCTGGCGGCCTACCTCGACGCAGCTGAGGCGTCGGCGGATGCCGGCGACCACGTAGCGGCGATCGCGACGCTGACGCAGGCGCAGGGCAAGGCACACGGCCTGCAGGACGACGTGCTCGTCTCGAAGCTGGGCGACCTCATCGAATGGCAGCAGGGACTGCTCTCCTGACCTCGTGACACCGGCGGGGTGCGCAACGCAAGCTCCCGCCGTTCGAGACCCGATCGGCCGCGTCCTCACCCGAAGACGCGGCCGATCGCCACGTATGTCGAGTCCACGAGCCGCCGTCCGCGGTCGCTGTTCCGACGCGCTGTCGGCCTGAGCCCGCGCGGCGATAGTCTGATCCCGATCTGGGGATCTCAGCGGGGGACAGGGGCGTTCATGCGTGATTCGCGACGGATTCGAACGATGGCGGCGGTCGGCGTCGCCGCACTGGTGGGGCTGCTGCTCACCGCGTGCACCGCACCCGGGCCCGACGAGAGTCCTACAGCGGCGGCCACGACCACGCCGACGCCGGATGCCGGGGGTTCTACGGCCGACCCGGCCGAGGTCGCGGCGATCCAGGCGGCCGTCGAGACCACGATGGAGGAGAACGACGTGCGGGCGGCGATCGTGCGGGTCATGCGCGGTGACGAGGTCGTGCTGACGCAGGCATGGGGCGAGTCGCAGGCGCAGGTTGCGGCGACGACCGACATGCACTTCCGCAGCGGCGCCGTCTCGATCCCGATGGTCTCGACCGTGCTGCTGCAGCTCGTCGACGAGGGAACCGTGGCGCTGGACGACAAACTCTCGGAGTGGATGCCCGACGTCCCGAACGCAGACAAGGTCACGCTCGAGCAGCTGTCGCAGATGACGTCGGGCTATGCCGACTACGTCCAGGACCCGACCTTCCTCGACGATTTCAACCGCGACCCGTTCCGGCAGTGGACTCCGGAGGAGCTCTACACATTCGGCACGAGCAAGCCGCTCTTCTTCGAGCCCGGCACGAACTGGGGGTATGCGCACACGAACTACGTGCTGCTCGCCCTCGCGCTCGAGAAGATCACCGGGCAGTCGATGATCGACCTGATCCAGGAGCGGATCTTCGAGCCTCTCGGGATGGAGCAGACCGCCGACCCCGGAACTCCCGAGATCCTCCAGCCCGTGCTGCACGCGTTCGACAGCGAGCGGCGCGAGTACCTGCAGGTCGCGGAAGGCCTGCCGTACATCGAGGACGCGACGTATTGGAACCCGTCGTGGTCGCTCGGACCGGGCTCGATCCAGAACACGGACATCACCGACATGGCCACCGTGATCCAGGCGATCGGCCGGGGCGAGATGGTGAGCGAGGAGTCGTTCGAGAAGATGATCGCGCCGACCCTGCGCGGCAAGACCACGAAGCTCGACGCCTGCCCCAACACGTGCTTCGTGCAGAACGAGTTCTACACCTATGGGCTGGGCATCGTGCTGTCCGGGGACTGGCTGCTGCAGAATCCGCAGTACCACGGGTTCGCCGGGGTCACGGCATACCTTCCCTCCGAGGACATCACGATCGCGATCGCCGCGACCTATGCCGACGACGCCTTCGACCCGACGACGGGAGCGCCGAACAATTCGAACATCGCGAATCCGCTGTTCTCGGCCGTCGCCACGGTCGTCGCCCCCGACGCATCGACGCCCGGGACCTGACCGCGCGTCAGATCCGCGAGGTGTCGTGCCCCTTGGGCACCATCACGGTGAGGCCGCCCTCGACGATGCGGCAGCGCAGGCGGATCGCGGCGCCGAACTCATCGCCGTCCAGCTGCACGTGCTGCGCAGGCGACGTCGCGACGTCGAGCCCCTGGCCGCGGGCGTAGAGCACCGAGTTGTCCTCCGTGCGCAGCGCGAGCACCTGACGGCCGGCGCGGAAGCGACGCAGCACGCTGTTGTCCCACGCAACCCGGCGCCACACGAGGATCCAGCCGAGCGCGTTCTTGGGCTGGAAGATCGCGATGTCGAGCTCGCCGTCCGACACCGACGCCTGCGGAATGAGTTCGAGACCGGCGGGGAGCGACCCGCAGTTGGCGATCAGGATGCTCTGCACCTTTGCGGAGTGCAGCCGCCGACCGTGCACCTGGTACGCGATGCGGAAAGGAGTGGCATTCGCGAGTGAGCGCGCGGCACCGTCGACGTACGCGATCCAGCCGACGCGCTTCTTGAGGTCGCCGCTCGTGTTCGCGATCATCGCGGCGTCCAGGCCCATGCCGCCCATTACGACGAACGCGCGCTCTTCGCTCGTGCCGTCTTCACGGCGTATCGCGGCGAAGCCGACGTCCACCGGGTGCGGATCGCCGTCGAAGGTCGCCTGCACCATCGCCGCGGGATCGGTCAGCGGCAGCAGCATGTTGCGGGCCAGCAGGTTGCCGGTCCCGCTCGGAATGATCGTGAGCGGCACTCCGGTGCCGCTCATCGCTTCGGCGACCGCCCGCACCGTCCCGTCGCCGCCGGCCACGAGCACGGCATCCGCCCCCGCCTCCAGCGCCTCGCCGGTGACCCCTGCGCCGAGGTCCTCGACCGTCGTCTCGAAGAACATCGGCTCAGCCCAGCCCGCGGCGGCCGACAGCCGCACGACCGTGGCGCGCAGGGTGGCGGCATCCACCTTGATGGGGTTGTAGACGAGCGCGACCCGGCGAGGGTGTTCTGAGCTCTGCGAAGCAGCGGCAGGCTCTGTCATGGTCACACGATAGCCGCGGATGCCGAGCGCCATGATCCGCGGATGACGGTCGTCGGCCGTCAGGAGCCGGGCGGATGCCGCTGACTAGACTTGTCGGGTGATCGATCTGACTTTTCTCCGCGAGAATCCCGAGCTGGTCAAGCGCTCGCAGGAGGCGCGCGGAGAGTCGGCGAGCACCGTCGATGACGCGCTCGCCGCTGATCGTGACCGCCGTGCCGCGATCACCGCGTTCGAAGAGCTCCGCGCCTCGCAGAACGCGCACGGCAAGCGCGTCGCCCAGGCGCCGAAGGACGAGAAGGCCGCTCTGGTCGCCGAGGCGAAGGCGCTGAGCGAGCAGGTCAAGGCCGCACAGCACCAGGTGACCGCCGCCGAAGACGTCGCCGATGCGGCGCTCGCGAAGATCGAGAACGTCGTGATCGAGGGCGTTCCCGCCGGCGGCGAAGACAACTTCGTCACGCTCCGCACGCACGGTGAGATCCCCGAGTTCGACTTCGAACCGCGGGACCACCTCGAACTGGGCGAGCTCCTCGACGCGATCGACATGGAGCGCGGCACGAAGGTATCGGGCAGCCGCTTCTACTTCCTGAAGGGCATCGGCGCACGGCTCGAGTTCGCGATCATGATGCTCGCCCTCGATCGTGCCCTGCAGGCCGGCTTCATCCCGCTGATCCCGCCGACGCTCGTGCGTCCTGAGGTCATGCGCGGCACCGGATTCCTCGGTCAGCATGCCGACGAGGTGTACCACCTCGAGGAGGACGACCTCTATCTGGTCGGCACGAGCGAGGTCCCCCTCGCCGGGTACCACATGGACGAGATCCTCGATCTGTCCAAGGGCGCGAAGCGCTACGCCGGCTGGTCCACCTGCTACCGCCGCGAGGCAGGTTCGTACGGCAAGGACACGCGCGGCATCATCCGCGTGCACCAATTCAACAAGCTCGAGATGTTCGTCTACACGACGCCGGAGGATGCCGAAGCGGAGCACCTGCGCCTGGTCGAGATGCAGGAGCAGATGCTGCAGAACCTCGGTCTCAGCTACCGCGTGATCGACGTCGCCGCAGGCGACCTCGGCTCGAGCGCAGCCCGCAAGTACGACGTCGAGGCGTGGGTGCCCACGCAGGGCGCGTACCGCGAGCTGACGTCCACCTCGAACTGCACCACGTACCAGGCCCGTCGTCTCGACATCCGTCACCGCCCGTCCGTCCAGGGCGGGGGTACGGCGAAGACCCAGCACGTCGCGACGCTCAACGGCACGCTTGCCACGACGCGCTGGATCGTCGCGCTGCTCGAGACGCATCAGCGTTCCGACGGCTCGGTCGTCGTTCCCGAGGTGCTGCGCCCGTACCTCGGCGGGCTCGAGATCATGGAGCCCGTCGCGTGACGGAAGCCCACCTGCCGCCGACCGGCAGCATCAAAGTCGTCAAGCAGAAGAAGGCCGCGAAGATCGTCGAGCGCGTCGCGCGCGACACCGAAGACCCCGAGGTTCCGACCGAGCGACTGCTGATCGTGCTCGACATCGACGGCACGATCCTTCAGGAAGACGAGACGCTGAGCCCCGGAGTGGTCGAAGCCGTCGAGCACGCGCACCGCGCGGGTCACGAGGTCATGCTCGCGACCGGCCGCAGCTGGGAGGGCACCGAGGAGATCCTCCGCACCCTGAAGATCGCGCCCGAGTTCGTCGTGTGCTCCAACGGCGCCGTCATCCTGCGCAAGCGCGACGGCGACGAACTCGAGTACGAGCGGTTCTACACCGAGACCTTCGACCCCGCTGAGGTGCTGACGCTGCTGCGCGAGCACCTGCCCGACGCGAAGTACATGGTCGAACTGCCCGACGGCCACCGGCTCTACACCGAGCATCTCGGCGACTGGAACCTGGCGAACGCCGCTCGCGTGCCGTTCGACCAGCTCAGCTCCGTACCGGTGTGCCGCATCGTCGTGGTCTCGCCCGGCGACAGCGAGCAGGACTTCGTCGAGCTGGTCGAGCGCATCGGGCTCAACGAGGTCTCGTACGCGGTCGGCTGGACGGCATGGCTCGACATCGCCCCGCAAGGCGTCGACAAGGGCACCGCGCTGAACCGCGTGCGGGAGTGGCTCGGCATCGATCCCGCGCACGTACTCGTCATGGGCGACGGACGCAACGACGTCGGCATGTTCCGGTGGGCGCTCGAGAACGGCGGCCGCGCGGTCGCGATGGAGCAGGGTCCTCAAGAGGTTCGGGATGCCGCCGGCGAGGTCACGACCTCTGTGCAGGACGGCGGGGTCGCTGCGGTGCTCCGGCAGCTCTGACGGTCTCTTCGGTCGTCGGGTCGGTCCGCGCGCCCCGGCGCGCCCGCACAGGACCTCCTCAGGCGCTCCTGGAAGAATGGGTGAACAGTGCTGTCGGCTAGACTCGACGCCTGTTCGAGGGATGTCCGCCACAAGCGGTTTCCGTCGGGAGGGTTGTCCGAGCGGCCGATGGACCTGGTCTTGAAAACCAGTGGGCAGCAATGTCCCGTGGGTTCGAATCCCACACCCTCCGCTTCGTCGTGGGTGTGCTCTCGAGCCCCGCACCCCGAAGCATCCCGAAAGGACCCGAGTGAGCCAGCCGACCAAGCCCGCCAAGCGTGGCCGCCGCACCATCGCGCGCCACGGTGAGCTGAAGTCGCCGCATCCGCTCTCTCTCGTCCTCAAGGTCCTCGGGATCATCGTCGCCGTCGGGCTCGTCTCGAGCGCCGGTGTCGCGGCATATGCCGCTTACGACATCACCGCGAGCTTCGCCGAGGACGCGGTCGACCTCGAGGGCCAGGAGGCCGTGCCTCCCGACATCGGCGCGATCGAGGGCGGCGTCAACCTGCTCGTCGCGGGCACCGACGAGTGCTCTCCCGACTTCGCCGAATACTTCGGCGACCGCTGCACGGGCTTGGACGCGTCCGGCGAACTCAACGACGTCAACCTCCTGGTGCACATCTCCGATGCGCCCCGCCGCGTGACGGTCATCTCCTTCCCTCGCGACCTCATGGCCCCGATCCCGTCGTGCACGGCCGAAGACGGCTCCGAGACATCGGGGTCGAGCAAGGACCAGATCAACAATGCGTACGGCGAAGGCGGACTGGGCTGCGTCGTCAAGACGGTCTCGCAGCTGAGCGGCATGAACATCCCGTTCGCGGCCAAGGTCAACTTCGGCGGCGTGATCAACATCACCGACGCGATCGGCGGGGTCGAGGTCTGCATCGGCAACGGCGGCATCCGTGACTCCTACACGGGCATCGACTGGCCCGCCGGCAACCGCATGGTTCAGGGCTGGGAGGCCCTGCAGTTCCTGCGCACGCGGCACGGGCTCGAGAACGGCAGCGACCTCGCCCGCATCAGCAATCAGCAGCAGTACATGTCACGTCTGGCACGCAAGCTGGTGAGCGAAGAGGTGCTGACCAACCCCGCGACGCTGCTCAAGCTCGCCACGACCGCT
>Ga0247804_10001549_pt1 | contig 10622 bp, 9 predicted proteins | sample UWRJL029104C1_FD_181142 | JGI IMG/M metagenome (GOLD analysis project Ga0247804, IMG submission 181142) | Plant litter microbial communities from Arlington Agricultural Research Station in Wisconsin, United States - UWRJ-L029-104C-1 | ecosystem: Environmental > Terrestrial > Plant litter >...
CTCGGGGGTAGGGGTTTCTCCTGTAGAGGGAGAGGTTAGTTGGTTTCGAGGACCAAAGACAGACAGCATCAGAGCATCAGGTCCACAAGTAATGAAGCTTGAGCGGGAGGGGATTATGAAACAAAAGACAGCTACATACCTGCGTCTCCCATCTTGAAGATCTGTAACTGTGATATGCCCTGCTTGGGAGTGAGTAGGTAGTGCTTGGGTTCAAGGAGGAAGAGTATGGCGATGGTGGGGTCGTAGAGGGGTACAGTAAACAGCAATGGGAATCAAACAAGACGATGGAAGTTGAAAGATGGGAGAAAAGATTAGTCTATATACAAGAAGCTAAGGATCCAAATATAACCACGCTACCTGACGCGATACACCGTGCCCCTTCGCTGGTCCAGCAGAAAGCAAGTTCGCAAGATGAATGGCGCTGCACGTCGTGCCACGATCCGGTATTTTGGAGGCATTTTTGGGTGGGAAGCGATAAGAAGCAGTCCAGGCCCGCATTCAGGAGATGACGTCGGTCGCTTGGCGAAAGGTGGAAAAATCTAATGTCAGTTGCGGTGTGAGGAGATGTTGATTATGATACGCATGATGTGATGGTGATGGTGTGGAGAGAGAGATTAGTTGAAGTTATATCTATATATATTATATTATCCTACAGTAAGTAAGTAGTATTACACCGCAGGACCCCTAAAAGTCAATTGTTGCCGATCAGTGTTCCCTGCCCACTTTCTTGTGTCACCATGCCCCTCCCTCTTTTCACACTATTGCTAGACTCATATACGGACGTTTACTATATCATTTGTTACGACATTATTCATAACAGCTTTTCATGATGACATTGGAGTTATGCTATGATATTGGACACAGCACGCCAGCCATTACCCTTTGAAGATGCCATTTATCATCCATAGTCGGATTTAGCACAAGAAGCTGAGATACATGAAGCCCTGGCTGGACAACACCACCAACCAATACACTTTGAAACAACACACTATCGCAGTAACTTCACTGCCTTGGGAAGAAACATTGAATCTTTAATATCAATCGATATTAGCAAAACAAGGTCACCTCTTCTTTCTGTTACTTCTGTCTACTTCCCGCCATCAATATGTACGAGTGCTTTTACCTCGCGAGGCAGACAACGAGGCTCTCGGATTCCTTGTCTATTACCACTGACTTCTCTGGCACCTGACTACACGGCATTTGACGCGGCAGTGCGTGGATGAAGTTCTATCATCATGTTTTCTGGAAATCAATCTCCCCCGCGATACTCAAGTTCTATCATTCTAGCCAACTTCTGATCGCCTGCTCATGTTGCAAGAGATTCGTTGGAATCTCACCAACCGTATCCCATGTCATTTGCCCCATCGTTTGGCTCGGTCGGCGACTTCATCGCAATCACCCTCTTGATCAAGGATGTGATCAACGCTCTCGATGATGCCACAGGCTCGAGGTCGGAATATCAGCAGCTTATCCGAGCTCTACTATCTCTCGAAAAGGCATTCTTGGAGGTTGGATTGTTATGCCAAACACCTGACCAGCGCCCAGGTGAGCCCGTTTTTTTCATGTGCTTGTGTCACTCGAGCTGTGTACTCCTGGCGCATTGGTACACTGTTCGTTGAGTACACATCCCTAAAGCAAAGGCCTATGAACACTCCATGCTATCTTACCATGCAAAATAAACTAACTCGCGGATCGTTACTCAGAGGTGATTGCAATCAGTATAAATACTCGGCGTATAGCAGATCAGTGCAGAGATTGTATAGATAACTTTCTTGGCCCAATTTATAAGTATACGCGGTCTCTGCGCGAAGGAGGCTCCGGGAAGCGCGCGGAGGATGTGGTAAAGAAGATAAAATGGCGGTTCGAAAAAGAGAAGATCTTGCAATTTCACACAGAGATCACCATGCATAGCACATCAATATTGATATTGCTTCACGTTGCCAACATGTGAGAAGACCACTTGACAATCTCTTTTTATAACATTCATACTAATAGTATCTTAGGAGGTTATTATCATACGGGCAACAAAGCCAGGAACACTATGCCATGAAAGCAATAAAGGCTATTGAAGGAATTTCCACGCAGCAAAATGAGACCTCTGAGTGTATCACGAGGCTCTTACGTGAGAACAGTCGCCAGATGCTCAATCACAATACTACCTTGAGTACTTTTTCCGATAAGATGTACATTAATTTAGCTTGAGGCTTTGAATTTTTACTAATATGATTGGTTAGAGACTCCTTACAACAGACTGGGATTGAATTAAGAAAGTTTCTTTTAGTTATTTGGATGATTTTAACGAGCGGCTTACAGACTTTGTTACGCGCTTATGCAAGCACTCCTCGAGAATTTGAGCCATGCTTTACTCAAAAGCCAGTCACTTTCACCGATGCACATGGTCGAGTTCACATGATACATGTGGAGTGGTGCAACTCTTGGACTGTAAGTTAGCTTCCCTCAAATCTCACGTGGGTCTCGACTCTGATAGACAAGCAGTCTTTTGAGGCGACACTTCTTGGACATTTTAGAAATGTACCCGGTCGAACAAAAATATTAAAAAAAGAGTACGCATTTATGACAGATTTTCGAAGTTAGAGATTGACGCTTCGGAGTCTTACGAGCATCACTTTCTTCCTGGTCGCTTTATTGATATGAGCATGATTTTCAAAAGGAGAACTGCTCCCAATGCATGTCCTTCTTGTCACCTCGAATCTCAAGAACCACTGGACGTAGAGTATCAATGGTTAGTACTATATTCCATACAAAAAGCCAGAAACTAAGCTCATACAAGCCAAAGATGCCACAAATGGTTGCAGAGAATTGCAGAGATCGAGCAGGCTGATCTCACCACAGAATCATTCTCCGAGCCATCCGTAGCATCTACAGCTGTACCAGGGGAAATCTCTATCAGTGTACCTGAAAGCGAGACGTCCCATGAAGCTAGAGACAAGATAAATACAAATTCTTTACAAATGAATATAGAAGATGACCCAAGACGGTACAGTCGGATACGGTTACATCTTTTGATCAATGCAGGGAATAAATCGACTGAATTTTCTGACAAGTATGCAAACTCTGATCTTCTACAAGGTAGTGATTTTATTGAAACCATGGAGTCTAATGTATTAACCAGTACTGCCACAACCGATTTTGGATTTTATTTGCCCTGTCCATTCATAGAGATAGGTTGCTTCGTGAGGTTTCAGGGTAAAGACATCAGGTTATGGATTGCACATTCACTGTCTCATTTTAGTCATCATCTCTTGCCAATAAAGTCGAATTGCGTCTTCTGTGACTTGTCGTTCGAAAGCTCGAGCCCTGACTCTAATGATCTTCTCGCGGCTTGGAACAAGAGGATGTTACATATAGCGCAACACTTCATGAACCAGCACTTACCAATACAAGACGTGTGGAGACCAGACTTTTTCGTTATCGAACATCTCTACACGACAGGTCTTATGAGCTCTGATATCTATAGGTATGTGACAAACTATTCAGAAAGGCCTGCGCACTTTAATTATTCCGATCTGGTACCACTTCATACAAGGCGACCCACGGTATTGACGGAAAGGGAAACAAGGGAGAGAAGGCATCAGGAAGCTTACGACTTAGCAAAGGAAGAGCGATTACTGAGACGGCAAAAAAGAATCTTGGCAAACAACGTTCGGCATACAAGTTGATTTGATCTCTCTTGCAACTACTTCCCTGAATGAGTTAGTCAAAACGGAGAGCTCTCCATGTCTCAAGCAAACATTACGAGCTCCAAAAAAATCCCCCCAGAATGACGACGTGGGTTATTATGGATAAATCAACGCAGCGTGAATCGCACCGTAATCAAAGGGCATCATAACCTTTTCCTGTTAGATTCATATCCTGGTATCTGAATGTTGTTCTCATGACATGCATTACATTCGGTGCAAGTCTATCAAAATGCCCGTTGTTCTGGCATGTTCCTATCGCATCCTAACCTTACTACTGTCATTGTTGACTAACATTACCAACTTCTTCGTTTGCCTTCAAGTCTAGTCTCGGAGCCATTCTTCTTGGATTGAACTGGAAAACAGTCTTGTAAAATTGGGCATAAGGGACAATTCATTGCTGATCTTAAAACTGGTGCTCGCGCAGCTGAGGGATGGTCACAGATGAGACCTTTTGCATACTGCGCAAAGGAGAGGAAGATAAATGAGTAGTGGAGATGATGTGAGGAGCACAGTGAGTGCACACAACCATAAGATAAATTGAAAAGTCTTGTGCATTTATAAAGGTATAGCGCCAATCAATATCAAATTTACACGTTTGAAGGTCTATTCTCGCGAATAGTAGGGGTGCCCTGTACTTTGCGCACTAAACGCAGGCTTTTCTTCGTCCCTCCTATCTCTCTCCGTGACCCCTCTTCTCCGGAGCGAGGCCCATGGTCTCATCACCGCATATTGTACCAATCTCCAGTCGCTCGGTTTCTCCTTGGTCCTAGTACTGGCTCTGAACTTTGCAAAAGCCGTTGCCCGCTTCCGCCACGTCTCGTTCCCATCAGTTTCCATGGCAGCAATTGTGTTGGCGCTTAGTGCTCGATGTGAGTAGTTGAACGCATATACGAGGCTGTTGATGTTGAACACGATGACATAAGTGCCGAGGCCGATGAGTGGCGTGACAATGGCGAGCGAGCTCAACGAGAACATATCGTTGATGGACCAAAGCGACATGCAGAACGAAAGCGGGAGGAAGAAGATGCTGACAAAGGTGAGCAGCTTCACGTTCTCGCCTAGTCGGGTTGCAGCGCGACTCTCGATAACGGCACTGGCGCTAAACAGCTACGTGGTGTTAGTATCAATATATGAAGAGAAAACAAGTGAGGAGAAGATCGAATGAGACGTACGCCATCACGAAGATCCCCAGCCTCCTGTCGCTTCTCCCTCAGCTTTGTAGCAACGCCCTCGATTTCTTTATATCTAATTTCTAAACACGATCGTGCATCCTCTAACTCCGCCTTACGTAGCTTTTCAATAGTCACAGGCGCCCTTGCGTCCAATAGTCTACGTATTTGTAGCAGATTATCGGAAATACTCAAGTCGAGCTCCTTGAGCGTGGTGATGGCCCAGAAATATCTCTTCGACCTTGAAAACGACTCATCGTCGGATAGCAATCCATCATGTCGTTCTGGTTTGAGGAATATGTCTCGCTCGCTCACTAGGTGTTCAAAGTAATCCAGGACCTCACCCCAATAGAAGTGAATTTTCATCATAGCTTTGTCCGCGACGACAAGGGTAGCATGGAGAACATCGGTAGGCGAAGAAAGGGTCCCTACAATACTGCTAGAAAGACCAGGAAAATTGGCAGGGCGTAACTCAAGGAACGTCCAGAAGTCTCTAGGCGATTCGTTACCTCGATCGTGGTTAGGAATTACTAATGCCTAGCTAGTCAGTGCCTGACCTTCTGGAGATGTATTCCCGGATCTAGGACTTACCGTGTACACGGACTCGCAAAGGATCCTGTTTTTCGGATCACTATGTAGTGGACCGTGTCTCCATGGGAATGCTTGCATGTCCTCTCTGCTAGCCTGAATATGATAGAATGTTACGTGGAATCTGACGCAACCAGAGTCCCATTCTACCCATCGTTGTTCACGCGGACGACGGCGGCACATTTGATATTCCTCAATTGACTTTTCAATGTGGTGAGGTTGAAATCCACCCGACGTTCGAAACAGAGGCGTTGTTCTATACTCCAAGCCACAGATCGATCTAGAATGTGTTAATGATATTGCTTATTTCAATCTTGGAACACATTACATAATTCTACGCCAGGGTCCAAAGGTGCACATCAAAGGACCTCGAGGTCCCGCTCCAGCTAGAAATTGCATTTAGCCTCGATTGTGACAGAACATAAAACACGCCTCCTTACATTCAAGCCGGTTGTCAAGAGCTGGGGCCCTCGTATTGTCAATATCATAATTGGCGGCTGGAAGCCCACTGCCGAAATAATCTGTAATGGAAATGTTGCTCCTCGACAAAGCTGTGGATTTTGTGTTCTCCTTTTGTGGCACAGCCCTCTCATCCATGGCCAGCCGGTGCAAATACGTCCGAGAAGCGATGATCAATGCTCGAGAGACGTTCTGGAACGGTTGTTTCAGGCAGCGTTTTTGGAACCTCATTGCCAACCGCCCATCTTCCGGTAGTCTCCAAATGTTGCCAACTAGCGTTGTCCATTGCTCCTCTTCTTTTGCGGATATACTGTCTACTGGGGCCTCTGGAAAGAATCGATCTTCCTTATCTAGCTGGTCTATCCCTACAAGATCATTTTTATAAATGTGAACTGCGTTTTCAGTCGTGTGGTGACTCAAGCCAGCGCTTCGAATTTCCGTGAGGATTGAAGTCCATGACGTGGAGGAAGGACCTAGTGCTCGAGAATTGAGCTGCGATTGAGCATTAGTTATATTGCAAGAAGCAAATCACATGGGATGAAACCATTTACAGATTGTCTCGCTTTTGTCTCATCTTCAATCCCTTGGATACCCCGCCTTTCGAGTTTACCAATCCGTTCCTCTTGCTTGCGTAATTGACCGCCAATGTTCTTCAGCTCAGCCAGAATTCCTTTTAACAAGTGGGCCGTATCATCTGCGTCAGTAGCGGCAGACTCGGAAGCACTTGCTTGCATTGTGCGTACATTTTTCAGTTGCGCATGGATGATGGAAGTCAGAATGTAGGTGCAGCAGTCAGCAGAGCCTCAGTAGGATTATCTCCCTAGGCTTTATCCAGCAGGTGGGGCAAGGAGGTCTTGAAGGTGCAAGTAATGTCAAGATTCCTCACTTGAAAATTCAGAGCAGCATCGTCAATTTGATTCCTAAGAAGCTATATGGTGGATCTATCGTGATGAATGGATGAAATTCTTTTTGGGTAACATAACCAAGCTTGCTTCTTTCAATTTGTTCGCGAAATGATTTCGCCCGGCCGTGCCGTAAGTTGCAGTGTTACGGCAGGCATTAAACTTGACGTGGACCGCATAGTGTTGTACACTGCTACAGCATCGACAAGGTAGATTTTTTAGATCCGAATAGATCCGAATAGATCCACTGGAAGCTCTGTATATTCTGAATATGCGTCACAGCTTGAGAAATAGAATCAAATCCCTGTGGCGTCCAAAACTACGAGATTAGCCTTTCGCGGCGGCGGGGGCAACCTTAAAACCTTAACTTTAAAAATCAACCCCCAAATGCTAACCGTCTCATTCCACCTGAAGTAGGAGCCATCTACGCATCGACAGTGCGTTGGATTGATTCGATTCATTTCTGTTGGAAGTGGCCCGAGACGTGATGAAAATGGGTATTGAATATTGGAGGTAGTATCTATTTATCAAACACAAGAAGGTCCAAGACGTGCTCGAACATTTTGCATCCTTCAGGACCTTAGAGACTTGTGTAACTCATGGGGTAGCAACGCAGTTGTGTAACGGCTGATCTTTAGTCCCTAACTTCGCTAAAGAATTTACAATGTTCCAACATATCCTTTATTTGAATTTTTCTTCCTCAAAAAGGATTGGGGAAAAGGAAGTAGGGTCCTATTGATTTGTGTTGGCCTGTGCTCGGGCTTTCTTCTCTTCCCAAAGGGATTATAGCGCACATGTGGTTTTACGTGAGTGGACGATGATTCAGTCTTCTCGTATTCTCAGACTGCTTGGTCGTAAGCCGTGTCCTTACTATTCCGTCTGAAAAGACCCACGGCGTGCACTCTGGTGGAGAGGTAGGTTGGCGCGCCCCCCTAACGCCGCTGATGATCATACAGACAACAAAGAGGTAAGGCTCACCTCAGACATTTTGAAACCGAGCAAATCGAGTAGCTAAAAGCTTTCGGCTCGGTTCAATACAGCTGCAATATGGACTGCCTACTTCCATGTCGAACGAAAAATCCAACTAATACGAGTTCTTACTCATACTACTAAATATATTCTGATTTGAAACCAGTAGTCATGTAGGCTACATTGCAATAAGTTGTTATTTACATTTAGTGGTATATCATACATTAATTTGACGCCTCGGGCTATTTGAGCCGTGCGGGAAGTTAAGTACATACCTTCAGCTGTGTTAAGTGGCGTACAGTAACGAGCTGGTTCAAGGGTTCCGGGTAAAAACCTCCACAAGAGCTATCGGGTAAGTTGATGTTTTTTGATGTTTGTCGGGGGCTTCAGGGACAGGTGGGTCTATCCCGATGCTTCCTAGCCGGCCGTCAGGATATATACATATTGTAGTTGCCCAGTGCATTTCTTCTTTAAGCCACAGCTTTAGGGAATTCCAGCCATTGGCGCGCTCTGCTGAGCGGTGCCCTGCGAACCCTCATGTTTGTGGAACCAACAAGATCTTGCTCGGTCAACGTGTCTCCCAATAATCCAAAGCGTCGGGATTGAATTGACTTTTCCTTGCTGGAGTGACCGTCCGCCCGGAAGGGGTTAAATGGCTAAATCTTGGCTGCCCTTCCCAACGTCTTGCGTTCTATCAGTTCTTCAAGTAACCTTATCACGCATTTTACTCCCGTTGACAAGTCTCCGAAATATCACATACACGCTTACAGATATATGAAGTTATCGATAGGATAAAGTCTACTTGACACACATTGGAATTGTTAATATCAAGATGCCCAGCTGTGCCGCCTTCTCCGTCCCCTGGCATGTCGGCCACCTCGCAGTGGGCGTTTGTATTACAGGAAGCCACAAGGCGCGCGCCAGTTGCGTAGCAGGGTACACCACCTACATCTGCTCTTGCTCACTGGTACTTGCAGCAAATAATACTGCCACACTGCTGGGTCAGGATCTTCCTTGCTCTAGGGATTGGTTGCTGAGACCAACATACCATATTTAATTCTTAGCGTACAATCGCCTGATTTACCACGAGCATATATGACGATTATTGCCCCATTCGATATGATCAGCACTCCCGGAGTCCGTTCTTGTTGTTGTCAATGCTTCTGTATGTAACTTTATAGGAAATGCAAGCCAATCTCTAAGCACTGGATGATAGAGTGAGAACTTAACCAGTGAGGAGGCCGGTAGCGCGCTTGGTGGGCCGGTGCGAATGATGACCGATTGCTTCACTTCGTCAAGGGGGTTTTTCAAGAAGTTCATTACTTGATCGGCTTCAGCTCCGGGTAGTGCCAAGGGTTACGATTTCCTGGATTTTCTTTCCATCGTGTCCAAAGCTACCACAAATCCTTAGAGATCTCAACATCACTCTCAATAAGTTTTCAACTTTGAGAAAAAAATGGTTTTCTGCACATATTGTGGGCAAAGCTTCAAGAGGAAGGAGCATCTAGAGAGACACATTCCGCACCGTGCGTCCAATGACTATATCACAGGCGAATATAAAGCTAACATCTAAGCTAGATACGAACGTTAAACCTTTCAAATGCAACTCGTGCCAATTGTCTTTTGCCCGAAGGTATGTGAAATACGAAAGCGTTACATATGTATATTTCAAACACTTAAGACTTTCAGGGATCTTCTTCAGAAACACCACTCGACGTACCATGAAGTACAGAGTAACCAGCAAGGTACCAACGGTGACCATACCATCACTCAACGCACACCAATTGCATGTTCAAACTGTGCAACAGCCAAAGCGGGCTGTGACAAAAAGGTGCCATGCTCTCGTTGCTCAGATAAGAACCTTACGTGCGCTCCACGATTCGCAAGAAGGTCTTCCAAGGGAGTTGTTCGTTCCACTACTGCTCCCAACTTTCCAACAGTCAAAGAGCGGCCTCCGCCTGTGCCATATCAGAACAGCCAGACAAACTGTAGTTCGGACAGTGGCATTGATGTACACATGGAGGGCGAAGTCGCATTGAAGGAAAATCGAAGTGCTTCAGATCTTCTGATATGGGGAAACTCACATAGACAATCATTGGATGCTTCCCAACCTGTCCAGTTTTCCCCTCCTGCATATGACTCTTTGGGTAACGTATTCTGTACATCCTCTGAGCTCCTACCGGGTTCGGGTGATTTTGCTCCGAAAACAGTTGGTATGGATTCTATGAATATGTGGAATAACTATTCAATGGATCTCGACCTGTGTGGAAATAATGGCTTGGACTATTCGACCAACAATTCGATGTTCTGGCTTCCGGATACCTCAGAATTGGTTCCGCCAAGTGGAATACCTTCACCGCCATCTACAACCTCTGCTACGTACAGTCGCATCAACAGTAACAGTCCCATATGGCAACCACACGGCAACCTGTCACATGAAGCCAACGTTGAGCTTGCGAGACTGGACCCGAACACTAGCGAAGTTCCAGAATTAGAACTTGTTATTGCTACTGAAGAAGCTTGGCCATTGGCAAGGTGTAACCCTAGGATATTTTCGGGTTCTTGTCCCCGAACAGCAGTTGCTCATTTGCAAACATTGCAGAATTGTTCAAAACTGGAAGATGCTTGGACATCAATGAACGATATGATAAGCCCTGACTGTGGTGATGACTCTCTCTCTATTGCTCCCTTACAAACGACGACAAGGGACAAGATCATCGCTTTTGCGCAAAGTTTCCTACTCAAAGCATTAATGACACACCAAGGAGGGCTGAGTGGGCAAAATAGCGGTTGCGCTTCTGGAGCTCCTGTTTTCTTCACTTTACCACCGTCGG
>Ga0247804_10001550_pt1 | contig 10621 bp, 11 predicted proteins | sample UWRJL029104C1_FD_181142 | JGI IMG/M metagenome (GOLD analysis project Ga0247804, IMG submission 181142) | Plant litter microbial communities from Arlington Agricultural Research Station in Wisconsin, United States - UWRJ-L029-104C-1 | ecosystem: Environmental > Terrestrial > Plant litter >...
GGTGTTGGGGGAAGGGTCGAGGCGGATCGAGCCTGTCGAGATCCCGCGGATCGAGCCTGTCGAGATCCCGCGGATCGAGCCTGTCGAGATCCCGCGGATCGAGCCTGTCGAGATCTCACCAGCGTTCGACGTCGGTGAGGTCTCGACAAGCTCGACCCGCTCTCGCTGCTCGACCCGCTCTCGCTGCTCGACCCGCTTGGGCAGCGTCACGGGTGCCGACAGCGGCTCGGTCAGCGCGAGGTTCACGTGCACGGGCCCGGCGAGCGCTGCACCGAACGACTCGCGCGCGACGGCGACGGCCGCCGCCTGCTCGTCGGCCTGCCCGACCGGGGCCGCGACATCCCACGCGCCGCGAACCGCAGACCCGAACATGCCGGGCTGCTCGGTGGTCTGGTTGGAACCGATGCCGCGCAGGGCGAGCGGCCGGTCCGCGGTGAGCAGGATGAGGGGCACCCCCGAGTGGTGCGCCTCGAGCACGGCGGGATGCAGGTTCGCGACGGCGGTTCCGGACGTCACGACGACGAGCACGGGCAGCGCGGTCTCGACCGCCAGGCCGAGGGCGGTGAAGCCCGCGACGCGCTCGTCGAGACGCACGCGGAGGCGCACGAGTCCGGCGCGTTCGAACTCGGCTGCGGCGAGCGCGAGCGCCTGCGAGCGGGAACCCGGACTCAGCACCACATCCCGAACCCCGAGGCGCACGTACTCGTCGAGCAGTGCGACCGCGAAATCGGATGCGGGCGAGTTACTCCTTGGGAGGCTGCTGGTCATCGTCGAGGTCGGCGAGTTCCTGCTCGAGGCGGCGGATGCGCTCCTCGGCCTCCTCATCGTTGCGGAGGCTGCTCAGGAACGACGGATCGTCGTCAGGTGCCATCTGGCGTTGCTCACCGCCGCGATCCTTGCGCTCCTTGCCGAGCAGCAGCCAGAGCAGGGTGCCGACGATGGGCAGCACGATGATGATGACGATCCACAGCGGCTTGTTGAGAGCACGGACGCGACGCTCATCGGTGAGCACCACGTCGATGATCCCGAAGATGTACGCCGCAATGATCACAAACGGGAGGATGACGAGGAACCGGGCCATGCAGCCAATTGTAGGCTCGCTGCTCCGTACACTTGACAGGTGAAGTCCTGGTTGGTCTATACCGTTATCAGAGTGGCGCTGTTCGCCGCGGTGTTCGCCGGGCTCATGCTGCTCGGACTCGAAGGCTGGGTGGCGGCGATCCTCGCGGCCATCATCGGACTCTGCGTCGCGTACATCTTCCTGCGCGGGCCGCGCGACCGGGCGATCGCAGCCCTCGCCGCGAAGCGCGAAGTCGGTGCGGATGAAGCGGCGGAAGATCGAGACTGACCCGAACCGCCAGTCCCGCTAGAAGGCGATCGCCCAGGCGAGTGAGAGACCGAAGACGAGCGCCGTGAGGCTGGCGAGCTGCAGCGCGAGCACATACTCCCTGGGCGTCTTCGCCGTCGACGTGATGATCACGGCGGGGATCGCGATGAACAGGGTCAGGAACACGTACGGCGCGTTCAGGTAGAGCAGCGCGAAGAAGACGAGCACGCCGTACGGGGCGAGCATGAGCACACCGAAGAGGATGCGTGAACCGAGCGTGCCGATGCGCGTGCTGAGCGTGCGCTTGTTCGCGAGCCGGTCCTGCTCGATGTCGCGGAGGTTGTTGACGACGAGCACAGCACACGCGAACAGCCCGATGGCGACGCCCGCAAGCCAGCTGTCGAGGCTCACGGTGCCCGCCTGCACAAACGTCGTGCCGGCGGTCGCTACGAGTCCGAAGAACACGAAGACGAAGAGCTCTCCGAGTCCGGCGTAGCCGTACGGACGCTTCCCGCCGGTGTAGAACCAGCCGGCGAGCAGCGCGGCGGCACCGACCGCGAGCAGCCAGTAGTAACCGGTGGCGACGACGAGGGCGACACCGGCCGCTGCGGCGAGCGCGAAGAACACGAGGGCGACGATGAGCACCGAGCGGGGGGATGCCGCGCCAGAGCCGGTCAGCCTGGAGGGTCCGACCCGGTGCTGGTCGGTGCCGCGGATGCCGTCGGAGTAGTCGTTCGCGTAGTTGACGCCGATCTGCAGACCGACGGCGACCGCGAGGCAGAGGAGGGCCCTGACCCAGTGGAACTCGCCGTCGCCGAGCACGAAGGCTGTTGCGGTGCCGAGCGCGACCGGCGCGATGGCGAGCGAGAGCGTGCGCAGCCGTGCGCCGCCGATCCAGTCCCGAGCCGTCGCCTTGTGCACGGGCGGAGCGCCAGGAGGCCTGCCGCCCGGCTTGCCGCTCTTGCGAGCGGTCTTGGTTGGCGCCTTCGGCGTCGACTTGGCCTTCTGGGAGCTGCGCTGCTTGGAATTCGCCACGGGAGGAGTCTACTGAGCCAGTGCTGCGCGGATCGCGACGCGGTCGGGCTTGCCGGTTGCGAGCAGCGGGATGCGCTCGACGACCGCCACGCGGTCGGGCGCCGCGGCGACACCCAGGCGGTCGCTCACGAACCTGCGCAGTGTCGGGAGATCGACGTCGACCGTCGAGACGACCACCGGCACCTCCCCCCAGCGCGCGCTCTCCTGCCCGACGACCACGGCATCCTCGAGGCCGCCCCATTCGCGCACGCGCGCTTCGACGGCGCCGAGGGCCACGTTGACCCCGCCCGAGATGATGATGTCGTCGAGACGGCCGGTCACCCGCAGCAGCCCGTCGACGATCATGCCGGCGTCTCCGCTGCGGTACCAGCGCCTGCCATCACGCATCACGAAGGCACGCGTGGTGCGCTCCTCGTCGCCGAGGTACCCCTCGGCGAGCATCGGGCCGGCGATCTCCACCTGGCCGTCGACGATGGCGATCTCGGCCCGACCGATCGGTCGGCCGTCGTAGACACAGCCGCCGGTCGTCTCGCTCGAGCCGTAGGTGCGGGACACGGCGACCCCGAGGTCGCGGGCGCGGTCGAGGAGTGCCGGCGGTGCCGCCTGCCCGCCGAGCAGGATGCGGTCGAACCGTCGGAGCGCGGGGAGCGCTGCGTCGGCAGCGAGCAGGGTCGCGAGCTGTGCTGGGACCAGCGACGTGAAGCGGAGTGGGGCATCCATGCGCGCTGCCGCCGCGGCGAACCGCTCCGGATCGAAGGGCGGCGAGGGCAGCACAACCGGCTCGGTGTCGGCGGCGATCGACCTCACGAGCACGTTGATGCCGGCGATGTAGCTCGTCGGCAGAGCGAGCAGCCACTGCCCGGCACCGCCGAGTGCCGAGGCCGAGGCCGCCGCGCTCGCGAGCACCGCGTCGGCGGACAGCGCCACGCGCTTCGGAACGCCCGTCGAGCCGCTCGACTCGATCACGAGGGCGATGCGCTGCGGCACGGTCGAGGGGAGCGCTGCCGGCGGCGCGCCGTCCGCCTGACCCGCGAAGACCGCGGGTCCGTCGCCGCCGAGCGCGGAGCGCAGCGCGGGAAGCAGCCCATCCCCGCTCACGACTCCAAGCGGCCTCGTCATGGGTCAAGCGTAACGAGGCCGGTCGGCAGAAGAGACGACAGATTTCTCCCCATGATCTGTGGCAGTCTGTGAGTCTGTTCACCCGTGTGTCGAGGAGCGCCAGTGGTCATCGAGAGCGCGTTCGACCGCATCCTGCGGAACCTCTTTCTCGCGATCGGCATCGGCAGCGTCGTCTTCACCCTCCTCGGGGCACCGTCGGTCTTCGAGCAGGCGGGCTTCCTCGCCCCGTGGTACGCGGTCGGCACCGTCGTCGTGTTCTGCGGACTGCCACCGGTGATCGGCGCATTCGCCTTCCGCGCGAGCCTGCGATCCCTCCGGTCGTTCGGGCTTGTGCACATCGCATTGACGCCGGTCATGCTCACGCTGTGGGTGCCGGCCATGACGACCGACAGGCTCCCCGGCGATCAGATCCCGTGGCTCATCAACACGGTCTCGGTCGCCACGTGTCTCGCCGCGATCATCCTCGCGGCGTCCGTCGCCTGGGTTTACCTGTTCGCGATAGCGGTGATGAGCGGGGTGCTGCGTTTTGTGCTCTACGGGGGCGGCGACGCGTCGCTCGCCATTCAGGACACGATCATGATCGTGCTGCTCAGCGGCCTCATGATGGCGTTGCTCCAGCTCGCGCTGCAGGCGGGCCGCAACCAAGATGAAGCGGCTCGCCAGGCCCAGGAGGCCGCCGCTGCCGCCGCCGCCGCCGAGTCGCTCGAGACCCAGCGCGCGCGGTACCACGCGTTTATGCACGACGACGTGCTCGCCACCCTCAATTCTGCGACGCGCAACGTGCCGGGGGCGAGCGCCGTGACCCGTGCGAGCGCGGAGCGCGCGCTGCTCAAGATGAACAGCTTCCAGGAGGGTGGATCCGTCGCGGAGCACCTGGGCCGGCCCGAGCTCGAGATGCTCTTCGGCACGGCGGCGCGCTCGGTCGGGGTCGACCTCGAGTTCATCCGCGCTGGGCTGCCGGGCTCAGGGCCGAGGGTGCCGCCCGACATCGCCGACGCCCTCTCCGAGGCGCTCGTCGAGGCCCTGCGCAACAGCATCCGCCACGCCAACTGGCCCGACGGTCGCGTGGTGCACCGGGAGGCCCGCGTCATCTTCAACGCCGACGGCGTCGTCATCACCGTCTCCGACGACGGCAAGGGATTCGTCGCGCACCGGATCGGGCTCGACAGGCTCGGCATCCGCGTCAGCATCCTGCAGCGCGTCAACTCGCAGCCAGGGGGCCTCGCGAGCGTGCGATCGGCGCGCGGTGCGGGCACGACCATCACACTGGGATGGGAGGCGCCGGATGGTGAGTGACGTCACGGCGATCCTGCGCCTCGCCGACATCCGCGGGCGCACGATCCTCGGCCTCTACGGGCTCGGCACGAGCCTCGTCGCGATCCTCAACCTCGACGGCCTGCACCAGCCCGTGCAGGGCATCGTGGTGCTCGGCCTGTTCTGGATCGCGCTCGTCACGCTCGCGCTCAACAGCGAGGAGCCGTTCGGGTTCATCCACACGATCATCGTCATCGCGCTCGGGATCACGATGGCCCTCGCATCGGCCTGGAACATCGAGGTGTTCAGTCCCGGCTATGCCACCTGGCACCTGGGGGCCGCGGTCATGCTCTACCTCGTGCTCGCGCTACGCGGCCGCACGCGCATCGCCTGGATGGGGTTCGCGGCCGTCGCGGTGGTGCAGGTCATCGCTGCGGTGACACTCGAGATGAGCGTCGTCGCCACGGTCAACGACGTCGCCCGCCAGGCCGGCACCCTGTTCGTCGGCAGCCTCTTCGGACTGTTCCTCAGCCGGGCCGCCCGCACGATCACCGCGATCCAGCGCACCCAGCTCTCACGCGCCGCCGTCGAGGCGTCCCGCACCGCCTCGGAGCAGGAGCGCGACCTGCAGCTCTCGAGGCTCGAGCGGGATGCCCGCCCGGCACTCAACCGCATCCTCGCCCCCGAGCCGCTCACCGAGGAGGAGCAGCTGCGCTTCATCGTGCTCGAGTCGTCACTGCGCGACGGCATCAGGGCCGCCGGTTTCCGGGGCGAACTGCTGAGCGAGGAGACCCGGCTCGCCAGGCAGCGCGGCATCCAGGTGGTGCTGCTCGACGACCGCGGAAGCTCGCTCGACGACGACCAGCGCGAGACCGTCGAGGCCGCGCTTGTCGAACAGCTGCGGACCACCGTGAACGGCGCGATCACCGCGAGACTCAGCCCCAACGACCGCGAGGAACTCGCCACCATCGTCGTCGAGGACAGCGGCAAGTATCGTCGCGTCGTCGTCACCGACGCCGGCGCCGAGGTCACGCACCTCTCCTGACGACCGCGACCAGGATCTCAGTACTGCCAGGGGTACGGGGCCCAGTCGGGCTCGCGCTTCTCGAGGAACGCGTCCCGGCCCTCGACAGCCTCGTCGGTGCCGTAGGCGAGCCGCGTGGCCTCCCCCGCGAACACCTGCTGGCCGACCATGCCGTCGTCGACGGCGTTGAAGGCGAACTTGAGCATGCGGATCGCGGTCGGCGACTTGCCGAGGATCTCGTTCGCCCACTCATACGCCGTGGTCTCGAGCTGCTCGTGCGGCACGGCGGCGTTGATGGCGCCGGTCGCGAGCGCGCGCTCGGCGTCGTACTCGCGGGCGAGGAAGAAGACCTCGCGCGCGAACTTCTGTCCGACCTGGCGGGCGAAGTACGCACTGCCGTAGCCGCCGTCGAAGGAGCCGACATCGGCATCCGTCTGCTTGAACCTGCCGTGCTCGAGGCTCGCGATCGAGAGGTCGCACACGACGTGGAGCGAGTGGCCGCCGCCCGCCGCCCACCCGGGGATGACCGCGATGACGACCTTGGGCATGAACCTGATGAGCCGCTGGACCTCGAGGATGTGCAGGCGGCTGCTCGAGCCCTCGCGCGTCGAGCTGGCCTGCACCTCGCCCTCGCGGTACTCGTAGCCGTTGCGACCACGAATGCGCTGGTCGCCTCCCGAGCAGAAGGCCCAGCCGCCGTCCTTCTCGCTCGGTCCGTTGCCGGTGAGCAGCACGACGCCGATGCGCGGATTCTGTCGGGCGTCGTCGAGCGCGCGGTAGAGTTCGTCGACGGTGTGCGGTCGGAAGGCGTTGCGCACCTCGGGGCGGTCGAAGGCGATCCTCGCGACCCGGCCGGCGGCATCCTGGTGGTAGGTGATGTCGGTCAGCTCGGTGAAGCCCGGCACCGGCCGCCACAGCTCGGCGTCGAAGAGTTCTGAGATCGGTCGGTCGGGGGTCTGGTCGGGCATGATGCAAGCCTACCGACGGCGCATTGGTGGCGGTCGGGGCACTGGTGACGGTCGGGGCTAGTTCGGCTCCGGGCGATCGAGGCCCTCGTATGCCTTCAGCCGCTCGATGAACTCGGCGCGATCGGCGTCGGCGAGCAGGTCGTTCGACCACAGGCTCACCGTGACGACGAAGAGATCGGACCCCGCGGATTCCGGGTCGAACCAGACATCGCCGGTGAAGGTGTCGCTCGTCGAGAGCGACCGATCCCACGCCCGGCTGACCATGCGCAGCTGCGAGCGCGACTCGTCACCCGAGCCCGTGAACGACCAGACCGCCTGTTCGTCGAGTGCCGCCGCACCGAACTGCTCCTCGGACTGCGCCGCGTCGTCGGCGTAGAGCGCGTTGTTGAACCTGTAGTCGGATGCCCCGAACACGGCGGTCAGGCGCTCGAAGATCTGCGCCACGCGGTCGCGCGAGCCTGGCTCCGACATCCGCACGCTGCCCTGCCACTCCCCCGAGCTGTAGTCCCAGAGCAGCGATTCGCCGTCGTAGTAGTTGCTGCCGTAGTCGAGCGAGCCGTCCCAGACCTGCGTCCAGTCCATCCCGAGTTCGGCGGTGAGCTCCTCGCGGTATGCCGTGAGGAAGGCCTCGGCATCGGCGACCACGGCCTCCTTGCTGTCGCTCGCGAGCACCTCGGCGGGCTCCGCATACGCATTGCCCGGGTAGTCGATCCAGATCGCGTCGACGGGTGGTCGCAGCGTCGAGCTGCCAAGGGCGATCGTGATCGCCACGCCGAGCACCGCCACGGTACCGAGCACCGCAACGGCGATGAGGATGCCGCGGCGCCTGGTCGGTGCGGGCTTCGTGAACGGCTCGATGCCGGTCGGCACGGTCACGGAAGCCGCGGTCGTCCCGCCGACGTACGGTGGCGGCGGCGGGATCGCGCCCGACGGCCGGTTCACCCACGGGCTCGAGGCGCTGCCCGCCTGACTCGCGAGCCGCTTCTGCGTCTCCTCGAGGGTCTCGTTCTCGTAGTCAGCCACGGGGCACGCCTCTCGTCGAGTTCACGCTGTCGCCGGCTCGCCGAAGAGGGCCAGGATCGAGCGCAGCAGGAACGGGTTGGCGGCGACGCCGATGAGCACGGCTGCCACTCCCCACCGCCGCCCGCGATCCGCGGCGATCGCGAGCAGTCCGGCGACGACGACGACGCCGCTCGCGCCGATCGCCAGCCAGGCGACGATCGTCGCGGCCTCGTACGCTGCACCCGTCGCGAGGCCGACGGCCACCGCCGTTCCGACGACGACGAGGAGGGCGACTGCGAGCGCGGCAACCCCGAGCGTTCGACGCGGGAGGCGGGGTTCCGCGTTGATGACGATCTCGTCCGGCACGGCGCTCGTCGACCCCACGACGGGGATCTCCCCGGTCGGCACGCCGATCGTGACGGTATCGACGGGGCGCGCCTCGGCTCGAATCGGTTCGTCGCTCATCGATCCTCACCCTAGCCGAGCTTTTCGCTGTCGAACTTGCCAGACTTGCAGCATGCACCCCGCCCTTCCGCCTCTCCCCGACCTGCTCGACTCCGCGCGGGTCGTCGCCCTGCCGCTCGCCACGAGATTCCGGGGACTCGACTCGCGCGAGGCGCTGCTCGTCGAGGGCCCGTCGGGGTGGAGCGAGTTCTCGCCGTTCGCCGAGTACGACGATGCCGAGAGCGCGGCGTGGCTTGCCGCCACCATCGACTTCGGCTGGGCGCCGACGGCGACCCTCCGACGGTCGACGGTCGCCGTCAACGCGACCCTGCCCGCGGTCGCGGTGGGCGAGGTCGAGGCGGTGTTGGCCCGCTTCGGGCCGTGCCGCACGGTCAAGGTGAAGGTCGCCGAGCGGGGACAGGAGCTCGCGGATGACGTCGCCCGCGTCGCCGAGGCGCGTCGCCTGCTCGGGCCGGCCGGTCGCATCCGCGTCGACGCGAACGGCGGATGGAATGTGGATGAGGCCGAGCACGCCATCCACGCGCTCGCGCGCTTCGACCTCGAGTACGTCGAGCAGCCCTGCGCGACCGTCGACGAGCTCGCGCAGATCCGCGAGCGTGTGCACTACATGGACGTGCCGATCGCGGCGGACGAGAGCGTTCGAAAGGCGGCCGACCCGCTCGCCGTGGCGCGTGCCGGCGCGGCAGACCTGCTGGTGATCAAGGCGCAACCGCTCGGCGGCGTCCACGCCGCCCTGCGCATCGCGGGCGAGGCGGGGCTGCCAGTGGTGGTGTCGAGCGCACTCGACACGTCGATCGGGCTCTCCATGGGATTGCACCTCGCCGGCGCCATCGAGTCGCTCGACTACGACTGCGGGCTCGGCACCGCCGCGCTGCTCGCCGGCGATGTCACCGACGAGCCGCTGGTTCCTGTCGACGGGCGGCTCGACGTGCGCCGTGTGACACCGTCGTCGACGCTGCTCGACCGGCACGCGGCCTCAGCGGACCGCGCCGCGTGGTGGCTCGCGCGCCTGGAGCGCTGCTACCGCGTGCTCGAGGGGTAGCGTCCGCCGCACCTCCCGTTGTGCAGGAACGCACGCCGGCCTGCACCGCGGGCGGCCGACTCCCGTTGTGCAGGAACGCACGCCGGCCTGCACCGCGGGCGTTCCCGTTGTGCAGGAACGTTCCTGCACAACGGGAACGCCCGGGGTGGGGTCGGCGTGCGGCCCAGACGTCGAGCGGGCGACGAGTGGGCCGGTGCGCGAGCGGCGACAACGCTCGCGCAACGACCAACGCTCGCGCTATGCCCCGCTCGCCGGGTAGCCGACCGCCGCGAGCACGACGGGGTCGACGCAACCGCGCGCATACCCCGCGATGCGGCGATCGATGTCGCGCTGCAGCACGCGAGCGCCGATGAACTCGGCGATCGGGGCGAGCCAGCGCGGACGGCAGCTGAAGTTGTAGCGCCAGACGGCGAGCGTGCTCTCCGCGTCCCCGTCCACGGGGCCGAACCGCCAGCCGCCTCCGAGCCGCTCGAAGAACCACGACCCCTCGGTCATCTTCATGCCGACATTGGTCGGCGCGTTGTACGACACGTACTCGCTCACCATCCGGAACCCCAGCCGGTGCACGGTGAGGGTGCGCACGCCCTTCGCCGGCGCGGTCGCCCCGTCGAGGAGGTGCTGCCGGCGGATGAACGGGTCCCAGCGCAGTCGGGTCGCACCCATCGTCTGCGACACCGCGAAGGCCGTCGCGACCGGGACCGGCACAACGACGGAGGAGTCGACGACGGGCACCGGGGCTACAGGCCGCTGTAGGAGTGCAGGCCCTTGAAGAACAGGTTGACGATCGTGAAATTGAAGAGCACGGCACTGAAGCCGATGAGGGCGAGCCAGGCCGATCGCGAACCGCGCCAGCCCCTCGTCGCACGCGCGTGGATGTAGCCCGCGAAGATCGTCCAGATGATGAACGTCCAGACCTCCTTCGTGTCCCAGCCCCAGTAGCGGCCCCAGGCCCGCTCGGCCCAGACGGCGCCCGCGATGAGCGTGAAGGTCCAGAACACGAAGCCGACGAGGATGACGCGGTACGCGAGGTTCTCGAGCGTGACCGCCGAGGGGACCGTCGACAGGTAGCGTGCCGACGACAGCCCCTGCTCGCGCCGCGACTGCAGCAGCTGCACCACCGAGAGTCCGGCCCCGATCGCGAAGAAGGCGGTTCCGAGGATCGCGACGAAGACGTGGATGACGAGCCACACCGACTGGAGGGGCGGCGGCTGCGGCCCGACCTCGACGTAGAAGTTCACGGTCGCAAGGCCGAGGAACACGAGGGAGAACCCAACGATGTAGGCGCCGAGGTACCGGAGGTCCTGCCAGAACTGCACCCCGAGGAAGACGCCGACGATGAGCACCGTCGCGGTGATCGCGAACCCGTACAGGTTCGACCACGGCGC